>Ga0326726_10000103_pt1 | contig 79901 bp, 74 predicted proteins | sample MHFenrmetagenome_2_FD_207603 | JGI IMG/M metagenome (GOLD analysis project Ga0326726, IMG submission 207603) | Lab enriched peat soil microbial communities from Michigan Hollow, Ithaca, NY, United States - MHF15MN | ecosystem: Environmental > Terrestrial > Soil > Wetlands > Peat | place: USA... | reverse complement strand
GTAGGCCAGGTGCGTGCCGCTGGGGTCGCGCTGCCCTGCGCACTGCACGAACACCACCGATTTCACCGGCTGGCCGTCAGACGGGCGGCGGATCACGCCATCGCCCGATGCAGCTGCAATCGCCAGCGCTTCGAGGCCAGCCTGATCGACCACGTTGGCCGACTTGCCGCCGCCGAGTTCAGGCAGCTTGTTCATGTCGTACAGGGTGAAGCCGCTCGCCTGCACGATGGCGCCGATGTCTTCAGTATGGGTCGCGCCTGATTCGGTGGCGATATCCACAATGAAGCGACCCGGCGCGCCGTCGGTCCTGGCAACGGTCGCGTTGAGATACAGCTTGATGTTGCTGTCGCCCATCACCTGCGCGACCAGATCGCCGACTCCGGTATCGGCAGGCGATTTGTAAGGCTCGTGCACCGGCACGCGCTTGAACAGCTTGCCGGCCCAGCCGCCGAGCACGCCGGTTTTTTCCACCAGTACCACCGGGTAACCGGTTTTCGATGCCTCGATCGCGGTGGTCATGCCGGTGACGCCGCCGCCGACGACCAGCAGGGTTTTGCTGCTGCCGGTTGCGGGGTTGCCCTCGGGCGCGGTCATCGCTTTCACTTCGGCGCAGCCCATGCGGATGTAGTCCTCCGCCATCTCCTGGGTGGTTTCGCGCGCATCCTCGGTGTCGGGACGAATCCAGATCACGCCTTCACGCAGGTTGGCACGCGCCACCGCATTTTCGGGAAAGTAAAACGCCTCGGTCTTGGCGCGGCGGGAACAGGCACCGATCATGATGTGGGTGACGCCCTCGTTGGCGATGTCGTTCCTGATCATCGCCACGCCGTCAGCGTTGCACAGAAAATCGTGCGACTTCGCCAGCGGCACCTTGCCGTCCTTCTGTGCGATCTTGACCAGTGCGTCTGTGTCCAGACGCTCGCCCAGTCCGCAGCCCTTGCAGATATACGCTGCGACTTTGATGTCCGCCATGGTTTAAGCCTCCGCCTTTGCTACTTTATTGACCACCTGGATGGCTCTCAATGCCGCCGCCGTGGCCGATTGCACTGCACGGTTCACATCCAGCGCATTCGACGCACAGCCGGCGCCGAACACCGCGCCGTTGGCCGGGTCGGCTTCGATGAAGCCGCTGGAATCCGCCACGATGTGACCGGGAATGTTGATGCCCTTGACCGAGGGCTCCATGCCGACGGCCAGCACCACCAGGTCGTGCGGCGTGGCGTAACGCTTGTAGCCTTCGGTGTCGACGCCCCAGCACACCGGGTTGCCGTGCTCATCTTCGGTGATTTTCGCCACCTTGGACTTGATGAAGCTCACCGAGGGGTCGGCCTGGACTTTTTGATAAAAGTCCTCGAAGCGGTCGATCGCACGGATGTCGATGTAGTAGATGGTCGACTTGCCATCTTCCGGATATTTCTCGCGCACGTAATGCGTCTGCTTCAGCGACGCCATGCAGCAGATCCGCGAGCAATGCCGCAGATGGTTTTCGTCGCGCGAACCGGCGCATTGAATGAAGGCGATGTTCTTCGCTTCCTTGCCGTCGCCGGGGCGCAGGATCTTGCCGCCGGTGGGGCCGTGGATGTCAGCCAGGCGCTCGAACTCCACGCTGGTGATGACGTTCTTGAAGCGGCCATAGCCGTAAGGCTGAATCTTCGCCGCATCGTAGGGCTGCCAGCCGGTTGCCCAGATCACCGCGCCGGCCTTGACCTGGATCGTCTCTTCTTTCATGTCGAGATCGATAGCGCCGTATTTGCACGCGGCCTTGGCCTTGTCGGCGTCGGCACTGCCGATGATCGCCGGGTCGAGCACGTAACGCTGCGGGTAGGCCATCGCGTTCGGCAGAAAGGCGGCCTTGTGCTGACCCATGTTGTAGTTGAACGGGTCGTCCACCTTCATGTCGACCGCGCGCTCGCAGTCGCCGCAAGCGGTGCAGTTCTCGTTCACGTAGCGTGGCTTGATCTTGATGGAGGCCGTGTAATTGCCGGTGCTGCCTGTAAGGCCGGTCACTTCGGCCAGCGTCAGCACGCGCACGCGGGGATTGTTTTTCAGGCGACGCAGGTTGATCTCCAGCCCGCAGGTGGGGTGACACAGCTTGGGAAAGTACCGGTAAAGCTGGGAAGTCCGCCCGCCCAAGGCCGGGTTTTTTTCAACCAATACGACGTTCTTGCCGGTTTCCGCCGCCTCAAGCGCGGCAGTCATGCCGGATATCCCGCCGCCCACCACGAGTATCGTCTCGTTGGTCGCAACTATCTCCGTCATCTGTGATCTCCATCCGATGGATGCAGGGCATGTTGAAAACCATCCGGATTGGCCGCCCAATATCCCTCCGGGGTGTCGGGTTTTTAGCCCGAATTGAATTTTGTAAATGTTACTCCCATGCCCCGTCCGCAACCATGTACGGGGATGTGAATCTCAATCGAAGTTTTCTATGCGTGAATAAGTGAGGCTCCAGCGTTTAAACGTGCGGGGTGACGGGCGGCAGCACCGAAGCCGGCGCCGCTTCGATGGTGACGACCTCGAACGCCATCGAAGCGAGGTCGGCCATGATGTAGGTGGGCGGTGCACCGACGCCGCCGACGGTGCCGGGATTGATCAGCCAGGTATGCCCGCCCTTGACGGTGGCGATTTGCGCGATGCTGGACTTGTGGTCGTGGCCGCAGCACACCAGGTCGTAATCGCCGGTGCAGGCGAGCGCGTGCGCGTAGTGCGGATAGTGCACCAGGAACAGGTTGCGGTCGGCCAGGGTGAACGCTGCGTCCTGGCCGTGGTAGCGCACCACGCTGTTGGGCTCGGCCGCCAGCCGCGACATGTTGTAGAGGTCGCCGGTGTTGTTGCCGTGGATGACGTGCACCGGCAATTCGAATTTCTGCAGCACGCGCAGCGTGGTCGGTGCGACCACGTCGCCGCAGTGCAGCACCGCTTCCGCCCCGTGCGCCTTGGCGTGTTCGACCGCCACGCCCAGAAGGCGCCGGTTGTCGTGGGAGTCGGAAACGATGCAAACCTTCATCAGAACGCCGGCTTGTCCACCGCGTTGCGATAGCGTTCCACCCCGGCCAGAATTTCGGCGCGGGCGTCATCGACACCCACCCAGCCCTCGACCTTGACCCATTTGCCGCTTTCGAGGTCCTTGTAATGCTCGAAAAAGTGGGAAATCTGCGCCAGCAGCAGGGCTTGCATGTCTTCGGGCTTGTTGACGCCCTTGTAGAGGCCGCACAGCTTCTCGACCGGTACCGCCAGCAATTTGGCGTCCTCACCGGCTTCATCTGTCATTTTCAGCATGCCGATGGGCCGGCAGCGCACCACCACGCCGGTGATCAGCGGAATCGGCGTCACCACCAGCACGTCGACGGGGTCGCCGTCGTCCGACAGGGTGTGCGGGATGTAGCCATAGTTGCAGGGGTAATGCATCGCGGTTGACATGAAGCGATCGACGAACATGGCGCCGGATTCCTTGTCGACTTCGTACTTGATGGGTTCGCCGTGGGCGGGAATTTCGATGATGACGTTGAAATCGTCGGGCAGGTTGCGGCCGGAACTGACGCGGTCAAGGCTCATGGCGGGATCACCAAAACAATGAAAGCCGCGCATTATACCCGCCCCCCCTCTGTCGTCCGCTCGACTAACGCACCATCTGGTGCGTCCACTGCTATTTCCGGGATAATCCCGTTATTTGCATGGCGTTCTTCTCCCCCACTTCCCGACCTTCTGGCCCTCCGCGCAGCCAGTCCGGCCTCGCCGGTGCAGCCGATGCGCTGTATCTCGCCGAACTGGCCAAACAGGCCGCGCCGCTGGCAGTGGTGTGCGCAGGCGCGTGGGACGCAAATCGACTGGCCGAAGAACTGCGCTGGTTCGATCCCGCCTTGCGGGTGTGCGCTTTTCCCGACTGGGAAACCCTGCCCTATGACACCTTCTCGCCTCACCCGGACCTGATTTCCGAGCGGCTGGCGACGCTGTACCAGATTTCGCGCGGCGAATTCGATATCGCGGTGGTGGCGCTGTCCACCGCGCTGTATCGCTTGGCACCCCCGGCCTTTCTGGCTGCCCACACGTTTTTCCTCAAGCAGAAAGACACCCTCGACGAAGCCGCCTTCCGCGCGCAGATGGCGCTGGGTGGCTACAGCCATGTGAATCAGGTGTTCACACCGGGCGAGTTTTCGATCCGCGGAGGCCTGATCGACCTCTTCCCCATGGGCAGCGCCCTGCCCTACCGCATCGACCTGTTCGACAACGAGATCGAGACGCTGCGTGCGTTCGACGTCGACACCCAGCGCAGCATTTACCCGGTCAACGAGGTGCGGCTGCTGCCCGCGCGCGAATTTCCGCTCGACGAGATCGGGATCACCCGCTTCCGGCAGAATTTTCGCGAGCGCTTCGAGGGCGATCCGTCGAAATCCAAGCTGTACAAGGACGTCAGCAACGGCCTCGCGCCGGCCGGCATCGAGTACTACCTGCCGCTGTTTTTCGAGGAAACAGCGACCTTGTTCGACTACCTGCCCGTACAGACCAAATTCGTCAGCCACGGTGCGCTCGACCCGGCCGGACAGGCGTTCTGGGCTGATGCGCAAGGTCGGTTCCGCCTGTTGTCGGGCGACAAGGACCGCCCGCTGCTGCCGCCTGCCGAGCTGTTCCTGCAGACCGATGCCTTTTTCAGCATGGCCAAGACATACAGCCGGCTCGACGTGGAACAAGCCGGCGACGGACTCGCCCACCCTGTCCCTCCCATATCGGTCGACCGCCGCGAGGCGCACCCAGTCGCCAAGCTGCAAGCCTTTGTTGATGGTTTCAAGGGCAAAACGCTGATCGTTGCCCCGTCAGCCGGACGGCGCGAAACCCTGCACGAATATCTCGCCGAGCACGGCCTCGACGCAAAACTATGCGACAGCTGGGCCGATAGCCAGCTTGAATCCGGGCGCATCCTGCTCACGCATGGGCCGCTGGCGGAAGGCTTCGTCACGACCAACGGCCAATTAGCCGTCATCACCGAAACCGAGCTGTACGCCATCCCGCCGAAGACCCGGCGCACGCGCGAGGCCCGCGCCACGCAGATCGACAACCTGCTGCGCGATTTGTCGGAGCTGAAACCGGGCGACCCGGTGGTGCACGCGCAGTACGGCATCGGCCAGTATCTCGGCCTCATCAACATGGACCTGGGCGACGGCGACACCGAATTTTTGCAGCTCGAATACGCCAAGGGCGACAAGCTCTACGTGCCGGTCGCCAACCTGCACCTGATTTCGCGTTATAGCGGCGCGGGTGAAGGCGCTGCGCCCTTGCATAAACTAGGCACCGACCAGTGGGAAAAAGCGCGCCGCCGCGCCATGCAGGCGGCGCGCGACACAGCGGCCGAACTGCTCAACCTGTACGCGCTGCGCGCGGCGCGCGAGGGCCACGCGTTCAAGTTTTCGCCGCACGACTACGAGGCCTTCGCCGAGGGCTTCGGCTACGAGGAAACCCCCGACCAGGCCGCAGCGATCGCCGCGGTGATGGCTGACATGCAGTCGGGCAAACCGATGGACCGCCTGGTGTGCGGCGACGTCGGCTTCGGCAAGACCGAAGTTGCGCTGCGCGCCGCTTTCATGGCGGTGATGGGCGGCTATCAGGTGGCGGTGCTGGTGCCGACCACGCTGTTGGCCGAGCAGCATTTCAACAATTTCTCCGACCGCTTCTCTGCCTGGCCGATCAAGCTCGCCGAACTGTCGCGCTTTCGCAGCCCCAGGGAACAGGCCGAGGCGCTCACGGCGCTGAAGGACGGCAAGCTCGACATCGTCATCGGCACCCACCGGCTGATCCAGAAGGACGTGAAGTTCGCCCGTCTCGGCCTGGTGATCCTCGACGAGGAACACCGCTTCGGCGTGCGCCAGAAGGAACAATTGAAAGCCCTGCGCGCCGAGGTCGACGTGCTGACGCTGACCGCCACGCCGATTCCGCGCACCCTGGCGATGTCGCTCGAAGGTATCCGCGATTTCTCGGTGATCGCCACGGCCCCGCAAAAACGGCTGGCAGTTAAAACCTTCGTCCAGTCGTTTTCCAGCGGTCTGATCCGCGAGGCTGTGCTGCGCGAATTGAAGCGTGGCGGTCAGGTGTATTTCCTGCACAACGAGGTCAGCACCATCGAAGCCATGCGTGAGCGGCTGGAAAAGCTGCTGCCGGAAGCGCGCATCCGCGTTGGCCACGGCCAGCAGAGCGAGCGCGATCTGGAACAGGCGATGCGCGATTTCTACCAGCAGCGTTACGACGTCCTTTTGTGCACCACCATCATCGAAACCGGCATCGACGTTCCCACCGCCAACACCATCCTCATCAACCGCGCCGACAAGTTTGGCCTGGCGCAGCTGCACCAGTTGCGCGGGCGAGTCGGGCGTTCGCACCACCAGGCCTTTGCCTATCTGCTGGTGGAGGAGGATCGCACCCTCACGCCGCAGGCGAAGAAACGCCTGGAGGCAATTCAATTGCTGGAAGAGTTGGGCTCGGGCTTCCATCTCGCCATGCAGGACATGGAAATCCGCGGTGCCGGCGAGGTGCTGGGCGAAAAGCAAAGCGGCGAGATTCTCGAAGTCGGCTTCTCACTTTACAACGACATGCTGGCCGGCGCGGTGGCGAGCCTGAAAGCCGGCAAGGAACCCGACATGAACCAGCCGCTGGGCGTGGTGTCCGAAATCAACCTGCATCTGCCTGCGCTGTTGCCGGAAGACTACTGCCCCGACGTGCACGAGCGGCTGGTGCTGTACAAGCGGCTGGCGAGTTGCCTATCCCCGGATGACCTGTCGCTCATGCAGGAAGAACTGGTCGACCGCTTCGGCGAATTGCCGGATACGGCCCGTGCCCTGCTGGCGGTGCATCGCCTGCGCATGTCGACCCGCGCCTACGGCATCGTCAAACTCGATGTATCCGGCGAAGGCATGAGCGTGCAATTCGCGCCCAACCCGCCCATCGATCCGGGTAAAATTATTCAGTTGATCCAGGGCAAAGCAGGCTACAAACTGGCGGGTCCCGACCGGCTGAAACTGAATACCGCGCTACCCGACATTGCTAGACGGGTGGGCGCAGTCACTGCCTTCCTTGCCGCGTTGGGTCAACCACTAGGCGCCCCCATTCCAACCGCAAAATAGAGACTTATGAACCTGATCCAGCCTTTTGCCGCCCTCCGCCCCGCAGCGGGCCGCGCCAACGATGTCGTCGCTCCGCCTTACGACGTGCTCTCCACCGCCGAAGCCCGGGAACGCGCCAACGGCCGCCCGTGGAGTTTCCTGCATATTTCCAAACCGGAAATCGACCTGCCCGCCGATACCAATCCCTATGCGCCCGAGGTCTACGCCAAGGGGGCGGAGAATCTGCACAGGCTGATCGAGTCCGGCGTGCTGGTGCGCGATCCGGCAGCCTGCTACTACGCCTACCGCATCGTGATGGGCAGCCACAGCCAGACCGGCATCGTGGCCGCCGCCTCGGTGGCCGACTACGACACCAACCGCATCCGCAAACACGAGTTCACCCGTCCCGACAAGGAAGACGACCGCGTGCGGCAGATCGATGCGCTCGATGCCCAGACCGGCCCGGTGCTTCTGGCCTACCCGGCCGCGCCAGAGATCGATGCCATCCTGGCTACAGCTTCCAGCGGCGTTGCGGACTCTGACGCCGAACTTGATGGCGTGCGGCATACACTTTGGGTGATCCACGACGCGGCGATTCAGGCGCGAATCAGCGCCGCGTTCAACGCCATGCCCGCGCTTTATATCGCCGACGGCCACCACCGTTCCGCATCGGCATCGCGCATCGCCGCCGCGCGCCGCGCGGCCAACCCGGGACATACCGGCAATGAACCCTACAACTTCTTCCTGTCGGTGATTTTTCCCGCGCACGAGATGCGCATCATGGATTACAACCGCGTCATCACCGACCTCAACGGCCTCTCCGCGGAAGCCTTCCTCGAACGCGTGGGCGCCGCCTTCAGCGTCGAACCGGTCGCTACGGCGGTCAAACCCGAGCGACCGGGCTCTTTCGGCCTCTATCTGGCCGGCCGCTGGTACCGTCTCGGCATCCGCCCCGATCTGATTCCCGCGGACCCGGTGGGACGTCTGGACGTCAGCCTGCTGCAGAACAACCTGATCGCGCCCATTCTCGGTATCACCGACCCCCGGCGCGACAAGCGCATCGATTTCGTCGGCGGCATTCGCGGCCTGGCCGAGTTGGAGAAGCGGGTGAACAGTGGCGAAATGGTGTTGGCCTTCGCGCTCCACCCCACCCGGATGGAAGACCTGATGGCGGTGGCCGACGCCAACGAAGTCATGCCGCCCAAATCCACGTGGTTCGAGCCCAAGCTGGCGGATGGGCTAGCCTCGCATGTACTGGTATAAATCTGCGCTAAGGTTTTCCTGATAAATGCCGTATTCCAGAGCAAGTTGTATTCATTCTGGAAAACAGGCCCACAGGAATCAGTCTCGTGAAAATTGATAAGCGCATCACCCCTCCAGCCACTGCCAAGATCTCCCCAGCAAAAGGCAAGGGCGCGGGCAAAGCGGCCGCCCCCACTGCGGGTGGCAGCGATTCGCTGACCCTCACGGAATCAAGCACCCGCATTCGCTCGCTGGAAACCCAACTGGCCTCGGTCGACGTCACCGACGCCAGCAAGGTCGAGTCGGTCAAGTCCGCGCTCGCCAACGGCACTTTCGCGGTCGACGCTGAAGTGGTGGCCGACCGCCTGATCGACCAAACCAAGGAAACGCTGCGCAAACGCCCGCGCAAAAAGTAGAATCAAGCCTCAGATGATCTTTTGAGGCACAAAATGAACGAAATCATCCTGTCCGTGACCGGCATGACCTGCGGTGGCTGCGTCAATAGTGTTCACAAGGTTTTGACTGCATTGCCGGGCGTGCAGAGCGCCGATGTCATGCTCACTCCGGGTCAGGCACGCATCGTTTACGACGCCGCCCGGGTCGACCGCGCTGCAATGGTTCAGGCCGTCGTCAATGCGGGATTCGGCGTCAACGACTGACCCGCCTGCTTACCCCCAACCTCAGGATTTGCCACACAAGGTCTCCAGGGGTTCCGGGCAATGCACGCCGTTGCCCTGTACATAATCCACCCCGATCTGCCGCAGCACCGCCAGCGCCTGGTCCGAGTCGACATATTCGGCAACGGTTTTCAGCCCCATCTGGTGGCCGATCCGGTGGATGGCTTCGACCATCGAGCGATCGACCGGATTCTTCGCAATGTCGCGCACAAAGGCGCCATCGATCTTGAGGAAATCCACTTTCAGATTCTTCAGATAGGTGAAGGACGACAAACCGCTGCCAAAATCATCCAGCGCAAACCTGCACCTGAACTCGCGCATGGCTTCGATGAATTCGTTCACGACCACCAGGTTGCCGATTGCCGCCGTCTCGGTGATTTCGAAACACAAATGCGGCCCCATGGCTGGGTTCTCCTGCAAATGCGCCAGCAACATGTTGCGGAACGCCGGGTCTTTCAGCGATGCTCCAGACAGATTGACCGCAAACAGGCAATCCTGCTCCTGCCCGGCTGACAGATACCGCTTGCATAACCGCATGGTTTCCTCGATCACCCAAGTGTCAAGCGCGGGCATGATGGAATAACGCTCCGCCGCCGGAATAAAGGCCATGGGCAGGATTTCACTGCCGTCATCATCAATCATTCGCAACAACAACTCCACATGGCGCGCACCGCCGCCGCCCCCCTCGGCAGGGCGGATTTCCTGCCAAAACAGATGCAGGCGATGCTCCTCCAGTGCCCGATGAATGCGGGTCACCCACTGCATTTCACCCCGATGGCGCACCAGATCGAGATCGCGGATTTCATACAAGTGAATCCGGTTGCGGCCGCGTTCTTTTGCCACATAACATGCGGCATCCGCAGCGGACAGCAGGCTCGCTACGGTGTCGCTGTCGCGATTGATTGCCACAATGCCCACGCTCATGCCGACGGCAAAAATGCGGTCCTCCCATTTGAAACGGAAGCGTTGCACCTCGGCGCGGAACGCGTCCGCCACCTCCAGGGCATCCTGTACGCTGCAATTTTCCAGCAACAGCGCGAACTCGTCGCCTCCCAGCCGCGCCAGGGTATCGCGTTCACGCAGATTGTCTTTGAGCAGCAGCGCCAGTTGGCGCAGCAATTCATCACCGGCCACATGGCCACAGGAATCGTTGATCACCTTGAACTGATCGAGATCCATGTAGCACAGGGCATGTTCACGGTTCTGCTGCAGTGCTGAAAGCAGCGCGCGCTCCAGCCGCTGTTCGAACTCGCGACGATTGATCAGGCCCGTCAACGAATCGTGGCTCGCTTGGTAAACCAGGCGAGCGGTGGCCTGGTCGATATTCTCCCGCATCTTGTCCTGCATCGACTGCAAGTGAGACGCCATGCGATTGATGCCGCGTTGCAGGATACCCAACTCGGCCGGCCCGCTCTGATCCACCCGCTCGTCCAGGTGGCCCTCGGCAATACGGCTCACCGTGTGGGTCAAGTCCAGAATCGGGCGCGTGATCTGGCGCCCGATGCGCCAGGCAATAAGCAGACTGACACTCAGCCCTGCCAGCAAGATGGCCAGGCTTTGCAGAATGGCCTCACGCTGGCTCCGGAAGGTTGCGCTGCGCGAGACTTCCAGTCCCACCCAGCCCAGCAGACGAACCTCCGCACTCGACGGAGCCGTAGTCAGGTTACCAGGCTTGATATCGTTCAGCCTCTCTTCGGTGCGCGTAATCGGTGCGTAATAGTCCAGGCGGTTCTTGAACTCGATCGGGTGGATGCGGTCAACGGAAAACTTTTCCTTCACAGGATCGGCCCAACTTCCTTCTCCAACGTGAGCCAGCATTTGCCCGGTATCGGAAAACACCGCCACGCCCCGGATATCGGGCTCGATGGCCGCTTTTCCGAGCAGCGTCTGCAACACCTTGATATTGCCGGCAGCCACGCCATTCTCGACTGCCGGTGCCAGTTGCCGGGCAATCGCCATGGCACGGGTATGCAACGACTGATCAAGATCGTTGATTTTCGATGTAATGAGCTGAAACAGCAGCACCATGCCAATGATGGCCACCGGTACCGTGGCCAGACCGATCACACGGCTCCTTATCCCCAATGAATACGTCATCGGCTCAGGGCTTCCCAACGCATGGTCGGAAAGCTTTCAGGCAGCCGATAATAACTGGGCGGGTGGCCTGATCATCAAACGCGCAGGATGGCGCAGCCGGCCAATGGATCAAGTCGCCCCCTGCTTCGAACTCCACAGGCATGCGCCCCGGCTTTCCTCGGCAATAGCCTCGAGAAGACTTGCGTGCACAGCCATCTCTTCGCCGGATGCCCGCAACAGGACAGGCCTGGGACGCATGCGCGCGGCGGCCTGGTCAGACTGGGGGCTGCGTGCTGCTTCCAGACCGATCGACAGGCTTTCCTGGCCACGGGTCAGTGCCAGATACACCGCAGCCAACAGTTCGCAGTCGAGCAAGGCGCCATGCAACGTGCGCGCCGCGTTGTCGACCCCATAACGCCTGCACAGCGCGTCAAGATTGTTGCGCTGACCTGGATGCAGCGTCTTGGCCATCGCCAGTGTGTCGATCACCCCCTCGCACCAGGTGGTCAGCAACGGCATCTCCAGCAGACGCAGTTCCATGTTGAGAAAACCCACGTCGAATGGCGCATTGTGAATAATGAGTTCGGCGCCATGGATGAAATCGACGAACTCGCGCGCGATATCGGCAAAGCGCGGCTTGTCCTGCAGGAACTCGGGAGTAATGCCATGCACCTGCATCGCCCCGGCATCGATCTCGCGATCCGGGTTCACATAACGGTGCAGGTGGTTGCCGGTGAGACGCCGGTTGACCATTTCCACTGCGGCCACTTCGATGATGCGATGTCCCTGATTGGGGTCGAGGCCAGTCGTTTCGGTATCGAGGATGATTTGTCGCATAGGCCGATCAGTACTGTTGCGCCTGCAAGACGCCCTGGTTGGCCAGCGCGTCAGCACGTTCGTTTTCGGGGTGTCCGGCATGGCCCCGCACCCATTTCCATTCGATTTTGTGCAACTGGCTGAGGGCATCCAGTTGCAGCCACAGATCCTGGTTCTTCACCGGTTTGCCGTCGGCGGTGTGCCAGTTGCGCCGCTTCCAGCCGGTCATCCATTCGCTGATGCCTTTTTGCACATATTGCGAATCGGTGTGGACTTCGACTGTGGAGGGCCGCTTCAGCGACTCCAGGGCGCGTATCACCGCGGTCATCTCCATGCGATTGTTGGTGGTGTTGGCCTCGCCCCCGCTGATTTCCTTGCGATGACCGGCGGACACCAGCAGTGCACCCCATCCGCCCACGCCAGGATTGCCCTTGCAGGCGCCATCGCTGTAAATGTAAATGATGTCAGCGCTCACGCCGGACCCGATATTGTTTGAGGTTGATCACCTTGGCTGCAGGCGATAACAAGCGTTGCGCCACCGGCGTTTTCCACTGCGGCAAGATGATGTTCATGCCCTGCACGCGTTTCACCGCCTGCAGGAAATACACACCACCGCCCATCGCCCACCAGCGGTCTCCTGCGGGTTCCATGAAGCGCAGGCGCCGCAGCCATTTTTCACGGTTGATCGGCGGACGATAGCAGCACATGCTGCCAGCTGCCACTTCAAGTCCCAGCAAGACCATCCAGTCCTTCACCCGCGAAATATTCAGAAAACTGCCATTCCATGGATAGCCGCGCTCGCCACCCTGCAGTTTGCGCGCCAGCCCCCACAGGCTGCGCGGGTTGAATCCTGACATCACCAGGCGGCCCTCGGGACGCAGCACACGCTGTGCCTCGCGCAGCACCTGGTGCGGATTGCCACTGAATTCCAGCACATGCGGCAGCAGCAGCAGATCGAGCGACTGGCTCTCGAATGGCAGAAACATGGGGTCGGACCGCACCTGAGACGGCATCTCCACTGCGCACGTCACCCGCAGCGGAATACGGCTGTTGCGCAGAAAATCGATCTGCGGCAGCCCGACCTGCACTGCATTGAAGCCAAACACATCCGACACCGCGTGATCGAAATAGCGCTTTTCACGAAACAACAAATGCCGTCCCAGTGGGGTTTCAAACCATCCTGCTTCCAGCTTGGATAACATAGCCATCCCTCCCGTATTCCTGCCCTCACCATGCTGACGCTGATTCCCTTGCCTGCATTCGAAGACAACTATATCTGGGTGCTGCACGACGGGCGTCACGCCGTCGCGGTCGATCCCGGCGATCCCGCACCGCTGATCGCCTTTCTCGACGCGCAACAACTCGTCCTGAGCGCCGTGCTCATCACCCACCATCACCGCGACCATACTGGCGGCAACGCCGATCTGCGTCAACGCTACGAGTGTGCCATCTATGCGCCGCAAAATCCCCGTATCCCCGCCGTGAGCCACACCCTGCGTGGCGGCGATTCCCTGGCTTTGGCCGCACCGGCACTGCACTTCAAGGTGCTGGCCACCCCTGGCCACACGCTCGACCATATCAGCTATGTCGGCCACGGTTTCCTGTTTTGCGGCGACACCGTCTTCGGCTGCGGTTGCGGCAAGCTGTTCGAAGGTGATCCCGCGATGATGGCTGCCAGCCTCGATGTGATCCTGACGCTGCCTGATGCTACCCGAGTCTGCTGTGCACATGAATACACCCTGAGTAATATCGATTTTGCCAAAACCATCGACGGCGACAACCCTGCCCTGCTGAAACGCGAACAGCAGGATCGCGCCCTTCGCTCACAAAACCGTCCCACGCTGCCGTCGACCCTGGCACTGGAAAAGGCCACCAACCCGTTCCTGCGCTTTCACAACCCCGATATGGCTTCCTTTGCCGCCCGCTATCTGAATCGCCCACACCCCAGTCCAGCCGAGGTGTTCGGTGCCATTCGTGCTGCCAAGGATGCCTGGGACGGTTGACCGCCCCCCTCATGCCCATTAGGATGGAGACTTGTTGAGTACGGGAGACCGACTTGCCCGGAATCAAATTGGCCAAAATCAAACTCTATCGGCTCACCCTGGGAGTGCTGGCTTTGCTGCTCTGCTCCCCCGTTTCCGCCGCCGAATCCCTCGCGCTCATCCGGACGCTGGAATGGCATAGCGGCAACCCCGGCGCGGCGACCGATAGCGAAACCCTCGCCGATGTGAGCCAGGACGACGTCTGGCAACGCATCCGCGCGGGATTCAAGATCGACGACGCAGCCTCGAACAACCCGCTCGTCGCCGTTCATGAATCCTGGTATGCGTCTCGACCGGATTACGTGCGTCGTATGGTCGACCGCTCGCGACTCTACCTGTTTCATATCGTCGAGGAAGTTGACCGCCGCGCAATGCCAATGGAAATTGCATTGCTGCCGATGATCGAGAGTGCGTTCAATCCCACCGCGCTGTCGCCCTCCGCCGCCTCCGGTATCTGGCAGTTCATCCCGTCCACCGGCCGGCTCTATGGCCTCAAGCAGGACGCCTGGTACGACGGCCGCCGTGATTTCACCGCAGCCACGAATGCGGCACTCGACTACCTGGGCAAACTCTATCTTGATTTTGGCGATTGGGAACTGGCTCTGGCCGCTTACAACTGCGGCGAAGGCTGCGTTTCACGCGCCATCCAGAAAAATGTCGCTCAGGGCCTGCCCACCGACTACGCCAGCCTGTCCCTGCCCACCGAGACCCGGCACTACGTTCCCAAACTGCTCGCCATCAAAAACCTGGTGAGCAATCCAGAACGCTACGGCATAGCCATCGACACGCTGCCCAACCAGCCCTATTTCGGCCAGGTTACCGTCAACGCCAGCCTGGATATCCGTTCCGCCGCCCGGCTGGCAGGCATGAGCAGCGACGAGTTCATCGCGCTGAATGCGGCTTTCCCGCGCAACCTCATCCGTTCCGACACGCCGGTCAACTTGTTGGTCCCGGTCGACAAGGCAGACAAGTTCCAGCGCAACCTGGAAAGCAGCAATTGGGACTCCTGGCAACCCTATTCGGCGCAAAAGGGCGAGCGCCCCGAGGCAATTGCCCAGCGCTTTGACGTCAGCGTCGCCCGCCTCAAGGAACACAACCAGTTTCAGTTGAAGCGCGGCAAACTGGCGCGTGCGCAAACGATTCTGGTCCCGATCAAGGGTCGCGGTGTGGTCGCGACGCAGGGCGCCACGACCAACCCAGCGTCAGCAGACATCAACCAGCATGTCGTCAAGCGTGGCGATACGCTGTATAGCGTGGCCCGGCGCTACGATCTGACCGTCACCCAACTCACCCAGGCCAACCCCAACCTCAATGGCGGCCTCAAGGCTGGCCAGATCCTGCGCTTGCCGTTGAACGATCCGGCCACCAGTCAACAACAAACCGAGACCATCCAGCACGTAGCCTTCAAACCGCAGAGCAGGAAACCAGCCCGGGCGGATCATTACACGGTCAAGCGCGGCGACACCCTGCATGCCGTTGCCCAGAGCTTCGATGTCAGCCTGGCGGATATCCGGGCGTGGAATCCTGCTTTCAGAAAAAGCAACTCGATACGCGCAGGGCAATCGGTCGTCGTCAGCAAGCCCTGAAGGATTCTCTTTAATACCCCCTTGAGGGGTACTCCGATCCAGTGCGTGCCAGAATGCAGGCGAGGCCGGATGCCCCGATCATTGTGCGAATCAGTCGGGCGAAGGCGGTTCGTCCGACTTGTCCGACATCAGCAGCGTCATGCCCACAGCGGCCAGCACCATCCACAGCACCGCCGCCCAAATGCCCAGCGCATCGGACAAGGGACCCATGAACAGCAGCAACAGCATGGCCAGCGCCAACACTGTATTGCCGATCCAGAAATTGCGATTGCGTTTGCCGGTATTCAATTCACACCCCGTCTAGAATCCTTAAAGCTGACCCGCCACCCAGTGGCAACGCACCCAGTGCCTGCCCGCCAGCCCGGTTGGGTCGGGATACCGCTGCCGGCATACCTCGCTGGCATGGGAACAGCGCGGATGAAAATGGCAGCCGTTGGGCGGGTTGAGCGGTGAGGGCTGGTCGCCCGTCAAACGGATGATGCTTTGTCCGCCTTGCGGTTCGATGCGTGGCACCGCACTGACCAGCGCTTGCGTGTAGGGATGGCGCGGCGCACGCAGCACGTCGGCCGCGGCGCCCTGTTCGACGATGCGCCCGAGGTACATCACCGCCACGTCCTGAGCCAGATAGTCGACTACAGCCAGATTGTGGGTAATGAAGAGGTAGGCCAGTCCCAGGCTTTCCTGCAGGTCCTTCAGTAGATTCAGAATCTGCGCCTGGACGGAAACATCGAGCGCGCTGGTGGGCTCGTCGCAGATGACCAGCCGGGGAGAGACCGCCAGTGCCCGTGCAATCGCAATGCGCTGCCGCTGGCCACCCGAAAATGCATGCGGGTAGCGTCCGCCCGCGTCGTCCGGAAGCCCCACCCGGCCCAGCAGCCGTGCCACCGCATCACGGCGTTCACGGACTGCCCCCACGCCCAGCGCGTCCATGCCTTCGAGCAGGATGTCCGCCACCCGCATGCGCGGATTGAGCGAACTGAACGGATCCTGAAACACCATCTGCGCCTGCCGCCGCAGGGTGGCCGTATTGTTTGCAGTAATCGTCTCGCCACCCAGCACGACATTCCCCGCCGTCGGTTCAACCAGCCTCAGCAGCGCCTTGCCCACCGTCGTCTTGCCGCAGCCCGATTCGCCCACCAGTGCCAGCGTGCGGCCCGCCTCGATCGACAGGCTCACGTCGTCCACTGCGCGCACATGACCCACGGTGCGCTGGATGAGTCCGCGCCGAACCGGGAAATATACTTTCAGGCCCGCCACCTGTAACAGCGGTTGCGCCGTTGTGGCTGCTCGCGGATGCACGCTCTCCCCGGATACGCTGCGCGCTGGCAATGTCCCGGCCAGGTGGCAGCGCACCCGCTGGCCGTTCAGGGTCTGCCAATCCGGCGATTCGAGGCGGCAGCGCGACGTCGCAAACGGACAACGCGGTGCAAAGCGGCATCCGTGCATGGGCTCGTCGAGCCTGGGCACCTGGCCGGGAATCGTGGTCAGCCGCCCGCCATCGCCCGGACGGGGCAGCGCATCGAACAGCATGCGGCTGTATGGGTGCTGCGGCGAGGCAAAGAACGCGTCGCGGGCGCCCTCCTCCACCAGTTCCCCGGCATACATTACGCCGACGCGGTCGGCATTTTCTGCCACCACGCCGAGGTCGTGCGTAATCAGCAGCATGCCCATCCGCTGTTCGGCACGCAGGCGCCGCAGGACTTCGAGGACCTGCGCCTGGATGGTCACGTCCAGCGCCGTGGTCGGTTCGTCGGCAATCAGCAATCTGGGATGGCCAGCCAGCGCCATCGCGATCATCACCCGCTGGCGCAGGCCGCCCGACAGTTCGAACGGATAGCTATCGAGCCGCCGCGCCGCATCCGGGACCCCCACCGCATCGAGCAGTTCCTGCGCCGCATTCCATGCAGCCTGCCCGGCGAGATGTCGGTGCAGTGCCAGTACCTCGGTGATCTGCGAACCCACCCGGATGACCGGATTCAGCGCCAGCATCGGCTCCTGGAAAACCATCGCCATGCCGCCACCGCGCACGCGCCGCATGGCGTGCTCCGGCAGGGCGAGCACGTCTTCCTCCCCCAACTTCACCGTGCCTGCAACGATGCGTCCGCCATCCGGCAGCAGGCGCATCAGCGACAGCGCAGTCATCGACTTGCCACACCCCGACTCTCCGAGCAGCGCATAGGTTTCGCCAGCCGCAACCTGGAACGACACGCCATCGACCACCCGCAGGGTATCGGCTCCGTGGCCGAATGCGGTGACCAGATTTTCGACACGCAGCAAGGGGCTCATCGACGTCTCCCCGCCCGCGGGTCGAACGCATCGCGCACGCCATCGGCAAACAGGTTGGCGGCCAGCACCAGGGTAAACATGAAGGCAAAGGCAGCGCCGAGTTGCCACCACACCACCGGCTCGCGCGCGAGTTCGAGGCGTGCGCCATTGATCATGTTGCCCCAGCTGAACATGGACGGATCGACCCCCACGCCGACGTAGGACAGCACGGCTTCTGCCAGCACCAGCCCGGAAAAATCGAGCACCATGGCGATGAGCACGAGATGAAACACATTGGGGAATATATGGCGGCTGATGATGCGCGCACTCGAGACGCCGAAGGCACGCGCAGCCTCGACATAATCGAGCGTGCGCAGCTTGAGCGACTCTCCGCGCAGCAGGCGGGCCAGCCCGGTCCAGCTGGTCACGCCCATGATGAGACAGAGTGCCAGCAGACGGATATCGGCGCGCGCGGCGGCAGTATCGAAGAGCTCGGGATTGGATTCGATGTAAACCTGCACGATGAGCACGGCCGCGGCGATCAGCAACACGCCCGGGATCGAGTTCAGCACGGTGTAGACATACTGGATGATGTCGTCCACCCAGCCCCGAAAATAGCCTGCTGCAATGCCGAATCCGATCGCCAGCGGCAATGTGACCAGCGTGGTGAGCGTGCCGATCACCAGGCCGGTGCGGATGCTCTTGAGGCTGATATAGAGAACGTCCTGTCCGACCTTGTCTGTGCCGAAGACATGGTAGCCCGCAGCCAAGTGCGCCATTACCCCCCCCAGCATCAGCATCAGCGTCATGACGAGAACGAGCGTTCGCCCCGGCCAGTCCAGCCCTCCCTCTCCCCAGGCGGTCATCCACTCGCCCAGAGATATGTGCGAGCGGCGCGCCTGCCAGTTCGCCAGACCGGCGAACAGCAGCAAGCAGGCCGCCAGGCTTTGCGCCAGACCTACGAGACTGCGCCGGGCAATATCAGGAAGACGCGCCCCGGCATCCTTCAAGTGGGCGCCGCCGTATCGCAGGCGTGGATACTCGCGCACGGTCGTGCCGTCACGCTCGACGAACTCCTTGGCGTACAACTGCATGGCCAGAGGTGCTGAATAGGTTTTTTCCTGCTCTGTGCGCAGTTCGCCCACCAGCGCGTCGAATATGCTCAGCACCTCAACCGAATATTGCGGCTTGTCAGCCGGGCTGTCGGGCAGCTTTTCGCGGTAATGCAGCGAATCGAGCAAGCCGATCGCAACGAACACGCCCAGCACCAGGGCGGCACCCATCGCCATCGGACGTTGCGCCACCAACCCCCACGGCGCACGCAGATGCTCCTGGCGGCGGATGAACCAGACCAGCGCCAGCACGCCTGCCAACAGCGCAAAAATCAGTTTGTCGGTCCACAGGAAGACGGGGACAAAATCGAATGCCCCTGCGCTCATTGCAGCCGCACCCGCGGATCAACCCAGGAATAGGAAATATCTGTGAGGATCAGGCCCACGATATAGAGGAAGGAACCGAGGAACACCATCGCGCGCACCACGGCAAAATCCTGCGCCTGAATCGCGTCGATGGTATAGCTGCCGAGGCCGGGTATGCCGAAGAAGGATTCGGTGATGAGGCTGCCCATGAACAGCAGGGGCAGCACCACCACCGCACCGGTCAGGATCGGGATCATGCCGTTCTTCAGAACGTGGCGGAACAGCACACGCACTTCGGAGAGACCCTTGGCACGCGCGGTGCGCACGTAGTCCTTGCCGATTTCCTCGAGGAATATCGTACGGTACCAGCGCGCGCCGCTGCCGATGCCCCCCACCACGCCCACCAGCACCGGCAGCAGAATAAACCTGAAACCGTCGATGCCGCCGGCAAAGCCAGAAATCGGCAGCAGGTTCCATAATTTAGCGATGAAAAACTGTCCCGCAATGATGTAGAACAGCCCCGAAATCGACATCAGCACCACGCACAGCACCACGCTCCACAGGTCCAGATAGGTGGAACGGAAAAACACCATCAGCAAGGCAAAGGTGACGTTGGCCAGCAGCCCGATGACGAATACCGGCAGTGCAATCGCCAGGCTCGGCCCCATGCGGGTGCGGATTTCGTTGCCGATGTTGCGGCCATCGTCGCCCTTGCCGAATTCGAAGGCAAACATGGCAGCCGAGTGCTTGAAAAAGATCGTGTCGGTGAATTGCGCGCTGCCCTTCATCCCGGTGTTCAGCAGCAAGGGCTTGTCGTAACCGTGCTCGACCTTCCAGCGTTCGATCGCTTCCGGCGTCACATGTTTGACACCGAGCTGCAGCCGCGCCATGTCGTCCGGCGTGTTGACGACAAAGAACAGGGTGAAGGTCAGCAGGTTCACTCCGATCAGGATCGGGATGGCGTAGAACAGACGACGCAGGATGTAGGCAAGCATGGTTAAACCATCTGGCTCAGTAATAAACGCACTTCGGCTCCGTAGGGCAAGGCCAGCCAAATCAGTGCGCCACAGTTGAGCGTCACCGTGATCCAGAAAACCCCTTGAAATTCGCGCTTGCTCGATTTGTGACGCAATAACTGCTGCGCAAATATGGCACCTGGCCAGCCACCCGCCAGGCCAAAGATATGCAATGTGTTTTCCTGTGTGCGCCAGCGCCCTGTCTCTGCTGCAGACTTATCCAATGCATAGGCCAAAAATGTAACCAGACTCAGCACCAAATAAAGAATCGAAACGATGAAAGGCATGATCCTCGCTGAAACAGCGCCAACCAGCAGCGCCACAAACAAAATGGCCCATACCACGGGAAAAACGCTGATTCTTAATTTGATCGTTGCCTGTTTCTCATCCGCATAGCGTACCTTCGCCGCACAGCAGCGCCCCTTTGCGTCGCTGCCCAACTCGTAGCTAACCACCGCGCTATCCATCGGACGTCGCCGCTGGTTGGCAAAAGCCCGGATGTGTACAAACGCCGGCTGGCTGCCCCCTTTGGGAACGACAAATCCAAAGCCTTTCGCTTCATTCCATTTGATGATTTTCCCCTGATAACGCATGGCTGTTCTTTAGATTTGAGGGATTGGCAATGGGCGCATCATGAAATCAGGCTTGGCTCTTTTCACGCCGCCGCCACGCGATCACCGCCGGCGCAATGACGACGACCAGCAGCCCCCCCAGCAGGGCGATCGGCCACAGTACCGGGCGGTTCCATTCGGCGCGCCGGGTGTCGCGCAGCGACGGATCGATGCTGCGGTATTTGAGCGTGTTGTTGGCCATCAGGTTGGGTTTGACGTTATGCACCCAGCCGTGGCGCAAGCCAAAGGACTTGGGGTAGTAGGCAAAAATCCACGGCGCATCACGCCGCACGATGTCGAGCATGGCCTCGATCACCTGCAGCCGCTCGGGGCCATTGTCCATGTCCTTCATGCGTTCGAATAGGCGGTTGAATTCGGGATTGTCGTAATTGGCGGCATTCTCGCCGCCGCTGGCGACTTTCTTGTGCGGCCCATACAGCAGGAAAAAGAAGTTTTCCGGGTCAGGGTAATCGGCATTCCAGCCCCATTCGAACAACTGCGCATTGCCCTTGCGGATCTTGTCCTGGAAACGGTTGTAGTCAGTACCGCGCACAACCAGCTGCACGTTGAGCTTGTCGAGTTGTTTCTTCATCCAGTCGAGCCGCGATTTGGCATCGGGGCCGGATGCCATGGTATCGAAATACAGCACCAGCGGAGCACCGGTTCTGGCGTCACGGCCATTCGGGTAGCCCGCCTCGGCCAACAGACGACGTGCCGATTCGATCGAACGACGCTCGATCCGGCCGTCGCGGGCTTCGTACACATAGGGGTTCAGCCCTGCCACGCCATCAACATAGCCAAACAGTCCCGGGGGAATCGGCCCCTGCGCGGGAATGCCGCGGCCATTCAAGAAAATGGAAATGAACTCGTCATAATCAAATGCGATAGAGAGCGCCTGCCGCAGTTTCTGGCGGTTTTCGCCCAGACCGCCCACCACCGGGTCGAGCATATTGAATCCGACATACCATATCGATGCAGCCACCGTGGTGATGAGGTGAATGTCCTGGTCGCGCATGCTGTCGGTGAGTTGCGGGTCACCCCCTGCCGAGAACTGCACAGCCTGGTCGAAGCTGTCGGAACTGATGCCGGAACTGTCGTAGTAACCCTGAAGAAACTTGCTCCAGTAAGGAATAGTTTCCTTTTCCAGGCTGAACACGGCTTCATCGACAAACGGCAGCGGTTTGCCCGCGTCAGCCAGCAATCCCGCCTGCAGGTCAGCCGCGTCGCCGTCGCCGGGATAGGCCTCGCCGTGGAAGTTGGGATTTTTCCTCAATATCATGCGGCGGTTGGGATCGTTCTCAGCCAGGTAGTAGGGACCGGTGCCGACCGGTTGCCAGTCGAGGGTCAGGTTTTTGTCCGCCATGCCGGGCTGCCCGTAGAAGGCCTCGGCCTCCCACGGGATCGGCGCAAAAAATGGCATGGCCAGCCAGAAGATGAATTGCGGATATTTCCCCTTGATGCGGATGCGATAGGTGTGGCGATCCACCACCTCAGCACCGGCAAGCGGGTAATCGTCGAGATTCAGGGTCGCATCGGGATGCGCCCTGGCTGCTTCCTCCAGCGTATCGCCCAGCGCCTTCAGGCCGACGATGTGTTCGGACATCAGGCCAAAAATCGGCGAACTAAGCCTGGGGTTGGCCAGTCGCTTGATCTGGTAAACGTAATCGTCCGCCGTGAGCTCGCGGCTGCCGGTGTGCGGAAAATCGCGGATCTGGCTTTTGCCTGCCAGGGCGGCTGCATCCAGTGTGTGATAGCGATAGCGTCCGGCTGCGTCGCGCGCAAACGCCGGATGAGGTTGATAGCGAATCCCGGGGCGGATTCTGATTTCGTACATGCTCTCGGCAATGCGTGCCGACGGCGTATCGGACGGCAGTTCCTTGCCGGCAGCGTCAAAATAGCGCGGGGCAGGCACTGCCTCGGCGGTCAGCGTGATCAGTTCGTACGGACGCTTGAGGAAATGGTATTGCAGCGGCGGCTCATAAATCTGGCCGGTGAACTCGACTTCGTTCGAACTGTAGGAGCGCGCTGGATCGAGGTGTTTGGGGCGCTCGGAGAATGCGCTGTAAAGCACATTGGCGCCGGCCTGACTATCGGGGTAGGGATTATTCCAACTGTCGGAGCAGCCTGCCATCAAGCCCAGGCCTATTCCCAACAGACCCGTTCTCAACAAAATCACCCCGATGCTCACCATGCCCGCCAGTTTACCCAAGCGCGCCGACAACGTCAGCCGTTATAATTCGAAACTGCTCAACTCTTCTTCGAGACGATCATGGGATTTCTTGCAGGAAAACGCTTGCTGATCACCGGCGTGATATCCAACCGTTCCATCGCTTATGGAATTGCCGAAGCGTGCAAGCGTGAAGGTGCCGAATTGGCCTTCACCTACCAGGGCGAGCGCATCCAGGATCGCGTCACCGGCCTGGCAAAGGAATTCGGCTCCAGCCTGGTGTTCCCATGCGACGTCGGCAGCGACGAGCAGATCGAGGCGGTGTTTGCCGAACTCGGCAAACATTGGGATGGACTCGATGGCCTGGTGCACTCGGTCGCGTTCGCTCCGAAGGAAGCACTGGCAGGTGATTTTCTCTCTGCGGTAACGCGCGAAAACTTTCGCGTTGCCCACGACATCAGTTCCTACAGCTTTGCAGCGCTGGCCAAGGCCGCGCTACCGATGATGGAAGGCCGCAAGGCGGCGCTGCTGACGATGACCTATCTAGGCGCCATCCGCTCGGTCCCCAACTACAACGTAATGGGACTGGCCAAGGCCAGCCTGGAATCCAGCGTGTATTACATGGCGCAAAGCCTGGGGCCCATGGGAATCCGCGTGAATGCCGTGTCGGCCGGCCCGATCAAAACGCTTGCCGCCAGCGGCATTGCGAAATTCGGCGAAAAACTCGACCTGGTCGCCAAGAATGCACCGTTGCGCCGCAACGTCACCATCGAGGAAGTCGGCAATGCCGCCGCCTTCCTTTTGAGCGATCTGGCTTCCGGCATCAGCGGCGAAATCACATATGTCGACGCAGGATTCAACACCACTGCCGGCGCCGACTGAACTATCCGGCACCACACCAACGAAAAACGCGCCTCGATGGCGCGTTTTATTACTGCAAGGTTGACTTATCTGCCCTCGATCGCGTTGGGCTTGATTTTCACTTTCTGCCCTGCAGTGATCAGCGCAACCATCGCCTTCATGTCCGCACGTTGCTGCGCCTGGGTGACGCCGGATTCGATTGACGACAACAGCATCGGATCCTGACCCGGCGATTCCAGAACGCGGCTCACCCGCACAATGCGGTAGGAGCCGTCGGGACGTGTAAAACCGGTGTAGGCCGGCAGCTTGTCGCCTTTCACCCGGAACACTGCCTTGACACCTGCGTTGTCCAGTGTGGCCGAAGCCTGTCGCCCCACTACCTGGAAAGCAGACCAGCTCAAACCGGCCTCATTCCCTTTAGCCAGCGCCTGAATCGTCGCCTCACCTTTCTGTGTCAGCAGACGTACACTCTGCTCGGCATGCAATTGGGCCTCGATTGACTGCGACACCTCGGCCAGCGGACGCAGCCGTGCCGGACGATGTTCCACCACCCTTGCAGCCACCAGGGTGCCGGGCTGCACTTCAATGGCCTCGGTGTTCTGTTTGGACTTGATCGACTCCGGGCTGAATAGCGCCTCCAACAGGCCGGCATGATTAAGAGGCGGCGGTGCATTCCTGGCGGTCATCCAGCCACCCTGCTGTATGGTCAGCCTGGCAGCTGTCGCAGCAGGCTGCAACGAGGTGGCGTTCTCATAGATTAGATTGCTGAAGCTGTCGGCCTGGTCTGCAAATGCTTTTTGCGCTTGCTGTTTGCGCAACGCATCAATCACCGCAGCGTGAACTTTCGCCAGTGGCGCAGTCTTGGCTGCCTCGATGCCATCCAGCCGGATGATATGGTAGCCAAAATCGGTTTCCACCGGCCCACGGATTTCTTTGGGCTTCATGCTGAAGACAGCGTCCTCGAAAGGCTTGACCATCATGCCGCGAGAAAAACTGCCCAGGCTGCCATTCTGTGCGGCCGATCCCGGGTCCTGCGACTGGGTACGCACCAGATCGGCGAAACGCCCCGGTGTTTTCTGCAAGGTCTGGAACAACTCGGTTGCCTTGGCCTTGGCTTTGGCGCGTGTGGCCGCGTCCGCATTTTTATCGACGGCAATCAGAATATGACTTGCGCTACGCTGTTCTGGCTGCCCGAACTTGGCCGCATTGGATGCATAGTAGTCGGCGACAGCCTGGTCGCTTACCGTAATACCCGCCGCCACTGCGGCCATATCCAGCACGAGGTACTCGGCACGGATTTGCTCTGGCTCCGTGAACTTGGCCTTGTGATCCGCATAATAGCGCTCCACCTCGACAGGCGTCACTTTGACTTCTGAGGCCACGCTTGAAGCTGGCAGATCGGCCCAGGCAATTTCACGCTGTTGCGCGACCAACCGGGCTATCTGTGTCACCGAAGTGCTGGACGGGAATGCTGCAAGCGAAGCCGGACTGGTGATGGCTTCCAGCATGAAGGACTGCCGCAATTCGTTTTCGAACTGGGCCGGCGTGCGGCCATTCTGGCGCAGGACTGCCTCATATCGCTGTTGTGAAAACTTGCCATCCTGCTGGAAAGCCGGAATTTGCGCCAGCACGGACGCGATATAAGCATCAGGTGCCAGAAACTTGAGCTTCTGCGCATCCTGCAACAAGGCCTTGCGCTCGATCAGGTTGTCGAGCACCTGTTTCCGGAAATCAGCGGTTTCGATCACTGCTGGATCAAACGAGGGACCTAATGTCTCGCGCATGCGATCACTCTGCGCCTGGATTTCTCTTGCCAGTTCTTCGCGCGAAACCCCCGCATCCCCGACCTCGGCGACCATGCCGCCGCTTGCGTCGCCTTTCATGTAGGAATCAATTCCAAACAGGGCGAAGGTAATTGCGATCAGACCCAGTATGACTTTGGCCAGCCAGCCTTGGGCATGCTTGCGGATTGCTTCGAGCACAGTCTTCTACTCCAGAAAATTTACGTCAACGCGAATTCTCGCGCACTTTACGCTTCGCGTCTCGCCCAGATGCGTTGAAAAAGACACTGAAAGGAAAAAAGGCGAACTTGCGTTCGCCTTTTCTATTTTGGCGGAGTGGACGGGACTCGAACCCGCGACCCCCGGCGTGACAGGCCGGTATTCTAACCAACTGAACTACCACTCCCTTGTACTGCTTGAAACAGACTGCATTGCTTGCTGGTGGGTGCTGAGGGGCTCGAACCCCCGACATTCGCCTTGTAAGGGCGACGCTCTACCAGCTGAGCTAAGCACCCGACAAAGTCAGAAATTCTACAACATATTTTCCGGTCTTGCCAAATGCCCGCTGCGTTTTTTATTAATTGATGGCGTCCTTCAAACCTTTGCCGGCGCGGAACTTCGGCACCTTGGCGGCTTTGATCTTGATGGTTGCGCCTGTGCGCGGATTGCGGCCAGTGCGTGCAGCACGCTTGCCCACATAGAAGCTGCCAAAGCCCACCAGCGTCACCATGTCACCTTTTTTCAACGCTTTCTTGACTGCTTCAACGGTCGCATCGAGCGCACGTCCCGCAGCGGCTTTGGAAATGTCAGCCGAGTCGGCAATGGCATCGATCAATTCTGATTTGTTCACGTGTTGTCCCCTTCATTCAAGTGGCACAGGAAAACCCTGTGGTCGCTTTTATAACAACCCGCAAAACCTTGTGTCAAGCGGTTTTCCGGGCTATTAACAAAAAAACCCGCGACTGGCGCGGGATTCGTAAGGGTGGGCTGAAAACACTCAGTGTTTAAGCGCTGCGGCGGAGGTCTCTTCCTCTTCTGGCACAGCGATTGCTGTCGGTTCGGCTTCAGGTTCATCCGTCAAAGGTTCGGGTGCATGTTCCAACGCGAATTCAAGCACTTGGTCGATCCACTTGACCGGATGGATATCGAGCTTGTTCTTGATATTGTCCGGAATCTCTGTCAGATCCTTGACGTTTTCCTGCGGAATCAGCACCATCTTGATGCCGCCACGATGTGCGGCCAGCAATTTTTCTTTCAAGCCGCCGATCGGCAGAACTTCGCCCCGCAAAGTGATTTCTCCGGTCATCGCGACGTCCGCACGCACCGGAATACCCGTGAGGATGGACACCATGGCGGTACAAATCGCGATCCCTGCCGACGGTCCATCTTTCGGTGTCGCACCTTCCGGCAGGTGGATATGGATATCACGCTTCTGGTAGAAGTCCTCCTGGACACCCAGCTTGCGTGAACGCGAACGCACAACGGAAAGCGCAGCCTGAATGGATTCCTGCATCACTTCGCCGAGTTTTCCGGTGGTGGTCATTTTGCCGCGTCCTGGCAGCGACACCGCCTCGATGGTCAGCAACTCGCCACCGACTTCGGTCCAAGCCAGACCCGTCACCTGCCCAACCTGGTTGTTCTGCTCGGCGATGCCAAAGCTGAAACGCCGCACCCCGAGATATTTCTCCAGATTGCGCGAAGTAACCGAGAGCTTGGTACTCTGTTTTTTCAGCAGCAAGGCCTTGACGGCTTTGCGGCAGATTTTTGAAATTTCACGTTCCAGGCTGCGGACTCCGGATTCGCGCGTGTAATAGCGCACGATATCGCGCAGCGCAGACTCGGCAATAGCCAGTTCACCATCCTTGATGCCGTTTACCTTGAGTTGTTTGGGCACCAGATAGCGCATTGCAATGTTGATTTTTTCGTCTTCGGTGTAACCCGACAAACGAATCACTTCCATCCGGTCAAGCAGCGGCGCAGGCAGGTTGAGCGAGTTGGCGGTGGCGACGAACATCACATCGGAGAGATCGTATTCGACCTCGATGTAATGATCCTGGAAAGTGTGATTCTGCTCGGGATCGAGCACCTCCAAGAGTGCCGAAGAAGGATCCCCGCGAAAATCCTGTCCCATCTTGTCGACCTCATCAAGCAGGAACAACGGATTCTTCACACCGACCTTGGTCAGGCTTTGCAGGATTTTCCCCGGCATCGAGCCGATATAGGTGCGACGGTGCCCGCGAATCTCCGATTCGTCGCGCACCCCGCCCAACGCCATGCGGACGAACTTGCGGTTTGTTGCGCGTGCGATGGACTGGCCAAGCGAAGTTTTACCCACGCCAGGCGGCCCCACCAGGCAAAGAATGGGCGCCTTGATCTTGTCGACGCGCTGCTGCACAGCCAAGTACTCCAGAATGCGTTCCTTGACCTTGTCGAGGCCGTAGTGGTCCTGATCCAGCACGCGCTCAGCCTTGACCAGATCCTTGCTGATCTTGGTTTTCTTTTTCCACGGTAGGCCGACCATGGCTTCGATGTAGCTGCGAATCACGGTGGCTTCAGCAGACATCGGCGACATCATGCGCAGCTTCTTGAGCTCGCCCATTGCCTTGGCTTCAGCCTCCTTGGACATGCTGGCTTGCTTGATGCGGCTTTCCAGTTCTTCCAGTTCGGCCCCTTCTTCGATGTCGCCGAGTTCTTTCTGGATCGCCTTGACCTGTTCGTTCAGGTAATACTCGCGCTGGCTCTTCTCCATCTGCCGTTTGACGCGGCCACGGATGCGTTTTTCCACTTGAAGAATGTCGAGTTCGCCTTCCAGCAGCCCAAGTAGATGTTCCAGGCGCTTGTTGACGCCGATCATCTCCAGCACTTCCTGTTTCTGCTCCAGTTTCAGGGGCAGATGCGCGACAATCGTGTCGGCCAGGCGACCGCCTTCATCGATGCCCGACAGCGACGTCAGGATTTCAGGCGGAATCTTTTTGTTCAGTTTGACGTACTGGTCGAATTGGGTCAGCAACGCGCGACGCATGGCTTCGACTTCCACCAGTTCCTCGCCTTCGGCGGGCAGAATCTCGGCGCGCGCAGTAAGGTGGGTTTCAGCATCGGTCACCTTAAGCACGCGGGCGCGCTGGTTGCCTTCCACCAGCACCTTGACCGTGCCATCGGGTAATTTAAGCATCTGCAGTACGGTGGCCACGCTGCCGGTATCGTAAAGATCTTCCGGGGTAGGATCGTCCTGGGCAGCCGTCTTTTGCGCCACGAGCAGAATGCTCTTGCCGGACTCCATTGAGGTTTCCAGCGCCTTGATCGATTTGGGGCGGCCTACAAACAGCGGGATGACCATGTGGGGGAATACCACCACATCCCTAAGCGGCAACAGCGGCAGATCGATCTGTTCCTTGGGTACGTTGTCGCTCATCATGATTTCCTAGTCAGGGTTAAGGAAAGGATGCGCGGCTTTCAACCACGCGCATCCATAAATTGGGGGGCATAGTTTGAAATTCAAGATGGCTGATAGGTTCCCCATCAGCCAATCCGGTTCAGGCGCCAGCAGCCAGCGGCTCTTCCCCTTGCTCGGAGTAAATCAGAAGGGGTTTGCCTTCACCGTTGATAAGGCTGCTTTCCACCACCACTTTACTCACTCCTTTGAGGGAGGGCAGGTCATACATGGTATCGAGCAGGGAATGCTCGATGATCGAACGCAGGCCGCGCGCGCCAGTGCGGCGTGCCAGCGCACGCTTTGCGATGGCGGTGAGCGCATCGTCGCGAAATTCGAGGTCGACGCCTTCCATCTTGAAGAGTTTTGCGAACTGTTTGGTGAGCGCGTTCTTCGGCTCGGTCAGAATCTGCAACAGGGCGGATTCGTCGAGTTCATCCAGGGTTGCGACCACAGGCAAACGCCCGACAAATTCAGGGATCAGTCCATATTTGATCAGGTCCTCGGGTTCGACCTGATGCAACAGTTCGGCATCGCGCTTGGTCTCATCGACATTCTTGACCTGCGCACCAAAACCAATGCCGCCTTTTTCGGTGCGGCCACGAATCACTTTTTCCAGGCCGCTGAATGCGCCCCCGCAAATAAACAGGATGTTGCTGGTATCGACCTGAACAAACTCCTGATTCGGGTGTTTGCGTCCACCTTGCGGCGGAACCGAGGCAGTGGTGCCTTCAATCAGTTTCAACAGCGCCTGCTGCACGCCTTCGCCCGACACATCACGGGTAATCGATGGGTTGTCGGCCTTGCGCGAAATCTTGTCGATCTCATCAATGTAAACAATACCCTGCTTGGCCTTGTCGACATCGTAATCACACTTTTGCAGCAGTTTCTGGATGATGTTCTCGACATCCTCGCCCACATAACCGGCTTCGGTCAGGGTGGTGGCATCGGCAATCACGAACGGCACATTCAGAAGTCTTGCAAGGGTCTGCGCCAGCAGGGTCTTGCCCGAGCCGGTCGGGCCAATCAGCAAAATATTGCTCTTGGCCAGTTCAACTTCACTGTTCCCGGCATTGCTGCCTCCGGTATTGCTGCGCAAGCGTTTGTAGTGGTTGTAGACCGCAACCGCCAGCGATTTTTTGGCCTGGCCCTGCCCGATCACATATTGATCGAGAATGCCGCTGATCTCGTGCGGGGTCGGCAAATCTGAGTTTGCGCCTTTCTGGTTGTCGGCCTGCTGGATTTCCTCGCGGATGATGTCGTTGCACAATTCGACGCATTCGTCGCAGATGAATACCGATGGCCCGGCAATCAGCTTGCGCACCTCGTGCTGGCTCTTGCCGCAGAAGGAGCAGTAAAGAAGTTTGTCGCCCGAGCCTTTGTCTGCCATGCCAGTTCCTTGCTTAATTGCCTTACGCCTCGATGCGGCTGGTCAACACCTTGTCGACCAGGCCGTAGTTCACCGATTCTTCCGCGCTCATGAAGTTGTCGCGATCGGTATCACGGTCGATCGCCTCCAGGCTCTGCCCGGTGTGCTTCGCCAGCATGCCGTTGAGACGCGCTTTCAAATACAAGATTTCCTTGGCGTGGATTTCGATATCCGACGCCTGGCCCTGGAAACCGCCCAACGGCTGGTGAATCATCACACGCGAGTTCGGCAGGCAGTAGCGCTTGCCCTTGGCGCCCGCGGTCAGCAGGAATGCGCCCATGCTGGCCGCCTGACCGATGCACAGGGTGGAGACGTCCGGCTTGACGAACTGCATCGTGTCGTAGATCGCCAGACCGGCCGAAACCGAGCCTCCGGGCGAGTTGATGTAGAAGTAGATGTCCTTGTCGGGATTTTCCGATTCCAGGAACAGCATCTGGGCAACGACCAGGTTGGCCGTCGAGTCGTTCACCGGGCCCACCAGGAAAATGACCCGTTCCTTGAGCAGGCGCGAGTAAATGTCATAAGCGCGTTCGCCACGGCCGCTTTGTTCAACGACCATGGGCACCAGCCCCAGACCCTGGGGCTCGAAGGGCTGGGAATTAGAAACATCGCGTTCAAAATCAATGCGCATCAGGTACGTCCCATCAGTTCTTCAAAGGAGGTTGTCACATCTTCCACTTGGGCCTGACCTGCGACCCATGCTACCACATTCTCTTCCAGTGCCAGGGACTCGATCTCCTGCATCCGTTCCGGACTCTGGTAGTACCACTGCATCACCTGTTCCGGCTCCTCGTAGCTCTGCGCCTGTTCCTGAATCAAGGCACGTATCTGCTCAGGCTGCGCCACCAGTTTGTTGGCCTGCACAATCTCGGCCAGGATCAGACCCAGACGCACACGGCGCTCGGCCTGTCCAGTAAACATATCGGCAGAGAGCTTCATGGTCTGAACCCCTCGCTGCTGCATGTCCGCTTCGGTCATGCGGCGCAAACGGTCGGTCTCCATTCCAACCAGGCTTTGCGGCAGATCCAGCGAGCTTTTCTGCAGCAGCAGTTCCATCGTCTGTTCTTTCAATTGGGTCTGCACACGACGTTTGACTTCACGCTCCAGATTGGACTTCACTTCGGCCTTGAGCTTTTCCACATCGCCGTCTTCGACCCCCAGCGCCCTGGCAAATTCCGCGTCAATCGGCGGAAGTACTGGCGCCTGCACATCCTTGACCTGCGCTTCGAAATGCGCAGCCTTGCCGGCCAGGTCCTTGGCAGCATAATCAGCGGGAAAAGTCAGATCGAAGCCCTTGCTGTCGCCAGCCTTGAGCCCGGTTAGGTTCTGCTCGAAATCCTTCAGCAGCCGACCTTCGCCGATCACTGCTGCGAAATCAACTCCTTGGCCGCCTTCGAAAGCCGCGCCATCGACTGTGCCCTGATAATCGAATTTGACCAGATCGCCATCCGCTGCAGCCCGAACGGTCGGCTCAAAGGTACGACGCTGTTTCTGCAGCACTTCCAGCGTTTTAGCGACGTCGGCATCGCCCAGACTAACCATAGGGCGGCTGATCTTGCCTGTATTCAAGTCGTCTATCCTGACTTCTGGATAGACCTCGAAGCTGGCGCTGAAGGTCATTCCAGCCGCGGCATCCTGTCCGGCCTTCGGCTCAAAGCGCGGGTAGCCTGCAATTTTCAGCTGGTGCGCCTGTACGGCCTCGCCAAAGCGGCTCTGCAGCGTTTCGCCCAGTACTTCCTGACGCACGCCGGCGGCATGCTGGCGCGCCACAGCGCTTAACGGTGCCTTGCCCGGACGGAACCCATCCATCTTGACGCTGCGTGCCAGGCGCTTGAGGCGACTTTGCACTTCGGATTCCAACTGATCCATGGGCACGCTGATGTCCAGACGCCGGACCAGTCCTTCGAGAACTTCAAGATTTGCTTGCATCAAAATACTTCCTGGCTGAATTGAAATGATGGGTGAAGGGCTAAAAAACCGATGGTGCGAAAGGGGGGACTCGAACCCCCACGCCTTGCGGCGCTGGAACCTAAATCCAGTGCGTCTACCAATTCCGCCACTCTCGCGGCTGTGCCGCAAAACTATCGACCGATAAGTGTAATATAATCAATACGATGCTGTCACCCAAGCTCACCCGGCATCCTGCCTAAGTCATTATTCCCATTCCGTTTTTTGTTGCCGGTGCCGGTCGATCATTACGAAAACTTCCCTGTTGCGTCCTGGTTGCTGCCCAAACGGCTGCGCCGGCCAGTGGAAGCCATCTATCTATTTGCACGATCGGCGGACGATTTTGCCGACGAAGGTGATGCGCCTGCTGCAACGCGTCTGGGACAGCTAGCGGCCTACCACGCCGAGTTGGATCGGATCGAACGCGGCGAAACTTCCAGCCATCCGGTTTTTGTGCCGCTTGCGGCTGCAATCCGCGATCATGCCATTCCAATCTCCCCGTTTCGCGACCTGTTGTCCGCCTTCGCTCAGGACGTGGAAAAAACCCGTTACGCCAACTTCGGGGAAGTCATGGACTACTGCCGCCGCTCGGCCAATCCGGTCGGGCGTTTGATGATGCATCTGTACGGCGACCACGACCCGCGCCACCTCGCATACTCCGACGCCATATGCAGCAGCCTGCAACTCATCAACTTTTTGCAGGACATCGCGGTCGATTACAGGAAGGACCGGATCTATCTGCCACAGGATGAACTGGCTGCGTATCACGTCGACGAAACCCAGATTGCCCAGGGCGACACGCGTGGCCTGTGGTACACGATGATGCACAAGCAGATCGAACGCACCCGTAAATTGTTGCAGGCAGGTGCGCCGCTCGGCCGTCTACTCAAGGGGCGCATCGGGCTGGAACTGCGCTTGACCATCCTCGGCGGCGAAACCATCCTGCGCAAGCTGCATGCCGACCCCGGCTGCGGATTTCATAACCGTCCGGTGCTGACCAAAACAGACTGGATCAGCATGCTGGGACGCGCACTTTTCTGAACATGGATGTCCATCAGTATTGCCAGGAACGCGCTGCCGCGAGCGGTTCCAGCTTCTATTACAGTTTCGTCTTCCTGCCGCAGGACACGCGCCGCGCGATCACCGCGTTTTACGCGCTGTGCCGTGAACTCGACGACGTGGTGGACGAATGCCACGAACGCCAGGTCGCCATGGCCAAGCTGGACTGGTGGCGCGAGGAAATCGGGCGCTTTGCGGCGGGTGTGCCGGAACATCCGGCGACCCGCGCCCTCATCGATACCCCGCAAGGCCGCAACGCGCCTCCTGCGCTGCTGCTGGAAATCGTCGATGGCATGGCGATGGATCTGGACCATCTGCGCTACCCCGATTTCAAATCGCTCAACTTGTACTGCTACCGGGTGGCGGGCGTAGTGGGCGAGGTTGCAGCAGCGATTTTCGGCGGGCCCCGCAGCGCCGACGACCGCGCGGTTCGTCGTTACGCGCATGAACTGGGGCTCGCGTTCCAGCTCACCAACATTATCCGCGATGTCGGCGAGGACGCTCGACGTGGGCGGTTTTACCTGCCCCAGGATGAGTTGGGGCGCTACGGCGTGAGTGAGGCCGACATTCTGAATGGCGTAGACACACCTGAATTTCAGGCGCTAATGCAGTTCCAGTTCGAACGCGCCGCTGCCTGCTATGACAAGGCCATTGGCGTCCTGCCCGCCAGTTCTCGACGTGCGCAACGTCCGGGGCTGGTAATGGCCTCAATTTACCGGACGTTGCTGGAGGAAATCCGGCGCGACGGATTCCCCGTGTTGCGCGCACGCGTGGCCCTGACGCCGATGCGCAAGCTGTGGCTCGCCAGCAAGACCTGGCTGTTTCCATGACCCCCCACGTTGCAGTCGTCGGCGGCGGCTGGGCCGGCTGCTCCGCTGCACTGACACTCGCCGAAGCCGGAATACCCGTCACCCTGTTCGAAGCCAGCCGCACCCTGGGCGGACGTGCACGGGCAGTCGAACTCGAAGGCCAGACCCTCGACAACGGCCAGCACATTCTGCTCGGCGCGTACGAACAGACGCTTCAGTTGATCCACCGCCTGCACCCCACCGCCGAACGAGATGGTTTATGGCGCCTGCCGCTCACGCTCGATCATCTGCCGGAATTCAGTTTCGCCTGTCCGCGCCTACCCGCGCCACTGCATTTGCTGGCGGGCTTGCTCTGCGCCCGGGGGCTAAGCTGGCGTGAAAAGATGGCCGCCGCACGCTGGGCCCACACCGTGCTGCACGATACGTGTACGCTGGATCAACTGACTGTCAGCCAGTTCACCCATACCCAACCCGAAAAACTGAGGTGCCTGCTATGGCATCCGCTGTGTGTGTCCGCCCTTAATACGCCGCCGGAAATAGCCAGCGCCCAGGTCTTTCGTGACGTGATCCGAGCCTCCTTCGGTAGGCGTACGCACCACAGCGACCTGTTGCTGCCGCGCAGCAACCTGACAGCCCTGTTTCCGGCGCCCGCCGCTGCACGTCTGGGTGAACTCGGCAGCAAAGTGCAGCTGTCCAGCCGGGTGACCTCGCTGGATGCAACGGCGGATGCCGTCACGCTGGGAACGAACGACGGCAAGACCCTCTACAGCCATGTCATCCTGGCTGTCGCACCGCAGCATCTTGCCAGATTGGCCACCTCTGTGCCGGAGCTTGGATCTGTGGTGCGTGATGTGGCCGCCTACTGCTATCAACCGATCGCTACGGGCTACGTGCAATACGACCCTGCTTTCCGGCTCTGCAAGCCGCTCTTGGCATTGGCAGATGGACCCGCCCAGTTTGTATTTGACCGGGGGCAAAGCCACGGCCAGTCCGGTTTGCTGGCGTACGTTGCCAGCGCCGAGACCGACTTGTCGGGAGACTGGCTGGACCGGGCCGAAGCCCAGTTGCAGCGAATAACTCACCCCGGTTTATCTCGCTGGCGCAAAAGCATCGTCGAAAAACAGGCAAGCTTCAGTTGCGTGCCCGACATGGCTCGCCCTGCTGTCCGCACTGCCCACCCGCGCATATTTCTGGCCGGTGATTACACAGCCGGCCCTTACCCCGCCACGCTCGAAAGCGCAACGCAGAGCGGAGTACAATCGGCTGGCGCCCTCCTTGAACAGCTATGAAAGATTATCACCCCCATCCCGATCTGCTTGCTGGCCGCGTCATTCTTGTCACCGGCGCCAGCTCCGGACTCGGACGCGCGGCCAGTCTGGCCTACGCACGACACGGCGCAACCGTCGCCCTGCTGGCACGCGATGCAGTGAAACTGGAAGCGGTGTACGACGAAATCGTGGCTGCCGGCGGCCCCGAGCCCGCGATGTTTCCGTACGACCTGGCTACGGCCGACGACCGCAGCCTGGAAACCCTGGCCGGCACCCTCGCCTATCACCTGAAGCGACTTGATGGCGTGCTTCACAGTGCGCACCGGTTTTACAGCCTGACCCCGCTTGAATTGCAGACTCTGGAGCAATGGCAGACCCTGATGCGGGTCAATCTGGTCGCGCCGTTTGCCCTTACCCGGGCCTGCCTGCCGCTGTTGAAACAGGCGCCGGATGCGTCGGTTATTTTCACGGGTGAAACCCATGGCCACCAGCCTGCTGCCTACTGGGGCGGCTATGCCGTAGCCAAATCCGGTCTCGAAGCCCTCACCCGCATCTGGGCTGACGAGTTCAGCGCGGACGAACGCCTGCGCTTCAATACCCTGATTCCCGGACAGGTAGCAACCACCCTGCGTTCGCGCACCCATCCCGGATTAGCGCCCGAAACCCTGCCCAGCGTCGATGACCTGATGCCATGCTATCTGTATCTGATGGGTGCCGACAGCCGCGCAGTACGCGGACAGATTGTGGAATGTCAGACCTGACATTGCCGCCGTCATGAAAATCGGCCGCTACGAAATCCTCGATGAAGTAGGCCAGGGAGCAATGGGCACAGTTTACTGTGCCCGTGATCCCCTGATTGAACGGACGGTTGCCATCAAGACCGTGCCAATCGAGCAATTGCAACGGGAGGGGCATGACGCTGAATCACGCTTCCTGCGCGAGGCGCAGAGCGCAGGCCGGTTGTCGCACACCAGCATTGTGACCATCTACGACGTGGGCGAGGCCGACGGGCTCGCCTATATCGCCATGGAATATCTGCCCGGTGCAACACTGCGCGACCTGATGAACAAGGGCCCCATGCCGATCGACCTGGTCCTCGACACCACACTGCAAATGGCCGAGGCGCTTGCCTTCGCCCACGAGCACGGGGTCATCCATCGCGACATCAAACCTGCAAACGTCGTCGTCACCGGACAGCGCGGGCGCATCAAGCTGACCGATTTTGGCATTGCCCATCTCGCCAACAGCAGCCATACCCACGCGGGTCAAATGCTCGGATCGCCACGTTACATGTCGCCAGAACAGGCGATGGGGCGCGAGATCGATGGGCGCTCGGACATCTTTTCGCTGGGTGCCGTACTGTACGAAATGCTGACCGGACAGTATGCTTTTGATGGCGACAGCCTGCCGACCATTGTGTTTCGCGTGATCAATGAAACACCGGTTTCTGCCGCGTCCCTGCGCCCCCAACTGCCTGCCGGGTTAGTCAATCTGCTGGAACGCATGCTGCACAAAAATCCTGGCGTGCGGCCGGATGCCCCCACTGTGGTCAAGGCCCTCCATGCACTGGCCCCGGCCGAACCCCACATTCCAGCGCCGCCGCCTACCAACCGCATATCGCGCCTGCTGCCCATGCTTGCGTTTACTACCCCTATTGGCGTGTTTTTGCTCATCGGCGTGGGCATCATCGTCATCGAGCATTTCCTGGCCCCCCCCGAGCAAGCTGCGCATACCCCCATCCCCTCTGGCGTCAGCAGCCCGCAGAAAGCCCCCTCAGTGTCGGGTAGACGCCCGGTTGCGAGGGGAGCTAGCCAGCCGTCCAGCCAGCCAGCCGGAACCTTACACCCGCGCAAGGCAACCTCCCCGATCGACCCCTACCTTGCCGGCCTTGATAAAAAACAGGTTGAGTTGCGCATCCAGCGCACCGAATTGCTGCTGGAATACACCGATCAGCATCCCGACGTGGTGCAAATCGATCGGCAACTCGAACAGTTGCAGATTGAACGCAGGAGTTACCTGCAACAACTCAAGAAAGTGCAGAAAAACTGAACTGACTACCAGTTGGTCTCGCGTTCAGCGGTCGCAGATACTTTGTGAATGCTGAGATCCGCACCATTGAATTCGGCTTCCGGGTCCAGTCGCAGGCCGACGAATCGCTTCAGCACGCCATACACCACCAGGCTGCCGACCAAAGCGACAGCCACACCGCCAAGCGTACCCAGCACCTGTGCCATCAGACTGATCCCACCTACACCCCCTAGGGCCTTTGCGCCAAAAATTCCGGCGGCAATGCCACCCCACGCACCGCACAAGCCGTGCAATGGCCACACCCCAAGCACGTCGTCAATCTTCCATTTATTCTGCGTGACCATGAACATCCGCACGAACAGTGCGCCGGCAACCACGCCGGTGATCAGCGCACCCAGCGGATGCATCAGATCGGAGCCCGCACATACCGCCACCAGACCGGCAAGCGGACCGTTATGAATGAAGCCCGGATCGTTGCGCCCGATCACCAGTGCAGCCAGCGTGCCCCCCACCATTGCCATCAACGAGTTGACTGCCACCAGACCCGATACCGCTTCGATCAGTTGTGCCGACATCACATTGAAGCCGAACCAGCCCACCGTCAAAATCCACGCGCCGAGCGCCAGAAACGGAATGTTGGACGGCGGGTGCGCCGAGATCATGCCGTCCCGGGTATAACGCCCGCGTCGAGCGCCCAGCAGCAATACTGCAGGCAAGGCGATCCAGCCGCCGACGGCATGCACCACTACCGAGCCGGCAAAGTCGTGGAAGCGGGCACCAAAGGTCACGGCCATCCAGTCCTGTATGCCGAAGTTGCCGTTCCAGACGATCCCCTCGTAGAAGGGGTAAACCAGCCCAACCAGCGCGAACGTGGCCGCCAGTTGCGGATTGAAGCGTGCGCGTTCGGCAATGCCGCCCGACACGATGGCGGGAATCGCCGCAGCAAAGGTCAGCAGGAAAAAGAACTTGACCAGATCGTAGCCATTTTTGGCCGCCAGCACCTCAGCGCTGGAAAAGAAGCTGACGCCGTAGGCGACGCTGTAGCCGATGAAATAATAGGCGATGGTCGAAACTGAGAAATCGGTAAGGATCTTGACCAGGGCGTTGACCTGGTTTTTCTTGCGTACGGTGCCGAGTTCCAGAAAGGCAAACCCTGCATGCATGGCGAGCACCATGATGCCCCCCAGCAATACAAACAAAACATCACTGCCTGATTTCAATGCATCCATGCATCAGCTCCAAATAAAATGGCCGCCAGAACCAAGCAAGCAATGTTCCAACAACGCAAGCTATTGAATTCACTAGATAGTTTCGCAAACAGGTCGATCTTTGAGCACTGCACTGGTGCATAGCGGTGTATTGCGCACCGCCAAAGTGCGTTATTTCGTTTCGCGCGAACCGGATTCTGACTGGTCGGCTTCGATGCGGTCGAATTCGGCATCCATGTCAGACTCGGACATGGGCTGATAATCCGTCCCGGCTTCAGGTCTCGGTTTGGTAATCATCATTGAGACGATAATGCCTAGCTCGTACAGAATCCACAGCGGCACGGCGAGCATGAACTGCGAAATCACGTCTGGTGGCGTAAAGACTGCGCCCACGACAAAAGCACCGACAATGACATAGGGTCGAATCTCGCGCAGCTTGGCAAGCGACACGATGCCCATTTTCACCAGCAACACCACCACCACAGGAACTTCGAAGGTAATGCCAAAGGCCATGAACAGGGTCATCACGAAGTCGAGATATTTGCCGATGTCGGTCATCACCGCCACGCCTGCAGGCGCGACACCGACCATGAAACCGAACACGATCGGAAACACCAGGAAATAGGCGAACGCCATTCCCAGCAAGAAAAGAATCACGCTGGCAATCAGTAGCGGCACACCGATGCGCTTTTCATGTTGGTAAAGACCCGGCGCAACAAACGCCCAGGCCTGATAGAACACCCATGGCATTGCCAGCAGGAAGGCGGTCATCATGGTGACCTTGAGCGGCACGAAGAACGGAGTCGTCACTTCGGTCGCGATCATCTGCCCGCCTTTGGGGAGTGCTGCCAGCAAGGGTTTGGCCAGCAGCGCATACAAATTCTGCGCCCATGGAAACAGACAGATAAAAATGATCACGATCGCCAATACCGCGCGCAACAGGCGATCGCGCATTTCTATGAGATGCGAGATGAAGGAGTTTTCAGCGTGATTCATGAGACCGTTCTGTTGCCTTCGCTATGTGCTTTTTCCACCACGACAGACGGTGTATGGGTAACGGAATTCTGATCCGGTTCATCGAGCGGCAGGCTTTGCTGCGGTGTTTGTTCCGCTTCGAGCTGTCTCATGGCTGGTTCCGTCACAGGACTCCCCTCCCCGGACACCGCCATCGCCGACATTTCCTTGCTGATGTTGGCCGTTTCCTTTCGCAGATAGTCGTCGACCACGGTGGTCTGCTGCTGAACATTGGAAACGGTCGACTCGACCGACTCCTTGAAGCTTTGTCCGGCGCGGCGCAGTTCATCCAGCTGAATTTCCTGGCTGATATCCGTCTTCACCGATGCGACATAGCGTTGCATGCGGCCATACAGATGCCCAGCCGTGCGGGCCACCTTGGGCAGGCGCTCTGGACCAATGACAATCAGCGCCACCACGCCGATCACGAGGAGTTCGGAAAAACCGATATCGAACATATTTGAAGGCAGGACTCAGGCTGAAAGGGAAAGCACCAGAAATTTCCCGGTTCGTCCCGTCCAGCAATCTCAGGAGTGCTGCTTGTCCTTCACTTCGGCGTCGATGGTACGGCCACCCTGCTCGGTGCCGTCAATAATTTTGGGAGCGTCTTCCTTCATGCCTTCCTTGAAGCCTTTGACCGCACCCCCGAGATCACTGCCGATGTTGCGCAGCTTCTTGGTACCGAAAATCATCATTACAACGACCAGAACGATCAACCAATGCCAGATGCTGAAACTTCCCATGGTGAGTCTCCTTTTGATTAAATACGCGGAACGGGGTCGCCGCCGCCAAATACATGAACGTGCAGGTGGAACACTTCCTGTCCGCCACCACGCCCGGTGTTGATGAGTGTCTTGAACCCCGCATCAATCTCCTGCTCCTTCGCCAGACGCGGCGCCAGGAGCAGCATCCTGCCGAGCAACTGCACATGTTCGAGAGTGCAATCGGCGAGCGTCGCGATATGCGCCTTCGGAATGATTAGAAAATGCACCCGTGCAAACGGGTGGATGTCATGGAACGCCAGCACCTCGTCGTCTTCATAGACCTTGCCGCACGGTATTTGTCCGGCAGTAATTTTGCAGAAAATGCAGTCACTCATGTCGATTCGCCTTGCCGATTCGATTTTTCAGCCAGACCGGACAGGCCCTCTCGGCGCGCCAGCTCGTTCAGCACATCCGCCGGCTTCAGCCCCTTGTGCGCCAGCAACACCAGGGTATGAAACCACAAATCGGCAACTTCGTAGATGATCTTTTCGGGCTGGCCGTCCTTTGCCGCCATCACGGTTTCGGTTGCCTCCTCGCCGATTTTTTTCAGGATGGCGTCGGTGCCCCTGGCATACAACTTGGCCACGTAAGAGCTATCGGGCGACGCCAGCTTGCGCGCCTCCAGCGTCTCAGCAAGCCGATCCAGGATGTCGCTCATTTATGGTAGATCTCGTCGGGGTTTTTGAGCACCGGGGCGGTCGTTACCCAGTATCCACCGCCCTGATTATCGCGGTCGAGCCTCTGAAAAAAGCAGGAGCGTCGTCCGGTATGACAGGCAATGCCACCGAGTTGTTCAATCTTCAGCAGCACCACGTCGTTGTCGCAATCCAGCCGGATTTCGCTGACGTTCTGACCATGGCCGGATTCCTCACCCTTGCGCCACAGCTTGTTGCGCGAACGCGACCAGTAGACGCCACGCAAGGTGCGCGCAGTTTCTTCCAGCGCCTCGCGGTTCATCCACGCCACCATCAGGATCTCGCCGCTGGCAGCATCCTGGGCGATTGCCGGAACCAATCCCTGCGTGTCCCATTTGATGGCGTCCAGCCAGTCGCTCACAGCCGCACCTCGATTCCATGCTGCTTCATATAGTGCTTGGCTTCGCCAATATTGTATTCGCCGAAATGGAAAATGCTCGCCGCCAGCACCGCATCGGCATGACCTTCCTTTACGCCATCGACCAAGTGTTGCAAGTTTCCCACGCCGCCGCTGGCGATGATGGGAATATCGACCGCGTCGGAAATCGCGCGGGTCAGTTCCAGGTCGAATCCAATCTTGGTGCCATCCCGGTCCATTGAGGTGAGCAGCAATTCGCCCGCGCCGAGGCTTTCCATTTTTTTCGCCCACTCGATCGCGTCAAGCCCGGTAGCCTTGCGGCCGCCGTGGGTGAAAACTTCCCAGTGGTCACCGCGGCGCTTGGCGTCGATCGCCACCACGATACACTGACTACCATAGCGATCAGATGCATCCTTCACCAATTGAGGGTTGTTGACTGCAGACGTATTGATGCTGACCTTGTCCGCACCCGCATTCAGCAGGCGCTGCACATCGGCCACCACACGTACGCCGCCGCCAACGGTCAGCGGAATGAACACTTCGGAAGCAACCGCTTCGATGATGTGCAGAATCAGGTCGCGATTGTCGGACGACGCGGTGATGTCGAGAAACGTCAGTTCGTCTGCACCTTCCTCGTTATAGCGGCGTGCGATTTCAACCGGGTCGCCTGCGTCTTTCAACTCGACAAAATTGGTGCCCTTGACCACGCGGCCATTGGTGACATCCAGGCAGGGAATGATGCGCTTGGCTAACAAATCAGACTCCGAACACCCCACCCGCCAATTCATCGGCAAGCTTCTGGGCCTGGGCAAAATCCAGCGTGCCCTGATAGATCGCGCGGCCGGTGATCGCACCGATGATGCCGTCCTTGGCAACGGTGGACAGTGCCCTGACGTCGTCGAGATTGGTGACGCCGCCGCTGGCGATGACGGGGATCGACAAGGCCTGAGCCAGCCGTTGTGTGGCATCCACGTTCACCCCCGTCAACATGCCATCGCGTCCGATATCAGTGTAGATGATGGCCTCGACGCCATAGCCCTCGAAGCGTTTTGCCAGATCGATCACGTCGTGGCCGGTAAGCTTGGACCAGCCCTCGACTGCGACCTTGCCGTTCTTGGCGTCGAGTCCAACCATCACATGGCCTGGGAAGGCATCGCAGGCCTCATGCAGGAATCCGGGATTTTTGACCGCTGCAGTGCCGATGATCACATAGCGCACGCCATCGTCGAGATAGCGTTCGATGGTGGCGAGGTCGCGAATGCCGCCACCGAGTTGCACCGGCATGTCGTCGCCCACAGCATCGACGATGGCACTGATGGCTTCGTCGTTGACCGGCTTGCCGGCGAACGCTCCGTTGAGGTCGACCAGATGGAGGCGTCGCGCTCCCTGCTCTTTCCAGTGGCGGGCGGTGGCTGCCGGATTTTCGGAGAATACGGTGGCACTGTCCATTTCGCCTTGTTCCAGACGCACGCAGTGGCCGTCTTTAAGGTCGATCGCAGGAATAATTAACATGGCTAATCAGCAGGGTCGTGCAGTAGAAAAATTAGGCGCAGGTCGCGCCAGACATATCACAGGCAATGTCGTGCTCACCCGGACTCCAGGTTACGAAATTGCCCAGCAGCGTCAATCCGTCGTTCGCACTTTTCTCCGGATGAAACTGGACAGCAAAAATGTTCGACGTTGCCACCGCACAGGTGAACGGGAACGGGTATTGCGAAAACCCGGCAATCACTTCTGGCAAGGCCGGCTGCACGAAATAACTGTGCACGAAATAGAAGCGTGCACCTTCTTCAATCCCCACCCATAGCGGATGAGGAGTCGCTTGATGGACGTTGTTCCAGCCCATGTGCGGGACCTTGAGCTTGTTGCCGGCCGTATCAACCATCGCCTCGTGCGGAAAGCGTTGTACCGCGCCGGGCAGAATGCCCAGGCAGTCTGCATTGCCTTCCTCGCTGTGTTCGAACAATACCTGCAAGCCCATGCAGATGCCCAGAAACGGCTTGCTGTGGGCAGCATCGACAATCACCTGGCGCAGACCACGCGCATCGATTTCACGCATGCAGTCGGGCGCGGCACCCTGCCCCGGAAACACGACGCGCCCTGCCTCGGCAATCACCACAGGATCGGACGTCACCGCCACGCTTGCTGCCGGCGCGACATGCTCGATGGCCTTTGAAACCGAACGCAGGTTACCCATGCCGTAGTCGATGACGGCGATATCAACGCTCACAGGGCAGCCACCTTGATGTGCGATACGCTCATAGCGCACCTTTTGTGGAAGGCAGCGCATCACCCATGCGCGGGTCGGTTTCCATCGCCATGCGCAGCGCGCGACCGAACGCCTTGAAAATGGTCTCGGCCTGATGGTGGGCGTTGATACCGCGCAGGTTGTCGATGTGCAGCGTCACACCGGCGTGGTTGATGAAGCCGCGGAAGAATTCCAGGAACAGGTCGACATCGAATTCACCGATGCGCGCACGCGTGTAGTCGACGTGATACTCCAGCCCCGGCCGTCCCGACAGATCGATCACCACGCGCGACAGCGCCTCGTCGAGCGGCACGTAGGCGTGGCCGTAGCGGCGGATTCCCTTCTTGTCGCCGATTGCCTGCGCGAATGCCTGACCCAGCGTAATGCCTGTGTCTTCCACCGAGTGGTGCGCATCGATATGCAGATCGCCGCGGGCCTCAATATCCAGATCGATCAGGCCGTGACGCGCGACCTGGTCGAGCATGTGATCGAGAAAAGGCACGCCAGTCGCGAGCTTGCTGATGCCGGTGCCGTCTAGATTGAGGCTGACCGTGATCTGGGTTTCCAGGGTGTTGCGGATGACTTGGGCGGAGCGCATGGCGTCGGAAAATAAAGCTGTAAACGAATTCTAGCAGGCTACAATCGCTTTCAATGCAGCAAGCAGCGTATCGCATTGTGCATCGGAACCCACCGTGATGCGCAAAAAAGGCGCAATGCGGTCAGGTTTGCTGAAATGACGCACGATGATGCTGCGTTCACGCAGCGCGGCGGCCAGTTCGGCACCCTCGTGCGCAGGATGACGGGCGAAGATGAAGTTGGCCGCCGATGGCAGCACCTCGAAGCCCATGTTCGCCATCGCGACCACCAGCCGGGTACGCGTTGCCGCCACCCTGGAGCATAGGGCCTCGAAATGAGCGTGGTCTTCAATCGAAGCCAGCGCCCCGGCCTGGGCAAAGCGGTCGAGAGGATACGAATTGAAGCTGTCCTTCACCCGGTTGAGCGCCTCGATCAGAGACGGCTGGCCGATGGCGTAGCCGACGCGCAGACCAGCCAGCGCATGCGACTTCGACAGGGTGCGGGTGACCAGCAGTTGCGGGTAACGTGCCACCAGTCCCAGCGCAGATTCGCCGCCAAAATCGATATAGGCTTCGTCGACCACGACGACCGAGTCCGGATTGTTCGCCAGCAGCCGCTCGATTTCGCTTCGCGCCAGCAGCCTCCCGGTTGGCGCGTTGGGGTTGGGAAAAATCACCCCGCCGTTGGGCATCCGATAATCGTCAACCTTTATTTCGAACGATTCCGTGAGCGGAATCTGACGATAGGCAATTTCATACAGTCCGCAATACACCGGATAAAAGCTGTAGGTGATATCGGGGAATAGAATAGGCCGCTCGTGCTTCAGCAACGCCATGAACGCGTGTGCCAGCACCTCGTCGGAGCCGTTGCCGACGAATACCTGATCCGCATTCACGCCGTGAAACGCTGCAATGCCAGCGCGCAGCCGGTCCGAACCCGGGTCAGGATACAGGCGCAGCGTGTCGGCAGCCTCCGCGCGCACCGCATCCAGCACCCGCGGACTTGGGCCGTACGGATTTTCGTTGGTATTGAGCTTGACCAGATTGGCCAATTTGGGTTGCTCGCCCGGCACGTAGGGCGTCAGGCCGTGCACCACGGCACTCCAATAGCGACTCATTGGAATAGCCGGCTCATTTATGGACCAAACGATACTCGGCGGAACGCGCATGGGCCTGCAAGCCCTCACCGTAGGCCAGTGTGGCGGCGATCCGGCCAAGCGTCTGCGCGCCGGCCTGTGATACGTGGATCAGGCTGCTGCGCTTCTGGAAGTCGTACACGCCCAGAGGCGACGAGAAGCGTGCGGTGCGCGATGTGGGCAGCACGTGGTTCGGCCCGGCGCAGTAATCGCCCAGCGCCTCGCAGGTGTTCTTGCCCATGAAAATCGCGCCGGCGTGGCGCAGCTTGGGCAGCAGCGCGTCCGGGTCGGCCACCGACAGTTCCAGGTGTTCCGGCGCGATGGTGTTCGAGATGGCTGCGGCGTCGTCAAGATCGCGCGTCTTGATCAGCGCGCCGCGGTTGGTCAGCGAGGTGCGGATCACCTCGCTGCGCGGCATCTCTTCAATCAGCTTGTCGATCGCCGCCGCCACAGCATCGAGATAGGCCGCGTCGGGCGACAGAAGGATCGACTGCGCCATTTCGTCGTGCTCGGCCTGCGAGAACATATCCATCGCCACCCATTCCGGCGGTGTGGCGCCGTCGGCGATCACCAGGATTTCGGACGGACCCGCGATCATGTCGATGCCCACTGTACCGAATACGCGTCGTTTGGCGGCCGCCACGTAGGCATTGCCCGGGCCGACGATCTTGTCGACCTGCGGCACGGTCTCGGTGCCGTAGGCCAGCGCGGCCACTGCCTGCGCGCCACCGATGGTGAACACGCGATCAACCCCGGCAATCGCGGCGGCGGCCAGCACCAGTTGATTCTGCTCACCTCCTGGCGTTGGCACCACCATGATGAGTTCACCGACGCCAGCCACCTTGGCAGGAATCGCATTCATCAGTACAGATGACGGATACGCAGCCTTGCCGCCGGGCACATACAGCCCGACGCGATCGAGCGGGGTGATCTTCTGACCCAGCACAGTACCGTCGTCCTCCGTGTAAGTCCACGAAGTCTGGGTCTGTCTCTCGTGATAGCGGCGCACGCGATCCGCCGCGGATTCCAGTGCCTGACGGTTATCGGCCGGCAATTGCGAGAGTGCTGTCTGCAGTTGGGCTGCTTTCAGCTCCAGACTCGCCAGCGAAGCGGCTGGCAGGCGGTCGAAACGCTCCGTGTATTCAAGCACCGCAGCGTCGCCCCGAGCTTTCACCTCTTGCAGAATCCTGGTCACCGTCTGTTCGATCGCGGTATCGGCGGCATCATCAAATTGCAACAGCTGGGCGAGACGCACCCGGAAATCAGGCTGCGTACTGTCGAGTCGGGTGAGCGTAACCACAGGAATTCATCTCTAAAAGTCCGACGACGATTGTACCGGTTTTTGGCGTTTCGCCGCGCCCGCCTTGGGTGTCTCAAACAACAGTCATACCCATTCCGGAAGTTAGACAAAGTCCAGATTGCTGATTATCATGATGCCTATGTATTACACGCGCGACAACATGGCCGGCCTTTTGCGCGGTCACGACATCAATCCGACCCACCAGAGGATCGAGATTGCGTACGCGCTGTTTTCACGACAGGAACACCTCTCGGCCGATCAGGTGATGGCCATCGTCAACACCCTCCACTCGGAAACATCCAAGGCCACGGTCTACAACACGCTCAAGCTTTTTCTGGAAAAAGGCCTGGTGCGCGAGGTGATCGTTGATCCCAGCAAGGTCTTCTTCGACCCCAACACCACCCCACATCATCATCTCTACGAAGTCGACAGTGGCAAGCTTTCCGACATCAATGCCGAACATGTGCAGATTTCAGGCCTGCCGCCGCTGCCTGCCGACATGGTGACCGAAGGCATCGATCTTATCGTACGCGTCCGCCGCAAAAGCTGACGCCTCCCTCCCGTCGATGAAACGGGTGCACATCGCCCCCACCCTGCTCGACGCCCAACTGGTTGTTGACACCTTATCCAGCCTCGGCATCGTCACCCACATCTTCAACGCCAACGCGGCCGGCGCGCTGGGCGAAGTTCCGTTCATGCAGGCACAGCCTGAAGTGTGGGTCGATGACGACGCTCAGGCGATGCGCGCACGCGCGATTTTGGCGGATTGTCTGAACATGAAACCGGGGCAGGAAAAAACCTGTCCGCACTGCGGCGAACACAATCCCGGCAATTTTTTGAGTTGCTGGCAATGCAGAGGCGCATTGCCTGACTGAACTCCTTAAGAATTCAGGACGACAGCGGGTCTTTGTTCAGCGCGTCGAGGTGCGCCTGATACTGGCGCGCGAAAACCCGCTCAAGTTCGTCGATGGCCTCGATCGCTGCCACGCCGTGAACCAGATGGCGCGTCATCTGTGCGGAGGCTTCATGAAAAATATGGTTGCGCTCCAGCATCGGATAGGTCTGCATCAAGCGCTGAATCGCCTTGACCACATTTTCCTGCTCGGGACGCGGAATCGACAGCGGCTCGGTCGAAGGCGCTGCGGCGATTTCGGTGCCTTCCTTGCCGGCAAGAAACTCCGCATATTCCAGCAAAGCCTGCTGCCTGGGTTCCGACAAATTTCTGAACAGGGATATCAGGCGTTTGCTGTCCCGCATCAGCGGCTGCGCCCCTTGGCCGGGCGTTTCAGCGGAATGATGTCGACGTTGCACTGCTGAAACTTGTTTTCGACAAAGCCGATGAAAGCATCGAGCAGCTTGCTGCGAAATTTTTCCGGCGCGTAAACCATGGTCAGCTCGCGCGTCAGCCTGGGGTTCAACTTCACGGCCACCAGCGTGCCGAGCTGAATCTCCTTGGTGACGGTGGAGGCCGACATGATGGCCACACCGAGACCTGCCTCGACCGCCCCCTTGATCGCCTCACGGCTGCCCAGTTCCATTTCGATATGAAGGTCGTCCGGGTTGACGCCGTTGCTCTTGAAGAAATCATCCACCACTTCACGCGTGCCGGAGCCATGCTCGCGTGAAACATACGGCTGGTCGGCGATATCGCGCGCATTGACACTCGCACGCGCGGCCAACTTGTGGCCTGGCGAACAAATCATGACCAGTTCGTCTTCGCAACACGCCAGCGTGGTCAGGTTGGGGTTGTGCGACGGTGCCTCGATCAGGCCGACATCGAGCGAATGATCCGCGACTTTCGCCGCGATGGTTTCCGAGTTGGCAACCATCAGTCGAGCCTGTACCTGCGGGAAACGTTCCTTGAATTCACCCAATATCCGTGGCAGCTGGTATTCAGCGATCGTGGTCGACGCGCCTATCATCAAGGGGCCGGTCACCTGTCCGGTCAATTCGCCGACGCGGGCTTCCATTTCGCCGGTCAATGCCAGAATGCGCTCGGCATAACCCAGCACCAGATCCCCTGTCGGGGTTAGAGAAATCTTGCCGTGGCTGCGCTCGAACAAACGGGTGTTGAAATGCTCTTCCAGCTGCTTGACCTGAAAGGTCACCGCAGGCTGCGTCATGTAAAGGATATCGGCTGCCTTGGTAAAGCTGAGCTGCTTGGCTACGGTGTAGAATACTTGGAGTCTGCGGTCGGCCATAAATAACTGCCCCCGGGTCAATAAAGAAATTTATTCAACCACAAACGCGCCCGTGTTGAAATATTCCCATCAGCAATCCTTTGTATTAGCAGGCCTTTTGCCAACACCGCCGTGGCTTGCCCACGCCACTTCCCGCCGCCCCTGATCTGGCCAGCCCCTTGAACCGCGCGTTTTACATCATCCTGTTGGCGCAGTTCCTGTCCGCGCTAGCCGACAACGCACTGTTATTCGCCGCGATTGGGCTACTGGTTTTTTTCTCGGCGCCGGAATGGCACTCCCCGCTGTTGCAAACCGTTTTCGTCATCGCCTACATCGTGCTGGCGCCGCTGGTGGGGCCATTTGCCGATGCCCTGCCCAAAGGCCGCGTCATGCTCATCGCCAACACGGTCAAATTTATTGGCTGCCTGGTAATGCTCGTCGGAATGACGCCGCTTGCCGCCTATGCACTGGTCGGCGTCGGCGCGGCCATGTATTCGCCCGCAAAATATGGAATCCTCACTGAACTGCTGCCGCCTGAAAAACTCGTCGTCGCCAACAGCTGGATGGAAGGCACCACCGTCGCCGCCATCGTGCTCGGTGCAATCATTGGCGGCGCGCTCATCAATCCCCAGATGGCGACCAGCATCCTGAGCAGCGTCGGGCTGACAAATTTCGTCATCGCGCCCAAATTTGCCATCGTCGTCATCACCTTCATGTATCTGGGTGCGGCACTCGTCAACCTGCTCATCCCGCGCCTGCCGATCGACCATACCCTCCCCAGCAGATCACCGCTGTTTATACTTCATGACTTCTGGCACAGCTTCACGCTGCTGTGGCGCGACCCGCTCGGCCAGGTGTCGCTCGCCGTCACCACCCTGTTCTGGGGCGTCGGCTCCACCCTGCGCCTGCTCATCATTGAATGGGCCGCGCTCAACATGAAGTTCAGCCTGGGCCAAGCCACCCAGCTAACAGCTGCGACCGCAATGGGCATCGCGCTGGGTTCCATCCTCGCCGGTAAGTTTGTCCGGCTCGAACACGCCATCCGCACGCTGCCCGCCGGCATTCTCCTGGGCATGGTTCCCATCGCGTTGATCTGGGTTGAAAGCCTGGTGCCCGCGCTTGTCTTGCTGACGCTGATTGGCATGCTGGCGGGATTCTTCGTCGTGCCGATGAATGCCCTGCTGCAACATCGCGGGCATCTGTTGATGGGTGCCGGCCATTCCATCGCCCAGCAAAACTTCAATGAAAACATCAGCATCCTGATGCTGACCGGTGCCTATGCCCTGATGGTGCGAGCCGAGTGGCACATCCACGCCATCATTTTGGTATTCGGCCTGTTTATCAGCAGCGTGATGACGGTTATCTGGCTACGTCATCGCAAAGATATCGTGCATTAATTTGCCGCACCCTGAGATTTCACCACGCTCATCGCCCCCGCAATCAGCGAGCTGAGGTCGGCCATGTTGGACGGGACGATCAGAGTGTTGCCGGTTTTGGCGATACCGGAGAAGGCTTCGACGTATTTTTCTGCCACTTTCAGGTTCACTGCCTGGATGCCACCCGGTTTTTCGATGGCCATTGCAACACGGGCGATGGCTTCCGCATTGGCAATGGCGATGGCCTTGATGGCTTCGGCCTCGCCCTGCGCGACGTTGATCGCCGCCTGCATCTCGCCTTCGGACTGCTGAATCGCGGCATTGCGCTCGCCGGTGGCGATATTGATCTGCTCCTGCATGCGGCCTTCGGATGATGCGATCAGCGCGCGCTTTTCGCGCTCGGCTGTAATCTGCCGCTGCATCGCATGGAGAATTTCCTTGGGCGGGGTGAGATCCTTGATTTCATAGCGCAATACCTTGACACCCCAGTTGGTCGATGCCTCGTTCAAAGCCAGCACCACACCCCGGTTGATGTCGTCGCGCTCCTCGAAGGTGCGGTCCATTTCCATGCGGCCAATCAGCGAGCGCAGCGTGGTCTGTGCCAGTTGCGAGATCGCGGCAATGTAGTCGCTGGATCCGTAGGATGCCATCTTGGGATCCGTAACCTGGAAGTACAACACGCCGTCGACCGCAAGCTGGGTGTTGTCGCGCGTAATGCAGACCTGGCTCGGCACGTCGAGCGGGATTTCCTTCAGCGAATGCTTGTAGGCGACGTTGTCGATAAACGGGATCACCAGATTGAGGCCCGGCACCAGCACTGCATGAAACTTGCCCAGGCGCTCGACCACCCAGGCGTTTTGCTGCGGCACCACGCGCACGCCCTTGGCGACAACGATTGCAATGACGATGAGGATGACCAGTGCGACAACGTCCATATTTTTCTCCCTGATTAATTGCCCAGAACCAGCGTATTGCCTTTGACCGCGCGAATGGTCAACGGACGCGTACTGTCCACACCATCCGATTCGGCAACGGCATCCCATAGCGCGCCGCGATATTTGACCTGCCCACGGTCGCCTTGCCAGGATTCGACCTGCACGATCTTGCCGATATCCATATCCTGCACGGTGGATTCCGGGTGGTCGGTGCTGCGCTTCCAGTGACGCAGCGCCAGGGTACCCAGCACGGCGATCCCCCCCGCCGTCACCAATTGCATCAGCAGACCCGCACCGAGCCAGGCGGCCAAACCTGCTGCCGCCGCAGCCACCCCATAAACCAGCAGATAAAACGTCCCGCTGGTGAGCTCCACCCCCACCAGCACTGCCGCCAGAATCCACCACCCCATATATGCCTGCATCTCATCTCCTCACGATCACGGGCCGATTCGACAATTCGTCTGGATTATCTCCACCAGGAGGGAAATGCGCAGCCAGAAGCGTGCTGATTTTCCGGATACCCTCCAGTGCCCCCCGTTCGAATTCACCCTGCCTGAAAGAGGCTTCCATCGCCCTTGCCACACGTTCCCATTCAGACGCATCCACCCGCGCGGCGATGCCGCGATCTGCGACGATTTCGATGATGTGGTCAGCCAGCAGCAGATAAACCAGCACCCCGCTGTTGTGCGCGGTATCCCACACGCGAAGGTTGGAGAACACCTCGACGGCACGTTCGCGGCCCGTCTTGCCACGCCATACCCAGGAGCCCGCGAAGCTGTTTTCGATGGCAAAGCGGATTTCGCCGCTGTGCGTGGTTTCGCTGGCACGAATTGCGGCCTCGATCGCATCGAGCGTGGTCTGCGGAAATGCGCGCCGCCACGCCCAGGGTGGCAGGAACACATGCTTGAGCCAACGCTTGAATGTCACCATGAGCCAGACGAGCCTCCACCGCCAAAACCGCCCCCGCCGCCGCCCCAGGAACTGCCGCCACCGAATCCGCCGCCACCGCCGCTGGACCAGCCGCCGCCACCACGGAAACCTGAAGCTACGCCAGCGAACACGAATACAGCGATGAACAGCAACAAGGGCGTGAACCCCACTAGCATCGCACCCACCGCCCCGCTGCCCAGCGCGGCGATCCCGCCCGCGGCCGGGCGGCTCACCAGGGTGGAGAGTAGCCAGCCCGCAACGAGGCCGCCGATGATGAGGATGACAAATGGGCCTTCGCCCCCTTCGTTGCTCGATGCGTTGGGCGGCGGCAGCGGCTCACCTTCGATCAGCTTCATCAGTTGCTGCACGCCCGCCTCGATGCCGCCGTAAAAATCACCCGCCTTGAAGTATGGCGTGATGGTTTCGGCGATCACCCGCTTGGCCACGGCGTCGGGAATTGCACCCTCCAGTCCGTAGCCCACCTCCAGCCGCAGGGTGCGGTCATTCTTTGCGACGATCAGAATCACCCCGTCGTCGATTTTCCTGCGCCCGATTTTCCATTGCTCGGCGACGCGAATGCCGAACTGCGCAATGTCTTCGGGCTGGGTGGAGGAGACAATGAGGACGGCAATCTGGCTGCCCTTCTGCGCTTCGAACGTAGCGAGTGTGTTTTCGAGTGCGGCGACTTGCCCGGTGCTGAGCGTGGCGGTCAGGTCGGTGACCCGGTGCGACGAGTCCGGCACCGCCACCTGTGCCCAAGTGGACAGTGCAAGACTCGCAAGCAAAAGACCGAACGCAAAACGCGTCCGGAACAGCCGGTTCATCCGGAACTCAATAGCCGGGCGACAAGCTGCCGGATGCGTCGCCACCACTTGCCGGCGCGACCGGTGCCGGGGCAGGCGTGGGCACCGCTGCCGGGGCCGGGGCGGGTGCAGATGTGGGCGCGCCGAAGTCGACCTTGGGTGGCACTGCAATCGCCTTTTCGTTTTCCACCGTGAAACTGGGCTTGGTCTTGAAACCAAACAGCATGGCGGTGAGGTTGGACGGGAAGGAGCGCACCGTGACGTTGTAGGTTTTCACCGCAGCGATGTAGCGGTTGCGCGCCACGGTGATGCGGTTCTCGGTGCCCTCGAGCTGCGCCTGCAGATCGCGGAACAAACCATCCGCCTTCAATTGCGGGTAGTTCTCCGCCACCAGCAACAACCGTGAAATCGCGCCGGTGAGTTCACCCTGCGCGGCAATGAATTTCTGGAATGCGACTTCGTCATTGATCAGCTCCGGCGTCGCCTGTATCGCTCCGACCCGCGCGCGCGCTTCGGTCACCGAGATGAACACGTCCTTCTCGTGCGCTGCATAGCCCTTCACCACGTTAACCAGGTTCGGCACCAGGTCGGCGCGGCGCTGGTACTGGTTCAGCACCTCGGCCCAGGTGGCCTTGATGTCCTCATCCGTTGTCTGCAGGGTGTTGTAGCCGCAGCCGGAGAGGGTCAGCGCCAACCATCCCGCAACTACCCATTTGAATGAATTCTGCCATTTGAACATCGTCGTCTCCCAGCTTGGTGAAAATGGATTGTTGAAGTTTACGCCATGCCCCAAGTGGCAAACAGCGGATCGGATTCGGGCAGACGATCGGCGTAGCGATCGTCCTTGGGACGCTTGAGCCCCCGCTCGACATAGCTTTCCACCTTCTTGAAGCCGGCCTGCCTGATCAGCATGCCCACCCAGGCCATGCGTTCCATCGGGTGCAACTGCGTCCAAAGCTTGATCACCTTGGGCGGGAAATAGCGATGTGACAGCGTCACCACGAACATGCCGCCCGGCTTCAATATGCGTTTGGCCTCGGCGGCAATCCTGTGCGGCTGCGTCAGATACTCGAACGACACCGTGCACACCACGGCGTCGAAGCTGGCATCGGCAAACGGCAGCTTCGGGTCGGCATTGAGATCATGCACGATGCGCTCGGCAAGCTGCGGGTTGTCGGCCAGTTCCTCGGCATTCATGCCCAACCCGACAGCGGATTGCACCGTGTCGGGCAGGTGCGAGCGCCAGCTTGCCATCAGGTCGAGCACCCGCGCATTTTCCGGCAGTACGGTGCGGTACAGCGCCTGGATGCGGCGTGCGCAGACGGCATCGACGTGGGTGATCTTGCGGGCCAGCGTGTAGAACTCGGTGTCGGGAAACTCGTCCTCGCGCGCGAACGCATCCGGCCCTTCAAAGTCGGTCGGCGTCTGCATCTGCGTTTCCATGCCGCTCCATTCCAGCAGCTGCTCCACCTTGCCGACCGGCTCGGTCGACACATCGCTCTTGCCACTGTCGATGCTGAAAATGCGGCCCTGCAGCGGATGGCTGAAATTGGCGACAAAGCTGACCTCGTTCAGCTTCATCACGCGGAACATCGGACCGGGTGCGTCGTCAGCGCGCAGCAGTTGCGACGGATAGAAACGTCCCAGCTTGAGTGGCGCGATGTCGCTGCGGAACACTTCGTTCGGCACTTCATGCTCGATCTTGGGTCCCACGTCTACCTGCGCATCGACCGGCGGCGTGTCGCCCGGCATCCACACCACCACCTGATGGCGGCCGAGGTCAGAGAAATAATTAACGCGAAAACGCAGCGCGGAATGCAGAAGTTTCATGTGTCTTGATTGGCAAGCAAATAAATCGTCCACGAAGGACACGAAAAAAAACGAAGTAAACAGCAAGTTGTCATCACGATTTTTTCGTGTTCCTTCGTGTCCTTAGTGGATGAAAAAAGTTATAAGCCCTGCATCGTTTGCCGTGCCAGGCACAGGTCCTCCCACGCGCGCGCCTTGTCGGGCAGATTGCGCAGCAGGTAAGCCGGGTGATAGGTCACTACCAGCGGCACATCCTGGAATCGGTGCACCCGTCCGCGCAGGCGGGCAATCGCCTCGTCGGTGTCGAGCAGGCTTTGCGCGGCAAAGCGTCCCAATGCGAGGATGAGTTTCGGCTGGATGAGTTCGATCTGCGCCAGCAGATAGGGCCGGCACGCGGCCACCTCGTCGGGCCCGGGATTACGGTTGCCGGGCGGACGCGATTTCAGCACGTTGGTGATGTAGACATTTTCGCCGCGCTTCAGGCCGATCGAAGCCAGCATGGCGTCGAGCAGCTTGCCTGCCTGCCCGACAAACGGCTCGCCCAGCCGGTCTTCGTCCGCCCCTGGCGCCTCGCCGATGATCAGCCAGTCTGCATTGCGGTCGCCCACGCCGAGCACGCCCTGGGTACGGCTGGTGTGCAGTTTGCAGGCGGTGCAATGGGCAACGGCGTCGGCAAGCTGTTCCCAGGTGTAGCGGGGTGAGGGGTGAGGGGTGAGGGGTGAAGGGGCCGGATTGCCACGAAAGCGCCACACCGGGCCGATCCCCAGCTCGCTGAACACGTCATCCCGGTTCAGCATGTCAGTTCGCGCTTCATGATGAGCGCATCCTCGCGGCCGCCGCGCGCGGGGTAATAGTCCCGCCGCACCGCCAGATCGACGAATCCGCTGCTGTGATAAAGCGCAATCGCAGCGGTGTTGGAGATGCGCACCTCCAGAAATACCGTTTCGGCGCGGTGATCACAGGCGCACGCCAGGCAATGGTCGAGCAGATCGCGTCCCAGGCCGTGCCTCCGCCAACTCGGTGCGATGGTAAGATTGAGGATATGGGCCTCACCCGCCGCCGCCATCATTGCGTAATAACCGATCACCTCGCTGTCGGCTTCGCGCACCCACATGCTGTAACCCGCACCCATTGAATCGGCAAAATTTCCCGGCGTCCACGGGTACTCGTAGCTCGCCAGTTCGATCCGGTGAATGCGCGGCAAGTCGGCCTCGGTCATCGGACGCAAACGGTGCGCGATTTCAAACACCGCGCTCACGCCGTCTTCCTTGCGCGGCGCTCGTCCACCGTCAGCGCCACCTTGTCACGCAGGTAGATCGGCGCGGCGAGCGCGGCATCCATGCCTGCGCCCCGCTCGAATGCCTGGACTGCGAGCGGCGCCATCGCCGCAGCATCGGGCATAAGCGTGTCGTCAATGCGTGCCAGCTGCGCTGCCAGGCGCGGGCGCAACACCTCGCCCAGCGCGACGAAACCATTGCCGGCACCGACCCAGCCATCACCCGGCGGCACCGTCACCGATTGCGGCAACGCCAGTTGCGGTTCAATCACCGCAGACCAGCCGGTACCTTCACGCCGATACGCCGCCCAGTAGACTTCGGCCATACGCGCATCAAGCACGGTCAGCACCTTATCCGCACCAGTCTGCTCGGCAATGGACTGCAGGGTGGAGACGCCGACCACCGGCAGATCCGCGCCGAACGCCAGGCCCTGCGTAACCGCGCAGGCGATGCGCAGGCCGGTGAAGGAGCCCGGCCCTGCACCGTAGGCAATGCCGTCGAGCTCCCGCAGCGTAATCGCCGATTCGCGCAAAAGCTCATCCACCATCGGCAACAACAGGCTGCTGTGCCGCTGTCCGGCCAGCACGCGGCGCGCGCGGATCCGGCCATCCAGCCACAGCGCGGCCGAGCAGTATTCGGTGGAAGTATCGAGGACGAGCAATTTCATGGACGCAATTTTAGCAGGCCATCGCTCCGCTTCCGGGGACCGCCGGGCGCACTTCAACGGCCGGTTATCGGATGCCATGATAGGTGACGCGGTAAATCGCACCGGCCTGATCGTCCGAAATCAGCAGGCTGCCGTCGGGCATGACCAGCACGTCAGTCGGCCGCCCCCAGGCCGAATCGTCTTTCAGCCAGCCGCTGACGAAGGGTTCGTAACTCACCGCGCGGTTATCCTGCAGCCGCACCACGCTCACGCGATAGCCGCTTTTGTGGCTGCGGTTCCACGAGCCGTGCTCGGCGATGAAGATCGCATTCCGATAGCGCTCTGGGAATCTCTTGCCAGTGTAGAAGCGCATGCCTAGGCTCGCCACATGCGCCCCCAGATTCTGCACCGGCGGCGCGAATTCGTCGCAGCGCCGGGTCTGGCCCAACTCGGGGTCGGCAATCGTGCCTCCGTGGCAATACGGATAGCCGAAATGCTGGCCGGGCAGGCTCAAGCGATTCAATTCATCCGGCGGAGCATCGTCGCCCAGCCAGTCGCGTCCATTGTCGGTAAACCAGAGTTCGCCGCTCCGGGGTTGCCAGTCAAATCCGACCGAATTGCGCACCCCGCGCGCGACAAGCTCAATCCTGCCGCTCGCCACATCGAGTCGGGTAATTGTCGCGTAGCGGTCCGGGGCGGGTTCGCAGATGTTGCACGGCGCGCCCACCGGCACGTAGAGCTTGCCATCGGGGCCGAAGGCGATGAATTTCCAGCCGTGGTGGGTGTCGGTTGGAAAGCCTTGAGTTACCACTTCGGGGCGCGGCGGCTTGTTCAGGCGCGCCTCGATGTCGCGCAAGCGCAGAATCCGGCTCACCGCCGACACATACAGATCGCCGTCGCGGAACGCCACGCCCACCGGCATCTCAAGTCCGTCTGCAATCACCACCGGTTTGGCCAGGTCATTCAACGGAACGCCATACACCTTGCCCGCCCGCATGCTGCCGACAAACAGCGTGGTCTTGCCGAGCGCCATTTGCCGCGCATTGGGCACACGCGCAAACAGCTCGATCCGGAATCCTGGCGGCAGCTTGAGGCTGGACAAAGGCAATGCGGCTGAAGGGGCCGCAGCCTGTGCAATCGAGCCCAGCGTCATCAGAGCCGTTGCGAACCAGCACAAAAGGGACCGTTTCAAGGTGCCTGCTGCCCGGCCGGTTGCAGCGGAATCAGAATCTCGAAACGCACCCGCGACCACGGATCGCGCCCCTCGGCCAGCCGGGCAATGCGCGCCTCCAGTGGTTGCCCGCGATCCATGAAACGCGCCACGTCAGTATTCTCGCGACGCGGAACATAACCGATCTTCTGGCCCTGCCACTCCACCCGCACAGCATTCGCATCGTATGGATTATCCGGCTCGCGAACCAGGGTAAGCGCATCGCCCACCTGCATCCGCGGCCACAACGCTTTGCCTGCATGGTACTGAAACCCTGCGAGCTGCGAATCCTGCAGCAGGATATGCGCAGCGATCTGGGCGTGCAGCGGCTGCGCCCACACCCAAACAAGAATCAGCCAGCCTAGCCGGAACATCTGCAATCAGCCGCGCAAATCGGGGGCGGGGTCCGCCCCGTCCTGATTCAAGCCGGCGCTGTCCAATGGCAGCGCACGGGCGACGCAGCAACTGACGACAGGGATCATGTTCATCTCGGCTCCATGGGCTGACGAGCCGATCATTCTACTGATAAAACTGCTGCCAAATCCGCGCTGGCGGGCGGGGCCTGGCTTTACTTTTTTGAGTAGACAAGCTGCCTTCAGCTTGAGGTAGGATGAACGCATTCTTAACCTTCCGTCACCCCGACCACGCCATGCCGAGAAAAACCGCCGCCCAGACCAAGCTGTTCGTTTTGGATACCAACGTACTGATGCACGACCCCACCAGCCTGTTCCGCTTCGAGGAACACGATATCTACGTGCCGATTGCCACCCTGGAGGAACTCGACCAGCACAAGAAGGGCATGACCGAAGTCTCGCGCAACGCCCGCCAGGCCAGTCGCTTCATCGACGAGATCGTCAGCAAGCTCGACAACATCGAGGAAGGCGTGCCGCTTTCCAAACACAGCCACAACGCTGCCACCGGCAGGCTGTTCTTGCAGACCCAGGCCATCACCGGCGACATCCCGATGAGCCTGCCGACCAGCAAGGTCGACAACCAGATTCTCGGCGTGGTGCTGTTCCTATCGCGTCACCACCCCAAGCGCCAGGTCATCCTGGTGTCGAAAGACATCAACATGCGGATCAAGGCGCGCGCGCTGGGACTGCCTGCCGAGGACTACTTCAACGACAAGGTGCTGGAAGACACCGACCTGCTGTATGCCGGCTTGCGCGAACTGCCCGCCGATTTCTGGGACTCCCACGGCAAGGGCATGGAATCCTGGCAAGCCAACGGCCAAACCTATTACCGCATCAAGGGACCGCTGGTCTCGAGCCTGCTGCCGAATGAATTCGTATTTCAGGAAGGCCCCAACCCACTCTATGCCAAGGTATTGAAGGTCGAAGGCAAACAGGTTGAAATGGTCACGGTACGCGATTTCAGCCACCACAAGAACAATGTGTGGGGCATCACTGCCCGCAACCGCGAGCAGAACTTCGCGCTCAACGTGCTGATGGATCCCGAGATCGATTTCGTCACCCTGCTCGGTCAGGCCGGCACCGGCAAGACCCTGCTCACCCTCGCCTCTGCGCTTGCCCAGGTGCTGGACAAGAAAATCTACACCGAGATCATCATGACGCGTGTGACCGTTCCGGTGGGCGAAGACATCGGCTTCCTGCCCGGCACCGAGGAAGAGAAAATGACGCCCTGGATGGGTGCGCTGGAGGACAACCTCGACGTGCTGAACAAGAGCGACGACGAGGCCGGCGACTGGGGGCGAGCCGCGACGCAGGATCTGATCAGGTCGCGGATCAAGGTCAAATCCCTGAACTTCATGCGCGGGCGCACCTTCCTCAACAAGTTTCTGATCATCGATGAAGCGCAGAACCTCACGCCCAAGCAGATGAAGACCCTGATCACGCGCGCGGGGCCCGGCACCAAAGTGGTGTGTCTGGGCAACATCTCGCAGATCGACACCCCCTACCTCACCGAAGGCAGTTCCGGCCTTACCTACGTGGTCGATCATTTCAAGGGCTGGCCGCACAACGGCCACGTCACACTGCAGCGCGGCGAGCGCTCGCGTCTGGCAGATTACGCTGCCGAGGTGCTGTGACCTCAGCCCTTCAAGGAGACGCACGATGACCCCCATTATTTCAAAGCGCTGGATGGTCCTGGCTGCCAGTCTCAGCCTGACCCTGCCCGCCCACGCCTACGACTGGAGTGAAATGCTGAAGGGCGTGCTGAGCACACCCGCCAGCCAGCCAGCCGCCACCGGCGTCGATGCCCTCTCCAGCGCCGACATCAATGCCGGACTGAAAGAAGCCCTGACGCGAGGCGTCGATGCCGCCGTTGCCCAACTCGGGCAGGTAAACGGATTTTTCGGCAACCCCGCAATGAAAATCCCGCTGCCGTCCAGTCTGCAGAAAGCCGAAAAGGCCATGCGCATGTTCGGCATGGGCAGCCAGGCCGACCAGCTCCTCCTGTCGATGAACCGGGCCGCCGAGGCTGTCGTGCCGGAAGCCAAACCTCTGTTGATCAATGCGGTGAAGGACATGACGCTGGAAGACGCCAGGGGCATTCTGACTGGCGGCCAGACCTCGGCCACCGACTACTTCCGCAAGAAAACCGAGGCCCAACTCACGGAACGCTTCGGCCCCATCGTCAAGGCGATGACCGACAAGGTCGGGCTCGCGCAACAGTACAACCACTACGCAGGGATGGCCGCACAATTCAATCTGGTCGACAAAACCCAGGCCAATGTCGAACAGTACGTCACCCAGCAGACGCTCGACCGGCTCTACACCCTGATCGGTCAAAAGGAAGCGGCCATTCGCGCCAACCCGCTTCAGGCAGGCAGCGACTTGCTGAAGCAGGTCTTTGGGGCGGCCAGCAGCAAATGATGCACCGGACGTGCGAGCCGTGCTTTGAAATGTTGCGGCCGGGCTGCGGTATGCTGCGAACTGCGCTGCGTCTGCCTGACTGGATGTCATGAGAACCGGAATGAAAACACTCGGCCTGCTGGCCGGATTGCTGCTCGCCCTGCCCGCTTCGGCATGGGAAGTCGGCGAGTTCAAGAATGGCATGAGCCGGGCCGAAGTCGAGCAGGCGCTGAAGACCTGGAATTTCGACAAGACCCTGCCGGTCGGCAACGATGGCCTGTTCGCCTACGACCTGCCCAACAACCCGGCCGGCCGCCGTTTTCTGTTCAGCTTCTGCAACGACAAGCTGGTGTCGTTCGACCAGGAGGTCGAACCGGCCTTCCGCTCCTTTATTGTCATCGCGTCGAACTACTCCAATCTCTACGGCAACCCGCTCAAGATCATCCCCTATTCCAGCGTCGTTGCCAGCGGCGAAAAAAACCTGCTGGCGATATTCTGGCGCAAAGGCTCCGACTACATGGGTGTCAAATACGCGCTCTACCCCACCAGCGAGCAGCTCTCGATGACCTGGCAGGTCAACAACAACTGCTGGCAAGCACCGCGATAAAGTTTATCGGGCCGGCAATTGCCCACTTAGCGTGGCGGGTGGCGATATCGCTTCACTACCGTGCTTATGTCGATTGGGCCCGGCGCAACAATACGCTCAGGGACCTGACATCAATCCAGCGCCCAGCCTCATTTCCCCGGCCACACCCCGCATCAAGAATCGCGGACAATCAAGCGGGATTTTTACGCTTTGCTCAATCTTGGCACTCATTGGCCGTAATCACCCGCATACACGTCGCATGGTGTGCGTCCCACCCCAACCCGGTTGGTGTTGTTTATCCCCGCACCCCTGCTACGCTTCATTCAACCGATCGGCCGCCGGGCCAAACCGTCTTCAGGGAGCGCACATGTCATTCTTGCAAAGCAAATGGAGCGAACACGAGAGGCAGGCCCAGCCTGTTCGCCGTTACGCCAATCAGCGTGAATTCGAGGCCGACTGGATCTACAGCCTGCGCCGTCGCTACCGGGTGTCGCAGGAATCGCTGGCCGTGATGGCCAACGTCTCGGTCACCACGGTGCAGAACTGGGAAAACCCGCGCAGCGCCAAGGCGATCGCCGAACACAACCAGGCACGGCTGCGCGACATCGAGCGCGACCTGTGGATCAAGGCGCACGTTACCCTGCTCGACCCCTGCCCGCCCTACATCAAAGCCCTGTATGACCTGATGAGCGCCAGCAAGGACGACAGCGCGCAGGCCCTCGCCGATTATCTGGTGTCGACGATGCCAGCGGGCGACGCCGGCCGTGCACGTCTGCTGCACTGGGCCAGCCTCAGCCACAGCATCAGCCACCCCGGTTCGCCGCGTGCACGGACGCTCTCCGAAGCCGCGCTGGAAGCCCTGACCGGTACCGATACCCGCTTGTCCGCTGCGATCGAAAATGAAATTCTCGGCAGCCAGTTCGAGGATACGCTTGCCCTGCCCGCCGGCGAAGCCCGCCAGCGCCAGGGCATGAGCCTGATGCGTGCCTGCGAGCGCCTGTTCCAGCGCGACCAGCAGCCCGCCTACTTGTGGAACGCGCTGGAAGTCGCCTGCCGCGCGCCGCTCGACAGCCAGGACGTGTTCCGCCTGACGCAAAACCTGGTGAGTCTGCAGGAGCATGCCCACGTTCGACACCGAATCATGAGCGAAGCGAATTTCGAGGCCGCGCGTCTGGTGTTTGACGACTCCGCGACGCTCAACTAAGGGGGCACGCCATGAATCGTATGCATTCCTCCTTCAAACCCTGGCAGGTCGGCCTGGCTGCGCTGGCGATGTTGCTGGGCACAAGTCTGGCTGCCGCGGACGGACCGGCTGGCCCGCCGCCGCAGGATAGCGCGACCATCGAATGGTCAGACAGCCAGACGATGGCCCCTGCGCAGTCCGGGGAAAATACCGAACCTGTCCGTCTGGCCTGGGATCGGGTCGGCATCATGGCCTGAACCTGCAATCTTCCTCCTCATCAGCGCCCACCTCGTTGGGCGCTTTTTTATTGCTGGCGCGCCGCGACGAGCCGAATTGGCTGCCCGGGAAAACGCCTTCACCCTGAAGTCACCCTTCCAGCATCCACAAAAGCCCCGATCATTGTAAGAATGAATGTCTGAACGCCCCTTTCTGCAGCCCATAATTTGGCAGGGAATGACGATAAATCGGCACTTCATGCCGACAGGAAATTGTGCGCCGCAGATGTATTCACATTGAATTTACAAAACCAACCTGCAAGCCTCGTCAATCCTCCATTTGCGACCGTGGTATAAACCTTGCTAAATAAAAATCAAGAATGATTGCGAATTGTCGTATTAGCAAAACATAACAATCATTGCGGAATTTGAGTGATCACGAAATTGCAGGGCTGTCTGCTGACAGCCGTGTTGCCCCTGCTGGTTCTGAATCCTGTCCATGCTGCCGGCACGGCGGCCGGAACGGTCATTCCCAACACCGCCACCCTGAATTACAGCATCGCAGGCGTGGCCGCCGCCCCCATCACCAGCGCCCCTGCCACCGTCACGGTCGACGAAATCATCAACCTCACCCTGACCTGGCAGGATGGCACCCCGGTGAATGTCAGCTCCCCCGACAGCAACGATCCGCTGCGCTTCCAACTCGTCAACACCGGCAACGGCAACGAGACGTACACCCTGTCCCGCAACAACAACCCCTCCACCGGCGACCAGTACAACCCGGCCAGCAGCAGCACGCCGATCTATCTCGAAAGCAATGGCACACCCGGCCTGCAAACCGGCGTGGGCGGCGATACGCCGTATGGCGGCAGCCTCGCCCTGCCACCTGACGGCAGCGCTACGATTTACCTGCTGAGCGACACCCCGCCCGGGTTGCCCAACGGCAGCCGGGGCGATGTGCAGCTGACCGCTGCATCGGCCACTCCGGGTGCGTCGGGTGCAGCCTACGGCACCGTGCTGAACGGCCAGGGCGACGGCGGCGTGGACGCCGTGGTCGGCGTGGCACTGGGGCAGGCGCAGGCCACCGGCAGCTACCTGGTCAGCGGACTGTCGGTGGTCGTGGCCAAATCGGTCGTCAGCCCGTCCAATCCCGACGCGCTCGTACCCGGTGTCCTGATCACCTATCGCGTGCTGGTCACGCTGTCCGGAACGGGCACCGCCGACAACCTCGTCATTTCCGACCCGCTGCCGGCGCAGGTCAGCTACCAGCCCAACAGCACCACCGTCAGCGGCAACGTGGCCTGCAATCCCTGCACCGACAGCGGGGATGCCGATCCGGTCGCTTTTTCCGCCAACACCCTGACCGCCACGCTCGGTACGGTCGCCGCGCCGGCCAGTTTCACCCTCGAATTTCTCGCCACCCTCAACTGACAGGAGACACCATGTCCACGCAAAAAACCCTCATCGCACTCTGCACCTTCACGCTGCTCGCTTTCATCCATCCTGCCGCGCATGCCGCGAGCGCGGTGGAATTGAAAAGCATGGCCGAAGTCGAGGTGGAAGTCGTCAACAGCAAGGGCAAAAAGGAGCTCAAGCGCCAGCCGGTCGAAAAAGCCGTGCCCGGCACCGAGGTGATCTACACCACCACGTTCAAAAATATCTCCGACAAGCCGGTCGGCAATATCGCCCTCAACAACCCGGTGCCGGCCAACACCGCCTACAAGGGCGGCAGCGCCTTTGGCCCCAACACCGACATCACCTATTCGATTGACGGCGGCAAGACCTGGGGCACGCCGGACAAGCTGAAAGCCAAGTTGCCGGATGGCAAGGAGCGTCCCGCCCTGCCCTCCGAGTACACCCACATCCGTTGGGTTTACAAGGGCGAACTCGGCGTCGGCAAATCAGGCGACGTCGGCTTCCGTGTGGTGATCCAGTAAGTCCGCTGCCATGACCCAACCCCTTTTCAACCGCCGCGCCATGCACTGGGTGCGGTATGTCCTCCACGAACCGATGACCGATCCGCCGTGGATCCGGTCATCCCGGGCGGGATGCGGGCCACCGAGTGGCAGCGGACCGCCCCGAATGCATTTCACGCGTACCGAATTTTTTATTTTTTCAAGGAGATTGAACATGAAACGGCCTAATTTGAGCGGCCCCCCCACCACCCGCCTGGCAGCGCTGCTTGCCGCGGGTTTGCTGCTGGGGATGACACAACAGCAGGCGCTGGCGGTAGGCACCGCTTCCGGCACCACCATCTCCAACACCGCCACCATGACGTTTTCCGTCGGTGGCGTGACCCAGTCCCCGCAAGATTCCAACCCCGAAACCTTCAAGGTGGATAACAAGATCGACCTGACCGTCGTCACCACCGATGTTTCCCCCGGCGTTACGGTGTACCCCGGCCAAGTTGCGGCCACCCCGCAGCCCAACCCGCCGGCGTATCTGACCTTCACCGTCACCAACCTCGGCAACACCACGCAGGATTTCATCCTGAGCCCCACCAACCCGGCAGCCGGTGCCACCTCGCCGTTTACCGGAACCACCGAGTTTGCCGTTTCCAATTGCCGCACCTTTGTCGAGAACAACGGCACGGCCGGCCTGCAAATCGGCAGCGACCTGGAACAGACCTACCTCAACGACGTTCCGGCTACCGGCGCCAGCAGCCGAACGGTGTATCTCGTGTGCGACTCGCCACTTGGTACGACCAATGGTCAGGACGCCGTGGCCGGACTGGTGGCTGAGGCCGTCGATGCAGCAGGCTCGGTGGGCTCGCCCAGCTCCGTCTACACGGGTGCCCAGTTGACTGCGGCGAACACGAAGGACGGCGTGGAAATCGTCGCCGCCGATGGTACCGGCAGCGAAACGGGAGATGGCGCGCGCGATACCAAGTTCTCGGCTCGCAGCGCCTATAGCGTGGCAACGACCACGCTGTCGGTGACCAAGACCGTGACCACGCTGTGCGACCCGTTCAATGGCAGCGGCAATGGCACCACCATCTTCCCGAAAAATATCCCGGGTGCCGTGGTGCGCTGGACGATCGCCATCGCCAATACTGGCTCGGTGTCAGCCAGCCTGGCGACGATTGCTGACGCGCTCGCGACACCCACCACCACTTTCGACCCCGACCTGATCACCGGCGCGGGCACCTGCGAGTTCGCATCCGGCGGTGCAGGCACGGCAGAAAGTGCTAATGGACGTGGCGTTCGTATCCAGAACACCAATGCTCGTCCAATGCTGGGCAGCCCTGGCGGCACAGTCACTTCCAGCTACTTCACCGGCGCCAGTGATGCCGATGGTGTCACGCTGAGCGGAACCAACCTCGCGGTTGATTTCGCCATCGCGCTGCCCTCTGGCGGGGGTTATACCCTTGGCGAATTGAAAGCCGGCGAAACCATCACCGTGTATTTCAACGTAGGCATCAACTAAGAGGCCGATGGTCAAACAGACCTCAGCCTCAACCTCAGCCTTCAGCCGCGCGGCTAGCCGCGCGGCTGAAGGCTTTTTGCGCGTGCTGGGTCGGGCGACCGCTTCAGCACGCTTTGTTGTGGATACGCCTCGTGTCCACAACAAAGCGCTTGTGCTCGGCCTATTGATGCTTGCCCCCACTGCCTGGGCCGCCACCCCGCCCGGCACGGCGGTCACCAACATCGCCACCGCAAGCTACCAGGTCAGCGGCACCCCGATCACCCGCAGCGGTGCGGTAACGATCACCACCGCCGCGCGCACCCCTGCGGTGGTCGAATTCCTGACCTACGCCCCCACCGGCGGTATGCCTACGGTGGTGCAGGCGACGCAATGCTCCACCTCGGGCGGCGCGGGCGGACCCTTCGTGCCGTCCAGCGGGCCGACGCTGCTGCCCATGTCGGGCGGCGGAACGCTCGCCGTGCCCGGCACCTATTCCCTCATTCCGACCACGCTGTACACAGGCGGCGAGCCGGTTTTCGTGCGGGTAACCGACCACGACCAGAACCTGAATCCGCTGCTGACCGAAACCATTGTCACCACGCTGACCCTGCCCGGCGGCGACAGCGAAACCCTGCAACTCACCGAAACCGGCCCCTCGACCGGCGTGTTCGTAGGGTACATCCAGTCCGTGAGCGGCACCCCCACTGCGCACGACTGCCTGTTGTCCTTCGCCCCGAATCTGACCGTCACCGCAAGCTACACCGATGTGGCCGATGGCACCGACAGCGCCAACGACGCTGCCCTGGTGGATCCGCTGGGCACCGTGTTCGACTCCGCCAGCGGCGCGCCGGTGAATAGCGCATCCGTGACCCTGATCGACACGGCGACCAACCTGCCCGCCACGGTTTACGGCGACGACGGCGTTTCGACCTATCCGGCCACGGTCCTCTCCGGCGGCACGGTCACCGACAGCGGTAGCACGGTCTACGCCTTCCCGCCCGGCGGCTACCGCTTCCCGCAAATACCGCCAGGCACCTACCGCCTGCAAATCACGCCGCCAGCGGGCTACGGCTTTCCCTCCACGGTGCCGCCCGCCAGTCTGCCGGGCAGCTACACTGTCGTCGGGGTGCCGGGAAGCGGCGCATCCTATGGTGGGGACTTCCCGCTCAACCCGGGTCCGGCGGTCCGGATCGACGTGCCGCTCGATCCTGGCGGCGGCAGCCTGCAGATCACCAAGATTGCAGGCAAATCGGTGGTGGGCGTCGGCGACTTTCTGCCCTACACCCTGGACATCCTCAACAGCAGCCCCACCGCTGTCACCGGCGTGCAGATCGCCGACCGTCTGCCGCTGGGCTTCCGCTACATGCCGGGGTCGGCCCGCCTGAACGGCGCGGCGCTGGCCGACCCGGTGATTTCCAGCGACGGCCGCACGCTCACCTTCGGCATCGGCAACCTGGCCGTCCATGGCAAGGCCACGCTGCGCTACGTGGCCCAGGTCACCGCGGGCGCCCAGACCGGCACCGCAGAAAATACCGCCTATGCGACCGGCGGTCTCGTCTCCAACACCGCGCGCGCCAGCGTCAATGTGCGCGAGGACCTGATGCGCAGCAAGGCCATCCTGATGGGCCGAGTCGTAATCGGTTCCTGCGACAACCGCGTCGACAACGACGAGAACAGCCTGACCAACGCCCGCATCGTGCTGGAAGACGGCACCACCCTCCTCACCGACGAGCATGGCCGCTGGCATGCCGACAACATCGTGCCCGGCACCCATGTGGTGCAGCTCGATCTCAATTCCCTGCCGCCGGACTACGCAGTGCTGGCCTGCGAGAAGAATGCGCGCTTTGCCGGACGCAGCTATTCGCAGTTCGTGAACGTGCGCGGCGGCAGCCTGTGGCGCGCCGATTTCCATGTGCAGAAGAAGACGCCCGAAGCGGTCCGGCTGACCCAGCAACTCAGCGCCAGCCGCGAACAGGACAAGGTCAGGGTCACCCTGGTACTGGAGGGCGGTGCGACGGTCAACAGCCTGTCCGCCACCCTCATGTTGCCGGACGCTGCCAGACTGGTTGCCGGCAGCGCGCGGCTCAACGGCGCGGCCACCGACAAGCTGGACGGTGCCGACGGCATGCTCATCCTGCGCACCGGCAAGCATGAAGGCACCTGGCGCGACACCCTCACACTGGAACTGGCCGCGCCCACAAGCGAGGTGCTGAAGCTCGTCTCGATGGTGCGCTTCGTCCCACCCGACCAGCAGGGAGTCAATCTGCCGAAGGCGGAGGTGGCGCTCGCCGCCAAGCCTGTCCTGAGCAGTGCCGAAGGGCCTGTCCTGAGCGGTGCCGAAGGGCCTGTCCTGAGCGGTGCCGAAGGGCCGGTCAACGCACAAGCCTTCGCCCTCATCCCGCCGACCATGCCGCATCTCGAATCGCCCAACGTGCCCGGCACGGTGGAACGCGGCCGGCGCACCCTGCCGATCGCCCAGGATGGCATTCCCCAGGTGCCCGGCAGCGACGACCGCAACCGCCTGGTCGAGCAACTGCCCTACGACGCCAACTGGCTCGCCCAGGTGCAGCCGGGCGTCGAATGGCTGCATCCGCAGCAGAATTTCCAGCCGGCGCTGCCTGCCATCAAGGTGGCGGTCAAGCATGTCCCCGGCCAGCAACTCACGCTCAAGGTCAACGGCGTCGACGTCGACCCGCTGAAATTCGACGGCATGGAACAGAACGCCACCCGCAGCGTGGGTCTGTCCCAGTGGCGCGGCGTCAACCTGAAGGAAGGCGACAACACCCTGCAGCTCGTCGTCACGGATGCGAACGGCAAGGAAGTGCTGAACGAAACCCGCAGGATCCACTATTCGTACGGGCCGGACTCAGCCCGGATCGTGCCCGAACTTTCGCGTCTGATCGCCGACGGCAAGACCCGTCCGGTCATCGCCGTTCGCTTTCTCGACCGCGACGGCCATCCGGTGCGCCGCGGGGTCAACGGCGAATTCCAGCTGAACGCGCCCTATCAGTCCGCCACCCAGCTCGAAGCCATCCAGCGCGACCCGCTGGCAGGCAAGGTCGATAACCGGCCGCGCTACGAAATCGGCCGCGACGGCATCGCGCTGATCGAACTGGCGCCCACCACCCAGTCGGGCGAAGTCAAGCTCGGTTTCGCCCTCGCCAGCATGCGCGGCGAGTCGCTCAACGCCTGGATCGAGGCCGGCCAGCGCGACTGGATCCTGGTGGGATTCGCCGAAGGCAGCGTCGGCCACAAGCAGATTTCCGGCAACATGCAGTCCGCCCAGCAATCCGGCGCCGAAGACGACCTGTTCGACGGCAACCGCATCGCCTTCTACGCCAAGGGCACCATCAAGGGCGAATATCTGCTGACCGCCGCCTACGACACCGCCAAGCAGAACGGCTACGCCGGCGCCCGCACCAACCTGTTCCAGTCCATCGATCCCACGCGCTACTACACGCTGTATGCCGACGCCACCCAGCCGATGTTCGACGCCGCCAGCGCCAGCAAGCTCTACCTGAAAATCGAACGCCGCCAGTTCTACGCACTGTTCGGTGATTACGACACCGGCCTCACCGTCACCGAGTTCTCGCGCTACAGCCGCAGCCTGACCGGCCTCAAGTCCGAATACCGGGGCGAGCGCTTCGCCTACAACGCCTTTGCCAGCGAGACCTCGCAGGCCTTCGTGAAAGACGAGATTCGCGGCGATGGCACCTCGGGCCTCTACCGTCTCTCGCGCGGCAACATCGTCGGCAACTCCGACAAGATCACGATCGAATCCCGCGACCGTTTCCATTCGCAGGTCGTGGTATCCAGCCAGACGCTCACCCGCTATCTGGATTACGACATCAACTATCTGCAGGGCACGCTGTTCTTCAAGAAGCCGATTCCCGGCCGCGACCCCCTGTTCAACCCGGTCTACATCATGGCCGAGTACGAGGCGGACGACAGCAGCGACAAGGCACTGACCGGCGGCGGCCGCGCCAGCTTCAAGCCCACGGTCAAAAGCGAAGTCGGCCTCAGCTACATTCACCAGGGCACCGCCGGCGACAGCGGCAACCTGGGCGGAATGGATTTCACCTATCTGGTCTCGGACAAGACCCGCATCCAGGGCGAATACGCCCACAGCGACAGCGAGGTGCTGAACAATGCATTCAGCGGCAACGCCTGGAAGATCGAAGCGCTGCACCAGAGCGACACGCTGGATGCCCGCGTCTACGCCCGCCAGCAGGACACCGGCTTCGGTTTCGGCCAGCAGGCCAACAGTGAAACCGGTACCCGCAAGATCGGCGCCGAGGCCCGGCTGAAGCTGTCCGACACCCTGCAACTCCAGGGCCAGGCCTATCAGCAGGACACCTTCCAGACCGACGCCCAGCGCAACGTGGTGGAAGGCCGCGTCGAAAGCCGGCTGAACGACCATCTCACCGGCTATCTGGGCGGCCTCTATGCCCGTGACCAATACAAGAACGGCGACACCCTGGACAGCAAGCAGGTGCTGGCCGGCTTGAGCTACGAGATGCTCGACCGCAAGCTCACCCTGCGCGCCGCCACCGAATTCGGGCTGGGCAGTGACGATGCGAAAAGCGTGGATTTCCCCAATCGTCTGCTGCTGGGCGCGGACTACAAGCTGACCGAACAGACCAAGCTGTTCGCCGAACAAGAATTTGCCCGCGGTGAGAATCTCTCCGCCAACATGACCCGCGTCGGTATGCGCGTGCAGCCCTGGACCGGTGGCGAAATGGCGGCTTCGGTCGGCAACCAGTCGGCCCTCGACAGAGGCCGCATCTACGCCGACCTGGGCCTGGTGCAGAAATGGCAGATCAACGAATTCTGGCAGACCGATTTCGCCATCGATCGCTCGCAAACCCTGAAGCTCACCGCCCCGCCGCTCAACCCCCAGGTGCCCCTGACGTCGGGCAGCATCACCGGCGACTACACCGCCGTCAGCGTCGGCGCCAATTACAACAATTCGGTATGGGGCGCGAACTCGCGCATCGAATGGCGCGGTTCCGATCTCGATCGCCGCGTCAATGCCCTGCTCGGCGTGCAGCGCCTGCTCGACGCCGGACAGGTGGTCGCGGCGGGGGTGGCCTATACCGACACCGATGGCTCCGGCAGCCAGTCCCGCAAGCTGGATGCCCGCCTCTCCTACGCCTGGCGGCCGTGGGACAGCGAATGGGTCTGGCTCGACCGCCTGGACTACATCGACGAACTGACCCAGGATGCCGCTGGCAAGGTAAGCACGCGCAAGCTCGTCAACAACTTCAACGCCAACTGGATGCCCAACCGCCAGACCCAGATCGCCTTGCAATACGGCTCGAAATATGTGCTCGACACCATCGACAGCGCCGCCTACCGGGGCTACACCGACCTCATCGGTGCGGAAGCACGGCGCGACCTGACAGAAAAATGGGACGTCGGCGTGGCCGCCTCGATGCTGCAAACCTGGAACAGCAGCACCAAGCAAACCAGCCTCGGCGCCTCGCTCGGTTATGAACTGATGGAAAATACCGTGATCACGGTCGGCTACAACTACACCGGCTTCGACGATCCCGACTTCAGCGGCGCCGAATACCGTGTCCAGGGGCCCTATGCTGCCATCCGCATCAAGGTGGATCAGGACACCCTCAAACTCAACGACAAAAAAGGCGGGCTGTTTGCCTCCAATCCATGACGGAACATGCCATGCATCAATCCTTCCTGATCCTGCTCTGCTGCGGCCTGCCCGTGCTGGCCGCGGCGGAAAACCGGCCGACCACGCCCGCCGACCTGGAACAGATCGAGCGCCTCGACAAGCAGGTGGAGAAGCTCGGTTTCGGCCCGCTGGGTCCGGATCATTACGCCCTGTCCAAGGCCCGCGCCTGGCTCGCGCTGGCGCTCGACGAATATTACGAAACCGAGCGCAGCGGCATCGTGCAGGAAGCTACCGCGCAGGCCGCGACCATTCTCGATGGCCTGGCACGCGACCCGGCCTACGACGCCACCGCCACCCCGCTGCCTGACGCCAGCGAAAGGGTGCGTCCCGACCTGTGGCAACAGGCCGCGGCGATGAAGCGGCATGCGGAATTTGCCTGTGCCGGACGCGGTGTCGCCGAACTGGAGGTGCAGCTGGTCTGGACCGGCCACGAAAAATGGGAATCCGGCTGGAGCCACGCCGAGCCCTATGCCCGCATTGCCGAAAACATTGCCTACGAGGCGCAGCGTGACATCGACGCATGCGCGTTGAAGCACGCGCAGAAAGCGGCGCCGGCTGTTGTATCCCCTGTTTCCACGCCGACGATCGAACGCATCGTCGTCGAAAAGCGTACCCTCGCCACCGACAGCCTGTTCGCCTTCGATCGCTCCGGCATCGAATTTCTGGTGCAGGGCGGACGCCAGAAACTGGACGCGTTGGCCGATGAACTCAAGACCTGGAAGTCGCTGGAGCGGATCGAACTTACCGGCCATACCGACCGGCTGGGTCCGGACACCTATAACCAGACGCTCTCCGGGGCGCGCGCCGAACAGATCCGGCAGCATCTGGCCAGCCGCGGCATCCCGCTGAACCTGATCGAGTCCCGCGGCCAGGGCGAGACGGATCCCGTGGTGCAATGCACCGCACAGCGCAGCCGCAGCGCGCTGATCGAATGCCTGCAACCAAACCGGCGTGTCGAGTTGCTGATACAGGGGGTGCGTCAGTGAAGCGGATGCCATCTAATGCCCTACGAATTGCGGCCGTCCTGCGCCGCGCCCGTCGGCTATGGCTGGCGGCCGTGCTCGGATTTACCTTATGGCTGCCCGGTGCCGCCCAGGCTGTCATGTTTGGCTACATCACCAACGCGACTGGAATCTATAGCGTCAAAAGCGGAACTGGAGCCACAACGCTGCTCTATAACGGCGCGCCCTTTAATGGCTCGACCATCGTAGCCGGTGCTGCCATGCGCCCCAGCGATGGCCAGGTGTTCTTTACCTTTGGAATCAGCACCAATCAGCCGGTCTATCGCTGGAACCCCGCGACGCCCGCCGTCGCACCGGTTTTATTGGGCAACTCAGGTGCCGGTGTCTACATCCACCGCTTCGCCTTTCATCCGACCAACGGCAACTTGTACGGAACCGACGCCACTCCCGCGACGACACTCTGGACAATCAACCAGGCCACGGGTGCGGCCACCAGCGCTGCAACAATTTCCGGCCTCCCCAACAACGCTTCCGGCGACATGGCATTCAACCCAATCACGGGCAACCTCTACTCACCCATCCAGGTGAGTGGCACCACGGCCACGATTTACCAGATTCCGCTGGCAGGCGGCGCGGTCACCAACGTTGGAACCATCACTGGCCTACCCGGCAGCGGCTCCCTTACCTCAGCCATGTTCAACGCCGCCGGTACCCTCTTTGTGGGCGGTGACGGCACAAATTTGTACAGCGCACCGTTAGGTGGGGGCGCGGCCACCCTGATAGGCAACATGGGCATTACCCCGCAGGATTTTGGCAGCGCGCCCGCTCCGAGCCCCACCATTGCCAAGGCATTCAGCCCGTCCACCATCGGCATCAACTCGACCAGCGTGTTGACCCTCACTCTGACCAACCCTTACGCCAACCCGATGACCAGTGCGGCCATCACCGACACCTACCCTGCCGGTGTAGTCAACGCCGCCACGCCTTCCGCCAGTTCCACCTGCGGCGGCACGGTGAGCGCCACGGCAGGCGGCAACAGCCTCGCCCTCACCGGCGGCACCCTCCCTGCCAGCGGTTCCTGCACCGTCAGCGTCACCGTCACCAGTGCTGCCGTGGGGAGTTACAGCAACACGATCGCCATCGGAGATCTCAGCACGGTATTCGGCAACAACGATGTCACTGCCAGCGCCACGCTCGTTGTCACGCTCACGCTGTCCGGACGTGTCTACGAAGACGTGAACTATGGCGGTGGCGCCGGGCGCAGCCAGGCTGCCTCCAGCGGTACCGCCGTCAGCAATGCGCGTGTTGAACTCTTCAACAACGGCGGCAATTTCGTGACCTCGATGCTTACCAGCGCCAGCGGCGATTACAGCTTCACCGGCCTGTCGGCGGGCACCTACACGGTTCGCGTGGTCAACAGCTCGGTGCGTTCCACCCGAACCGGCGGCGCGGCATGCGCGACCTGTCTGCCGGTTCAGACCTTCCGCACCGATGCCGCCAGTGGCGCAGCGGTGGCAGTTACCAACTATGTAGGTGGCCAAAACCCCTTGCTGGTCGATGCCGGCAACGGCAGCACGACACTGGCCGCGTTGACAACCGCGACCACCACCGCGCAATCCATCACGGCCGCCACGTTGTCCAGCAGCAATCTCACCGGGCTCGACTTCGGCTACAACTTCGACACCATCGTTAACACCGCCAATACCGGGCAAGGCTCGCTGCGCCAGTTCATCACCAACGCCAACACCCTGGGCGGCGATGCCGCGCTGGCGCAGGCAGGCAGCCGGATCGACCTGACCACGGGCGCCACCGCAGCCCTGCCCGGCGCGTTTGAAAACAGCATTTTCATGATTCCGGATGGCGCGTCGCATCCAGGCCTGCGCGCGGGATTGACCAATCAACTCACGGCCGGACGGGCTTTGCTTGGCATCACCACCGCGCTGCCCACCGTTTCAACTTCGATGGCTATCGACGGCGGCACGCAGACTTTCAACGTCGGCAACACCAACAATGTCACTCTCGGCACCGGTGGGGTGGTGGGCGTGGGCGGACTGACGCTCCCACAATTGAATGGCCCCGAAGTGGAATTACGCGACGGACCGACTGGCGCAACCGGACTCGCGATTGGTCTGGATATCACCGCCAGCACCACCACCGTGCGTGGACTGGCGATCGTCGGCTTCGGCGGCACCGCTGACAACAACAACCAGGCAGGCATCCGCCTCCTCAACGCCCTGACGGACATCACCATTGAAAGCAATGTGCTGGGCGCGACGGCAATATCGTTTACCGACCCGGGCGCCACCCTGCGCGGCACCGGTGACCTGATCCGCAACCGGGGCGCGGACACCGGCTTTATCCGCAACAACCTGATCGGTTTTTCCAATGGCAACGGCGTCTCGTTCGACTCCAACACAAGCAGCGACTGGACCATCAGCGGCAACGAAATCCGCGGCAACGCCATCGGCAGCACGGCTCTTAACGGAGTCGAGTTCGTCGGCGCCACCAACAACACGGTAAGCGGCAATCTGATTACCGGACAGCGCGGCTCAGGCATTGACTTGTCGGCCAACACCAGCGACAGCAATACATTGACTCAGAATACCGTCACGGCCAACGGTGAGGCCGCCGGCACAGAACCCGGTGGCATCCGCGTCGCCAGTGGCGACAGCAACACGATTTCGCTCAACCTGATCAACGCCAACACCGGCCCGGGCATTGAGTTCCTCACCGGCTCCCTCACCAATACCGTGCTGCAAAATCGGATTTTCAGCAACACCCAGTCCGGGATCGCGGTTGAAAGTGGCGCAACCACCAACACACTCAGCCAGAACGCCATTTACGGCAACACCCGCATCGGCATCGACCTGCTCACCACTGCCCAGGGCGCAACGCCCGCGAGCCCCTACTATACCCAGAACGACAACGGCGACGCCGATACCGGCGGCAACGCGGTACTCAACTTCCCGCAGATCACCGGCGCCACGGTCAGCGGCGGCAACCTGATCCTCACCGGCATCGCACCGGCCGGCGCCACGATCGAACTCTTCATCTCGGACAACGATGCAACCGGATTCGGTGAAGGACAAACCTATCTGGTCACGCTGGTCGTGGATTCTGGCAGCGACGCCGCCAGCGGCAGCAGCGCCAACACTGTGACCTGCGGCTCGGGCGCGGTGTCGGTAACCATGAACAACTTCTCCTTCACCCTGCCGGTGCCGGGCGGCGTCGCCGTCGGCACCTCCATTACCAGCACCGCCACGGTGGGCGGCAACACCTCGGAATTTTCCTGCAATGCCACGGTCGTCATGGGACTGCCTTCGTTGACATTCTTGAAGAGCGTGCAGGTCACCTCCGACCCGGTCAACGGCGCCAGCAATCCCAAGTTCATTCCGGGTGCGGAAGCACTCTATACCCTGAACGTGACCAACTCGGGAACGGGCGGCGTCGACAACAACACCCTCACCGTCATTGATCCGATACCAGCCAACACCGAACTTTTCACCGGCAATCTTTCCGGCGGCGCGCCTTTCGTTTTCGTGAATGGCACCCCCACCAGCGGCCTGACCTGCGCCTTTATTGCGCTCAACAATTTCACCGATTGCGTGGATTTCTCCAACAATGGCGGCGCCACCTGGACCTATGTACCAAATGGCAGCTTCGACCCCGCGGTGACCCACATCCGCTTCATCCCCGCAGGCGCCATGAACGGCGATGCAGTTGCCGGCAGCCCCTCGCCCAATTTCAACCTGCAATTCAGGGTGCGCGTGCAGTGAACTCAGCCGGACAGCGTTATCGTTCATCCCGCGTCCTGTAAAATGGCGGCCTGCCTGTTACCGTTCTAGCCTCCCCGTATGGACTCCACCAAAACCGCACCGGCGCAAACCGGTGCTTCGCCGTTGGCGCGCGACGTTGCCAAGCGCCGCACCTTCGCCATCATCTCGCACCCTGACGCCGGCAAGACCACGCTGACCGAAAAGCTGCTGCTGTTCGGCGGCGCCATCCAGATGGCCGGCACGGTCAAGGCGCGCAAGAGCGGACGTTACGCCACCTCCGACTGGATGGAGGTCGAGCGCGAGCGCGGCATTTCGGTGGCGAGTTCGGTGATGCAGTTCTCGCACGGCGACTGCGTGTTCAACCTGCTCGACACCCCGGGCCACAAGGACTTTTCCGAAGACACCTACCGCGTGCTGACCGCGGTGGACGCCGCCATCATGGTGGTCGACGCGGCGAAAGGCGTGGAAGAGCAGACCATCAAGCTGCTGGAAGTGTGCCGCCTGCGCGACACCCCCATCATCACCTTCATCAACAAGATGGACCGCGAGGTGCGCGAACCGCTGGAACTGCTGGACGAGATCGAGTCGATCCTGAAAATCCACTGCGCGCCGGTGACCTGGCCGATCGGCATGGGCAAGCGCTTTCAGGGCGTGTACCACCTGATCAACGACGAAATCCTGCGCTTCAAGGCGGGCGAGGAAAACGCCGACCAGCAGTTCGAATCACTGCAGGGGCTGGGCGAGGCGGCCCTGAAAGAACGCTTCCCGCTGGAAGCCGACGCCCTGTTGTCGGAAATCGAATTGGTGCGCGGCGCCGGCGCCAGTTTCGAACTCGATGCTTTCCTCAAGGGCAGGCAGACGCCGGTGTTTTTCGGCTCCGGGATCAACAACTTCGGCGTGCGCGAAGTGCTGCGCGCGCTGGCCGACTGGGCACCGCCGCCACAGCCGCGCGAGGCGGTCGAGCGTGTGGTCGAGCCCACCGAACCCAAATTCACCGGCTTCGTGTTCAAGATCCAGGCCAACATGGACCCGCAGCACCGCGACCGCATCGCCTTCTTCCGTGTCTGCTCCGGACGCTACAGCCCCAACATGAAAGTGCGCCACCGCCGCACCGGCAAGGAGATGAAAATCGCCAACGCCGTGGTCTTCATGGCCAACGAGCGCACGCGCATGGACGATGCGGTGGCGGGCGACATCATCGGCATCCACAACCACGGCCAGCTGCATATCGGCGACACCCTCACCGAGGGTGAGGCGCTGCAATACAAGGGGATACCTTATTTCGCCCCCGAACTGTTCAGCCGCCCGCGCCTGCGCGATCCGCTGCGTGCCAAGCAACTGAACAAGGGCCTGCTGGAACTCGGCGAGGAAGGCGCGGTGCAGGTGTTCGAACCGTTCGCCGACAACACGCTCTTGATCGGCGCGGTCGGACAACTGCAGTTCGAGGTCGTCGCCCATCGCCTGAAAACCGAGTACGGCGTCGACGCCAGTTTCGAGAACGCCGGCATCTACACCGCACGCTGGGTCACCTGTCCGGACGCCCAGCATCTGGCCGAATTCACCAAGTCCAACTCGCTCAAGCTGGCGAAGGACGTCGACGGCAACCTGGTCTATCTCGCCGACACGCGGGTGAACCTGACGCTGGCACAGGAACGCTGGCCCAAGGTCGCGTTCTACGACACGCGCGAACATGGGCAGCTGTTGAGTTAGGTGCGAGGTATCAGGAACGCGCGAAATCCCCGGACACTATCCAACGGTCGGGAACGGCCAATAGCGGTCGGTTGTCTGGTGTAGCCCGTGGGACTGGTGTTTGGCCAAACCGGTCAGCCGGAATGTGCTCGCCATTTACGTATTTACGTTTTTTTATGTGCACACCGCTGAAGCGGCTACTATTACCAGTGATTCACAGTTTTACTGTAGTGACTGATTATCGGTCGCCAGAAAGGTGGGGACGTGTGCACTATCTTCGGGGGAGAGGGACTGTCATGAAACCTATTTTTGCCCATCTTGTGGCCGCTCTCATCATTATGAGCATGCCTTTGCTCGCGCTCGGAGCAGAACCAGTCTCACCGGACGCGGTACCCGTGACTGGGAGTTCCGGATGTGGGAAGCCCCTCGCGGCGAATCTGGTAGCCGGAAAGACGACCTCCCGGACCATCACCTCTGGTGGTAGTAATCGGTCCTATTTGGTGCATGTGCCGGCCAACTACGACGCCACAAGGCCTGCGCCCGTGGTGTTGAATTTCCACGGATTTCTCAGCAACCCTGAAACGCAGAACGCGGCCAGCGCATTCGAGCCTATGAGCGCCCGGGAGGGCTTCATTCTGGTAACTCCCGATGGCGGCATTGGGTGGCGCTTCATGCAGTCGTCCCGCGACGCCAATACGGCGTTTGTGCGCGATGTCGTGGCAAGCGTGAGTGCTGACCTGTGCGTCGATCCCAAGCGGATCTTTGCTACCGGGAAATCGCAGGGCGGGTTCATGTCGAGCTGGCTCGGCTGTGTCGCCCCCGACATCGTGGCGGCGATCGCGCCGGTCTCTGGAATGTATGAGCCGACTGAAGGCTGCGCGCCCATTCCGATCATGGAGTTTCACGGCAAGGCAGACTCGACCATTCCGTTCGGGGGCGGGCACGTTCTGGTATTGGGAAACTACCCGGGCGCCGTCACCGTTATGCAGAAATGGGCCCATTCGAACGGTTGCACGGGGACGCCGGAAACAGTGCAGATTACGCCGCACGTACAGCGAGTAACCTATCGAGCCTGTACCGCGGCAACCATCCAGTTCATCACCGACGCTGGGCACACATGGCCAGGGACGAGCATCCGCGAGGGTGACAATTCGCCTCCTGCCGATCTGGCGGCGTCCGAATTGATCTGGGACTTCTTCAAGGCTCATCCGAAGAAGTAAACCACTTCGCCATACTTTGGCCTTTTGCTTGCCATTGCGGTACGCGACGTCGCCCCCCATCAGATCGGGGTCACGGTGGGCTCCTCTGATCGAATGACTGCAATCGATACATTGGGAGCACTCGCGCAGACCGTCGCGACTGTCCACAACGGGTCGAAAGGCGACTCTTGAAAAACAAGGCTTCCGTACATGAATCCGTTGTCCGAGACAGGAACAGATCGGCAACCCTGCTGTCGAGTTTGCAATGGAATTGCGGCGCAGTAAGCTGTGCAAACAA
>Ga0326726_10000102_pt1 | contig 79998 bp, 113 predicted proteins | sample MHFenrmetagenome_2_FD_207603 | JGI IMG/M metagenome (GOLD analysis project Ga0326726, IMG submission 207603) | Lab enriched peat soil microbial communities from Michigan Hollow, Ithaca, NY, United States - MHF15MN | ecosystem: Environmental > Terrestrial > Soil > Wetlands > Peat | place: USA... | reverse complement strand
CCGCCTCGGCAGCGGCAGCAAACTCGTCTGGACCGGGCGGGACGATGGCGCTCTCGGCAAGCGTGGCCTCCAACTCGTTGGCCGTCCGCTCTTTCGCTTCGATCGGGGCCTGGGCCGCGCTGTAGGCCTCGGTCCTGCGATTCCAGCCTATGGCCCGCTCGCGCAAGGGCGCCAGCTCCGCCTCGGCGGCGGCCAGCTTTGCCTTGAGCGCATCGACTTCGGCCTTCTTGTTGTCGAACGCGATGCAGATGTCTGCCCATTCGGCCTGGGTAGGTGGATCGCCCTGGGCTTCCTCCATGGCGAGAACCTCGGCGCGCAGGTCTGCGATGCGCCCACGCGTACCGGCAGTGCGAATCTTGTGATCCTCGGCCTGATGCTGCCGCTGCGTCAGCGCCGCGCGCGCCTGCTCTGCCGCGCGAACCGGCTGGTCTTCTTCGCCCGCCGGGGGGACGCTCACGCCCACGTGCGCATCGGACTGCAGCGCCTTGGCCTTGGCGGTCGCGTCCGCGTACCTGACCGCCAGATCCGCCGCAGCCTTGTTGGCCTCGCGGCGCTGCTCGTAGTAGTGCCTGCCCACCTCGTCGAGGACTTCGAGCCCGTGGCGCCCGGCCTCGGGTTGCCAGTTGTCTCCCGTCCAGCGCAGAAGATCTTCCGCCGTCACCTCCATCGGGATCGCGGCCAACACCTTGGCCTTGCGCTCGGCCGGCTTGGACAGGAAGAAGTCCAGCGGATCAAGCGCCGCCGTACCGAGCAGCTCATCAAGGCGCGACTGAGGCCGCGCCCAGCGATCGCCCGCGGGCGTGGTCACCGACACCGAGTCGCCCTTGGCCGTGATGGCCTTGCGCACGCGGCCGACAGCGTCCAGGTCTACGAGGATCTCGGCCTTGTCCGCGCCGCTCCGGATGGCCTCGGGCCCCACGCCCTGGGCGGCCAGGGCCGCGCTGATGGCCTTGAGCACGGACGTCTTGCCGACGCGATTGGCCCCCGCGATGATCGCGCCCGCGGCGGGTACGTCGAAAGCCAGGTGTTCCAGACCTAGGAAATTTCGAATCTCGATGCGGGTCAACTTCGGCATGGGGTCACTCCTGCTCACGCCCGCAGTGCGGGCAAATGGTCACTCGTTTCGGCATGGGGAAAGGTTCTGAATGGTCGACTGTGCGGTTCTCGAAGAAGCGTCCGCAGGCCGCGCACGCGGTCATGTGGATGCCAAGGTCCGCGAGGGTGGCGCGCTTGAAGCGGCCGTCATTCGTTCGGGCCCGCAGTCGTTTGCTTCCGAGATTCCGCGTGAACACGTCAATCCTCCAGGTGGGGCAGCACCCAACAGTACCGCCAATGCCTTGCGCACAAGGCTCTGGCGTTCGCGCAAGCGTCTTCATAGTCGTCACCTTCGGCCAACAGGACATCAAGCGCGATGGTGTTGGGCTCCAGGGTGATGTTTTTCGCGCTCTCGGAGAAAATGCCGGCGCGGACGAACTCGGGGCCACCGACCGTTGCGCGAAAGAAGGCGATCACGTAGGCCGTGCGGTTCATTGCGTGCCCCTAGGTATCGCTCTCGTCATGTTCGTCAGATCCTGGCCGTAAAAGCGGGTGCAACGCCTCGGCGATTCTGCGCGCTTGGTTCTGGTCGACGCAAATGAGCTGGTCACCATGTGGACCGTTCGCGCCCGTCTGGATTCGGACGTAGTAGTAGCCTGCCAGGGACCAACCGTGTTCCACAGATTCAAGCGGTGACTTCATTGCTTCATCCTCGGACGAGGGTTGCCTTGCCCCTATCTCCGCCCGCTTTCGGGCGGAGGATCCAATGCGCCGATCAATACGGCAGCCGGCGCCTTCTTGCTCCGCTTGGCCGGCTTCTCGGGCTCTGCGCCCGCCGGCACAATGGCGACCGGCGCCCCCGCGGGCATCCAGTCGTACACGATCTTGATGGCGCCGGGCTTGATCATGTCCGCGTGCCCGCCAGCTTCGAGCTCGCCGAGGGTCGGCCCGCGCCGGTTCCCGCGCTTCTCCCTGGGGCCGTACTGACGATCGCCCACCAGCACCGGGCCGTGCAGGGCCGTAAACGCGTTGATGTTGTCCTCCACGATGTCCCGCAGCTCCTTGGCGCGCTTGATGGCCATGTCGGCGAGGTCCAGCCATGCCAGGCCCGCGGCGGCCGCATCCGGCGTCAGCTCGCCGGGCTGGGCAAACGGCACCAGGGCAACCGGCATGTCAGGCCGCTCGGGCAAAATGTAGGCTGGGCAGTGGCTCCGCTGGTAGCAGTGCGTGCAGTGCGGGCCCACGGAGGCCTCGGGGGCGGGGGCGTCGAGGTCCACGAGGGGGACCGCCTTGACCCGCTCCAGGATCTCCCACCACTCGTCCTGCGGGATCTCGTCTGACATTTGCGGGCGGACGCCGTCCTTGTCGAAGCAGACCAGGTAGACTTTGAATGAATCGATCTCGACCCCGAGTTCGGCCGACAACTGCAGACTGGCGGCCACGCCGTAGATGAGCTGCTGCATGTTCTCGCGCGGGGGCGGCAGGTGCCCGGCCCACATCTGGCCGATCGATTTCCAATCGACGATCACGAGCCGCTGCTGCTCGCGCAGCAGTACCACCAGGTCGGGGGTGCCCGCCGTGACCAAGTCGCCCGTGGCTGGGTCACGTAGTTCGACCTTCTGCTGGACGAAGAACTCGGCGTCGGCCAGGAAGGTCTGGCGCACCCACTTTAGGACCTGCTCGGCCTCGGGCAGCAGCTCCTCGCCGGGTTCGAGAACCAGCTCGCCAGCCTGCAAGGCGCGCGAGACTTGGCCATCGACGCCCGAGCCGTGTTTTGTCCGCGCGTTCGACCGGGGAAACTTGGTCGATAGGTATGGCGCGAGATCGCATAGCTCGGCCAGCGCGAAGGAGCTTGGCCTAACGGGCGTTGCCATGGTCAGCCTCCCGCCGGTGGCATCTCGCCATTGCGGGCCGCTTCGGTCAGCCGGGTGGCCAGGTTCGGGGTCAAGTCGATAAACGCCTTCACGGCTGCCTGCTCGTGGGAGATCAACATCCCATTGATCCAGGCGAGTCGCGCTTCGTTGAGCACCTTCTCGCGCTCTCCGTTTTTCAGCTCTGCCGCAGCCTTGACTCCGACTTCGAGGCTATCGAGTGCCTCGCGCAGATCGCGAATCTGCACGGGCGTGGCTCGGGCCGGCTTTGGCGCCGGCGTCTCGGCCCGGCGAACAGACGTTTGCTTGCCGGGCGCGCCGCGCTCTTCGTCCTCGTCGGCAACTGCCTCCTCGTCCGTGAACAGATCCGACGTGGCCGTGGCGGTGCGGGTCGCCCGCACGAAAGCCCGCTTCTGCGCGATCGATTCGAGCGTGTGGTACAACCCCCACACCTTCGCGGAATTGACGACCGCGCCTTGGTCTTGCACCATCCGCTTATCCCCGTCGGGAAATTGGGCGCCGCATCCGTTTTTTTTCGCCCAGCAGAACCAGCCGCCTTCCTTGCTCTTGAAAATCGTGGGCTTGCCGCAGGCGGGACAGATGCGCGCGCTCGTCTGCGCGACGTACTTTTCCTCGCGGGTATTCGCCGAGCCGATCGCCTCGCCCACCAGCTCGCCCGTGAGCGAGTGGTAGAGCCTGCAGCGAATTTTCACCGCCACGAAGTCCTCGCGCTCAATCAGCGCCATCTCTTCGTACTCGGGGCGCAGCCGGAAGACTTGGCTCAGCACCTCCGCGCCCGGCTGGAGCAGAGTCATCTTGGGCCGCTCGCCCTCTTTGGTCGTCCCGGGGATCTCGCCGTAGTGCTCGCCTCGTCGGAGCACTTTCGCGACCACTTCCTCGACAGCGGCGCGCATGGCGATCACGCGGCCAACGTCGATCCCATAGTCTGGCGTGGCGAGTGCGGCCCCTGCGGTCTTGGTCAATGCGTTCGGTTCACCATTTGCCATCGGAGCATCCTTTCTCAGCGGGTCACTTGGGTGTAGGTATTGTCTGGCGGGGTCATTTCGGAGGACTGTGGGCAACGGAAACCTCATGGCGAAACCCGCCTCAAACTCCGGGGCGCGTGCACGCGCAGATCGGACCCTCGGCTACGCTGCGGTACCAAACGCCAGGCACTTCGCCGCCCTGGCAGATCGTGCTCCAACTCCCGCAGGGAATGCCGTAAGCGCACTCCCATCGCGTCGGCGCTTCGGGCGGATACCCTATGCACGGGTAGATGTGATTCGGATTCAACGGCATCGCGTCCAGCTTGACGTCGGGGCGCGCATCGACCGTCGTGCCGGACCCTGTCCCGCGGCCGGTGTTCACGGCCGTGACCAGGCTCGTAGTGGGAGGCCGCGCGTCGGCCGGCGCGCCGGCATCTGGCTGGGGCGGCACCGGGGTGCCCGTGCTGGTCACCGTAGCCGTGATCGTCTGACTAGCGGTCGCTGGGGTGCCCGTGCTCGTGACCGTGTCCGTCTGGCTAGCGGTCACCGGGGTGGGCGGCAGACTGTCGGGCGGAGTCAGCGCCTCGCTGTCCGAGCATCCCGCGAGGCCAACAACAATCAACATCAGCCAAGATTTCGTCGTCATAGTGATCCTCCTAGTTTCCGTTGATCCGAGCATCATGCTACCCCCAGCGGCCCCTCGGCGGAGTAGCACCCCCAGGTCCCGTCCCACCAGGCAGCCTGTCTGTCCGCATCCATGCCGATCATGGTCAAGAGCGCCGCGGTCTCGCGGACGTCGCAGTGATGGACAGCGCACAGCGAGACCAGCACGTGGCAGCGCAGATCCCGCAGCAAGCCCGTCTCGCGCTGCTTGCGCAGGGTCGGCCCGAGGTCGTGCACCGCCACTAGGTTCTCGGAGCCCTGGACCTCGCCCAGCAGGCGGACGAGCTGCTGGGCAGCTTCGGCCGCGGTCGTGCGGTCGGTCGCAACTTCCTCGGTCAGCGAATCACGAAAACGCATCAGAGCACCTCCTCCAATCGTCGGGGACGCGCGCGCCCGGTCCCGTGGCAGCGAGCGCACCGTGCGAAACGACCGTTGATCTGGACGTAGCCGCTGAAGCAGTCCTGGCAGATGCCGCGCCCCAACCGCTCCTCGCGCTCCTGCGCCTTGGCCGCGACCGCGGCCGCCACCCGGTCGCACTCCTCGTGGCTGGCCCCAGCCATACGCGCCAGCATGTAGGCGTCGCTGGATTCCCGAGCCGCGGCGGACGTGAGCTGCAGAGGAGAGCCACGCCCGGGCTCTTCGGCAGTCTCGCGTTCCATCTTTAGCTGGGCTTGGTGCTGGCGCGTCATTTGTCTGTTCCCCCTACATGTTAATTCTAACAGACTATTTACAGGATGCACGAAAAAAAAGCCCCCTGTGGGGACGGTAATTACTCGGTGCGTAATCCAGGCCAGTTCTCGCGGGTGGCCGCAAAACCGATGAGTCCCTCGATCTTGCGCGCCACCTTCGGCGAGATCGTTCTGCCGCCCCGTCGGGCCTGGGTGAGCAGCGAGGCGGTGCACCCGACCTTCCCGGCCAGCGCCTGCAGGGTCAAGCGGTGCTCGATCGCTGCGAGGACCAGGGGATCGGAGGAGCGAGCGCGGCTGTGCGCTAGACGAGAGGCGACTTCCATTGTGCTCATGCCATTAGTAGTAACAGACCGTTCGCGGCCCGTCAACCCCCTGATGGCCGCGAGGGCTTTCTCGTATCGCTTGATCTCGACGTCGATGCGCGCGCGCTCGGCGCGCAGCCTGTTGAGCTCTTCCGCGAGCGCGGCGGCAACGTCAGGGGACACGCTGGCATGTTATCGCAGCCAGCACCCGCGTCTATTTACTGCGCGACCGAATTCGGTGCCCGGCACAGGCAGGGATGGGCGGGGTATAGGGGGGGAATGCCCCCTACTCCCCCATCCCTCTCCCCCATGCTCCCCCATCCCCCCTCTCGCGGGGCTAGGAGCGGCGGAAGCCAGCCGAATCCGGATTGGCGATGCGAGCCCAGCCGGTGCCGGTCCCTGACAGACAGACGTGGGGCTCCAGCAGGCCGCAGCGAGGGCACCGCGGGCCGGGCGGCTCTTCGCGCCGGTAGCGCTTGGGCGGTCGGCCGAGCGGCTTCGGTGGCTTGCCAGTCTGCGGATCTTCGCTCATCAGGCCACCGGCGGCGCAACGTCCACAATCACGACCTTGGCGGCGGCGAAGCGCAGGGTGCGCTCGAACACGTTGCCCCGGGGGGGCGTGTCCCAGGCCGCGCCAAAGTGCACGGCCGCGCTGGTGCTGAGCGGACCCAAGTTGCCGTCGATCGCGCCCCGATAGAGGCCGAGCTCGGCCAGTGCCTGCTGAATCTCGATCGGATTCATGCGGTGACCGACTTCGGGGTAGAGAGCCAAGATGTTCTGCTCGGCCGCAAACCACCAGGTGCGCCGGTTGTCCAGCTCGAGCTGCACCATGATATTCGCAGCGCGATCCGCGAGCCAGTTGAAATGCCAGTCCTCCTTGCCCCGCTGCCCATCCCGGCAGTAGCAATACCAGCCATGCGACTGCAGGAGCGCGAGGAGCTGCTCGTACGACTTCCCGCTGCGCTCGACGGACTCGTCCACCGCCAGGTCGAACGCCAGGCCGTAGCCGTGAGCGCTGTAGCCAGGGGGCTCCACGCCGGCCTTCGCCCGGTGGGCCGTCAGTGAGCCCATCGCATCTCGGTAGACGTCGCTGTAGACGAGCCCTCCGGACTCGGCTTCCAGCGCGGCGAAGGAGACTGCGGCATCAGGGTGCAAGAAAGCCATGCGGCCGGGCAGCGGGCTGCCAGCCGGGCCATAGACGCCGAGCGGCGGCGGGTTAAGTTTCTGAAGCGTGATCGTGAGCATCGGCGTCTTCCCTCCGGCAATTGGGGTTGCGGGACAACTCATCGAGCAGTGCCGCCATTTCGGCGGCCGAAACGAAGCCGGGCTTGTCCACATAGATTCCGGCGCTGCGCGCACAGACCCGGTTGCCGTAGACATCGAGGTAGCAGTGGCCTTCGCGCACGAGCTGAGCGATCAATGGACCCTCCTTGAGCGAGACCGCGACGCCGGCCTCTGGACCGACCTCGAATTCGTCTGAAAAGCCAGCGATCTGCTTCCAGCCGTCGTTGGCCAGCACGTCTGCTTCCACGAGGCCATCTTCCACGAACTTTTTCGCGCAGGCCACGTTTGACGGATCCCTGCGCTGGTTGCGCTCCACCCAGCGATAGGCCATGTGCACCCGGCTGAAAGAAGGGACTTTGGCGGCCCGGGCCAGCAAGTCGATCGTGTTCGTCCATTGCCGCTTGAGCTTGGAGTAGCCGTAGCCTCGTCCCCCATAGCCTTTTGCCGCGTCGATCACTTCGTTGAGGCCCGGAAGTGGACCAGGGATCCAAAGGTGCACGCTCTGGGCCATCAGGGCTCCTCCTCCCGCATGCGCTCTTTGAGCGACTTCATCGCAGCTTGCCTAATCTGACAGATGCGCACGGTGGAAACCCCCATCTCACGGGCCACTTCCGGCAAGCGCTTCTGCTCGACCAGAAACGCGATCGCGACGCGGCGCTGGGCCGGTGAGAGCGCGTCGATCGCCTTGCGCAGACGCGTCCCTCTTTCCTTGCGTTCCACATTGGTTTCGGGGTTGTCCGCCACCGGGACGCCGTGAGCCGCGCTGAGTGTGCGGCGATGGACGAGCCCCCAGCCGAACTCCTCGGCCGCATTGTCGCCACGCTTGAGCTTGGTCCGCGCGTCTCTCGGCAGATGGTCCCAGGAGCGCAGCTCGTCCAGCACGGCACCGCGGACCCGGTGGGCGGCGAAGGGCCAGAACGCCTTGGTGCGCTGCTTCTCCTCGACGAACCGCAGGCTCGCCTGCCACAGGGCTTCCTGGCCAACCGCCACCAGGTGAGCGAAGTTCTCGGGGTTGCGCTTGTACCCCAAGAGGCTGCAGACCACGGACTCGACGTCTTTGCGGTGTGAAGCCCAGAGCTCGGCGAACGTCGTGATCCCTGCGACTAGCATACCGGTGGGCCCAGTCCATCAGGGCTCATCCTCCGGCGGCTTGCTGGGGGGCTTCCCACGCTCGCCCATGACGTTCGGGATCGTGAGAACGTCATCGCCCCGCGGGATCGGGATCGCTCCGGCGCCGAGCCGAGCGATCATCTCGTGCAGCAGAATACCCACCGCCTCTTGCACCTCGGCGTGCGTCAGCTCGTGGCGCGCGGCCATCTCGGCGAGTGCTTCGAGGCGGCTCATCGGGGGCTACTGGCAGCCCAGCACGTCGGCGCAGGTCTTGATCTTGGTCCGGCAGGCCAAGTCCCAAGCCTGGAAGCTCTGGGCATTTTCGCAGACCTGCTCGCATGTCACGCCCTTGGGCGAGGGCGCCGCGTAGTCGCAGTGGAGCGCGGCCGCGCGCGCGCAGGCGGTCGCGCACGAGACTCCCGTGGGGGCCGTGTCCTGGGTCGCCGGCGCCGCCGCATCCGGCGTGGCCGGCGTGGGGTTGCACTTGCTGGCCGTCCCAAGGCAGGCCAGAACCACGAGCACGAGCAAGCGTTTCACTTTGCACCTCCCGAGTAGACTGGGCTGACTATGCAGCACCACATGTCCGTCGTCTCGAACCAGGTGAAGTAGGTCGGGTCGAAGTTGCAGAAGCCGTTGTCGCCAAAGTCCTTCCCCCACGAGTTGAACACCCGGAGGTACGGCTTGGCAACGGTCAGATCATAGCCACAGATGCCCATGGAGTGCCCGCCGGCGATGTCCCGGCCGTCGCTGGGTGGCAAGATGGGCTCCGATCCCAGATCCCCCGAGCAGAACCTATTGGTCACCGGCGTTCCGAAGTTGACCAGGCACCCGGCGGTCAGGGCCTGGTAGATGACCTTGAGGAGATCGTTTCCGGTGACGCCCTGGTCGATGCGGTGGTAGTTGAGATCGATCTTCCCCCGCTGGTCGATGGCTTCGCGCCACGCCTCGGGAGGCGGAAGCTGGGCGAACTGGTTCGGATCGTAAGGCCACGCGCTCTCGGGGCAGAAGCCCGCCCGGCAGATGGCGTCGATGACCGTGCAATTCTGCGAGCCCGCGTCGATGGCCTGATTGCCGTCCTCCGCGCGCGCCAAGTAGTACGCGAACAGCCGGGAAAAGAACTCGGTCGAAGGGTCGAGCCCGGCGGCCACCATGGCGGCGTGCACGAGCTGAGCCGTGCTGTTGACTGTGCACGAGCCGAGGCCATCCTGATCGATGATCGTAACAAGACTCGACAAGTCGACCTTGGTCTTGGGTACGACCCCCCGCAAAAGCGCGTGGGCTCCGACGCCGGCGCGACAGCGAGCGTAGTGGTGCGGTTTCGGCTTGTTCCAGCCGAGAGAGCGCGGAGTTATCAGCATGAGAGTTCCTTTCGCTTTTACGGTTGCTCAGTCCACAAACGAGTCCAGCGACCCGCCCCCGCGTCGCTCACCACGCCGATCTCGGTTTCGGGCGCTGGACCTCTCCTCAAAACATCAGTCTGCGCAAGATCGCCGGTCCGACAAAGCAGCCGACGAGAAACGTCGCGGTCCCGACCAGCACATAGTGCCACCACATGCTGACTACTTCTTGGCCCGAGGCGGCTTGCTAGGTGCGATCTTGTCGTACGCCGGGCAAGCTGCCTTGCCCTGCTGGGCGGCGTAGAAGCATTTGAGAACGTCGCTCGTCCACTTGGAGCCAGCGGCGCCCTCAATGCACGGCAAAATGGCCGAGGTATCGACTGCGATCTCCGCGCACTGGGTCACGATGGTCACGAGTAGCGCCGCATCTTGAACCGAGACGATGGCCGCGCAGTCGATCTCGCTCTTGTGCTTCTGCCACCACGAGCACGAGGGCAGTCCCAGGAGCAGGCCCAGTAGCGCTGTCAGTCCGAGGCGTTGCACGCCTTGCGCGCTCAGCAGACCGCGGATCTGGACGATAGTGGCGAGCAGCACCGATCCGATAGTGGCCCACTTCGACCCAGTCGAGAGGTGAGCCAGAATGACGGTCGCGATGGTCGCGGCTATTGTGCAGCCGGCGATCAAGACCTGCTCGATCTCTCGCAGCTTGGCTGTGGTGATGGCGAGCGCCAGGCCCGAGACGAACGTGGCGGCCAGCTTGTCGGCGAGCGGGGCATTGGCGTCCTGCCAGACGACCGCGACTTGCAGGGCCAGAGCCCCGAGGAATGCGATGATGCTGCTGAGTTTAGCCTTCATCCTCTGATTTCCTTTCTTGCTTGCGTTTTTCTCTTGCTTGCGTTTTGCGTTCTCTTCTTCCAGGCGATGCTTCCATTCATCAAGTGCGTGCTGCAGATAGAGGGGGCACCATCGGCGCTTGCTGCACAGCCAGACCCCGAAAGCCCAGCCACCCAGAAAGAACCCGGTCGCCACAAGGAATGTCGCGACCCCGATCACCTCGCTCTCGGCTTCGCGGGCGCGGGCAATCCCCGCACCGGCAGCGGCGTAATGTCGTGGGGACGCGACAGATCATTGTCCCGCCGGTTGTCCAAGATGATCCGGTCGGCCTCTTGTTTGAGGCCGAAGAGGATCCGTTCCTCGGCCGCCTTCTGGGCCTGGTGGGCGGCGTTGACGGTATCGTTGCGGCACTGTACGCAGTTGCGCTTCAGCTCGTGGAGCGCCTCGAGGCAGCTCGTCATGAATTTGTCGGACTTGGCCTGCTGCCCGAGCAAGTTGTCAAACATCCGATTGAACAGCTTCAGGAACAGCAGCAGGAACGCCAGCAGAATCATCCCGATGGGGCCGTAGTTCGCGAGACCCTGCAGAATGACGGACATGGGTACTACTTCCTTCTGCCGCTAATGGCCGGCTAACATGACCTCGATATCGGCGGTGCCGACGATCTGAATCCGCGTGATGGGAGGGCCGTTGCGGTTGCTGAGGAGAAACTCCTCCGACACGGGTACCGCTTGCGCGGTCCCGGCGGTCGAATCGAGCAGCAGGACGAGTGGGCCGCCCGACAAGATCGTGATCCCGACGAGCTGCACCGCCGTGATACCGGAGAGGTTCAGATCGTAGGGAGCCAGATCGGTCCCTGACATGTGGATCGCCGCTTCCGCCGACTGGTCGAATTGCCCGGCGAAGTCGAGCATCAAGGTCGTACTGCGCCCTCCGCATTGCGGGGGCTCGGCCATGAGCGCTCCGGTCATCTTGATGTTGCGTGCTGTGCTCAAGGGGATCTCCTGTCTCACATCACAATTAGGTAGTCCGAGCCCCGCGCCTTGTCTCGGAACGGTCGTTCTTTCCAGCGTAACATGTCCCACGGTCGCGCCGAGAACCGCATGATGGCGGCATTGTTGAGCGCCCTGTCCCAGACCCAGGCTCCCAGAATCTTTCCCGTGTACGACGACTGCGATCCGTCGTACATGTTGAACAGGCACAGTGGCGTTGTCCCCGCTCCCCAACCGAGTGCGCCTGATGCGGAGATGAAGTTTGCGTAAATGCCGTTGAGGTAGATTCGCAGGGCCGAGCCGTCATAGGTACCGAGCACCATTGCGTAGCTGGGCGTCGACGGCAGGGACGTGGTGACGGACGGCGATGATCCGCCCACGTACGTTTTCAGTTCGAGCGCGCCGAACACAATCCGCAGACTCATGAATACCGTCCCGCTGTTCGCCCCACAAAGGCACATGAAGTAGGCGTCGGCGGGACTCGCAGGAATGTGCACCAAGACCGCGAACGTCACATAGATGAGATCCGTGAACCGCAGGTATGCGCTCGAAAAATTGATGTAGGCGTTGGCTTTCCCTTGCACCGCCAGGCCATTTCTCGCCATGTAGATATCGGCTGCCGTGAAAGGCGAGCCCCCGGCCATGGTGCCCTGGCGGCCGTCGATGAGATTGGTCTGCAAGGCGGGCGACTTGGCGGGCGCCCAGAAAAACCGCAGGCCGCGCATGAGCTCCCGGCCGCGATCGAGCGTTCGCGGCACGTTCAGAGCTCTGCAATCTAGTGGTGCGCCCATGGCGAGCCGCTACGTGTACGCCGACGCCTGCATGTCCGTGTACTCGTACGTGATGGAGTTGTTGTTCACCGCGTTGTTGTAAAGGGCGACGCCCGAGCGGTTGACGACCGCAATTCCCCAGCTCGGACCGAGATCGTCCATCATGAAGTCGCCGATCAACACGGCGTTGGTGGTGTTGGTCGGCACGTAAATCGACCCGATGGGCTGGGCGTTCACCACGGTCAGCGCGGCGTCGCTGGCGCCCGCGCTGTCGGTGCGGATCGTGCCATTCGATCGCAGGAGATACAAGTCCACTGTGGTCCCGGCGGTTGGCGTGGTTCCGGTCGTGATCTTGGCGGTAATCTTCGCCCTCGGATATGAGGGCGAAGCGTTCGTGATCATGGTCGACTGGCGGCCCGAGCCATTGCCCAGGTTCGCCAGCGTGATGGTGAAGGAGGCGGCTGCTTGCCAACTTTGCAGAATATCCGAAGGCATGGACTACGCTCCTTCCATGGCCTCTTTGACCATGTCTTCTGTCACACTGTTGGGCCCCCATGGAAAGCCAGCCACGATGCTACTCCAGCGCGACTGCTGTGGCCCATCGGGCGTCTCCTTTGGCGCCACCGGTTTGTTGAGCAGCTCGACCAGCTCCGGAGTCGGTTTGCCGGCGTATCCCTGGCCGGTAGGATCGAGCGTCACCTCATCCTTCAAGAGCGCGCCTAGGAGCTTGGCGAGCTCCGTTGCGACGTCTGCGGGGGCGATCGTCTCGTCTGCGCCGAGCCAGCCGAGCTTTCGTAGATCTTCGACGACCGGCGGGATCTCATTCTTCGGGTTTGGGGGCGTTTCCACCACGCCGTGGTCGTAGACGCTCGGCTGTGTGAAGTCCGGAAAGTCTACTGCGAATGCTGAGGCCATGGCTGAGTTCTCCTTAGAAGCCCTTGTTCACGGCGACACAGTCGAGCTTGCCGTCGGTGAGGTGATACTCAAAGGCAAACCGATCGATCTTACTTGACCCGGTGGTCTTGGTTGGCAGGGGCACATCGGACGAGCCGCGGAAATTCCCGCCCCACACCAGCGTCCGTTTGGCTGTGCTCTTGATGCGATATTCGACCGTCTGGCCGTCGAAAGTCACGTTGCTGGGGTTGTTGATTGTGGTGTCCTGCGAAAGCGTATCGAGCTCGAAGATATCCCCCGTCGCCGCGTCGGTAGCGATCGGGGTCGTGTCCGCCAAGATAACCACCCGGCGCTGGCGCACGGTGAAGGCCTGGCTGCTCGAGTTGAACAGGGTGACCCGCCCGGTGGTGCTGTCCACATAGAGCCGCCAGACGCCGGCCCCCGGGGCAGCTGGCGCCGCCGCCGCGGTGATCTCCATGTAGCCGGTGACCTTGACTGCCGCTCCCGCGTTGAGCGTATCGGTGGTTGGCTGTTGGCGCGTCCGGCCAGTGGCCAGGTCGATGACGAGTGGCTGCCGGGTTGCCACGACTTACCTCGGAACGAAGGCCATTGCGGTTGCGAGAAACTTGTGGGTATCGCGATGGATCCCTCGCTCTGCCGCGATTTCTTCGACCCGCGTTTGGTAGCGCGAGCGGATGTTCCGGTATTCGTTGATGGCTTGCCGGATCGCCTCTTCCTTGTCGCGCATGCGCACGACCAGCTCGCCCAGGTCGAGTTTCCGTTTCTCGTAGATCTCCAGGTTCGAGCCGCGTTCCCGAATGACGACAATGAGAGTTTCCCGCGTCTGGCGATCTTCATCGTACGCCACGCTCATCTCGGCGATGCGCAGGGTTTGCACCACCATGGACCCGTCGAGCTCGCGGATCTCGGCCGCTTCGGCTTCGGAGAGTGGGACATCGGGAACGGAGGCGGTTGCCTCGGGAGCAACCGCCTTTACCCGTTTGACCTTGGGGGGCTTGCGCGCCATGGCGCCTACAGGAGAATTTCGCGATGGGTGTTGATCAGGATGGCGGAAGTGCCTGTCCCAATCTCGATGACTTCGCCCACTTCCTGGACGATGTCTCCGGCGACGTAAGCGCTCACGTCGAGGGTGATGCATCCGTGGGTGGTCTTGCTCACGAAGACGCGCGCTCCGAGATCCGCCGCCACGGGCGGGGTGCCACCTTCCCACCTGGCATCGGGGATCACACGATCGTTGCCGGTCGTGAGCACGGTCAACGGCGTGCTGATGAGCACGGTAGCATCGGCGGTCCCGATGGATCGGGCCCTGTTGCCCGTGGCATCAGCGTACGACAAGAAAGCCCGCGGCGAGCCCGTGACGTTTTCTATGCCCACCTGGGATCCGGCCGAAATGCCCTCGCCCGAGGTGACGGTGAGCTGAGCCAAGCCGGCGTGCGTGTGCAAGGCGCTGGCGTCGCTGCCGTCGGTCAGGGTGTCCAGGTTGGGAGCCGTAACCGTCGAGCCAACCGCCGTTCCTTCAATCTGGAACTTCGCCGATCCGTTGTTCGGCAGATTGATGTTGCCGCTGCCGGTCGTCCCGAGAACACTCCCGGCGGCGATGGTGATCGTGCCACTGCCGGCGGAGAAGGTCAGATCGGTTGCCGCCGCGGAGGAAATGCCGGTGCCGACGTCGAGGCTGTCGGTTTCGGGCATCCGCTTGGTGCGCCCGTCGGTCAGATCGATGATGAGTGGTTGCCAAACGCTAGGCATGGTGGTGGCTCCTTTGTTTTGTGTCTTAGGTGAGCGAGATCCTATCTTGGTCGACTTCGATGCTCAGCACAGAGGCTGACTTGGCGAAGCCGACTCGCTGAAAAACAGCGGCGCCGGGAGGCGTCGGCGGGGTATCGGCGATCTGACCAGCTGCGAGGTCGAGGTAGTAGGGCGAGGCGGCCGTGAGTCCGGTAAACCCTCCGAGCTCGGAATCTCGCCGCACCACGCATTTGGTGCTCGTGATCTTGCTGACCACAAAACCAATGGCCGGCGACTCGGTGGTGGTGGCGGCGCTGGCCCGGTTCACCAGGTTGGCCGCCTCCACATAGACCGCATCTCGGACTTGCACGCTCGGATCGCAATCGTACTCGACGTCAAGGGGCGACGGCGGGGCCGGGCCCGGGGCTGACGCGACCCCGGTGCCGGCTACCGCATAGGAGAGCTCGGCTTGCCCGAGGAGCTGCACCGACGAAAGGGCGGTTGCGGGGTTGGGGCAATGCAAGATGAGAACGCTGCTTACCGAGAAGGCCTGGCTGTCACCGCTCGACGAGGTGACCAGCACCAAGATGGGCCCGCCGGACTGCACGCGGAGGCCCAGCAAGTTGATGGTCTGCATGACACCGTCGCCGAGCACAAACGGCGTCGAGACGGCGTCGAGTGTGATGTTGCCGTAGTCGCTGGCGGGATAGGTGCGCTCAAAGCCCAGGTCGAACCGATCGGTCAGGGCCCCGTCGCACTTACTGGGCTCTGCTGTCAGAAGTCCGCTCAATGTGAATCTCTGGGCCATGAGCCAACGTGTTCAGATGAGGTACGTCAGACCGAGGCTGGTGAAGTTGGTGCCATCGAAGATGTAGTCCAAGGCCAGCGCGTGCCCCCCGGTGGGAGCCGGTATGGCGATCGACATGGATCCCGCGCCCCCTGCCCCGCCGTTGACCACGGTGTAGCTGTGGGCGGTAGCGTCCCGGCGAACGATGCGGCCGCGCTGCTCGGTTAGCGGTGGTCCCGCCACCCCGAGCGTGAGAGTCCGATCGTCGGTCAGGGTGGCGGCGGGCAGCGTGTACTCGGACGCGGCATCGCTGCCCGGGTTGATGGTCACGCTTGCGTCGGTCAACGGAGCGCCGGCGAGCAAGGTATCGAGGCCCGCGAGCTGCAGGGCGCTCAGGTACTGGCGATCTCCGGCGGGCGGGACGTCGCTCGTAGTGGCGTTGAGGCCTGGGTTTGGGTACGTGCCCGAGAGCTTGCCCCCGGCTGGGCCGATGGGCGGGATGCCGGCGCCTTCGGGCTCTTCGCGCGGTGGATGCAGTCCCATGGTCAGTCCTTTTGCGAGGCGTGGTTTACGGTTACGCTGAGGCTCCAACCCGTGCTAGGCGTGGGCCCGGTGGCGCCCGCCGTGTACTCGATGGCGAATCCCCGATAGCGGCCCACGTCGAAGGTCTCGACCCACTCCTGGCCCGCAGAAAGCGCCGGGACCTGGATGGGCGCGGCGGCGCCGATGCTCGGCTGGTTCGCGGCCCCGGCCACGTAGCCCTTCATGTCGGTCTCGTTCCATGTGGTCCCGCCGTCCACTGTCACGTAGGCGCGTAAGCCGTTGGCCGCGCTGGCTTTGTCGTGCGCGTGGAACGTCACCTCGACTTCTTCGATCGCGTCGGGGTTGACGTCGATCGGCTCGGTGCCCGCGCCGCTTTCAAACGTGGACACCACGGCGCTGCCGCTGCCACCCGGCTTACGCGGGTGAGTCGCGAACAGCACGCATGTGGCGTTGTTGCCGGGGGCGGCTGGGACGTTGGCCACGAACGCGCGATCGCATTCGATAATGAGGTTGTTGTTGGACATATTGGGTCTCCGGTCAGAAGGTCAGTTGTCCCGAGGCGGTCAGGGAGGTCACGAGCGCGGCGACTTCGCCTTGCAGGGTGGCGATGGCGGTTGCCAGAGAGTCGGGGATCGCGCCCAGATCGGTCGCGCCTTTGTCGGTCGAGACCTTGCCATCGCACAAGGTCAACGCCTTGCGGACGTAGGTGCGAGAGGCGTCACCCGCAGCCAGCATGATCATAAAGCCGTCCTTGGGGGCCGGCAGGGCAGGCGCAGGCGCGGGTGGCAAGGGCGCAACGGGCTTGGCCGGACTCAGGACCGATGCCAGAGTCGGCGGCGTCTTGCCGGTGATCGCCGCCCGGGCCGCTGCCCGCTGGGCCGCCACGGAGGCCGCTGCCGCGGGATCGTTCGGCGCAAACTTACCGGCCGCCAGCGACAGCATTGTGATGGTCAGAGTCTTGTCCACCGTTGCGGGGTTCGACATGATCTTTTCCTTCTCTCGTTGCACGCCAGCTCGCGCTAGGCGGCCCTGGCAGCGCGGACGCCTCGGCTCAGCGGATCAAGCGCGCCGGCTTTGGCCATGCTTTCGACGAGCGCCGCGAACTCGGTCGAGACGGTGCCGAGCGCCGCCACCAGGGCCGCGCTGGCGGTCTGGCCGGTTTCCACCACCACGCCGTCCTTGATGGTGATCGTCGCTTGCCCGGCCGGCTGGCCCTTCTCGTCCACGAAGCTCACCATGCCCCGCGCGCCAGCGGCCATGATGGTGATGGACTTGGCCGAAGTCGTCAGTGTCTTTGAAATCGTTGCCATGAGGAATTTCCTTTCTCAGTCGGGATCGATGAATTTCTCGATACGCATCACTTCAAGCGGCGAGAGCCGCACGGTTAGGCCTCGGATCTCCGGGATGGCATCGAGGGGAGCGCGCTTCTGCTCCCGCACCTCCATCAGGATGGCCAACAGTCGGTCGTGAGTCGGCAGCCGCTCCCCGTCCAGCATGGAGATCTTGATCGGGTTGCAGTTGAGGTCCACCTCGACGTCCAGCATCTGCTGGAATTGCTGGTTGACTTCCGCCTCGTTCTCGGGCTTGACGTGCCAGATCTCGCCGTTGAATTTGTCCTGCTCGCCATACTTGCGAATCAGCTCGTTCTTTTTCGCCTCGGCGGGCAGCAGCTCGGAGTCCGCCGCCTTGGCGATCTTGGAAACCGAGTAGCCGGTGCGCAGAGAGAAGTCCATCTGGGCCAGCTTCCTCAGCACGTCCCGCGCCATGTACAGTTCCCGCAAACTGATTCGGATCATGGAATGTCTTTCCTAGGAGGGGGGTCCTGGTATGTAGAGAATGAGCGCGCCTTCGGGCGGGCCGTCTTTGGCGTAGACGTCTTCGGCGGCGACAGCCCCGCCCGAGAACCGGTACGGGATGGTCAGACCTGTCTGGTAGTCATTTGATGGCGCGTCCGAGACCTTCAAGGTGTCGATAGCGCCGCCGTTATAGCCTCGGACGATGAATTGGTGAATCGCGGCGGCGCCCGCGGTTCCGTGGGTGCCGCTATCGCCGACCACCATCCATCCGGTGCCCTCGGGCGCCGCAACCGCGAAAGCCCCCAAGGCAATGCAGAAGGGCGAATCGGCTTCGGACATGTTGCCGATGGCCAGTGACGAATCCGCCGATGCGGCTACTGTCCCCAGCACGGCAAAGGCGTTGGGCGCGCTTTCGCCCACGTAGCCGCTGAGGGCGATCGCCCAGTCGGAAAGATCACTAATGAGCGAGCCGGAGCCGATCGCGGTGGTGTGGCTGCTGTCGATTCCGATGTCGGCGCCGATCGCGACCTGGCTGACGTCTGAGTATCCATAGCCCGCGGGGCCCGCGATGTTGTGCCCCACGTAGACGTTGTAGCCGTCCCCGATGGGGTCTGAAAAGCTGGCCCGGTTGTTGGGGGTGGCAAGATGGTACCCGATGGTCACGTCGTAGTTGTTGTTGGGGCGAAAGTCCGACCCCAAGCCAACGCTCCGGATGCCTAGACAAGACGCCCCCTCGGGAGACGTCGAGGCGGCAATGGCGATCGAATTGTCGACCAACACAGTTCCGCCAATGGCCACGGCTGCCGTACCCTCCGCGTCGCCGTTGATGGCGACAGCGTTCTCGCCACCGATGAGAGCTCCGGCATAGGCACCGGGCCCGATGGCTATTGCGCCAACGCTGTCCACTTGCGACCAGAGGCCCACCGAAATCCCGTCCACGGCGGTGACCGTTCCGAGAATTGCGATCCCCTGACTGGCATCAATATCAACGAGGGCGTTGTAGCCGAGGGCCAGCGCGTAAGCGGCGCCATCGCGAACGACAGATGTGTTGCCCACGGCGGTTGCGAAAGCCGCGTCAGTCCCAACCAGACCGCTGATCGCAAGTGACTGTGTGCTTCGTGCAATGGCATTGATCGCGACTGCGCTATCGCCGCCGACAGGCGCGCCCGCGAGAGTGGCGGGGCCAATGGCTATGGTCTCGGGGCTGATGGCTGCGGCCCATTGACCAATGGCAACGCTCTCGAAAAAGTCGGTATAGGCATGATCTCCCATCGCAATGGAAGCCAAGCCGGAGGCCGAGGACAACGGCCCCACCGCTATGCTGCGCTCATCGTTAGCCGACGAGTAAGCCCCCAGCGCAGAAGAGAGCAGACCCGCCGCCAACGAGAACGCGCCGAAGGTACTGGCGTTTGCATCCAAAGCCTGGGTAAAGGAGCCGACTGCGGTCGCAGCGTTGCACCCTCCGGCTTTGCCTATGGCGGACCATCCGCCAACGCAAACCCCCCAGGTCGCGTCTGTCGCTGTCGGGGGGTAACCGGGGTTCCCGATGAGAATGTTGTCCGGTCCCAACTCCAAACCGCCGCTCCAAGTAAACCCCACGCCCATACTGCTCATCATGCCGGCGGGCACGATGGTCCGCAGCGCGTAGAGGCCGGTGAAGCTGCCGCCGACTCCCTGAGCGTCGAGGATGATCGGACCGCCCTTGCTGTCGGCAATCGTGAGCGTCTGATCCGCAGCTGACGTGCCCAGGTTGTAGTCGACCGCGAGGGTGCCGCCACCGCCACCACCACCAGCCGCCAGCTTGCGCAGCCAGCGGTTCAGCATCTTGGTCGAACCTTCGGCGACGCCCACATCCGAGATGTCTTCGTCGGTTTCGCCGGGCCCGATGAGCCGCAAAGGACGGCCGAGCGGATCGACGATGGACTCCAAGATGGCGCAGCCGCCAGTCACGATGGTGGCGTCCGGTGCCCCGCCATTGATGAGGCACTCGATGATGTAGGTCCCATTGATGTCGGCCGTAAAGGATACCGCCGCGCCAGAGCCGAGCGGGCGGGGCTCGGCTCCGGCCCCGCCGGCCGCCGAGCCCTCGGGGCGCCCGATGACCCGCCAGCGGTAGCTGGTGATGCCGATTGTGCTCGAGAGCGAGCAGGTGACCGTGTTGCCGGGCACGAGATCTTGTCGCCAGCCCGACTGCGGGGGGTCGGCGTTTTTGCTGAAGAGGACCGTGACGGATGAGAACGCCATGGCGACTCCTAGCGAGCGAGGCGGGGCAGATTCATGTTGTAGGCGCGCGCGTAGAGCATGATCGACGCGCTGAGGGCGAATGAGTCATTGATCACGAAGAACAGCCCGCCCGCCGGAATCGCGCCCCGCCAAGACATCAATGCCTGACCGCCCCCTGCAGAGTTCACCACCTCGATAGCCCGGGCGACTTGGAGATCGGGCGACGCCGACAGTGCTTCTTGGAAGACCCTGATCTCAGCGCCGCCGCCGTAGGGCGAAAAGAAGCCGAGCAGCTCGAAATCTGCCATAGTGGCGTTCGCCGGCATTGTGGTGACCGCAACGTCTTGGCCAGGTCCTGTGAGCAGAGTCGTCAGGCTCTCGTTGAAACAAGCGTTCGGTAGGACCGACGGCACAAGCGCGCTGTTCATGGTGAGAGCGTGTATCCAATCCCCGTCGATCCTGCAGCACTTGTGGACGCTGCTGTTGATCACCAGGAAGCCATTGCCGACGAAGAGAGCGCCGTTTCTCGGGATGGTAGCGCCCGCGACGGCCATTGCGGCGGTCGGGTATCCCATGCGATCCGGCGGTGTCAGGCTTTCGACCAACACGACCGGCGCGGCGTTGTAGGGATAGGGCACGGAGCCCGCGATACCTCCACACCAGGGGAACCAGCGTCCGCCGCAAAGATAGAGGTAGGTGGGCAAGTCATTGGTGGGAGGCGCACTGCCCGGGGGGTTGTTGGTATCGGGCGTCGCCACGACGAACCCGCCCGCCGCGGGTGAGCCGAAGGTCAGCAGCTCTCCATCGATCACGAGGCGATGGGGCACGTAGCCGAGCGGAATGTAGGCGGGTGAGCCGCTCGTCTCGTCGGTCGTGTCCCACTCGGGAGTGCAGCCCTTGACAATGCCGTGCTGGGAAGAGCCGGGGAACTCGATGCGCCGCCAGCCGCGGCGGGTGATCTGGAAGTCGGAAGACTGGGTCGTGCCGGGAAACATGAAGACGTCGAACAGCGCCACGCAATTGGAGGGCAGCGCGGGAGGCAAGGGGACCGCGGCAGCCGCGCCCGCGACGACGAAGATGGTGCCCGAGGGATTGCTGGTCTTGTAGACCGTCTGCGGAGCGAAGCTGCGGCTTGCCGGGTCGAGCAAGATGTTGCGACTGACCGCGTCCGTCTGCGCATCGGTCGGCTCCACGCAGATGGTGGCGATTTTGGGCGCGGCCCCATCCGGGTAGGCGTCGAGCGGCCACGAGATCGTCTGCTGATCCCAGCGGGCCACCTGATGGGGCGAGACGTCGGGATCCGCGAGATCGGTGGTGTCGCACTCGGTTTCGCCAGGGCCCAGCACCATATCGAACGTCCCCGTTTGTCCTTCCAGGGAGGGAGCGGAAAGCGCGCCCGGAATGGCTTGGAAGTTCGCGAGTCGCCCCGAAGCGCTGAAGTCGTCGAAGCTGCCCGGCAGGTAGAAGTCGGCGCGCAGCGCCTTGGCGCGGTCGGCGCTCTGCTGCTCGCGCGCGGCCAACTTTCCGATGCGCGTGATGTCGGTGGAAAGCAACATCTCGCGAGCATTTTCAATCAGGTGAGTCTTGGAACCGGCCATGGTGTTCTCCTCAGAGGGTAGCCTGAATTGCGTCGAAATTACCCTGTAAGTTCAGGGCGAGCGGACCGGACAACCTTGCCCAGGCGTCGATCTGGACGACGGGTTGTCCGCAGTAGCCGAGCTTGGCAAGCTCAAAGGTCCGAAGGGGAAAGGCGCCACTTGTCCAGGGGCTGATGATCTGACTGGCATCGGCCAAGGTCAGGATCACCTGCATGGCCTCGGTCGGATCGAGGCTCACAACAGTCAGCAGGCCCTCTTTGATGTACCAGGCCTTGCCGGGCGGCGCCGCCAAGCTCCACACGGGAACCCCGAGTGGCCCCGTGGGGCCGGCGATGAAGTCGTAGGCGGCAAGCTGAGTTCCGTTCTCGAGATAGATGTCCCACTGCACGCCGGCCGCGAGCTTGCCCCGAAGCTCATCGAGCAGCGCCTTGCTGGCCGCGCCGATCGCCGGATGGACCTCGATGTCGGGATACCCCCAGAGCTCGTCATCGCAGTACCCGCCATCATCGCAGTACAGCACGGAGCCATCGGGATCTTGCAGATCGCCAAACAAGTCGACCCGCACGTAGGCGCGGCTTTCCCGGAGGCCCTCCATCTCGCAGGTCGCGATGGGCTGCTTGTCGGGTACGGGATCGCCCAGCCAGTCGTCGCAGAAACCGGAAGGGATCTGGGAGACGATGGGGTGGGAGCCGTTCTGAGTTGCCAGCTTGGCGGGCACGCCGGTCACGCCAACCGTCTCGCCGAGCGCGAAGGCCCCGCTGCGCTGCTTGATGTAGTAGAGCAGGATCGAGGCCTCTGCCACCACGACAGCGCTAGCGCCACTGGTCTGGCCCGTGATGACGTCTCCGGGTGCCCAATCGGTGGCGGGCGCCGCGCTGAGCGTGATGGTCTCGCCGCACATGTCGCACGCCGGAACGTCGAACCGGCCGAGCTGCAAGGCCAGCCGCACAAGGGGATCGGCGCCGTCCCCGAACGGCTCCACCAGCCATCTTTCTGGCAGCAGTTGGCAAGCGCCGTCCAGGGCTCTGGCAACGGCCCGCGGGCTGACCGCATCGGGCAGGAGCCGCACCCGCGCGCGGTAGGCTTCCCCGTCTTCGCCTTCCTGGCGCTTGCAGCCGCGCTCCTCGCCATGGGCCGACAGCCAGTCATCCGTGGCGCCGGTGATGGGGGTCGAGGAAACGTAGGTCAGCGTGCCCGCGTTGTGGGGAGCGTCGAAGAACACGCACGACGGGTCGGCGCTGCCGAGAATGGGCTCCAGGTAATCGCCGGGATTCAGCACGTCATCGAAGGCCGGCTCGACCGTGTTGACGATGTCCGTCTGCCGAAGAGTGAGGAGCGGCAACGCCACCGTCGCCTGACCGGCCAGGACGTGCACCTGGGTCGCGACCACCAATTGCACGCCCAGGTTCGTCACGAAGGTGTAGCCCTGGAGGATGTAGTCGTCGACGGTCGTATCGGCCCGGGAGAGCACCAGGGTGCAAACTCCCGGTGACCCGGTGGGCGCCGTCGAGATCATCGAGGCGTCGACCTGCCTACAGACTGCCACGCTGGTCGCTTCGAACGCGGCGAGCCAGGCGTTGATGATGGCCTGGCCGTCGGGCTGGGCGAGCATGCCTGATAGCCACCCCGGGTCGCAGATGCGCCTCAGCAACGCGAGCAGATCCGCTTGGGAGAGGGGCTGGGTGGTCACGCGAAAGTCACATCCCCCATGGCTACGCGGATCATCTGATTTCCGCTGCTCGGGACCACGTCGCCCGCCGGGTAGGCCAGCGAGCGATCGCTCACTATGACGCCGGGCACACTGGCCGCGGCGCTGATGAGCGAGGCGCGCAGCAGGGGCGCGCCAGGGGCCAGGAACTGGGCGACCGCCACGGTTACCGCCTGAATGCGCGATATGGCCAGCGCCTCGTCCGTGTCGGCCACGAAGGTCAGCAACCAGTGGACCGCCTGTGCAAGCACGATACCGCCAATGACCTGGACGTAGATCCCGGCGGCCCGATACGCCAGCAGTGCGTTGGCGACCTTGGTGAGGAGCGCTGAGGAGGCATTGCCTTGCTGATCACCGACCACGAGCTGCACGAACGCCGCCGGATAGCCATTCGACGGGTTCACGATCTCGGTCGCGGTGGCTACTGCGACACCGGGGACTTGCTTCGCGCCAAACTCGATGGCTCGCAGTGTTCCACGTGCGACGGTGGGGAAGAAGCCGCGAGCCCGCCCGAGAAACTGCACGTCGTCTTCGGCATCAATGCCGCCCGAGGCCGGCAAGGGATTGGTGACTACAATCGACGGGTCAAAGGGCGCGGTGGCCCACGAGGTAACGGTCCCCGCAACCACGTTGCCGCCCGAGCCATTGACGAGCGCGGTCCCGGGCGTCGTGATGCCCAGCTCGCCAGAGCCCCACGTGAGCTCGTTGTCGAGAGCAAACTGGACGCCATCGGGAGTCTGGATAACCGATCCGGCGTCGATGGTGCCGGTCAGCAGCCCTGGTCCTGGGCGCGACAACACGAGGTCAACCGTCGCCGGCTGGGCGGAGAAGCGCAGCAGGCCGTAGCGATCAAACAGCACCCGATCGAGCGCGGAGCCGCGCGCCAGCTCGGCGAACGCTCCCCGCAGTGCCATGGCGGCCCGGGCCGAGACTTCCTCGCCCATGACCGAGGGCACGCCCACAACCAGGTTCAAGTCGGATCCGGGAACATCGATCACCGAGGGGTTTATCTTGATGTTCGGGGTGGCCGCGATGGCTGCTCGACTCACCTGAAACAGGTCAGCTCTGGTCGCGAATTGGTTCATCGGACAGTGACTCCATTCTCGGAAACGGACAGAACCGCGGGGACGTTGATTCCCTGCTTGGTCTTGACCCGCATGCCGAGGGTGAGAAAGCCCCGGCTATCCATGCTCACCTGGGTGGCGACGGAGTCCACGTCTGGCTCCTGCTGCAGGCCCGCCTGAATATCGCTGCGCAGACCGGCGAGCCTGTTGGTCGTGGCGGGCTGCTTGACGTCGTAGTCGAGGCCGTAGCTCTGCAGGTGCGCGAAGCCGCCCTTGCGGGTGAGCACGCGCCGGAAGCACCGCTTGCGGGTGCCCACCGTGTCGCCGTTGTCGGCGGTCCAGTCACCCGAGCTGTCGACCATGATGCCGCCGCCGACGGGATCGCTCGCCAGATCCACGAGGCCCATCTTGCCCCGCTGCTGCAGGGTGACGATGGGCCGAGCCTCCCCGTCGAATTCCCAGGTATAGGGCGGCGCGAGCTGGCGCCCGTCCTGGGCGACCATTGCGGACGACACCAGCACGCGGTAGCGCAGCCCGACGACCAAAGGGCGATCGGTCTGCAGATCCACCGCGACTTCTAGGTTGCTCCACACGCCGAAGGCCGGGTACGGGATGACATCCGGGTGCACCCCGACCGACTGCGGGGGCTGGCCTTGGCCGGCGATAACGCTCACCTGGTAGTTCGAGCCGTTCAGGGCATCGTCAGAGGCCGCGGGGCTCTTGTGCTTGGGCTCCGCGTTGAACACCACGCGCACCACCTGGCCCCCTACCGAAAGCGCCCGGACCATCTGAAAGAGCACGAGGGGCGGCATTAGATGAGGTTCCCCGGCAAGATTGAGACACCGGCCTGGGCGCCCGGCACGGTCACGGCGGCGGTGCCGGCGGTGGTGGTCAGGTGGGCAATGACGGCGCGCCCCAAGGCTTTGGCCATTTCGTGGCGCAGGGCCCTCCGATCGGCATCCGAGAGCGGCGTGGGGTGGGAAGCCACAAACGCCGCGGCAGCGGCGTCCTGGGCGGACAGGATGGCTTCCCCGAGAACATCCCCGCTACCCGCGAGTGGCATTGTTGGCGCATCCTTTCATTTCTTCGCCATCACGCTTGAGGAAGCGTTCCCGAGGACGTAGTAGGACAGGCCCGTACACGGATCGATCCCCCCTCCGGTAACCACGCCGTCTTGCGGGGCCGTCAGGCCCCCATCCCCGAGCATGGTGGTATCGGCCTTGACCACCACGTTCTTGGCGGTCGTCGTGACCGTGCCGTTCTGCTCGAGCAGGACCTGGACGCCGCCCGCGTTGCGCACGTCGATGGCCGCCGTCTTGGCGTAGACCAGCAGGCGCGTGTTGTCAAAGAGGGGCTTGCGGTCCGGGCCGAGCGGCTGCTTCTGCGAGCGGGAGTGCAGGATGGCCACGATGATGGGCAGGTGGGCGAAGCCCTCGGGCAGGTTCACCAGCACGCGATCGCCCGGGTGGATGGGCGGGTAGATGGTCACGTCGCCGGCCGAGATCCCGGCGTACTGGCAGCACACGTGGATGCAGAGCGGCTCCAGCCGCACGTCGCACTCCACGCCTTCGGGCCCGATCCAAACCGCGTTGGGGTTCTTGGTGTCGATCGCCCCGTCGTCGCCGACCATGCACACGGTCCCGTGGGACACCCAATAGCGCAGATCATTGCCCGGCCGCGCGAGCGCCTCGCCCAGGGCCATGGCATCGACCCCGCGCCGAATGTCGGTCCCGAAGTTGTGGCGACTCACGCGGCCTTGCCTTTCCCGAGAGACTCCAGCGAAGCGGCGCGCTTGAGCTCCGCGGTCTTGGCGTCTTGGGCGGCCTTCTGCTTGGCCAGAGCCATGGTCTTGTGGATCTTGCGGCGCTCGTTCATCTCGCGCGCCTCGGGGCTGATCTGCTCCGGGGCGTTCATGGCGTCGAGGTAGTTGACGAGCTCGATCTTGGCGCTGAAGAAGTCGCTCTCCGCGGAGAAGTGCAGGTGCACGGCCCGGCAGTAGAAGACCTCCGGCAGCTTGGCGGTCTCGTAGGCTTTCTTGATGCGGGCGATCGCCTGGTCCAGCTTGTCGTCGCTCGGCTGGTTGCCCCAGCGTGTGGCCGCCTGGCGGATCATGGCCTCGGTGCTCTGGCCCTTGCGATCGTAGAAGGCCGATAGGCTGCTGATGACCAGCCCCCCGGTATCCTGCTTGCGCGCCACCGCGACGTGCACCGGCGTGCCCGGGCACAGCCGGAACAAGTCGGGATCGATGTTGTCCGAGGACACCAGCGTGCCGTTCTGCTGGCTCGCCAATGGATCGTAGTAGCTCGACAGCTCGTCAGTATCGAGCTCGATGGAAAGCTCGGGCCGGCAGAGCTGATGGTAGGTGGAGATGGCCGCCTGATCCAGCGCGAGTTGATCTCGCACGCCACGCATGATGAAGGTTCGGACGACGTCGATCTTGCCGCCGCCCTTCTCGGTCATGCGAGTATGCCGCTTGCCCTTCTGCCCCTTGGCCTTGGTGTAGACCGGCGGGAACCGCGACGTCATGACCCGCAGGGTGTCGCTCGCGTCAGGGTTGTACGCTCTGATCTCCACGGCCGTGGGGCGCGCCCGATTGTACTTGCGCGAGAGCTTCATGCTCTTGACGTTGTGGCCCCAGACCATGAAGCGGACGTCGCTCTTGATCGGCTCTTGCGAGTCCTGGACGGTCAGCGTTCGCGAAAAGCCGTCGCGCGCGCCGCCCACGATCGTGGTCCCGTGGCTGATGTCGTCGAAGAACGCCTCGGGCGGCACCAGCAGAAGACAATTCGCGGGATCGACTGAGCCCGTGCGGCCTCGACTCGAAACCACCAACGGATTGGGCAGCGAGGGCCGGTACATGGGAATGCACCCGCACAGCTCGCACGCCTGCGTGACCAGATCCCAGATCGAAATGCCGTCCTCTTTCATGGCGCCCGGCACGACCGCGGGGCTGCCGCCTGGCGCGCTGTCACCCGCGCCGTGGGGGTCGGGCTGCGGGTTGTCCTGGTCCGGCTGCGGCGTGGGAGTGCTCTGCCCGGTCGAGCCCGCGGCGGCGTTGCGGCTCGCGGCGGTCTGCAGCGAGCGCACCAGCGTCTTGCGATCGAGCAACGGCTCTTTCATCGGATCGCCGTACCAGTACGCTCTGAACTGGTCGCCGCCTTTGCCGCCGCTGGTGGGCGGGTACTGCGCGAGAATACGGTTGACGTAGACGGTGATGGCCTCGCTCTTGCCCTGGACCCGATAGGCGGACGCCATCGAGTTGATCTTGCCGTCGATGAGCACCGCCTCGTAGGAGCGCGCCTTGATGTGCAGCGTGCCCTCGGTCTCATTGTGGGTCGTCTCGCCCAGATCGATGTAGCCGTTGAACCGCAGCACGCGCTGCGAGCTCGGCACCGCCGACAGCATCCACTTGTCCGGCGAGGCGAAGTCGGCCGCCGGGATCACCCCGATCCAAGCCTCGACTCGGCACTCGCGGATCACCCGCGGGTCCAGCGGCAAGTCGATGAATGGAAACTCCGCCGTCAGCTCCGCGGCGTGCCGGAAGCCCTTGTCTTCGATGTCCAGCGAGAGCGGGACCGTGGCGAACTCGATCGAATACTCGTCCCCGGCCCCAGCGTCTCCCGCCACGGGCTTGGCTTCGGTCTTGACGTTCTTCAGGTGACGCCGCAGCGCCAGAATGTCTTTCTGGGCTTGGATCTGGACCTGGTCACTGTGGGTCCGCAGAACCGCACTGGCAGCGCGGTTGATAGCGGCCCGAGTCTCGGCCGCGCTGAGCTGATCGATGGTCTTGCCCGCGGGGTTGTACGGGTGATCCTCCGACTGCGCGTCGTTGTCGAGCGGGTTTGTGAAGTCCTCCAGGCGGATGAAAAAGCGGAGGAACCAGCCCGGGCGCTTGACAGGAAAAGCGCTCACGGCGTGGTTTCCTCCCCCCACAGAGCTGCGAGCGCGGTTGAGGCGCTCGTCAGTCGTGGGATATAGATTGGCGGCGCGCCAATGTCGCTCGGGCCCGTGGGCGTGGCCGGCACTTCCGAGCTGTCCAGGTTGTTGGCCGGGTAGGCGGCGATCACGATCCACAGAGACGAATCGCCGTAGTAACGGACCGCCAGATCGCGCAGGTCCGAGCCGGCTGGGGGCCGCTCGATGGCGATCACATCGGGAAGCGTCTGCGATTGCACGGCGGCGGAGCGCCGGGCCGCCAGCGCCGCCGTGGTGTCCCACTGGCCGATCACGTCGTGCAGGGCGGTTTGCTTATCGAGGTGGTCCAGCGGATCGTCGGTCGGCATCATGGCGAGCAGCGCCCGCCGGGCCTCCACGCGCAGCGGGTTGTTGATGCTGCCGGGCGTGGCCGCTTGCGGCAGTCCGCGGCTCACGAGCTCCCATGTGCCACAGAAGGCGTCGACTGCCGCGCGACCGTTCGCGCACGCCAACACGGCCCGATCCGCGACTCCCCGCACGCGGTTGCCGATATTGGCCGGCAGCTCGGCCAGCGATTGCAGAAGGTCGGAGGCACCGTCCACCACGCTGATGGCGTCGAGTAGGCGGTTCTGCAGGTAGTCCAGGGCGTCCGAGACGGCCAAAAGCTCGTTGGCGCCGTCGTTCAGGTGTTTCCAGGCGGTTTCCATCCACGACTGGGTAGCGTCGACGGTGGTTCCCATCATGTCGCTGAAGTCGACGAAGGCCCCGCCCTGGTCAACGACGTCGCTCGACAGGGTGGGCGACTGCGACTGGACGTCGCCGCCCGCCCACTCGAATTCGATCGACCACTCGATGTCCTCGAGGCGGTTGTACTTGGGATCGATCTTCTTGATGAGTCCGCGCCTGACGATGGCCGGATCGTCATCGATGTTGCTGCTGGCGCCGAAGTTGCGCCCGCCCCACTGCACCTCGACCGGAACGGCGTGCTGGACCAGATACTCGATCTGGCGCACGACCGTGCGGGGCTCGCCGTCCGCGACGTTGCGAGAGATGTCCATCCAGCGGCCCACGATGGTGGTGTTGGGCAAGATGGGCCCGAGCACGGTCTGGCTCGCCTGGGCGTTGCCGGGGTAATACGTGGTCTTGATCCGCTGCTCCGTCGGGAACGACACGCCCCGGACGGGGAGCATGAAACCCTGCAGCGAGATGACCGGGAGGTTCTGCGTGTCATCCAGGGGGATGATGCGAAAGTCGGTCGCCTCGGGCGTGTAACCGGCAAGAGGCATTAGGTGTGCCTCGCCGCGGGGGAGTGGTCGGGGTGCTGATGGAGCTGGTTGAGCTCCGAGACCATCTCGCGTGCCGCCCGGTGGAAGATGCGCTCGGGATCGTCGGCCTTGAAGTCCTGGGTGAGATTGACTACGCCGATGTTGGTGACTGGGGCCGCCCGGGCGGCTTTCTCCTTGTTGGACTTCTCTTCGGTCTCCTTGAAGGCCGCGCCGTGCGCCTTCATGGCTTGATCGATGAGATCATTCAGGTTCTTGGCAATTTGCGCAGCCACGTGGGGAGCGAATTCCCCCATGGCGTTGGCCGAGACCTGGCCCGAAAACCCATAGCCGCGCGCCAGCTTCTGCGCTTCGGTCAGAGGCATGGTTCGCAGCCCGGCCTCGATGGCGGCGGCCGATACGTGCTGGCCAGCCTTGAGGCCGAACGCTTCCGAGACTCCCTTGAGGTGCCGCGCCTGCTCCTCGCCCCCGGTCTTCATGGCGGTGATGCCGGCGTGCAAGGCGTTCATGGTCTGAACGGGCGCCACCTGCTGCTGCTTGAGTTTTCCGGTCTGCCACTCGTCAACCCAGGCCGCCGCGGCAACCGCCAAAGCCCCCACGGCTTCGGCCGCGATGAAGGCCTTGCTGGCGCCCGCCGCGAGCCCGCTGGCGAAGCGCGCGAGCCCGCCGGAGGTCGCCTTGGTCACGCCGGCGCTGGTGGCGGCCCCGATCGCGCCACCCATGCCGGCCGAGTTGACCACGACGTTGGCGGCCTGGATGCTCATGCTGCCGACCGTTCCGCCCCCCAAGAGGCCGGCGGCTCCTGCGCCTGCGGCGGGCGCGGTGAAAGCCCGGATGGCCCCGCCCGCCATCCCGCCGAGCTTGCCCGCGACGAACAGGCCCGCGATGAGCTTCCAGTGCTGCGCGATGGAGCCGGAGACATCCTTGATGGTCGTGAACGCCTTGGCGAGCTTCTCCCCGTACGTGGCCACGATGCTTTGGCCGTCGTCCCGAATCTTCGTCAGGTTGGCCGCCCAGTCGCGCAGGGACTTTGTCTGCTGGCTGAACATCGGTCGTGTCAGATCCCGCAGCCCCTCCTCGCCGAATTCCTTCAAGTCGAAGAGTGCCCCCTTCATCCCCTTGCCCATCTCCTGCGAGGCCGGCACCATGTCGCCGAGCGCCTTCTTGAGTTTCTCGAAACGAACTTCTTCCGAGGCGCGTTTGAAGGCCTTCAGATCCCCGACGCCGGCCGCCAGTTGGCGCCCGAGCTGAGTCCGGAGCTGAATCGCTCCGGTCATCGCGGCTCGGGCGATCATCATGCCGGCGCCCTCGGCGCTGATGCCCAGCACGTTCTGGGTGGCCGCCAGCTTCTCGCTGAAATCGATTTGCTGCGCCTGCGACTGCCGGTAGCGCTCGCTCATCTGCGCTTGACTGGCGTAGATCCCGACCAGCTCCTCGCGCGACACCTTGTGGCGGCGGCTCACGCCCTCCAGCTTCTCGGTGATTTCGACGCCGTCCCGCATGGACTCGCGCCACTTCTCGAGCCCGGTCGTGCCCTTCTTCCAGGTCGCAAACGCGAAGGTGGAGCCCGCGATGCGCTTCTGCATCGCGTCCATCGACAAGTTGACTTCCTTCGACTGCGCCCAGATCTCACGCAGACCGAGGGTCAGCCCCGCGGCCCCAACGGCGCCCACCACGAAGCTGCGACCCACTTCGTTCACGCGTGCCTTGGCCGCGTCGGCCGCCCGGTGCACGCCGGCGAAGGCGCGGGCTAGCCCGCTAGCCTTTTGCTCGGCGTCGCCCTTGACCGTGAAGGCAATGGCAACTTCGCGATTGGGATCGCCGCCAACATCAGCCACGGATCACTTGCCCCCGTTTTCGAGCTTGACCCAATAGGCGAGGCCTTCGCTGAACGCAGCGATCTCCCGTGAGGTGAGCGCCAGGATCTCCGAAAGCGGTTGGCGCCCGTACCGCGCGATGTACGCGATGTTGCGCCAATGTCGCTCTTGTGCCTCCCCTAGAGCGTTGTCTTTCGAGACGCTAAAAAAGCCCTGCGCCCCTCCGGCTTGGGCAGGGCGATATCCACGAACGCCTGCATGAGGAGCTCGCGCGCCTTGTTCGAGAGCGTCTGATAGAAGCGCTCCTTGCCGTCGTTTTCCCAGGTGACGGGCTTGTCGTCCGCCGCCACGACGGAGCGCATGGCCGACTCATTGAGCACGGTCGTTCCGTGCGCGCTGGCGGCTTGCTGCGCCTGCTGCTCCTCGCCGTAGGTCAGCTCGCGAATCGTGATGGTCTTCGGATCCGTGTCGAGTCCCCGCTCTTCCTCCGGGATCGTGAACGTGAACTTCGGCAGGCGCGCGATCGCGGCTGACGCTGCGGCGTGGGGGCTCGTGGGGGGGATGGTGGGGTCGGGCATGGGCGCTCTCAGATGTCGAGGATGTAGCGATCGCTCTTGCCGCTGAAGGTCATGTCGGCGAAGGCGTCGCGGCCCGACATGTTCAGGTTGCCGATGTCGTCGAACTGGATGTCCGGCACCGTGATGCGGGCGATGACCTGGCTGGGGAACTGGATGCGGAAGCCCATGTTGATCTGGATGGGGTTGGCTTGGCCGGTCCGCGAGCGCTCGTACACGTCTCGGACCAGGCCGAAGACCTGCTTGCTCTCGGGCTCCCAGCCCCAAGCGATCTGCACTTCCTCAAAAATCTCCCGGTGGCGCAGCGCTGCCTCGCCCAGAAAGCCTTCGCTGATGAGCTTGACCACGGCCTTGAAGGTCAGGTTCTTGATGGCGGTCGTCTCGTTCAGAAGGACGCCGCCCTCGGTCGCCCGCAGGGTGATGTCTCGGCCTAGAACTCGAAAGTCAGACATGGTTTATCTCCCTAGGAAACCTGGGTGATCACCACCGTGGCGCCGATCGCCGCGGTGATCATGATGGTCTTCATGGACCCGAACATCACGACCGACGCGCTGAACAGGTAGATCCCTTGCCCGTTGAGCGTGTCGGTGTTGCCGGCCTTGGCGCCGTCGAGGACCTGGTACTGCCTGGCCCGCTTGTTGACGCCGGGTGGCGGGTTCACCATGCCGTCGAGGTACGCCCGCATGTCGGACGTGAAGGCGTCCTGGCGCTCGGTGGTGCCCGGCAGCTTCGAGTAGCGCGAAGCCAGCGCCAGGATCTGGTCTTCCACTTCGTCGGCGAAGCTGCGGCGGTTGTCGTCGACGCGATTGGCGTAAAGCACGGGGCTGGCGCCGGTGACGCCGCTATAGAACCACCAGCCAGCCGTGCGGTCCTGAACGAACCAGGCCACGCCCGCGGCTTTGAGATCGCGGTAGTAGGTGTCATCGGGCAGCGGGTTGGCGGCGAAGCCCGGCTCTTGCGCATCGACTTGCTGAATGGTCGAGTTGAAGGGAACCCCGCACGAGGTCAGATACTCCGAGCGACCGTCGTTGAAGAGATTGACCTTCTGGGCCGCGCGGAACCCGCAGCTCGAGATCGTGATATCGGCGTTCAGCTCCTGGCTGAACACCTGAACGTAGGGCCCGGAGAGCCAGTAGCGATCGGCGTCCGGCCCCACCACGCTGTCGGTCGAGAGCTGGGCCGTGTACAGAGCCAGCGTCGTCGAGAGGGCAACCGTGGGCGTGAGATCGGTGCAAGGGGCAGCGGTCACGCAGGCAACACGCCCGCGCCCGGTGGTGCTGGCTGCGACGGCGTTGGCGGTCCACAGCTTCTTGCGCAGGTTCGACATCGCGCTGGTGACCGTGCAGTGATAGTTGCGGGCCGACCAGATGCCCGCGATGTCATTGGTGGCGGCCTGGCCGGGCAGCGTCTTGTCGATGGCCGCGGCGTAGTTGGCCACGATGCGGTTGGAAAGCGTGTCGGGTGAGGGCGCCGCGCCGCCACCCGCCGGCGCGAACACGGCCGCGGCAGATCCCGTGGGGCCGATGGTGCTGATCCCGGTGGCCTTGATGACCGATGCCACATTCGGGATCGCCGCGTCGATCACGGTATCGATGACCGCGATGGCAGCCGTCGTGCCCTTGACGAAGAACGCAGTGGCCCCGGTGGTCCCGCCGGTCGCCACGTAGGTGAGCATCCCGGTCGCGGCATCCTGGGTGAAGTTGATGCCGCAAACAATCTCGCCACCGCCCGTGACGACAGAGCCCGCGGGAATGGTGATCTGCTGGGAGAGCGCCAGCACCACGGTCGCCGAACCGATCGTGGTCTCGGCGAAGCGCGTGCCCGACGGGATCACGATGTCCTTGTTAGTGTAGTTGACGCCGCTGATGGTGGTGTAGTCGGTGGTGTCCACGGTCACCGTGAAGGCCACGTAGGACTTGACGACCGAGGAATCGGCCGCGACGGCGTCGCAGTCGACCCGCTGGATGACCAGCCCGCTGAAGGTCTTGCCCTTGAGCTCGGCCCAGCCGTTGCCGTCGAAGGTCACCCCGGAGCCGTCGGTATCGACGCCCGAGCCCGCGGGGTTGAAGCTGCCTTGGCTGATGAGCGTGAACTTGTTCGCGTTGGCGCCGATGTAGAGGTTCTGGGTGTCGCCCGAGGAGCGCACCACGGTGGGGCCAAACGGACCTTGCGGGAACTCGCCCACCAGGCACGCGCGGACGGCGCCACCGCCGGCCGGCACGTTCACGCCAGCCTCGTCCACGATTACGATCCGCTCAAGCTCCAGTAGCTTCTGGGTGCTGGGGGGTTGGGTTGTCCGAAGGATGAACATTTCTCAGCTCCTAGGTGGGTGGAATGCTGTCCACTACGATTTCGCCGCTCTGCTTGGTCAGGTGCAGCGCCATGGGGAAGACCGGTCCGAGCTTGACCTTGTTGGCCTGGACAGAGACGGTCATGACCGCGTCCCGGCGCTCACGCAGGGCACTGTCGGGATCGTCGATGGTGCGGCCGCGCTGCAGGCTGAACCGCGCGGTCAGGCCGTAGTATTCGGGCATGGGCAAGATGACCGAGTTGCGCGGCCCGCGGGCCTGCGACATGAGCATCTGCGGATCTTGGAAGGCGTCCTCGATGGCCAGCACGATGGTCTCGCGCTCAGCCGGGGTGGTGGTTCGCAGCGAAACCTCCATCTCGCACTCCAGCTCGGCCGTCTTGTACAGGCCAAAGCCCTGAGCGCCTTGGGGCTCCCACGTGTCCTCGATGAGCGTCGGCGTGAAGCTCCAAGCCCCGTAGGTCCAGGAGGCTGGCAGTACGCAGGCCACGGGTGGCAAGTAGCGGTCGAGGTACGCCGGCCACTCGTCGAAGACGTTGGTAAACCGCTGATGTTGCCCGCCGGGATTGAATTCCAGCTTGGCCAGGTGGCGCGCCAAGGTCAGCGCAGCCGCGCTGCGAACGTCGCGCGTGGCTCTGCGGCTGTAGTCCTCCCGCCTGAACATCAGCGGCCCCCTGCCGCGGCGTGCGCGGCCTGCATGACGTCACTCGTGACGCGCGCGAGGGATCTCGCGATAATCCGGCGCGCTTCGGTGCCCCTCGCTTTGATCTTCCGGGCGATGAGCCAGGCGATCTGCAGAGCGCCTTGGCGGCGATCCCAGGATGTCCAGCCGCTCTTCTTGCCGGCTCGGGCGCGCGGCACCAGCCCCTTGCGCTCCACCCACTCCGCCAAAGCCAAGATGGGCGGCATGGTGCCGGGGGCACGGCCCCACTCGATGGCGGGCGCGTACCTGACGGTATTTACGATCTTGCAGCCGTTGGCATCGTCGCGAGCCTTGAACCCTCGCCGATAGGCCCCGCGGTCAACGGGCACGTGCGGCTGCGTGTTGTTGATGACCTCCTGGATCGTCGCCAATCCCTTGGTGGCGCAAGTCAGCTGGATGGCATGCACGACCTGCTCGCGACGGCGCTTTGTGAGGGCCACCACGTAGCCGCTGAGATCCACGAGCGCGAGGGGCTGCGCCATTAGGACATCCCCCGATTGTCAAACGGCAGAAAGCTCGGATCGCGGTCGGCATCCCGCTTGGCCAAGCTCACGCGCCACCCGCCCGGCAGTCGCAGCATGGGCGCGCCTTGGGGATCGTAGCGCCGGGCCATCGGCATGGGGTGGGTCGCCCGGCTCTCGGCGATCTCCCAGAAGAAGTCGGCTCCCCGGTTGCCGGTGTTCGGTCTCGCGGGATCCGCGAGGTCGGGGGTCCAGCCGAGGAGATCGTCCTCGCTGTACTTCGCGCTGATCTTGTCCACCACCAGACTGCCGTCTTCGGTGTGGCCGAAGGCGCTCAAGAGCTCGGTGGTGGCCTGCATGTCCAGGAGCTTCGGGGTCGGCAAGATCTCGCGTCTGCTGACTTCCGACGGCTTGCCGGCGCCCCGCTGACCGCCTGACCACATCACGTGCACGAGGTACACGCGGTAGGGCCGCAACCCCATGTCCACGGCGATCTGCCGGATGTTGTCGACGGTCGGAATGAGTCCGACCCCCAAGGTCGCGTTCTGCTCGCTCGGGGATAGCGGATGCACGATGCGGCCAGCCTCGGGAAGCTCCGCCGGGATCGAGCTCGGGGTGGTGCGATCGTCAGGCATGATCTCCCGCGATGAAATAGGAGCCGCTGGCGCCGTTGCCTTGGACCTTGATGGCGGTCAGCTCGTCTCCCAAGCTCGGCAGATGGAGCAGCAGGGGCACGCCGGCCGACAGGCGGATGGCCTGGTCGGTGCCGGCCGCGGAGGTCAGCAGCAGGGTCAGGCTGTTGCCACTGACGGTCATTTGCAGCACCCGCACCTTCGCGATGTTTTCGAAGGGGAGGCTCACGGGTGAGCCAGTGGTAAGGTCGAACTGCCCGCCCTTGGCAGCGGCGTAGGTCGCGGTAAAGCCCGTGTCGATGGCGTCGCTTGCCGGCCGGGGCCCACAGCTGTTCGCGCTGGTGCTGCTCACCAGCACGCCGGTGTGCTTGACCATGGACGGAATCGACATCAGGAGACTCCGATCATCCCGACCTGGGTGCCGGGCACGATGCTGTTGATGTTCGCGAAGCGGGCCGCGAACGGATAGAGCGGCGCGTGCAGCATCTCGGAGAGCCGCGCTGCCTGCCGCAGGTACTCACGCTCAAGGGCGTCGGGCTCGTCCTTGCGCAAGGTGATCTCATCGACCCGGCTGGCTTGCATGCGCACCCGGGACTGGAAGATGTCCTCGTCGAGCGTGTCGAGTCGCGCGACCTGCTGGCGCACCATCGGCTCGGCCTCCGCGATCACCCGGTTCATGGCATCCTCGAGCAGGAACATGGTCTGCAGCGGGATGGGCACGCCGGCAGAGAGAGACGGCGCCGGCGCCACGTTGGGATAACCCATGTGGTGTCGGATGCGCACCTTCTCTGTAACGGAGAACGGCATGAGATCTCTAAACCGGCTCTGACTTCACCGCCTGCGCGATCGTCTGGTACTCGGCCAGGGTGTAGTGCTTGGGATCGATGATGGCGCCCGGCCGCAGAGTCGTCGCCCGTCCGCTCACGAAGAGCATCTTGGCTTCCAGCACTCGCAAAATGGGCAGGGTGGGGCCGCTTGGGGGGGGCGGGGCCGCCGGCGCAGGGGCGGGCGCAGCTGGCGTCGGTGTCTTGCCAACGGCCGCCAATTGCTCGGCGGTCATGGCCACCGCGGCCACGGGATCTTGCGGAACCGCGCTGGTATCCAGGGTGACTCGGCTCTTTGCTGGTTGTGCCATCTAGGGTCCTTTCAAAAAGATGTGGGGCGACTGACTCGCGCAAGGCCACGTACGTAGGTATCCGCCTACGACGGATGTGGGATTGCACGAGTCAGACGTCATGGCCGAAGCCACCAGCCGGCGACTAGCGCCGGAGCCACAAGAGGGCGACGCGGCTCCACGGCCAAAGGCCAGGATCTGCGTTGCCCGAAGACCACGCGAAAACTCGGACTTGCCCGAAGGCGCGCCGAGGTTGCCAACGATGACGAGTGCGCGCGCAAGCCGACCAAAGCCAGCGCGAGCAGTGACGTCACAACCAGGCAACGAAGCGTGGTCGTATACCGGCGCGTTCGTATGGGCGACGTCCGAAGACATGCCACCACGCCGGCGAGCCAGAGCACAGCGACACGACCGCGTGTGCTTACGACGCCACAGGCGTCCAGGCTCTAAAATCGCCCCGAAGGGCGAACCCACAAGGCGGCCCGCCGACGCCTTCGCGCCAGTCGTGAGCGGGTCGCCCTGATGAAGCTGACTATTGTTTAGTGAGCCAACCCGCTCGGCCAGCAGGTCGGAAAGACTCTTTCGGCAAAAGATTCTGCCTCTTTCGACTTCCGGTTCTGATGCGATGGCAGTTGGCGCACACGAGATCGCACTTTGCGATCTCGGCCACAAGATCTTCACGTTTTCGGCGGGCCTGTTGACCAACGGTGAAGAGCTTCTGTTGTCCCGGCCGATGATCGAAATCCATGCACTCCGGTGGGAACGAATTCCCGCAGTCTGCGCATGGAGCTCGCTTCTGCTCATCGAGCCAGCTACGCGCTCTTGCGTTTCCACGCAAGGCCCGCCGTCGTTCACTCTCCCACGCACCGGAGTGTTGTGCGCGATGCTGTCGCAGACGAGCATAGTGACCGGCGGCGACGCGCTTTTTGTTGCGCCTCCACCAGTCTCGGCAATACGCGTTGTGAGTTCGTCTGCACTCATCGCATCTGCAACCGTTTTGGTATCCGCGGAGGGTTCCGTGCTTTATCTCCATGCCCCCACTGTAGCTGATACAGTGGGGGCGATACAAGCGTGTTTTCGATCAGCAATGCTCCACGACGCAGACTCTCTTGAAGCGAGCCGCATCGCCGGTGGCGGAGTCGGTGCGGGTCGGCCAGTCCATGATCGCCTTCCACACCGCGCTCACGACGTCGCCGCTCACGTTGACCGGGGCGCGCAGGTAGCACTGCACGCGGTCCACGTTGATCTCGATGCCGTTGTTGGTGAGGGTCGAGAAGTCCCCGACCTCGCCGTTGACACCAGCCTCGGTGATGAGCTGACCGAGGTTCTGGTAATACTCGAAGATCGAGTCCTGACCGATGAAGATCGGGCGCTGCACTTCGAGGCTCGGGGTGTTGGCGGTCCACAGCTCGCCGCCGAAGGGCTCGTCGTCCGTGTACACGTTCTGGGGACCACCGAGAACGGTCGAGGCGCGCGGGCACTCCGTGTCGTTGAACACGATGGCCCCGAGCACCTCGCCCAGGGTGAACTCCTTGTACATGTAGTAGTCGGGCAAGGAGGTGAGCAGCTGGCGGATCTCCGCTGTCGAGAAGATCTGGCCCTTGGAGTAGCTGTTCATGTGGACGTGGTAGTAGTTGTCCGGCATCTTCGGGACGTTCGAGTCCTCGAGCCGGCCGACCGCTCCCCGGTAGGTGTCGGGGTCGAAGATGTCCGTGCTGGTCAACGCGTCGACGCTGTTGCCCCCACCCGCGCGCAGCAGGAACGTCGAGTCCACCGCCCAGATCGGATCGCGATCGGCGGTCGTCACGTTCACATCGGTGGTGAGCGTGCCCGGACCGGTCACGTCGCCGGCGATGTCCGGCACGAAGCCCACCACGTTGACCGAGTAAGTGACAGCGCTGTGCACGTACTTGATCGGCAGGGGGTTGGTGACCGAGACCGGCGCAAACGCCACGGGCGATCCCGCGGGCAGGCTCGGGTTGCGCGCCAGGGTGAAGCCGTTCAGGCGCTTCACTTTCAAGGCGGTGGTGGAGCTGCTGACTCCGTTGGCCACCGTCCAGCCGCTCATGCCGGCGTTGTACAGCCGGTCGCGGACCAAGCGGTTGAGCGTCTGGGCAGCGTTCAGGCCGAGCTGCTGCACGTTGCGCATGAACAGCGACGCGATGGCCGCGATGCTGGTCGGCATGAACGTGTCGGGGGCGCGATCGGACCAGAGCTGGATCTGCGCGCTCCACTGCTCCTTGTCGTAGTCCTTGGCCACCGGATCGGTGCCCGGGCGCAAGGGCTTGAGCGTGGGCTTCATCATGCCGACGCCGGTGAAGGTCATGCTGTCGCCGATGTTTCCAGGGAACAGCTTCGGCGCCGCTTCGCCTCGGAAGAGGTTGCGCGGGTACAGGCCGTCGTGGAACTGGCGCTCCAGCACGTGGTCCTGGACGAGGGATCGGATCTCGGGCTGTTGGATGATCGTTGAGAAGTCGGGCATCGTCTCTCTCGCTTTCTATGGGCTGACGTGCACCGACGCTGACGAGCGGCTTTTAGCCTAGGCCCGTGGCACTTGGCGCAATCCCCTTCTTGCGAAGGTAGGCCTCGTACTCGGGTTTCGACATGCGTCGCACGTCAACCTCGCCCTGCCGCCCCTGCTCGCCGCCGGCCGGGCCGGGCGGAACGATGGGCGGAGCCCCTGCGGTGCCGGTCGTCGCGGGCACGACCTGCTCACTGAAGAGGTACCCGTGATCCTGGCGCAAGCCCTCAAAGAACTTCACCTCGTCCAGCTTCTCCAGCTCCTCTTTGGTCTTGCCCATGTGGGCCTGCTTGAAAAGATGGATGGCGTATCCGGTGTCTTTGATCCCGACTCGACTGGCGATCCGTTCCAGGTTGGCCTCGGCCTGTACCGCATCGGCCCGACGCTCGGCCTGGCGACGACGCTTATCCGCGTCTCGTGCGAGCTGCTGAGCCTTTTCGGCTTCGCGTCTCCACTTGACGAGATCGGCATCGTAGCGTTGCATGGCCTGGCGATCGTGCTTGTTGGCGGGAGGCTGCGGGCGTGCCCCGGGGGTTCGTGTCGGGTTGGGGTTCTGGGCTTGCCGGTGCTGCTGCTGCCCGTTGCTCCTCGTGCTCGCCAGCACTTTCTCCATGTGGTCCATCATGGCGACGTGATTGGCAAAGCCCTTGGCTTGGGCCGCGGCATCAAGCTCCGCCATGGCCGCCGACCTTCCCTTCTTCTCGGCCGTCTGGAGACGGTCGCGAAGGGCTTTGACAGGCATCATGACGTTGCGTTGATTGTCGCCGGCGGATGCTGGCGACGGGGGCGGGGTACCGGCTGGGGGTGCGGGTGGGGTGTCGGTGTTGGGTGGTGTTCCTGTGTTGGCGTTCTCTGGCATGTGGACTCGCTCCTCGTCGGGGCTCTACTCGTCTACGTCGCGGTCTGCCGGCTGTATCGTCGCCGTCGTCACGAGTGACGACTTGGACGGGCGGAAGTCCACGAAGCCCGAGTCACATTTGGCGGGACGGAGGCACCCTCGGCGTATCCGAGGTTGGTGCATGTCCTGCGGTTGGGGGTTCATGTACGGAAAGGGGGGTTCCTGTGCAGATCGCCGGCGCCTACTGGGGCGCGAGCGCTTCGAGGCAAGAGGCCTTCTGGCTGCCGTCGGCCTTGGCGTAGATCACGTCGCAGGAGCTGACGGCATCGGCCACGGCGAACGTCAGTCTCAGGCCGCCGTCCCACAGCACTTCGCCAGTCTGCGGACTGCGGGTCACGTCGCGGACCAGGCGCTTGACACCGGTGGTGGTTCCGGCGACAGCGTTCACCGTGATGAGCGTGCTCGGCTGAGCCGCCAGCGTGGCGACGTTGCTGGTGACCGTGATGCCCGCCTCGGTGGCGCCGCCTACGGTTCCCGCGGTGTTGATGGCCGCGAGCTCGGAGCGCAGAGCGAGAACGTCCACGCGCAGCTGATTAATGCGCGCCACGCAATCGTTGACCAGCACCTTGAGGGCATTGGCCAGATCCGCAATCGCGGTCTGGTCGGCCTGGGTGTAGGCCACGTTTGCCGGCGTGGTGGCGTCGGCCTGGGCGGTGACGACAAGCGCCGCGCCCACTGTGGTCGCCGCCACTGTGGTGTTGGCGTTGCGGGTGTCGAGCAGGACAGAGAGAATGTCCCCGAGCCCGGCGGCCAACATCGCGTCGGACTCTTTGCCCAAGAGATCGGCGTTCAGGAGGTCTCGGATTCGGTTCTTGATGGTGCTGGTCATGGCTGCCTCGAAGTGGAGAGAGAAAGAGAGAGAGTGCCGGCCCCGCTACGGGGTGAAGTCCTGTAGGAGGATGCTGACCTTGTCGGACAGGTCAGCCTTGGCGTAGAGAAACTTGGCGGCACTGACGGCGTCGATGGCCGCGAAGTTCACGATCAGGTTGCCGTCCCAGTACGCCTCGCCGGTCGCGAGAACGTGCAAGGGATCGCGCACCAGCTTCTTGACGCCCTGGACGCTGCCGGCGGTGGCCTGGACGATCACCAGGGCTGAGGGCTTGGCGGCCAGTGTGGCGACGTTCGAGGTGACGGACACGCCCGTCTCCGTGAATGTCAGCGCGGGGAGCAGAATGGCGAACAGCTCGCCCAAGGGGACCTTGGCGATCGCGTCCGCCTGGATGCCCAGGACGTTGCTGTTGAGGCCGTCCCGGACGGTCGATACGACTGTGGTTGTCATGGTAAGTTGACCTTGTTCTTTCGCGTCTGCTCTGGGGTGCGGTGGTCGAAGCTACTCAGGCTTGGTTTCGCCCGAGGTCAGCTTGAAAGGCGTCGGGGGCTCGTGGGACGGGATCACGGACGACGCGGAGTTGACCTCCTCGGCCTGATCGCTCTTGTAGGCGCCGTGCTTGGCGTCGTATTCCTTCACCTTGGTGGTCTCGTCTGGCATGGTCGCGTTTCCTTTCGTCGTGTGCCGCCTGGCTGCGGGTTACTTCTTGCTGAACGGCAACCGGCCCTCGGCGGCGGGCTTCGTGGCCGTGCCATCGAACATCTCGGGCCTTGCGGCCGTCTTCCTGGTCATCGCCTCTTCGGCGCCCGGGCCTGCGGGCAGGCCATCGGGTGCCGTGAACGAAACGTCGGGCTTGAACTTGTCGGCCCCGTTGAGCTCGAGCGCGCGCTTGCGCGAACTGCGGAGGCTGCCGGGTGAGTCGTGCATGGGCTACTCCTTGGGGATCTTCGAAAAAGGCGTGTCGTGGCGGGGCCAGCCCGCCGGGTGCGGCGGGAGCACCTGCTTGCTCACGGCGATCTTGCCGCCGGCAACCTTGAGACCGCCCTCGGCGGCGGGCTCGGTCGGCTCCTCGGGCTCCGGGTAGAAGCGCGGATCTCGCCGCGGGGTCGACTTGGTGAGATCGGTGTTGACGGTCCCCAGAGCCGGCTCGGCCGTGCCAGCGCGGCGCTTGAGGTTACTCGGCACTGCCACTCTCCTCGCTTTCCTCCTCGTCCTCCTCCTCGCCGGCTTCCTCTTCCCCGCCACCTTCGTCGCCCTTGTCGCTGCCTTCGGTGTGCTCGCCGTCTTCCTGGTTCTTGCGAATGGCGCGGCACAGGCCCACGAAGCCGTCCTCGTCCTCGACCCCAAGCTCTTGCGCGAGCTTGCGGAAATCCTTCTTGCCCGCTTCGACGGTCCACGCGGAGAAGTCGTGCACGACCTTGGCGTCGAGCTCCTCTTCGAGCTGCTCCACGCCGGCGTTCGGCTGGGCGTCGCTGCCCGTGCGGAACTCGTCAATGATCTCGTTGATGGTCGCAAGCGCCGGCGCGAGCTCTTTGGTCAGCGACTCGACGGTGATCTCTTCGTCGGCTTCCTCGCCTTCGTCGAGCTCGGTGGTGTCGCCTTCCTCAGTTTCGGCGTCGGGGGTGGCCCCCGCGCCGCCTCCCTCGTCTTCGTCGTCCGGGTCGTCCGCCGAACTGTTGAGCAATGCCTTCAGTTTCTTGGGATCGGTCTTGCTGGGCATGGTCGTCTGGCTTCAGTCGTGTGCTTTCCAGTTTCCACAACGACGATGCCGCCCAATAGTCGCTTGTTGACCTAGAGCGCAGATTGATGCTCAATTGAAGCAAGACTCATGAGGCATGAATCAACTGTCGTGCTGTCGGACGACCACCAGAAACGTCTCAAGGCGCTGATTGCGGCCAAAGGGACTTGCTTGGCAGCGGAGCTGCTCGGACTCAGTCGGCCCGCGCTTGAGCGAGCAGCCGGGGGGCTACCGATTCATCGGGGCACCCGAGCGCTGCTCGACCAGCAGATCGCCTCGCGAGACAGCGCGGGCAAAACGCCCTAGACGACTACGAGCCGCTCTCTCTCTTTCGGCCACGCCGCCCAGCTGTCGACCGCGCGCGCAGGGGCCCACTCGTCCTCGAAGGCCCGCTCCCTGGCCTGGATGATGGCCTCGATCCGCCGCGCTCGCTCTTCCTTGGCGCGCACCAATTCGGCGAACACCGCTTCAGGCGTGCTCGTCACCCCTCGCTTGATATGTTGCGCCGTAGCCATTGGGCACCATGCATTAAGGATAACCTCGGGGTTTTTCGCGTCAACCGCAAACGGACGCGCGTTCGTGGAGCTATTTCTCCGGGCGTTATCGCTCCGCGAACGGACTCGGCGCGCCACGGACCGGCAACCGCGGTTTGTCCGAAATACGTGTCTTGCGATCTGGCTCCGACGAATGCCCCCCCCCATCTGTCGGCGCGCGGCCGGGCACACAAATCGAGCCTGAAGGGGATTTGCGTGCCTTGACAACGGCAACGACCGTGCTCGGCACTATCGGTCCGCGGTTTCAGGGCCGAAAGCACGGACCGATGGGGCTTGACCAGGTCACCTGCCAGGTCACCTGCCAGGTCACCTGCCGGCACGGATCGCGCCCGGCCCGCAAAACAGGCCCTCCGCCTAGTTTTTCGCGCTACTGCCGCAAGAACTTCGCCCGCTCGGCGGCTTCCCGCCGGCAGCGCTCGATCTTCTTGCGGTCAAAGCCCTTGTCGTAGATCTGGGGCGCCCGGGCCATCTTGTGCGGGCCACGGTACGGCCCAGCGTCGCGTGTGGTCTTGCCGGCCGCCAGCTTTTCCAGGCACATGGGGCAGCCCTCGTAGAAGAACGGCGGCGCGTCCGGGTGGATCCCACCCGAGCTCCCCGCGTGCTTCGGACAGTAGCCTTTCGATTTGCCGCGGTCACCGTGAGACATCAGCGAAGTTTATGGCAAAACGGCGTCCGGCGGTCTCAAGACACAGCCTCTTGAGCGGGCGTTGGGAGGCTGCGGACTGCATCCGCGCAGCCACGACTGCGGCGTCTCAGGGCATGGCCCCCTGAGCGGGCGTTGCAACCTCGGACCCAAGAAGAGGGCTGGGGATCAAACCGTCTCAAGGCACAGCCCCCTGAGCAGGCGTTGCGAGGCGGCCCCAGAGGCAACGCGGCTGCGCATGCGCCTCTGTCTCAAGGCATGGCCCCTTGAGCAGGCTTTGTGAGCGCAATTGCGCTCTTTTTTCCGCAATTGCGCTCGCGGTACAAGCGCCTCGGGTAGCGTCTCAGGACATGGCCCCCTGAGCGGGCGTTGTGAGCCCTGGCCACCGTCGACAGGTTCCCGCAGTCGAATGGTCTCAAGGCAGGGCCCCTTGAGCAGGCTTTGCGAGGAGAGTCGGCGGAGGGTCTCAAGGCATGGCCCCCTGAGCGGGCGTGTGCGTAGGTCTCAGGGCACGGCCCCCTGAGCAGGCGTTTCGAGGTTGGTGCGCGAGGTGGCGGTCGGCGCAGCCGTGGACCCATCTCAAGGCAGGGCCTCCTGAGCAGGCTTTGCGACCGGCGTCAGCCGGTGCCCGAGGACGTACTCCGAAGGTCTCAGGGCACGGCCCCCTGAGCAGGCGTTGTGAGCTCCTCCTAGGTGCAGTCGACGAAGTTGTCGGCTTCGTTGTCTCAAGGCATGGCCCCTTGAGCGGGCGTTTCCAGGGCCGAACTGCTGGCCGCGGCGAAAATCGTACAAGACGTCTCAAGGCACGGCCCCCTGAGCAGGCTTTTAGGCTCGATACTTCTTGTCTCAAGGCAGGGCCCCCTGAGCAGGCGTTGCGACCGGCGCAGACCGATCCTCGCACAGTCGTACGAGTCGTCGTCTCAGGGCACGGCCCCCTGAGCAGGCATTGTGACGGACTACCCTGAAGGGGTGATCTCGCTCGATCGTCAGGTCTCAAGGCATGGCCCCTTGAGCAGGCGTTGCAATCGTGAGGCATCAGACGCTCCTGAGCTGCGCCCCTTGCTTCGGGCGCTGTCCCTTGCCGATGATCCCGATGACGGACGCCCAGGGAACGAACGTCGGCGAGCGCTTGCCCCGGAATGACAGGGTGGCCCGGATACCTTCGTCGGTGACATCGAGATCTGAGAGAGGCTGGGGCAAGTCCAGTCCGTAGATCAAGACCGAAAAGAGCGTCGAGAGACAGTCGGGCGTGGGGCCTTGGCGCCAAGCTCCCGCCGGTAACTCGATGTGGGGTGTCGGGATGAGTGTCACGACGACCTCGTAGCATTCCGCCAGGCTGCGTTCGAAGGTTTCGCGTTTGGTCAAGAGCGCCTCACCAGCCAATGCCGTTGCCCATCCCGGTATTCCCAGCCCGGCATGCCCCAGGCCCTGCGCCAAGGCGCCACGGTCTCGCGGCCGTTCGGCCGGCAAGGGGGGGCCGCCCAGGACTCGCCCACCAGCGACTTGGACACCTCGGTCTTGCCCTCGGCGTCCGGGACCGGCGCGTGCGCCGGCATCGTGAACATCCCGCCGGGCTTCGCCAACTGCAAGTGCATCGCGAGAGAATCCACGCCCACGCGATGATCATTGGGCTGCCCGGAGGCGTCGCAGTTTTCGATCCACTGCTGATAGAGGTCGGGGACTTCCTGCGCGATCTCCTTGATGCCGTCGACGTGCGTGATATTTGCCGCCCACGATGTTTCGGTCCTAGCAATGCGCTCTGCTTGCCAGGTCTCGCCGTCGATGACTTTGTCGACGCGGTCGCGAGCCTCGTCCAAGGTCTCGCCGGCGGCCAAAGAAATCTTCAGCTCAATATTGATCTCTGCGACCACCATGCGGCCGTAGCGCCGCATCGAGCTCTCGTGCTGCTCCAAGAGCGAGCCTCGCCGCTTGTCGATAAGGCCGGCAAAGCGGGCGGCTTCCTCGATGGGTAAGCTGGGGGCTTTCCCGGTGAAGTGGCGTTCGAGCTTCTTGTAGCCGCGCAGCAGGCTGTGGAGCGAGTCGATTTGAGCTTCCCGGCTGGCGTTCGACAGGGTGGCGGCCATCTCCCCCGCGATGTGGATCTGGCCGGAGATGAGCTGCGCCAGGATCTGCCGGAGCTGCATTTCGGTAAGGCTCTTCTTGAGCGGCCCGATGTTGGCCAGCTTCTTCAAGACTTCCGCGGTCGCGCGCTGGTACACGCGGCGCACGCGCTCCACGGCGCCGCGCTCGATGAGTCGGTCGAGGGTGCGCCGGTGCTGCCCGATGACTTCGTCGTAGATCTTCTTGTCCGCCACGACTGCTTACCCCTGCTCGTTTCGCATTGCCCAGCGCGTCCGGCGTCGCAGCCAGCGATCGCCCAACCAAGGGATCCGCTCGTACCACCGGCGCTCAAGGCCGTAGATGAGCGCGAATCGGGTGAGCGACGGTCCGTGTGCTTGCCGCACGAAGAGCTTCTTGATGAGCTGGAATGGCGGCATCTCAACCGTCCAACCCGAAGCCAGCGTCTTTCGGTTCCCCGTGCAAGTGCGCGACGGCCTCCAGCCGGTTCACCTGCTCCTGGAGATCGGCGACGATTTCGACCAGGCGGCGCACGCCCCAAGTGGCAAACTGGGCCGCGCTGAGCTGCGTGCGGTTCGGGACCTGCTCCCATTCCGCCATCAGCTCTCGCTTGAGACGCGCACGCGCTTCTGGTGACGGGGATGACATTGACTAAGACCCCGGTTCATGCCTTGCTGTTCGCTCCCCCGAAGGAGACCAGGGATGGCAACTGGCGCACCTTGGGTCTTGCGGCTTGGCTAATCGCGCCAGTCTTTCGACACTACCCATGGGACGCCCCGGGGTCAACGGCGCAGATGGTGACCGCGTGGCAGCTCCAGATAGTCGAGCACGCCGAACGCCCACAGCAACCACAGCACGAGGCAGAGCACCACGACGATGTTGAGCAGCTTCTTGATCGGCGGGGCCATCGGGACGTAGGCGTTGACCGCCCAGAGCAAGACACCGACAACGATGATGAAGACGAGAACGGATAAAATGGACATTTGGAACCTCCTTTTCCCTCAGTGCTTCACATTGGCGTAGAGCGCCCGCAGGTGGGCAGCGGCCTCGGCTTTTGTCTTGGCCTTGCTGACCACTCGGCCAGTGTCGGCGCGCACCACCTGGTACTTGCCGCTCTTGGTTTTCTTGAGCTTGTACGGCATGGCCTTACTCCCGTGGTTCCAGGCCGGCGATTTCCTTCTTGCACCGCCGGATAGCGGCGCTCAGATCGGTGACGTAGGCTTTCTCGCAGTTCTGGCGAGCCTTTCGCAAGCGTTCCGCCAGCATCTTGCGGAACACGACGATGCGTTCCTCGAGCAGCTTGCGCTTGCTCACCGTGGGGATGATCGGCGTGCGGGCGGCTAGGGAGTCGAGGTGCCGCATAGCTTTTTGCTCCCGCCTTTCTCTCCGGGCATCGGCTCGGGCTTCTTGCCAGAATCGATTTCCCGCTCTCGGGTGTGCACTTCATCGTGGCAGTGGGCACACAACGTGTGGATGGCCGCCGGCGTGTTGATGTGCCCGAGCGCGACCCCGCGCTTCAGATCTTTGCGCCGGCGCGCCTCTCCACTGGCCGCGATCTCCTTGGGGTGTCCACTGATGTGGTCCACTGTAAGAGCTTTCTTGGGATCGGGGCAGTGCTCGTTTGTGCAGCGGAAACGGTCCCGTCTCATCACGCCCAGAACCAGGGAGGGCGCGAGCCCGCCCTCCCCGTTGCTTTCCAATGTGGCGCCAGCCGCCTTGGCTTCCCGGCGGAGCTTCCGCAGTGCCAAGCGCTCCTGCGCCGAGAGCTTCTTCTCGGGCTCGCGGGGTGTGAAGTCCTTCTTCTTGGCGTTCATGTAGTCGAGGCTGGCTTTTCCCACGTGGGGCTCTCCTTGTTCCAGGCGTTGGATTGGGCGGTTACTGCGGCAGTTCTTGTCTCGTGGGCGGCGGTGTCTTGCCCATCACTAGAGCTTCGAGCTCCCGCTGCTGGCAGTACCGCCCAAAGGCGAACGTCAGGACCTTGGCGTACTCCCGGCACAGCCACGCTTCGCGCGCACGCGCCCGCGCAAGCGCACGCCAAGCCACCAGCAGCACCACCCAGACCAGGGAGAACAGCAGCAGGAGAAGCGCGTTCAACATGATCGGGGCACCTGTTCCATCGGCCGGTCGGCCGCGGGCCCGCGGTGGAATTCGCACAGCATCCAGGACGGCTTATGCGCCATGAGCCGCTCCAGCTCGGGCAAGCACTGCTGGCAGGCGTACTTGACCGGCAGGGCGACGAAGGCCCGCACGCTGCCCGAGCTCTTGAATTTTACGATGGGAATGCTGCCCGCGTTCTCGGTGGCGTACTTGACGGCGAGCGCGGGGAACTCCCGCTCGAAGTCGGCCGCCGGACAGAACAGCGCGGCCGAGGCCACGGGGAGCGCCCCGCACTTGCAGCGGTGGTTCTTCATGAGAGTCTGGCGCCAGACCTCTTGGGCGGTGGCCCGGCCGTGGAAGGACTTGTTCAGGTAGCCTCGCTCGTTGCGGATGCGCGCGTCTTTGCCCATTGGTTCACCTCCAAGGCAGGGCCCGACGGGCGGCCTGCATGGCCTCCTCTTCCGAAGCGCCCCGCCTGCGCTCGGAGTGGAAGACCAGACGCTGACGTCGGTTCATGCGGACCAGCTCCTTGGCGCCAGCGAGACTGATCGCTCGCGGCCCGGGGAGATCTTCGACTTCCTTGGGGGCGGGCGGCGCGGGGGCTTCGCCCGGCTTCGGCTCCGCTTGCCCTTCGGGGCAGTTGGGTTCGTTCATTTCAGCACCGACAGGAAGCGTGCCCGCTCAGCGTTCAGCTCCGGGCCTGGGCCGATGGTGCAGTTGATAATGATCTGCCGCGGCATGATGGCTTTCCGTACCACCCGGAGGAGGCCGTTCTCGAAGCAGGCGGATTCGACTTCGTGCCCTAGGAGCTGCTCTGCGAGTGCCTTGGCATGGAGACAGTTCGGTTGGTTCACGTGATGTCCTATTCGTGCATTTCGGTGGGCGTTACCGCCCCTTCGATCGGCGGCTCCGGGACTGCGAGCGCCTGCGCAACAGTCTGGCCCGGGTACGCTGCGCGCCACTCGCGCGGCACCCCGAGCTTGAGGTTCGTGGGCCAGCCGCCCAGCACTCGGTGGCCGAGAAAGGCCACGTAGTTGAGCTTCTTCAGCGCGCCCGCGGTGTAGCGCTCGGGCCAGTGGCTGCCGGGGTCGAGCCAAACGGCGAACGTCTCGGCGAAGTCCTCGTCCGGGTGTCTCTGCGCATATCCCGGGCCGCTGTCCTTGACGTACTGCACGAAGTCCGGGCTGTCGGCCACGTAGGGCCAGGGCCGCGACTCGGGGTAGGGCTGCTTGAAGTCGCCGAACGTCTTCTTCCAGTCGTCGCGCTTCCAGAGCTCGAAGGCGTAGTTGACCGCGTGGCCGACCTCGTGGCGCACACCGCGCAGGACGTCGCTCCAGTATGTCGGATAGCGGGGCTCGGCGAGCTGCTTGAGCTCCGGGGTGGCCAGGTACCAGGGAATGTTCACCGTGATGGCCCGGTCCGCGCACCAGAACCCGGCGTCGCCCAGGGCGAAGTGGGGCTCGAAGTGGGTGATGCCGGCGGCTTTCAGCTCGGCCACGACCGACGCGATGATGTCCTTGAGCGGGCCGGTCGGCACCAGGTTGAGTGAGGCCACCGGGCGGTCGAGCAGCGCCAGCGGCACGAATGGCTCGCCCTCCGGGGGCTCGCCGTAGGTGCGCACGAGCCGCGCCCAAGTCCCCGGGCCGCGCATGACAAAGGCCTTGTCTTCGATGAAGAGATCGACCAGCGGTTTGCCGCCCAAGCCGTCGTCGATGCAGGCGAACACCCCGGGCAGCTCGCGTTCCACGAAGTCGATCATCTGATCGTAGCGAGCTCGGTGGACGTGCCGGGACTGCTCCCAGGCCGCGCGGTTGACCTCCTTGGCCCCGCAGCGGACCAGCGGGTCGAGCGACGGGTCCAGCAGCAGCGCGCGGGAAGCCCGGGCTGACCACAGCATCAGAACGTGTCCCGCCGCCTTCAGTGCCAGCAGGCCTTCTCGGGCACCTTCGACAAACTCCAGGGGGCTCGTGACGTCCTCGTAGGGACGCTCCTGGGTCACGATGGTGCCGTCGAAGTCCAGGCCGATGTACACGGCTCGTTACTCGGCCCCCACAGGAAATGCTCTCTCAACCGTTTCGCGTCTCAAGCGCACACTGGGGCCCCATAGCCACGTGTAGCCCCACGGTGGACACGAGTTAACTTCGCAACAGAAAACCTGCTTTCTGGCATCCCAGCTCACTACCCGCACGATCGCTGGCGCTTCGCCTCCTCCGTCCAGCGGAAGCGATACACGCAAACACTGTCCTGCTTGCACTATTCCGCCCCTTGCTGCAGATTCCCCAGTCCGGCCGCGGCCAGGTCCTGGCCGGGGGGTGGCCCGTCCTTCTTGATCTTCTCCAGCTCCGCGTCGATGTCCTCGATGTTGAACACGGGCGCCACATGTCGCACGGCGGTTTCGCGCGACACGACGCGGGCGTTGACCGCGGCTGCCGTGGCGGTCACGACCGTATTGCCTTCGTCCGCGGTCGGCACCGAGAAGGGCGGCCACACCAGCTCGAGCTGGGCGCTCTGCACGTTCCCGAGCCGGATCTCTTTTGCTTGCTTGCCCTCTATGGCGGGAGGCAGGCTGATGCCGCCGCGAACGATGCTCCCATCCGGGCCCTTACTGGCCGAGGTGACCTTTCGGGCGACGCGCACGAGCTTCTGCATAAGCGGCACCACCAGCCGGTTTCCGTACTGCTCGCGCAAGCGGGCGGCCCTGGCGTACATGGCGGCGGTGCGCTTGTGGATCTCGGTGGCGGTCTGGGGCGCTCCGTCCGTGGCTTCCTGGTCGGGCAGCACGCACTCGCACACCTCCAGCGCCTTGCTGCGCAGCCGATCGGCCTGATCGGCCGCAGCTTTCACCGAGCCGCCGGCGATCTCCAGGTAGTGGGCGCTGGCGCCCTTCTCGAGCTTGAGCGCCATTTCCGAGCCGAGCTTCACGTTGGTGAGATTCCCGTCGCTCTCCACCACCGGGGTGGGGTCGGCGTTCCGCAGGGCTCCCTTGTGGCCCTGAGAGTCCAGCTCGCCGATGCGATCGAAGTAGTCGTACGCGCCCATGCAATCGGGATCGCCGTCCACATCGCCGCTGACCTCGATGTTCTGGCCCCATTCAATCGGGACAAACCCCAGGTTGTGCTCGCGCCCGTCCGCCACGTTCTGCGGATCCTGCCAGTTGGGCTCATCCCCATCGCCCACGGCGATCGGCTTCCACAGGACGTCGGCGCTTTTGGTGATGAGCCGCCGGTACCAGTAGTTCTCCTCGCGCCAGTCGCCGGTCTCTTCGTCTTGCACGTCCTTCGGGTAGATGTACTTGACTTCGAGCTCCTCAAGCTCTTTCGGGTTTCTGACCTCGAACTTGGGGAAACACCAGCGCGCGTCGAACTCCTCGAAAATCACGCGGCCATCGATGATCTTGAAGCCCATGACGGGCGTGCCCATCGCCCCGCCCATGTCGCGCACGAGCGCCAGCTTGGACCACAGGCCATAGTGCTTGGTCACGGCGGCAATCCAAGCCTCGGTGTCGGGATCTCCGAGCACCTTCCACGTCGGGTGCGTCTCCTCGCTGAAGAGTAGCCCGGTGAAGCGGGAGACGATGACCTTGCACAGGTGGCAGGGCACGGAAGGGCGGCGGTAGCGCAGCGGCAGATCCGAGATGCTGCCCAGGTCCTTGTAGCCCGGCGGCATCGTTCGCTGGGTCACAATGGCCTCTCGGGTGACCGGGTCGGAGTGCTCGGAGCCGTCCCAGTCGATCGCGCAGCTCTCGTGCTGCTGGGTGCGGAAGTAGGAATACATCCGGTTCAGCTCCATCTGTCGCGGCGACATGCCCAGCCGCTTGAGCTTGGCCTGCACCAGCATCTTGTCGTTGACGGCATCGACCGTGCGGGCCGCGCCATAGACCGGATCTCGGGAAAGTGCGCTTGCCATTGCTTCGTATCTTACCAGTTTCCCAACTTCAGCCGTACTTCGCCGACCTCGGGAGGCCTGTCGCCTTGGGAGAGACGCTCGCCCTCTTTGGCGAAAAAGGCGGCCATCAACCTGTCGCCGGTATGGTCACGGGAGTTGTAGACCAGCATCTCGCCGATCCAGGCCTGGATGTCGGGACTGCACTGGCCGCCCTGGTTGGGGATGATCCACTTCGCCGCCGCCATCTCCGCTCCCATCGTCTCAAGGCCGAACGTCGCGTCCCACTTCTTGGCGGCTGTCGTGTTGTACGGGACGATGGGGATCGCCGTCGTCTCTTGTAGGATCTGGCGGAGCCAATCTTGCGCGGCGACCGTTTCGACCACGAAGATGGGGTGGAAGCGGCGGGAGAACTCCACCACCTTGGCCATGATGTCCGTGACCTTCCAACGCCCGCTCTCCACCCACAGGACTTCACGATCTCCATTCGGGTGGATGAGCAAAACGAAGAGCACGGTTAGGTCGTTCTTGGCGTCGAGTCCGACCGCCAGGTCCACCCCGCAATAGACGCTGCAGCCATACGGCACTTCGCGAATGGCATACGGCGGCACTTTGCCATTGCCGCGCCCCAAGCACTTATCGATCCAATCGCGCCGGAATCGAGACGCCGAGTCGTCCACGCAGACGCAGTCGAGCTGGATTTGCGACTCGATGGGGCCGAGCTCCAGCCGGCGTTTCGCGATGCGCTCAAGCGACCAGCGCTGCGGGCAGGTCGAGCTGCCGTCCGGGTTCTGGATGGGAAACTTGAAGCCGTGCCAGAGCGGGTTGTCTGCCAGCCGATGCAGCAAGTCTTGGTTGTGCCAGACGTTCCCGATCCCGAGGATCCGCCCATCCACGGGCGAGACGCGGCCTGGTATCGTCTTGTGGTACCAGTCCCAGCACCCGTCGCGCATGTGCTGGCTGTGCGTGTTGTCCCAGGTGAGCACGTCGTCGAGGATCACCCGGTTGAGACGCGAGCCCTGGATATTGGAGCCGATCCCTACCACCTGGACGCTCGGATCCTTGGCCATGACTCCGGGCCGCTTGACCGTGAGCTGCTGCGTGTTCCACGGGCCATTGGGATCGGGAACCAGGTCGGGAAAGACCTCCCGCAGCTCGGGCGAGTTGACGACGTAGTTCCCGATGAGGCCTGCGATCTTCGCGGCCTGCGTGGCCGTCGCGCTCACAATCGCGAAGCGGAGACCCGGGTTGCGGCCCAGCTCCCAGAGCGTGCGCGCCACGGACATCTGGAGGGTTTTGCCAGCCTCCATGTGTGACCACATCACAAGCCGGTCGTACTTGTCGGCCAGCCGATGCCAGAGCCTCTGCGTCGCGCTCACCTCCATCATGCCGCCCGTGGTCTCGTCCCGCATGACGAACGAGAAAAACGTCGGCATGTCGATGCGGGCCAGCTTGATGAGCTCGCGCCGGTATTTGCTCGCTTCCGCGCGCAGAAAGTCCAGGGGTGGAGGGCGAGCCGCGAACTTCTGACCGAGCTCGACCGACTGGATTTCCACCGCTACCGCGCCTTGGCTTCCAGGATGGATTCAACTTCCGTCCCGCTGACTACGCGCTCAGGGTGCTCGGATATCTCCACCAGCCGTTCGCGGGCGATGGCTGCATCCCGCTCGTCTTCGTGCCGGCTATTGCCCTTGGCCCGGCGTCGCCCGCCGGCTTTCAGCTCCGATAGCCGCTGACCCGTGCTCGCCAGCACCGAGGCCTTGCCCGTGAACTTCTCCCATCGGGCTACGGCTACGTCCACATAGCGGGGCTCCAGTTCCATGGCGAAGCAGCGTCGGCCGTGCATCTCGGCGGCGATGATCGTGGTGCCGCTGCCGCAGAATGGATCATAAACGGACTCACCGCGCTTGGAATTGTTCGCGACGAGCCGTGACATGCATTCCACTGGCTTCTGCGTGCTGTGGCCGGTCTCTGACTTCTGCGGCTTGGCTATCTGCCAAAGCGTCGTTTGCGTCCGGTCGCCGTTGTAGTGCCCGGTCTTGCCGGATCGCACAACGTACCAACAAGGCTCGTGCTGGTAATGATAATCGCCTCTCCCGATGACCAAGTGGCTCTTGGCCCAAATGATCTGAGAGCGCGCCTTGAATCCAGCGGCCACTAAGGATCCGAGCACCTCCGTGGCATGCAGGTCTGCATGCCACACATAGCCAACATCTCCGGGGAAGAGTGCCCAGGCCTCGCGCCAGTCTGCTCGCTCGTCATTCGCGACTCGCCCAAGCGCGCTATCTTTCCTGTTGCCCATCGATGCGCAATGTTTCGCGGCCTCGTCTCTCCACTCGGCATCGTATTTCACTCCATAGGGGGGGTCAGTGACCATCAAGTGAGGCTTTTCGGTGCCGAGAAGGCGCGCCACATCCTCAGCCTGCGTGGAGTCGCCGCATAGCAGCCGATGCTCGCCCAGAATCCACAGGTCGCCGCGCTTCGAGACCGGCTCGGCGGGGGGCTCGGGCACCTCGTCGGGGTCACAGTTGCCATCCTTCCTGTCGGGCTCGGGCTGACTCTCCCACTGCTGCACCTGAAGCGCATCGAGCTGCAGCGTTCCGAAGTCCGCGTCCAGCTTGAGCGCGTCGAGCTGCTCCAGCACCAGCGGCTGGAACGCGCCCATGATGTTCATGTTGTTGGCGGTGATGTTCGCGATGCGCTGCTCCTCGGGCGTCCAGTCGACGTAGCGCACCGGGAAGCGCTCCTTGGTCTTCGGGTGCAGGATGAAGCCCCAGTCGCCGCTCCGCTGGATGCTCTTCGCGCCCGCGGCCTTGAGCGCCGCCACGCGCTGATGCCCGGACACCAGCTGTTTCGTCCGGCGGTTGAAGACGATGTCCAGAGCCCCGAAGCGCTCCATGCTGCGCGCCAGGCCCGCCGTCGCTTCGTCAGTCATGCGTCGCGGGTTCGCCGGATCGGGAACCAGGGATGTGATGCGCTCGGACTTCAGGGTGCTCATCGGCTACTCATCGACGTGGATACTGCCTCCTTCGGCTGCCAGTCCATCAACGAATTTTCACGCTCCCCACGAAGGGCGGCACCGGAATCTGCGAGCGGCCGCCCGGTACGCCGCCCGGCATGCTGGGGGGGATTCCCCCCGGTATCCCGCCCGGGACGCCGCCCGGCGCGCCTACCGGCACTATCTGGGCCTCCAGGACCGGCGGTGCCTCGGGCGCGCGAATGGACCGTACCTCCAAGGGCTCAGGCAGGTCCTGCTTATCCCCTACCGCGTATTCCGACAGCACGCGCAGGCTGCCCGTGATCATCTTGGTCAGTTCGGCGGGGTCCGTCGGTGCTTCGGAAATCTGAATAGGGCCGCCGCCCGCCCCGCTCAACTCCATCGCTTCGCGAGGCTTGCCGAACAGCGTCAGCCAGATGCGCTCGGCCCACTCTTGGTCTCCCTGGATGGCCTTCAGGAAGCCCGCCCGCCACAAGACCTTCCACCAGGTTCCCGGGATCTGACGCTGCTTTCCCTCCGGCCCGATCATGAGCGGCGTACCGTCCAGGTTGCACGCCTGCTCCATGGAAACCTCGCGCAGCAGGCGGCGGACCTGCGGCTGGCGCGAGAGCGTCCCGTCGCCCGCGATGTACTGCTCGATCTCCTCCAGCTCGCGCTGCTCCGGCTTCATGCTCCCGGGCGGGCTCAGTGTCGGATCGCCGCCCATGGCGCGCAGATTCTCTTCCACCTGCGCGTCCTTCCTGGTGTTCTGCGCGGAGGGCCCAGGCGGATCCGGCGGGCGCCGCTTCCGCCGCTGCACGGGCGTGATCACCTTCGCGGCCATGGACTAGTCCGCCGCCAGCTCGTCCGCGTCGCCTTCCGGCAGCTCCGGCCCGGGGTCAGCACGCTCCTTGTGCTGCTCCGCCACGGCGGTCAGATAGCGCCGCTCGAGAATCCGGATCATGGCGTCGTCGATGCGCTTGCACTGACGCCGCGAGGGGAATGCGTGGCCCCGCTCGTACAGAACCATCGAGGCGTGCCGGATCCCGGATTCTTCCTCCAGCTCTCTCTGGGTGATGCCGACGAGCCCCCGCAGAATGCGCGTTTGCAACATGAAAACTGCTCTAATTGTACCCAGGCGCCGCGATCGCGGTCAACCCAAGCACATCTAAGTGTTTTCAGGCACTTGCGCGAAAAGTGCTCTAATTGGTCGCGAGGCAAGCGATGAGCTACGCCCCCTCGACAAGACCACCGAAGTAATGTCTCAGGACATGGCCCTCTGAGCGGGCTTTGCGAGAGCATGCCCCCGTCTTTGGCAGCGTCCAGATAGCCAATCTCAAGGCATAGCCCCCTGAGCAGGCATTTCGAGCAGCGAACAGATGGCCACTTGTTCGCTGCCGCTTGACTATCACCGGAGTTTCTGCAGCTGGTACTTGCTCCGCAGCTCGGCCGCTTCCTTCTCGATGGCCAGGAATGCTTCGTGGGGCTCTTTCCCGGACTGGTACATCTCGTTGAGCTTGGCGAAGAGCATCCGGAACAAGATGTCTTCGGTGACCGCGCCGCGAAACTCGTTCGGATCTCTGGTGACCTTGACCATTACCCCATCGGGCGCCACCAGCGCGTAGAGCCCTGCGGCTTCGCCCACGTCCTACTCCTCTCCGTCGAAACGCGCGCCGGTGTTCATGTCCACGAGCCCGGCTGCTTGCTCGATTTTGCTCAGGGCCTCCTGCGCCTCCTCGAGCTGCTCCTGGAGCTGGTCCAGGACGCGGCGCAGATGCGCGGTCTCGCGCCTCACTGTCTCGTGGTCGGTGTCTCGCATCCTCGTCTCCTCGTGGTTCCCGGTGGCCGAGTCAATCAGCGCCGCCGGGATGGGGTGTGCTACGCGGACGTGGCCTGCTGAGTTTCGAGCGCATCCTCCAACGCGTCCTCACACTCGCTCAGCGCTTGCACCAGATAGCTGGCGTGCTTCGGGTCGTCGCCTCCGATGCCCGCTGCGCGTGCGCGTGTGGCGCACTCTCGCAATACATCGCGCGGGTCGGTCCCACGAGCCACGACCTTGCGCCTGCCGTGCTCCTCGTCGTATCCCTGCGCGCTTCCCCAGGTCTCCAGCACGACCGCGCGGTACTGTGCACCCTTGTGGCCCACGCCGACCTCGACGTCATGGTAGTGGTGACCCGGCACGTGGCCGTACTCGTGACCCTTGCATGCTTCCGCGATCGTCTTAAATCCGCTGCTCATCTTCATGACCTTGCTCCTTCTTTGGGGCTGCCGGCGTCCGGCCGGCTCGGTAGTTCGCTTCGTCCCACCCGCCTCCGCCGAGACAGGCGGACCGCTGCGGACTACAGCGCGTATTGCCGCTGCACGGTCAGGTCGGCGTCTGGGTAGGTGACCTGGACTCGCGCCGTGTACCAGTTCTGGTTCGGGCAATCGCAGGCGAGCGTGGCGCGGTGCTCGCGTACGTCGACTTTGGCGCCGGGAATTAGTTCGGCCGCCGCGCGCACCGCCTTGAGATTCCCCCACTCCTCGGCCGTGAGCGGATCGCCGTCCCCGGGATGCACGGACCACATGATGTTACAGTCCCCCCCGTAATTGCAGCCCGAGGCGTGGTCGATGTCATCGCGGTCGTGCGGCTGATAGACCTGGACGCCAGTGAGGGTCTCCGGCAGGACGTAATCGCGGACCGTCGAGAGCAGCTCGGCCTCCGGCAACACGCCAGCATCGAGACGCTCCAGCGCATGCGCGGGTGCGCCGACTGTGACGAGGAGCGCTCTCCGCGCCGCCAAGACGCTCGCCGCTTTCGCGGCGGTTTCGGCCTGGCCTCGGGCGAATTCCGCGTTTTTCGCAGCTTTGGCTGCGGCCTCGCGTCGCTCGCATTCCACGTCTACCGGCCGGCGCTCGCTCTCCGTGGCGTCCGTGTCGGTGGCACTGAGGGCAGGTCCAATGCCGCACAGAGTTCCGTAGTAACTGTTCGTGCAGCTCACCTCCGGATCTCCCGCGATGTATCGCGCGGCCAGGGCGCGCCATTCCGCCGTCTTCGCGGCGCGCTCGGCCTTCTGCGCCTCGGTCCATTCACGCGCCGCCTGAACCGCCTGCTGGCGGGACTCCTCGGCCGCCCGGTGTACGTCGAGGACCCATTGTCCCGCGTCGCTCGGGGCGATGGCATCAAACTCCAGGATCGGCTCGCGATAGACATGATCATTCGACGCGGTGTAGCTTCCCGCGAACTGGCCGACTGTGATGCTCGCCCGGCCCTCGGTATCGACGTCTGCGATTGCGAGTAGCTCCGGGGTCAGCGTGACCTCGACGGATTGCGCTTGCTTGCCGTTGCCGCCGGCCAACAAGTGCGCCTTGCGCCCAGTCTCGGAGAGCTTGTACTTGATCGTCACGGTTGCCATGGTCTCTCTTCTTTCTGCGGGCCGCCCGGCCCGCGGTTCCCGTCGAGACATCTCGTCGGGGTCTGGCTCCTCGCCAGTGTCCGCACACTGACCACAGCGTGCGGACAGCGACGCGGGAGCTACTCGACGATTTCCAAGCCGTCCTCAAATTCCCCCGCCAGCTCATCCACTACGCGCTCGATGTACTGCTCACGAGATTCGCCGGCCAGCGCAGGTCGTTTACTGTCGTCGTCGTCTGCGGTCATCCATGCATCGGCGGCCCAGCTGGGCAGCGTCTCGCGCCGGTATTCCTCGACCAGCGCATTGATGCTCTCGGTCTCGAACGGCCCTGATTCCCCAAAGGCCTCATTTGTGTTGCGTACGCTCATCATGGTGGTCACTCTTCCTCGCCGTCACAGTGGATGGCCAGTGCCTGGAAAAAAGCGATCTGCTCTGACAGTGCGTTCATTCGCGCCACGTGCGCAGCCTGGGCCAGGCCGAAACTTCCTTCCCGCAAGTAGTAGTCCCGAGCGTTCGGAGCGGCGTTGCTGCACGCATCGTAAGCCGCCCGCAGGGCCCTGCCGGCCTCGCATGCCTGATCAATCAATTCCCGCTTGGATGTCCCATTCAGGTGGACGATTGGGAAAACCCTGGTTGCCATGATCGTCTCCTTTCAGGCGGCAAACGCGGGGAGGGTTACGGTGCGGCGCAGTCCGCGGCGGCGCTCCGCCAGCGTGGCGCGCTCAGTGCCTGGAATCGTGATCGGACGAGCGTGGTAGGCGGCCTCGGCCGCGGTGACCAGCATCGGGCTGGCAGATTCGGAGAGCCCGGTGGCCTCGTCCGCGGCCTGCATTTCCTGGGTCCTACTGAGCTTGGCTTTTGTCGCTGTTGTCATCATCACACATACATTCTAGCATGTGGGATTTACGGGGCAAGAGAAATCAACACCGCCCCGTATGATTATGATGTGTGGCATTATCTCAGTGCGTTGACGCTAGTTCCGCCCGTGCGGCGTCCACGAGCCGCACGCGGGACCAGGTGGAAAACGGCATCCCCCGCAGATTAGCGGCGGCATTGCACAGCTCACGCTCCGACGACGACAGGCGAACATGCGAGGAGACTTTCGGGTCAGCGACCCGAGGGCGGCCACGACCAGGCGACCTTTTCTGCGTGTTCATAGTCCTCACTTTAGCACGCGTGTATTTTCCGGGCCAGACAATTCGCGAGCGGCCCGCTTGGTGCGACTAGGACGCGTCAGCGCCTGTTCCATCGTCCACCCACGCTTGAGACGACAGCGGATGGTGTCAACTGCGATCCCGGTGTCCGCAGCCCACTTGTCCAGCGTCTGTGTCTTGCCACGAAATTCGACGAGCTCAGCCTTTCGGCCTCGCTTGCCCGGCTGTCCGGGAGCAAGGCGCCTCTCGCGTGGCGGCGATGTTGATCTCGCGTGCCCAGGTATCGCGTTCAGAATTCCAGCGCGGAATCGGCTGATTGCCATCAGGCATTGTCCCCTGACGGCGCTGCGGATGAGCCTGGCGATCTGGATCTCCAGGTCTTTCATGGTCGCAGCTTCTCCACCGTCCCGGAAGAATGGGAGGCAGCAAACTCTGGATGTTCCGCTCGCCATGCGGCCCAGCTTGGATGCGTTGCCTTGTGCTGATTCCATTCCTCTGTGTCCGGCGTAGGGACGAATGGTTCTCTGCCCTGGGCACAACGGCAGCACAGTTGGACGGGCTTCCTGTCGCTCCCATATGAGAGATGCTTTTCACAGAAATAGAGACCGCAGCCGTGCTCCCCGCCGTATGGTTCGCTCCCGCACACGAAGCTGAGACCGCGATCAATCTCTGCACCGCACTCCGGGTAATCGCAGGTGGCCGGGACTCCATACCCGATGTCGCGCTTCCAGTTCTCATCGTACCCGACTGACCAACCCATTAGCTCATTCCTTTTCTCCGGGTAGGCGAACGTTCGGCGCCGACGCGGTCAGCGGTTCCGCGGGAGCAGATGGGTGCCTCTCTCCGATGGACACGCCAATCGCGACGTTGTCCAAGGCCTTGTTGCCAAGATCCAACCCGACGTAGACCTCGGGAGGCTGGGCCTTCGGCGTGGGCCGATGCTCCAGCCACCACGAGATTTTCCCGTCCTTGATCTCCTCTTTCAGCACGCAGTCCGCAATCTTAGCCCCGGTCTCTTCGACAAACGCCTTGATGAAGTCTTCCTGGATGGCGAGCCGCTGAGAGCCGATTGCCAGCGTCACCTTCGCGAGCGCCTGAGCAGCGGTTTGTTCTTGCACTGGCGCCAGTGTCCATCCCATGGCTGCCAAGTGCCGAAGGAAACCGGGGGCCAGTTCCTGGCATTCTCCCATTTCGGTCTTGCACATGACCACCGACAACGCGACGCCGATGGCTTGTTCGGCCCGGAGCGCTCCCGAGGGCGCGCTTTGGGCGCTCAGGTATCGAATTGGCTTCCCGGCTCTCTTGGCGTGCTCAATCTCACTCTTGGTCGATTCCCCGATGTACCCACCAACGTCGAGCACCAAGACTTCGTCAGCCAAGTCAATCTTGCGCTTGTGGAGCTCGTCGAGGGCGACCTTCTGCTCGGCGGTTACGCCGAGATGCTGTCCGTGTTCTTGTACCTGGGCGTGCGGGTAGAACCCCACCGACAGCACGATCTTCCCGGCCATCGTCTCGCGGTAGTTCGCCTCCTTGAACTGCTGATAGAAGCGCGTGGACCCGCAGAGACAGACAATTCGTGGACGTGGTGCCGGCAGTATCGCCAGCTCATGCTCCAGGTAGGCGATGCGCTCCTGGTCCGCCTGGTGGAGTCGCTCGAAGTCGTCGATACGGGCGAGGAGGCGCGCCAGATGGTCGGAGATTCGCGTGTTCTCGGCCCGCAGCGCATCGACCTCGAGGAGGCGGCGAGCCTCGATGAACATGGCCGTAGCCCACCCGCTCACTTGGCTATCCCAAACCTTGTCCTCGATTGGAGTCAGACGCCGTGCTGCTCTGCCAGCATCAAGGCACTTGCGCGCCATCTCCGCGTCGCCTGACGTGGGCGCGGAAGAGTCCTGCTGCTCGTGCTTCGGTTCGACGTGATCGTGCATCGCCATCATCGCATTCGCAAACCAGGCGATCATCCAGCCTTCGTCCGGGCAGGGCTGATCGGGGTGGACGACCTGTCGCCAGGTCTTGCAAAATTCACGAGCCCACACGGCGGCATCGACGCTTCCGAGTAGCTCCGCATCAGACAGGCGGGGGCCGTGCTCGATGTCGGGCTTCACGCTCATAACCACCAAGCCCGGAGGCAATCCGAAGGATCCTCCCGATGTGACGTGAGAAACTACCCGGCGAATCTCGCGGCCAGAATACTCCTTTCCGTTCGGATCCCACTCGTGAAGCACCAACAGATCCCCAACTTGGTAGCCGCGATCATCAACGCGCACCTCGTGTGTCTTTGTGCCATCCATGAGCGCGTCGAACTGAGGGGGCCAGCACTTCAAATCGTGGCTGCGCGGCTCGCGCTTGGCCTCAGTCAACTCGGGTTGCTTGTCGTCGGTCATGATCAATCTCCTTTGGCTACGACGCGGAGTACACGTCTCAAGGCGTAGCCCCTTGAGCAGGCTTTCTGAGCAGGAAGCTGCCCGACTGGCAGCAGTCGCACGCTGGTCTCAAGGCATAGCCCCCTGAGCGGGCGTTGCGGGTCGGAGGCCGTGCGGCTGGGCGATTCCCACTACATCGTGTCTCAAGGCGTGGCCCCCTGAGCAGGCGTTGAGAGACTGGACGAAACAGCGAGCAAGCTGAGCGGGGAGGTGTCTCAAGGCACAGCCCCCTGAGCAGGCATTGCAACGTGTCGGTCGGTCTTGGTACCAATCGGACATGGACGTCTCAAGGCACAGCCCCCTGAGCAGGCATTGCAACCCTGCGGGATCCGGCCCCACGAAATAGTTGGTGGTGTCTCAAGGCACAGCCCCCTGAGCAGGCATTGCAACGACCTACTGCCCACCTCGATGCACTCGACTTCTGGTCTCAAGGCACAGCCCCTTGCGCAGGCTTTGCGATCTGGCGGGCAAAGGTCGGGCAGTCTCAAGGCATTGCCCCCTGAGCAGGCATTTCCAGGTGGACGATCCGATCCGGGCCGGCCTCCAGCAATTCGGGGTCTCAAGGCAAAGCCCCCTGAGCAGGCATTGCAACCGGGCGGCGGTGGGAGCGGCGGCAACGGTGGCTGTCTCAAGGCACAGCCCCCTGAGCAGGCATTGCAACATCGAGGCTCACAACAGTCAGCAGGCCCTCTTTGTGTCTCAAGGCACAGCCCCCTGAGCAGGCATTGCAACCGGGAAGGGGAATGCTCCCCCCGGCACCCCCAAGAAGTCTCAAGGCACAGCCCCCTGAGCAGGCATTGCAACACCAGGTGGCAGCGCTGCACACGCCGTCGGCACCGGTCTCAAGGCACAGCCCCCTGAGCAGGCATTGCAACGGGCACCAGAGATTCGCCCGTGGTTTCGCTATCTTGCACCTCCGTGTGCGCGAGGCTCGGTTTTTCGTCGCTCTTTTTCCCTCTGTCCGACGGGGGTTCGCGCTTCAGCGCATCGCCGCTCGCGTAGACACCGAGTAGATTGCGAGCCGCGTTGTAATCCTGATCCCACTGGTGCCCGTTGCGACACGTGTGCCAGACAGACTTCGCCGCGTCCCACCGCTCGCTCTCTCCGCACACGTGGCAGGGCTGGGTTGTCAACGCGCAGGCCAATTCGGCGATGCGACAACCGCGCAGCGGCGCGGCCGACTTGAGCGCCAGGCGAAACTCCGACGGCGCCGCGAACACCCGGTTGCGCCGGGCGGGCTTGACCGCATCGTCTTCCTTGTGCTCGGGCTGGTTCAGCTCGACCACGCCGCGCATGTCGAAGTCTTCGAGCACCAAGACGGCGTAGGTAGTCGTGAGTTGCGCGGCGATGTTCCGGTAGTGGTTCTTCCGAGCGTTCAGCGCGCGGGCCCTTTCCGAGCTTTCCCAATCGTAGAGGTGGCGATGCTGCTTCCACCAGGCCAGCAAGTCGCAGGGCACCTCGCCCAGATTCTCCCATTCGGACACCGTCCGACCCAACCGCTTCGCGGATTTCCAGGCCGCGAGATTCGCCAGATCTATGCCCTCCGGAGCTGTGTGCTCCTTGAGCCATTCTATCAATCGCGCTTTCGCGGCGTCGAAGTTGCGGTCTTCGATTGCCCGCAGACTGTTGGCGTGCTCCAGGCGGCCCTTGAGATCGGCCGGCATAACAAGCTCGCCGTGCTGGCCGCGGTCGTCGCACCAGTAGCCGACCCGAATGGTCTGCGAACCATCGCCCGCAGTAGACTGTCGCGCGCGCCAGCCCAGATCGAGCGCCACCACGCCGCCATCGTGGGCTGGGCGTTCAGGCACCGCGAATGAGGCGGCCTCGAGTACGATCTGCAGATCCCAGTTGACCCACCGGCCCTTGAACGTGCGATGAATCCAAGCCCACTTCACCCGGCCGTCGGCTGGCAAGGGGCGGTGCAGGCGGAACGGGAGCGCGGCCCAGATTGGATCGCGACCGGCGGATCCCACGCGGATCCGGACCACGGCCATGCTCTGGCTCCGCTTGCTTGCGCCCGGGGTCATGTGGATCTGCAGCCGAGTGTCTTTCCCGGCCATGAGATCGGCAACTGACAGGCCGTGCATCAACTCGACGCCGATGCGTCCTGTGCCGGTCCACCGGCGGAATTGGGGATCCGTCTTGCTCTTGCGGGCTGCCTCGATCTCCTGCTCGACCAGCAAGTATGTACCCCAGTACACGCCGCAGATCGCGCGCGCGTCGCGCACGGCTTGGTTTGCCGTCTCCTGGGCCGACTTGAATTTCGCCAGCATCTGCGGGGTACGGCTGGCGGTCTTTGCCGCTTTGAGGGCTTGCCGCGCGGCCTTGACTTCCACGAAGAGCTCTTTCAATCGCTCTTTGTTCGCCCGCACATCGACCGCCCCGGATCGAGCCGCCTGCCGAGCTGCCTTGATCACCACGCGTTCGGCCTCGATTTTTTGATCGATCTCCGCAACCTCCGCTGCGGCCGTCGCCACGTCAGGGCAGGACGCCATCGCCGTCCTCACGGCCGCCCGTCGCGCAAGCTCAATTTCCAAGAGCTTGTTGTGATAGACGCGGGCGAGCTTGAGCTGCTCTTCGATGATCTGCGCCCCCTCGGTTGGGAGGCGGCAGCCGTAGCTGTAGATCCGGGTCGGTAGGTGACTAGTTTTTCGTTTCATCGGCGAGCCTCCAGCGTTTGTCTCACTTTGAGATCTTCGGGCCATTCGGACGGGTCGGCACCGGCGCGGTCGCGGAAGCGAATGTGCACCGGCGCGCCCTGAAACCTCTCGCTGCCTCGGGTTCGTGTGCCTGCTGGCCATTCGCCTTCGGCCCCGTCGAAACCAGCGTCGTTGCGGTCCACGCAGTTCGTGCCGAGTTGTTTCACCCAGCAGGCAACGCCTGCTTCGCGACACTCTCTGATGACGGAGCGGATCCAATCAACGTGACATGGCCGGGCGTTGGGCCCTGATTCTCCCCCGACGATCACCCACGAAATCCCGCTCAAGTCGATGCGCTGGAGATCCTCGAGAAGCGGCTCTGCCGAGATAAAGCGCAAGGCGGCCGGCGTTTCTTCTAGCTCCAGCATGCGGTCATTCGCCGTGGCCTGGTCCTCGATGGAGACGCCGATCGCCACGTTGGCCAAGATCGCCTCGAACCACCTCGGGCCCTCCATCCAGTCAAACGTCGGGTAGGCAGCTCCAGGCGGAGGCTCTCCCATCCCTTCGAGCATGTCGGCGAAGAGTCTGGCCCGCTCACTCCGGTAACATCGTCTGACCTCTTCTGGGCCCCGCACTAGCCGAGGCTCCAAGGTGTCCTCCTCTACGCTGCACCATCGCTCAATGAAGCGCGAAAGCTCTGCCGGTCTCTTCGTGAGGACGAAAAACTGATGCCAAAAAGCCCTGGCCATCGTTAGCCAGATGCGGAACCTATCAACATCTCGGATCGTCGGATGGCCGATGTCACCCATCAGCCCCACCGCGATCCCCGATGGCTGCCGTCTGCGCAGCGGCTCGCCTAGGCGGTCGGGCAGGAAGCGGGTCTGGCCGGTCCAGATTGACGGGCCCGGGCCACTTCCGGGCGGGTTGGCGGACATTATGACCGTTGGCTCGGTCAGTCCCTTGTACTCGGGCAAGTGTGCCAGCCGCGTGCTGGCCAGGCGAGCGGCCCAGCAGTGCGCGCACCCGGCGCTGACAGGCGAGCATCCTACGACGGGGTTCCACGAAAAGCCCGGCGCGCCGTCGGGACCGAGACACCAGGAAATGCTGGTCTTTGTCATCGACTCTTCTTGCTGTCCGCGTCTGGCGCCGCGGTCAGGAGCTTCTGGCCGGGCATCGACGTGATCGTGTCCCAGATCGTCTTGCCGTCTTGGCTGACGATGTGGCTCAAGAACTCCCGATCGAAGGCTGTCTTGGCGGCGTCGCCTTGCCCCAGCTCTTCCCAGATCTCCACCGCGGCGAACTTTGCTTTGATGATCAAGAGCAGGCAGCGCCAGCGTCTGCGGGTCTCTTTCTCCAACCACTCTTCGCACCTCGCGGGCGAGGGAGCGCGCGATGGGGCCCGCCGGTCTCGCGCTTCCTGCTTGGCTTCTTCCATCGTGGGCAGCGGGAGCATGAACTGCACCCGGCGTGCCTTGGCGACGAAGCTGATGCCGGCCTGGCCGCAGCTCTTGCCGTAGGTGAAGTCCGCATCGCGCCCAGCGTACTTCTGGACGAGGGCCTCGATCTCGGAGCGCGATTTTTCGGCCGCGACGAGGGTTCCTTCGGCGTAGGCCATCGGGGCTACTCGCTCTCCGGCCCTTCAATGATGTCCGCAGTTGTCCTGAGCGTTCCTACGATGGCGGTCCTGTTCGCGGGCTGTCTCTCGGCCATGAAGGTAAAGATCAACCCCATGGCGCTCGCGGCTTCGTAGGGATTGACGTTCAAGTCGCCGAAGAGATTTGCTAGAGCCTTGACGATCTTCCGCACTCTTGAACTCAGGCGATCGTGCTCGTTCGGTTTTTCTTCTTCAGCTTCCTGGGCGGAGAGCAGCAGCGCTAGCTCCCCCTTTTTCAGCTTTCGGGAATGGACCAGCTCCACCTTGTAGCTGTCGACGGTTCTAATCAGACGATCGGCCTCTGGCGAGCGCTCTCCTTTCATCATGCATGAACGAATCGCTTCGAACTCTTTGGGGCTGAGTTGCTTCTGCAGATCTTCCGCCATCGCCCGACGTGCTGACTCTTCGTCGGTCACAATCTTGACCGTCGTGCCGTCGGGCCGGACTACCGCGTAGAGCTTCAGTTGGTCGGGCACGTGGTTGTTCTTCATGGGTTTCATTGCACCCCGGGCGCTCCAATGAAGTGCAGACGTTCGATGGCGATCCGAAAGGCTGCCAGCGCCGGCCCCTTCAAGGCCCAAGAGTACGGCATCGACGTGTAGTCCTCGGGATCGTCACTGCGCCGAAGCGCGATCGAGGCGTAGCCCGCCCCGGTGCAGATGTAGGCGTCAACTGCTGCGTCCGTCTCCAGATCGCGGGTAACAGAACCGGAGATCTGCCCAAGGTATTGGCATTTGTCGCAGTCGTGTTCGTAGATCGGGATGTCGAAGCGACCTGCATCGCGAGGCCATCCGCGGAGCATGGCTTCCAGCTCGAACCCGAAAAAGAACGGCGGGAACTCTTCGTCACCGGCTTGCAGTTCGGACAGGACGGCGCTCCTGTAGGCGTGGAGGCTTTCGATCTTCGCGGGGCGATGCTCAAGCATGTTCAGATAGAGACCCTCCATTATCCCTGGAGCGACATCCACAATCCGCTGCGCAATCTGTTGCCTCCGTGCGCGGCCCAGCGCGCGCCATCTCGAGTTGGTCATCAGCTCTTGCTCTCGAGCCCTTGGCCCGTCCCGGTCTTCGGCTCTTCGGGCGACACTTGGAGGCTGGCCGCATTGTCAGCCACTTCGGCCTGCGGCTCCGGGTGGCTGCTGGGCCGAGGAGGCGACCCGTTTGTCTCCCGCACGAACTCGGGGCGGAAAAGCTCGGCGAGGCGGTCGCGCATTGCAAGGTAGTGCCGTTGCCATTCTGGGCTCAGCTCTTCCCAAAACTCGACGGGGCGAGCGGCATGCGTTGGCGCATCTAGTCTGTAGATCTCCCACGCTTCTTGTTCGCGCTTGCCCATCGTCTCAGCCAGCTTTGCGCTTTTCGTCGACGATGCGACGAACCAGCTCGGTCACGGGAATTCCCAGACGGGCGGCTTCCTTGCGCAGCCAGCCGTCAGCGGGCTTGGAAAAACTCAGGAGGTGCTTCTTCACACTGCGAAGCATATCGCTCCGCTATGCGATGTCAACCCCGAAGAAGAGAGGTCTGGGCGGTCCTGCGCTTCGCGATCTCGGCATAAGCCGGGCTGAGATCGAACAGCAGCCACAGCCGCCCGTGGTCCTCGGCTACGCGCCCGACCGTGCCGCTGCCCCCGAAGGGATCGAGAACTACTCCGCCAGCGGGGCACCCGGCCAGAATGCAGGGCTGGACCAGCTTGGTCGGCATGGTCGCGAAGTGTGCTTCTGACGTAGGCTCGGTTGGGATCGTCCAGACGGAGCGCCGATTGCGCTTGGCCCCAACCGCCTCATGGCCACCACCGCCTCCGGGGATAGACCCCGCCCTGACCGCCTGCTCCGCGATGGATTCGCTGTCGTAGTAATAGGACTCCGCCTTGGAAAAGAGAAAAAGGTACTCGTGCGCCTTGGTCGGGCGGCTTTGCACGCTTTCCGGCATCGGGTTGGGCTTCGACCAGATGATGTCCGAACGAAGCCTCCAGCCATCAGCCTGCAACGCGAAGGCTACGCGCCAAGGAATGCCCACCAAGTCCTTGGGCTTGAGTCCAGGCTGAGGCATCCGGTTCGGTTGGGTAAGTGGTCCCATCTGCGCCAGCGCTGGTTCATGCTTCTCGCTATTCGCCCCCGTGCGGGTCGCGCGATTCCCTTTCCATCGCGCGCCCTGTTCTCCCCCACCTGGGCATTCTCCCACGGCGCCAGCGCCGGTCGCGTAGCAGTCACCGAGGTTCAACCACAGCGTGCCCTCGGCTTTGAGGACACGACGGACCTGTTCGAACACCGCGCGCATCTTCTCAACGTACTGCGGATAGGTCCGCTCGGTCCCAAGCTCGATGTGCTTGTGCGGATCTCCTTCTGGTAGGTATGAGCGAAGCCCCCAGTAGGGGGGGCTACTCACCACGCAGTCGATGCACTCATCCGGCAGCTTCGCGAGCAGCTCGCGGCAGTCGCCGACCTGATAGCTCGGAATGGGATACGGACCGAGTTTGGTCATGGGTCAACGCCTCGGGGATCGGCTGCCGGTCGCGTTCATACGAGACCCTTCTGCTCGGCTATCCACTGCGAGACTACCAGCTTGCCCTCGTGGCCTTCCTCGAAGACTTCGCTGTCATCGTCGATTTGCGACACCGGTATCCAGACTTCCTTGCCGTTGATCCCGCAGAGAAGGCCCGCGCCACTGTCGCTCAGCCGGATGGCGCGCACGTCCTCGAATTCGGCCTTGTTGAGAAAGTCGACCATCACTTCCACCGCCAGGTTGAGAACCCTCCCCGCACGCCCGACCAAATGGCCAGCGCGATGTCCTTGGGATACGTCTGCGCCTCGCCTACAAAGGTCACCCGTGGGCTCAGTGCCACGACATGCGCCTTCCCATGCACGTATTCCTGGTACCAGTTGGAGCCGACCGAGGCGGGCACCAGCTGGAAAATCCGACCATCTCTTTTCGTGGTCGCACACTTCTTGGCCCAGGGAGCGATGTTCGCGAACGGCTGGTTTAGCCACGCCTCGCCCGGAAGGTTTGCCCAATCGAATGCCAATGAGTCCTCGCAGATCGGTGAGCCCGGCCCGAGATACTCCACCTGGTCGAAGTGATGCGGCTTGCCCGTCGTCTCGTCCTCGGAATGCGCGGCGCGAATGGCCGTCCACTGGTTGGCGGCCAAGTCCCGATCCCACTGCTCGACGTGGAACTCGCACTCGATCGCGCGGAGCAGTTCCGGCGGGGTTCGGTAGTCCTGCCTCGACTTGCCCGGTTTCTGCTTTGGCGCCATCACCAGACCTCATCCTTGCGTCCCATGAACTCCTCGACCCGCCGACGCCCGGTGCAGGTGCAGGGCAGAAGCAAGCCGCAGTGGCATCGGGGCAGGTTGTCGGTCTGGCGTGCCTTTGACAAGGCCATGTGCTTGCCGTAGGTGCGCACGGACAACGGGCTGATGCCCATGACCTTCGCCACGTCTTCGACGGTCATCTTGGTGAGCAGCTCAGCGGCCTCTTGGTCGCGGCGCTTGCCTTCGCGGTGGTAGATTTCTCTCATGTGGCGTTCCTGGGGTTGGGGTGCCTCTCGCGCACCGGCGTTATGAGACTCTTGATTTCCGATGCCTTCGCGGACCATTCGGCCATGTCATCGCTCGTCGGCTTGCAGTCGTCGCAGTGGGGCGCCTCCTCTAGCAACTCCAGGGAAGCGCCGCACACTACGCACGTGTCGCGGACGATGTGCGCGGTTAGCAGCTCGCGCCAGCGTCGCTCGAGCAGTGCGAGGACCTGGTGCGCGTGCTTCGTCCGCGCCTGCTCGTCGGCGAGCTGGGCGCGAAGGCTGGCGATCGTATCAAGTAGCCGCCGGTTCTCGGCTGCGAGATCGATTTTCTTTCCCGTGATCGTACTGAACAAGGACATGGCTACCTTTCCGCCACCTGCTGGACGATCTTCCGCACCCGGGCCCGGCGCGCCCACTGGACGGCGCCTGAGTACGAGCGAGCGTCGCAGGCCTCCTCGCACCCGTGGGACTTGGCAAACTGCCTCTTATCGGCCTCGCAGAGTCGCTCCCAGGGGGGCCACTCGACGAGACAGAAGCGCGCCACCATCGCGCGATCGATGAGCTCGATCTCGTTGGTGGTTCCGACGAGCAAGACGTGGGCTGGCATCGCCTCGATGGTGGCCAGGGCCACGGAGATCGCGCTGGTCATCTCCTGCTCCGGGCCGTGCCCGCCCGTGCGCTGCTGGAACAGGCCGTCCAGCTCGTCGATGATCCACACCCCCAGTTGCGACCGGTAGGCCTCGTCCAGGGCGTTCTTCATGGCCTTGGTCGTCTGCCCCATGAACTGCCCGATCACCGAGCTGATGGCCATCCGCTGTGCGGGTAGCCCGAAGTGGCGCGCGATACCGCAGGCAACCGACGTCTTCCCGCACCTGGTCGGCCCGGCGAGTAGCAAGGGCATCACCTTCTCGCCCGCGCTCGACAGCTCCTTTGCGTGTTCCGCCTCGAACAGCCAATCGCGAATGGCAGAGAGAACGCAGTCCGGAGCCCAGGGCTTCCTGGTCTCGCCGGCCTCGGCCCAGAACGTGGGTGGCTCGGCCTCGTACATCGCCTAGGGTTGCGCGGGTGGCGCGGCATCGGCGGTGCCTTCGGGCTTGGCCGCTGGGCTTGCGAATTCATCGCCCTGGGCTTTCGGGAACTGCATCGGCTTGCCGTCCTTGTCGAACATCATCCGCTGCATCTCCTCCGCCGTCATCGCCCGCTCGCCGACAACCTCGCCGGTGTCCCTCCTGGTGGTGCGCACGCACTTGTGCTCCCAGTCCTTGACGATCTCGCACTCCACCTCGCGATCTTCCTCCTTCGTGCGGACCTTGCGGGCCAGGTCGGTGATGATCTCTTCCTTGGCTTCGATCTTGGCCTTGTAGTCCGAGGCCGCGGCCGCCTTCTTGGCCTGCAGCGAGGCGACCTCGTTGACCTCGCAGGAGAGCTGGTCGGAGTATTTCAGCAGCTCGTCGGTGGAGAGGCGGCAGTGCAGGATCTGCGTCGTGATTTCGGGCTTGTCTTTCTTGTCCTTCATCGTCGTCGGTCCTTTCGCTTACTCGCGGAAGCGTGAGCTGTTCGCCCGCCAGTCCTTGCGGAGCCTTTGCAGTTCGCGCTGGATTTCGGCTTCCTCTTCGGGGGTGGGGTACCGAAAGGGCCGGGGCTGCGTCCGATTCTGCTCGGCCTGGAAGCCGCGCGCGTGGGCACGGATCGTCGCCGGGGTGGGGCAGGTTCGCTCTTCGGCGATCGCCTTCTCGAATGCCTGTTTGATCACGCGGGCGTCGTACTGGCCGAGCACCATCCAGTACACGTCGAGCGTCGCTGTGGTGACCTCGAAGCGGTAGGCGGGCACCGCCGCGAGCATGGTCATCCCGTCCCTCAGTGCCTTCTTGCGTTGTTCCTCGTCGATGTTGTTCGTCATGCGTTCCCCCATGAGTCGATGAGCTTCTGCCGTTCGGTTGCCCTGTCCCCTCGTTGCGGAGGCGACCGCGGAGTGCAGCCGTGTAACTCCTCGCGCAGGGCGGTCCACCTCGCGAGCACGGTTCCCCAGAGAAAGTTGGCGTCGGCCATCTTCTGGCCGGTCCATCCCTCGTCGCCGCGCTTGACGTGCTCGCAGGCCAGGCGGATCGCCGGCTCGATGTCTGGGACCGCGTCCCGTGGCATCTCGCTCAGCCAGGCAGCGCCCTTTTGCTCGGCCGCCTCGGTGGGCTGGTAGAACAGCACGTTGGTGGCGCACACCTCGCCCCGGATTGCCGCGAAGCGGTTGAGCACGTGCCGGGCGGTGGGCTTGCCCGGCTCATTGGCAGGCAACTTGCTACGCGCGCGCTCCGGATCCGGATCCTGAACTGAGAGAGGATCGGATCCAGATCCGGATCCCACGCGCGGCGATCTCGGTACAGCATAGTCCAGTACAGAGTGACTGGTCACGTTTCGTGACTGGTCACACCTCGCCGTGTCACTGTGACTGGTCACGTTTTGTGACATGTCACACCCTACCGCGTCAGCGTGACTGGTCACGAATCGTGACAGGTCACAGGGGATCGCGTTGTCGCGCGCCGCGATGCCGGCCAGCTGGACGAGCCCAGGGGAGGCCGCGAACCACTCGCCGTAGACTCGCTCAGCCGCGAAGGCACGGTGGATCCTCGTCTCGTCCGCGTACTCGCCCGGGACGGCTGCGAGCAGGACGAGCTTGTCCGGTCGTGCCATTTGCATCTGCAGGATTCGCTTGGCGACGTCGTCGCTCCGACCGATCTTGATCGGGCCGCCGTCTTCGGACTGCAAAAAGTAGACGACGGACCCACGTTGCTCGGGCGCCAGGCCGCGCCGGATCATGTCCCGCCGGCGCTCCCTGCTGTCTCTCTGACGGCTGGCCGGGGTCGATGGCGTCTCCTGCGCTTCGATGAAATTCAGTACGACGAGGGTGCCTCCCTCGATGACCACGATCTCCCTGCGCAGCAGGTCCGGCATCCCTGCCTCCACGAGCTCGACTGGCATCTCGAGAAGGGCGGCGAGTCCCGGCAAGCCATCGGCTCCTAGGTCGAGCAGCCCGGATCGATCGACCTTGCGGAAGATGAGCGGCAAGATCGCCTTGGCCTGCCACGGGAGCAGCTTCCATGTGGTCGTGTCCCGGGTGTAGACGCGGACGTATTTTTCGTTTGCCCAGTCCATGGGTGATTACCTCTGCGGCTGCAGGACGAACGAGCCCCCCTCGTCGCACGGGCACCACCAGCCGCCGACGCGGCGCTGGTGGCGGGGACAGTGTTCGCACGCGCGCACGACCAGGTGGGGCCGCTCGAGCATGAACGCCTCGGTCCAGCGGTGGCGGCCAAAGAGGCAGGGGAGGCCCGCGAGAAACCGGAGGAGACTCCGCAGGAAAACGATGGACTTCATGGTGTTACCTCGGCGCCTTGCCGCGCTTGTGCTTTACAGAGGCCGCCAAGCTCGGTTTCCGCGTCCTCGATGCTGGTCAGCAAATCGGCGATTATGCCCTTTGCACGGGAAAAACGTTGCAACAGCCCACCTGAGTCATCCATCACGAGGCCCAGCGCCGCGCCCACCGTCTCTACGGGGAGATTCCAGCCACTAAGACTCACACCGAGCGCGCTTTCGATGTGTTGGATCTGCTTGCGGTGTTGCTCGCCGTCGGTCGTGATTTGCTCGCGAAGCTGGTTGAGCACCCTCTCTGACTCCTCCGCCACTTCTCGACGTATTTCACCGGCTAGCGCGAGGCGTATCTCTTTCGCTGGGCGATCGCGGTCCGTCTGTGCTGAGCGCAAGAGGGAGGCCAGAAATTCTCTTCCGATCGGTTTCGGCTGCAACTGCGGAGCCTGCTTGGCCTCTTCCAGACGTTCTTCCGCAATCAGCCAGCCCCAAGTGGTCGGAATCTCCGCAGCCTGGGCGACGCCCGGGTGCGCGACGAGATACCAACGATCGCAATACTGGAAGATCTCCTCTGCTTTCCTGGGATGCCCCAGCTCACGCAGCCAGTCCCCCCGATGGGCCTTGAATTCAAAGCCGATCATGTCGAGCCCGCGGGACGGCCACAAACCCATTGCCACGGCGTCGGCGCGTTGTCTGCCCTGGTAGGCCGTTGCAGATTGGACCTCCCGAAACAACGCGTAGGACTGCGCCGGGTAGCGATCGCGGAGAAGCTCGAACATGTTGCGTCTCATGACCACGAGCTCTCGCTGCCCCCAGCGGCGGCCGCGGGCCGGAGCGCTGATAGGGACTTTCCACAATGTGGGCGGGCGGACCATTCAGGCCCCCGCGGAGCCCCACCTAGCCGTTGCCCTTTGTTGCCTGCGCTTCCCCCAGCCAGGAAAGAGAGCGTTAAGGCAGTTGCAGGGGTAGGAGTCGAACCCACGAATGCCAGGTTATGAGCCTGGAGCCTTTGTCCACTTGGCGACCCTGCAGTTCTGTCGATGATAGCCAGCGCGCGGGCGAGCGGGCGAAGAATTGGGGGCCTTGCATCGCCCCTGCGCAGTTGATGTGCGGGACCGCATCGGCGACCCCATCCGCGGCTGGCCCCAATGAATTCGCGGAGTTGTAGAGGAAAGTAGAGTGCTATTTTCGGCATTTGACCAAATGCAGTCCGAATGCACTTTATCTTGTGCTGAAAAACAGCACTCAACTCCGCCTCTCTCACTGCCACATCTGCGGATCTCAAGGCGTGGCCCCTTGAGCGGGCATTAGGAGCTGCCGCGGCTGCGATGATGGACGGCCAGGTCGACTGTCTCAAGGCAGGGCCCCCTGAGCGGGCGTTGCGCGCGACCATCCGGCGCACCACGAGATCACCTATTCGGTGTCTCAAGACATGGCCCCCTGAGCAGGCTTTGTGGTGCGGGCCGGGCCATGCTGGCCAAGCAGTCCAGTACGTCTCAAGGCAGGGCCCCCTGAGCGGGCGTTGCGACCCATCGGGGCCGGGATGGCTGCAGGATGTGGCAGCATGTCTCAAGGCGTAGCTCCCTGAGCAAGCGTTGTGAGGCGGTCTGAGCCGTGCTCGGCAAGCAGTCGAGTCCGTCTCAAGGCAGGGCCCCCTGAGCAGGCTTTGGCAATCTGACTTTCGGGCACTTGAGGCGCGGTCCCGTCGACGCCGGTTTGCGGAGATTGATGAGATGCCCGGGGCCGGTGGCGGAGAGACCGCGCCTCGAATGTCCGAAAGCAGAATCTGTATGCCCCTACATCCCATCGGGCAGCATACTGCATCGCCCGCCATTCCGCTGTCAATCACTTTGTCTCGACTATTTTTGAGCGGCCAGTACGTCTGCGTTTGCCAAGTCTTCCGTGCTCTCCATCGCGTGGGGGTTGTGCGCTGGTCGCGGTGGGAGTCGGCCCTGAAGCACGCTTTCATACGTGTCCATGGCCGTGGTCATCTCCTGCTCGTCAGCGATGCCGTAGCGAAAAAACGCGCTGGTTGTCGTGTGACCGGACTGGCGCATGCAGAGCTGCTGGGGCCAGTGGCAGAGCGTCCGCATCCGGTAGAGCGCGGAATGCCTGAGCGTGTGCAGGTGGATCGTCTCGCCGGGAGCGCAGGGCAACTTCGCCCTCTCGGCCGCCAACGCAAATATCCTGTACAGATAGGCGTAGCTGAAGGTGCCGCCATTGGGCTTGCAGAAAAAGTAGGGCCCGCGATCGGGCAAGGATTCGAGCGCCTTGGCGACGCGTCTCGTGAGAAACACGGTCCGCGCTCGCCCGGTCTTGGTTTCGTCGCGCCCGAGCTCGACGACTCCACCCCCGTTAATGCGTGGGGAGAATTGCACCCGCCGCAGTTTCAAAGCCTCGCCGACACGCATACCGGTATCCCAAAGCAGCAAAAGCAGCACTCGGAACGTCGCTACCGGTATGTGGGCGAGGATCCGCCCGAATTCCTCGTCCGTGCGCAATTTTGTCTTCGGGATGTTGTGCTCCGCTTCGAGGTGGACTCCCGCAATCGGCATGTGCGAGATCAGGCCATTCTGATGCGACCAGTGGAGCACGCGCTGAACCACGCTTAGCATTCGGTTTCGGGTCGCCGGCTTGGTCGCACGGCCGCTGAGCGGCGATATGCGCATGGCCGCCCGGAATTCTTCGATGACGGCATTATCGATCGTGAGCGCCTGGCGCTTCTCGAACGGGATGCCGTCGGTGCCACGGATCGCGTGAAAGAACTTCCAGGCCGCGCTCAGTCTATCTGCACTACGGAGATGCTGTCCCTCCGAGGCGAAATACTTCTCCCACAAGTCCTTTATGGTCGGCGATTCCTCCAGTTGGTCCTGGACGTGGGACAGGAGCAGCTGAGCGGCGGCAATGAGGTTGGGATCTGTTTTGCTGAGCGATGATTTCGGCTTCATTTTGCAACCAGGATCGAGTGGTGAGTCATCCGGTAGAACGCGGACTTCCTCAGTGTGTGCAGGCCCGGAGCCCACGGCACTTTTGCCCTTTTGACGGCGACTGCGAAGATTCTGTACAGGTACGTGTAGCCGAGCGGCTCGCCGTCGCGCCCACAGAAAAAGTAGGGCCCGCGATCGGGCAAGGATTCGAGTGCTTTGGCGGCGCGTCTCGTGAGAAACACCGTCCGCGCTCGCCCGGTCTTCCTGTCGGGCCCAAGCTCGATTGCTCCTCCGCCGTTTCCCCGTCGGGAAAACTGCACCCGGCGCAAAGGGAGTGCCTCGCCGACACGCATGCCCGTGTCCCACAAGAGCAGGAGCAGCACCCGGAATGTCGCCAAGGGCGTGTGGGAGAGGATCCGCGCGAACTGGGCGGCAGTGATGAGGTTCGGGGCCGTTTTCTTCAGTGATGATTTCATCCGGCAACCAGGATCGAGCGGTAAGAGAAAGCGACTGGGGCGCCGAGTGTGTCCCAATCAACAACTTCTCCACAACTGCGCGACTGTTCCGTAAGCGCCTGTGTGGTCATGTCAGACAATTGCTTTCCTTTCGGGGTAGTGACGTCGAAACAGCTACGCCTTAAACTCCTCTTTGCAGGTTATTGGGTGTTCGCGCGGGAGACTGGGCAGGCCTGGGCAGCTGGGCCCGGGGCAGCGGAACAGATGCCTGCCGTCCCAATGGTCAACCGGCGCGCAGCACGGATCACCCGACGGCGTGACGTGCGGACAGCGCGCGTTCGGGTCGGGAGATGAGGTCGCCGCCTTTTTCATGGCGCGACCCTGCCCGCTAGCTTGGCGTGCGCGGGACAATAGTCGCGGTCCGGCCCCTGGCTGGCAGCGTGCCCGAGGCACAGCCGCACGTCGCACGTTTCCTGCACACCGGCCCGTGTGACGGGGTAGTCGCAAAGGCGCTCACCGCGGCGAGTGCAGCCAGGCACAGAGCACCGCTTGAAGCCGCCGCGGCCGCAGGCGATCACTGTACACCCGCCGACGTTCAAGACATGCTTATCCGGTTCATACACTTGTTATTCTCCGACAAAGTGAACATCCGCGAAACTGCTGTGTTTACACTCTGGGTCGTAAAGCTCTTCATAGGTGAGCGATTTGGTATTTACCCCGATGCCCAAGATCGACCGAAACGAATTGAACGGGTAGAAGCGCCGGTTGAAACGGAACGTGAACTCGTTCAGGTAGGTCTGTAGGTGCTGCGGACTCACACCGTGGTGAATCCCCAGCAGCCACGCCTTGAGGTTTGAGAAGACCAGGTGAATGAGGGGCATCTTCTCCTCGGCCACGTTCGGATCGCCGTTCTCCGCGAAAGCCTGGTGCTTGAAATCGTACTTCTTGAGGCTTGCGTAGCTCGGGCAGTCGTCCGTGATGACATCCGAGCCCGGCGCAATGGCCGAGCGCGCGAACCCGACCAGAGACTCGGATGTGCGATCAGACACCACGGCTAGGCGAATGCGTCCGGCGTACTTCCCAGATCGACGCGGGACGGCCTTGCTGTGCTCGCCAAAGGGATTCTCGGTCGGCTTGGGGCCTTTGCGATGGCAAACCTCCACGCAGCCCACCACGAGCGTCTTGTGATGGGTGCCCTTACCTTCACCACGGGTTCGTCCACCAATCCAAACCTCGTCCAGCTCGACCGTGTTGACGCCGCCAATTTGGTCTGCGTCCATACGGACCATGCCAGCTCGGAGCTTGTGTAAAAGCTGGAAAGCCGTTTCGTATCGCTTGATTCCAAGCTGACGCTGAAACTGTACGGCCGACATGCCCGGCGTTAAGCTCGTGACGAGGTAGGCGGCCCAGAACCACGTCAGAAGGTCGGTGTGACTATCCTGCATGACCGTCCCGGCGGTGAGCCTCGTTTCCTTCTTGCAGGCCCGGCAGCGCAAGACGTGCGGACGGGTAGAGATCCGAATCGGATCGGCTTTATCTTGGCAATGTGGGCAAGTCCAGCCGTCAGGCCAGCGCACCTGTTCCAGGTACTTGGCGCAAGCTTCATTACTTCCGAACAGACGCTGGAAGTCCAGGAGACTCTTGGGGAATGGAAGATTTTTCATCAAAGCAGACCCATGAAAAGTTCACGACTTGACCGCGAATCCTCAAGATCCAGATCATCCTGTTTCGCCGGTCTAGAGGTGCGAGCCAGACTCAATAAAACCTCAGAAAAAGCCTTGGGTGTTCTTGAAGCCGCAGGCCCTGAAATAGTTGGTTTGTTTCGAGATTTTCCTCTTTGATCGTGAAAACCACATTGGTGTGTGCCTATCAAGTGACGCCAATCCAGCTCGACTGGTTTAGCTTCTCCGCAGTAGTACAGCCACGTGGCCTTATTGGCTTTGTGACCATAGACCGATTGCCACACTTCGCATACCCACCCGCAATCACAAGGAGACCAGCCGCCAGATGACGACGGTCGGGTAAGCCCAAAGAATTTCCAAGCTCGCGTCTTTGCTGGGTGTTCCAACACCCCTCCCCATTTGCGCACAGCGATCAAGGCTGCCAGAAAGCAACCACCATCGTTTCCTGGACGATTATGTTCCCCTCCCCAACGCGCAAAGTTGGCTATCGCTAAACTTCCCCATCGTTGACACGGAGGATGAGCAACTACAGGCCACGGCCCCGCATACTGACGAGCATCGCGTGACTCGTCCCACGGATCCACGTCGGTACGGCCGAAATAGACACCATTGGTTTCGACGTACAAAGCCGCAATCATGGGTTAATCTCCAAGGCAGTCAAAAACCTTTCGGCATTGCACTTAGCCTCATCCATGGAGATCTTATAAGACTCGCGAGGGTGAAAATGGAAGATTGAAGAGGTGCCGAAGTAAGCCACTATGACACCGTACTTACCTCTTACCACATATCCTTCTGGGCACTTCTCCAGCAAGTAGGGACCGGGCGTTTGTGTCTTCATACTCAAATCCTAATCGATTCACTTGGGTGTGTCAACCGGATAAGCATGGTTCAAGATCCTGCATGCCATGAGGTCCCCGCAGACTTCTCGGCTTCGAGTTCGATTCTCACCCTGGGCTTTCCCGCCTCAATCGCGTAGATGGCCAGCTCGCCCCTCTCCACGCGCGAGCCGATGAGCTGCCAGTCATCAGCCGTGGCCATGGCGACAAACTTCTCCAAGGTGTCCGGGTCGAGCTGTTCGAGCTTGTCGACCCGGAGGAGCTTGGAGCCACGATTGAGTCGCTTGGCCAGAGCGACCGCGAACTCCATGGCCTCGGCGCCCGAGAGGTTGTCGAGCGCCTTGCCATCGAGGGTGATGCCGTCACCTGAGACCGCAAGCCCCGGGATGCTGGACGCCCGAGCGGTCAGCTCAAGCGGGGCCTCCGTCTTGAGGCGGGTCACGATGGCGTCCAGGGACTCGGCCTTGGCTTTGGCTATCGCCAGCTCGTCACCAATAGCCGCAGCGGCGGCCAGCGCATCGTGGGCGGCGCGGGCAGCGCGGATGAGATCACGCTGGCCCTCGGCTGTCTTGACCGCCTCGGCAGCGGCAGCAAACTCGTCTGGACCGGGCGGGACGATGGCGCTCTCGGCAAGCGTGGCCTCCAACTCGTTGGCCGTCCGCTCTTTCGCTTCGATCGGGGCCTGGGCCGCGCTGTAGGC
>Ga0326726_10000101_pt1 | contig 80063 bp, 70 predicted proteins | sample MHFenrmetagenome_2_FD_207603 | JGI IMG/M metagenome (GOLD analysis project Ga0326726, IMG submission 207603) | Lab enriched peat soil microbial communities from Michigan Hollow, Ithaca, NY, United States - MHF15MN | ecosystem: Environmental > Terrestrial > Soil > Wetlands > Peat | place: USA... | reverse complement strand
TCCCGAGCGTTGATGACCGATGAACTCATGGCCCTCTCCCTCAATCGCCCATGCAGTAGACGGCTGTTTCCGCGAACACGCGCTTCAGGCTGTAGCCGTTGCCTTTGAAGATCGCGGCGATCGCATCAACCTTGGCGCGGTCGGTACCGTCGCTCGGGTCGCGGAAGCAGACGTTGCGGAACACTTTCTCGACCTGGCACTGCGCGAAGGCGTCGCTCGCGCCGAACTCCTGGCCCAGCGACTTGGCGCCGTCACCGCTCCCCGGGAGCGAAGACGACCATCCGAGCAGCGAATTCGGTCCCTGACGCCAGCGGTTGTCCCAGTGGTCGTCGGGCGTCACGTAACCCGGCTTAAAGTTGTCCGAGTTGATGTGATACTTGGGCTGTACCTGGCCAGCGGTGTAGATGAGCCGACCTTGGGTCTCGTCGTAGTTGTAGTAGGCGAACGCCTGCGCCATCGGATCCATGCCGCTGTGGCAGCCGATACACCCGTTCAGGAAGATGCGGCTGTCACCACCCGGGCTGCGGCTCACGTCCTGACGGATGCGATCGGGCGGGCGCGAGGTGTCATGAATCTGTTCCAGGTCATGACACAGATGATTGATCAGGGTGAAGCGGAACATCGCGCGGTTGGTACCGGCGATGAAGAACGCCTGCGCCGCTGCGCGGCTCGTGATGACGCCCGCGGTGGCTGAGGCCGGAATTCCACTCAACGCTGACTGGGTCTGCGACACCAGAACGGTGCGCAGATCTGCGCCTTGGTCTTCCATGGCCTGGTAATGGTCATTGTTGGCCGGAGAGTAGCCAGGTGAGATGCCCTGTCCGGTGTACAGGATGTCGGCAGACAGGACCTGATCGAACGGCACGTCGTCGCGTACCATGCCGATCACCGTCGCCGTGTAGTCGTTGAGCGGCGCGAACACCGTCTGGTCTCGGTTGGTCCAAGGCGTCGCGAAATTTTTCAGGGTGACCGAGTAGAACCCGCTCGAGGTCGGGTTCATCGGATCGATCGCGCGCAACGCCGCATTGAGCGCGCTGCCTCCCACGATGTCGGCTTCCATCTGGTTGAGAACCGCGTCGCTTGGCGGTGTGCCCACCAGGCGATCGTGAATGCGCTTTGCCTGCTCGCGGGGGCCGGCGGCTGCGGTCGCCGCCAGAATTGTCAGCAGGCAGCTCGCCAGGGCTGCGCTGGTTGCGGCTGCGCGCCGCGCTGGGCGTTGTCTCGCCGTGTTCATAGGCGTCCTCGTGTGCATGCCTTCGTCCCAGGTCCACTCAAAGTGGCTTCGCGTCGGGCGGCAATATACGCAGCGCTCGAGGCGCGCCGTAATGTCTCAGGACACCGACGTCTCCCCTTGGCGACATTACGCTGCACTTCACGCGCGTGTATAAGCAACGACGCGCATCGTATTGGGTGAAGCCGTTTTCGCGCGCGTTCGAAGAGTGAGGAAATGGCTGTTTTTATAGGCTCCGGAGCATCTCCGGAATGCGCGCATGAAGCCGCTGAAGCGCGTGACCGAGGTCACAACGTGAAGCGCGCACGGTGCCCTCGAACAGATTACGTTGCGTCGCCGAGGCGCACTGCAGGCACCGACAGCTGAGAAGACTTTTGCGAATTGTGATGACGATCACGCGCTGTCAGGGCTCGCCGACCGAAGCGCGAGCGACGTAGAGGAAATGAATGGGCCTGTGACGGGCCGATGTGGAGGCGGATTCGACTCAAGGATCCGGGATGACACGATGAGCAGGTACAGGTACAGCAAGCAAGTCGATGCAGCCGGGGCGACAGTCGCCGGGAGCGCCGCGGCGCTTGCGCTTTGCACTCTGAGCCTGGCCGCCTGCAGCGGTGGTGGCAGCTCGCCGAGCCTGGGCAGCGGCCAGGGCGCCGACCCGGCGACCGTCGACTTCGCCCTCGCCTACGTCAAGCGCACGATTCCGACTGACCCGATGGCGATGCAGCTCGAAGACAACGCCAAGGTGATGCGCACCTTTAATGTGGATGCCGACTTGTACCTGCGCGATCGGGCGGCGCCGAGTGCGCCCGAGCAAAACATCACACAGCGCGTCACGGGCGATACCGAGCAGTGGGATGTGCGCGATGTCGAGGCCTCGTACGACGGCAAGAAACTGGTCTTTGCCATGCGCGGCCCATTCGACCCGAACGCCGACGAAGCGGACCTGCCGAAGTGGGCCATCTGGGAGTATGACCATCCCACCGACACTCTGCGGCGTGTCATCCCTTCCGACACGGTGGCGGGAGAAGGCCACGACGTCGCACCGCACTACCTGCCGGATGGCCGCATCGTCTTCTCCTCGACGCGCCAGCGTCAGTCCCGCGCCATCCTGCTCGACGAGAACAAGCCGCAGTTTGCAGCACAGGACGAGGACCGCAACCAGGATGCTTTCGTGCTGCACGTGATGAACCCCGACGGCAGCGACATTCACCAGATCTCCTTCAATCAGAGCAACGACACGGATCCCTCGGTGCTCGCCAACGGACAGATCGTCTTCTCGCGCTGGGATCACGCCCCGGGCAATGACGAGATGAGCCTGTACCGGGTGAACCCGGACGGCACGGGCCTCGAGCTGCTCTACGGTAAGCACAGCCACACGACCACGCCCGGTGCGCCGGATATCCAGTTCCTGCAGGCGCGCCAGCTGCTCACCGGACGCGTGATGTCCCTCGTCCGCCCCTTTGCCGGAACCCTGTTCGGCGGCGACATCGTCAACATCGACACCGCCAACTACGTCGAGAACACCCAACCCACGCTGCCCAACGTCGGCGTGCTGTCCGGCCCGGCCCAGGTGCCCGCCACCATCAACCAGGTGCAGACCGACCCGACACGTCCGTCAGAGGGTGGACTGTTCAGCACCGTGTATCCGTTGCAGGACGGCACGAATCGCATGCTCGTGAGCTGGAGCCTGTGCCGCGTACTGGAGAACAACGTGATCGTGCCGTGCACGCCCGATCGGCTCGCGAATCCGGCGACGCAGCCGGCGCCTCCGCTCTACGGCATCTGGATCTACGACATGGACCGTCAGACCCAGGTCCCAGTCGTCCCCCCCGTTGAAGGCGTGATCATCAACGACGTGGTGACGATGCAGCCGCGGACGCTCCCACCGGTCATCCTGGATAAGGTCTCGGGCGTCGACCTGGATTCAACCCTCGTCGGCGAGGGTGTCGGCATTCTGCACATTCGTAGTGTCTACGACATCGATGGTGTCGACACGGCACCCGGCGGCATCGCGACGCTGAGAAATCCGGGCGTAACCACTGCCGACCAGCGGCCGGCGCGCTTCCTGCGCATCGAGAAGGCCGTATCGATGCCCGACCGTGACACTCTCGATTTTCGCAACACCGCATTCGGCACCGTGAACTTCATGCGCGAGATCCTCGGCTATGTGCCGGTGCAGCCGGACGGCTCGGTACGCGTCAAGGTGCCGGCCAACGTCGCCCTGGACATCTCGATCCTCGATCGCAACGGCCGGCGGATCGGCCCGCGACACAACAACTGGCTGCAAGTGCGCCCCGGTGAGGTGGTCGAGTGCAACGGATGCCATGACCCGGCGAGTGGACGCTCGCATGGGCGCTCGAACCTGTTCGCCTCGGTGAATCCGGGCGCGCCGACCACCGGTCAGCCGTTCCCGAACACCGATCCGGCGCTGTTCGCGGACATGGGCGAGACGATGGCGCAGACCTTGACGCGCATCAGCTGCGCGACGGACAGCTGCCGCGCGCTCTCGCCCAGCGTCAATGTCATCTTCGACGATGTCTGGACCGACCCCGCGGTGCGCGCCAAGGATCCAAGCTTCGCGTATCTTTACAGCGACCTGAAAACGACCGCGCCGACGAGCGCGGGCTGCGTCCCCTGGTCGGGCAACTGCCGCATCGTGATCAACTACGAGAAGATCATTCATCCGCTGTGGGGCCTCGACCGCACGGTCGACGCGAATAACGACGGCGTGCCCGACGTGGATGCAACCGGTGCCGTGATCAATCACAAGTGCACCAGCTGCCACAGCCCGAAGGACGCCGCCAACGCGACACGCGTGCCGGCCGGACAGCTCGACTTGTCCGATGGTCCGTCCAACGACCAGCCGGACCACTTCAACTCTTATCGCGAACTGCTGTTCCCGGATAACGAGCAGGAAGTTAACATGGGCGCGCTCCAGGACCGGCTGGTACCGGGTCCGATCGATCCAGTGACGGGTCTGCCGACGCTGGCGCCGGTGCCGGTGAGTCCGTCCATGGTGGCGGGCAGTGCGCGCGCGTCGACGCAGTTCTTCAGCCGCTTCGACGCCAACGTGGGTACTGTGGACCACCGGACCTTTCTGACCGACGCGGAGAAGCGACTGATCGCGGAATGGCTGGACATTGGTGCCCAGTACTACAACAACCCCTTCGCCGCGCCGCTCAATTGACGGGATGCGGTGGCTTCCGCTCCTCGCTCTGCTGCTGTACTGCCTTTCCGCCGGTCAGGTTCGTGCTGAAGCGAAATATGTGCAGGTCGTCGTCGCCGACCCGTACATCGAGCTGCATACGGGCCCGGGGCGCGGCTATCCCATCTTTCACGTGGTGGAGCGCGGTGCCGCAGTCGAGATCCTCAAGCGGCGCACCGACTGGTTCAAGGTGCGCACCGAGGATCGCCGCGAGGGTTGGGTTGATCGACGCCAGATGCTGCGCACGCTGGAGCCCACCGGCGAGCAGATGGCGTTCAACGACGGTTCGCGCGAGTCCTTCACGGAACACCGGTGGGAAGCCGGTGTGCTGGCCGGCGACTTTGGTGGTGCCAGTGTCATCTCGATCTACGGCGCCCTCGCCTTCAATTCACAGCTCTCGCTCGAGCTCGGTGCCTCGCACGTGCTGGGCGAGTTCTCCAACAGCTACCTCGCGACGCTCGGGCTCAATCACGTATTCGTCCCCGAGTGGCGCGCATCGCCTTTCTTTACGCTCGGCACTGGGATCATTCATACCCAGCCGAATGTTACCCTCGGCCAGGCCCAAGACCGCACCGACCAGGTCGGTTACGTGGGCGGCGGCGTGCGCGCCTATCTCACGCGCCGCTTCATGTTCCGCGTCGAATACCGCAGCTACGTAGTGTTCACCAGCCGCAACGACAACGAGGAAATCGACGAATGGAGAGCCGGGTTCGCGTTTTTCTTCTAGGCTGCATCCTGTTGGCCGGCTGCGCACACCGCGGTCCGCAGGACATCTCCATCCCGCAATCCGAACGCGAGGCGGGTGGAATCATCGTGCCGCAGGTCGAGCGGCGAGAGATCAAGCCACCCAAGATCGATGCCGAGAACTTCGAGGTCGGCGCATTCGCCGGCATCATGAGCATCGAGGACTTCGGCACCAACCCGGTCTACGGCGTACAGCTGGCCTATCACATCGCGGAGGATCTGTTCGTTGAAGCGGCACTGGGCCGGACTGAGGCGGGTCTGTCCAGCATCGAGGAACTTGCCAACGTCCGCGTCACCGAGAACCGCGACCTCACCTACTACAACATTTCGTTCGGCTACAACTTCCTGCCCGGTGAGATCTTCCTCGGCAAGAAGACGGCGCTGAACTCGGCGCTGTACCTGATCGGCGGCATTGGCGGGACGCGTTTTGCGCAGGAAGACAAGTTCACGGTCAATTTCGGTGTCGGGGCGCGGGTCCTGGCCACCGACTGGCTGGCCCTGCACCTGGACTTCCGGGATCACATTTTTGCGACGGACCTCCTGGGCAGCAACAAGGCGACCAATAACCTTGAAGCCCATATCGGAATCACGGTCTTCTTCTGAGGAAACTAGCGCTTTCCGAGATCGCACGATGGAGGATGGGCAATCATGGTGAATCGAATCGGTCGCATCGCACGCAGCGCCCTGCTGTGCGGCCTCCTGGCAACATCTCTGTCGCTGGCTGGCGACGGTTCTGGTCCGGCTCCGAATTTCAGCCTCGACAGCCTGAGTGGCAAGACCGTGGCGCTGAATCAGCTGCGCGGACAGGTGGTCATGATCAACTTCTGGGCTACGTGGTGCGGGCCCTGCCGGCAGGAAATGCCCCTGCTCGAGCAGATGTACCGCAAGTACAAGCCCATGGGCTTCACTCTGCTCGGTGTGAATGTCGAGCCCGATCCGAGCGGCGCCTCGAACTGGTTGAAGGAAACGCCCGTGAGTTTCCCCATCCTGTTCGATCGCGAAAATCAGGTGAGCAAGCTCTACAATGTGAGCGGCATGCCGAGCTCGGTGTTCATCGATCGCAAGGGCAACATCCGCTCGCTGCATCGCGGCTACAAGGCGGGCGATGAAAACGGGTATCTGGATCAGGTGCGATCGCTGATCCGCGAGTGAGCCGGGAAGCAGCCGCATCGGGAGCAAACATGAGACGCGCCAGCATCGTCCTCTTCGGTCTCGCGACCCTGGTGCTCGCCGGCTGCAGCGGGGTCGAGCCCTGGGTGAAGCCCTACGAACGCGATCGGCTCGCGGATCCGATCATGTCGCTGAACCGCGATCCGGTGTCGAGCGCCTACCTCGCACACGTGTTCGAGGCGCGCGAAGGCGCACGCGGCGCTGTCGGCAGCGCGGGCGGCGGCTGCGGCTGCAACTGAGGGCGATGCGCACGCCTCTGCAACGCCTGCTGCTCGTCGCAGCGCTCATCGGCATGGCCGGGCGCGCTGCGGCGGGTGTATTGCCCGAAGACCGGGCCGATCTTCTCTACCACATGTACGACGGCGGCGGAGTGCAGATCGACGGCCCGTCGCTCCTGGTGCGCAAGAGCTTCCTCGAGAAGGTCTCGGTCGTCGGCAACTACTACATGGACATGGTTTCGAGCGCCTCGATCGACGTCGTCACCACCGCCAGTCCGTACAAGGAAAAGCGCAAGCAGTGGAGCCTCGGCGCCGATGCGATGCGCGGCAAGACGACCTACAGCGTCAACTACATCAACAGCCGGGAAAACGACTACGACGCCGATACAGCGAGTTTCAGCCTGAGCCAGGACCTGTTCGGTGATCTCACTACCGTGACGCTCGGATATTCGCGCGGCTGGGACAAGGTCCGCCGGCGCAACGATCCGACCTTCGAGGAACCGACCGATCGGCGCTCGTACAGCGTCGGGGTGTCGCAGATCGTCACCAAGAACCTCATCCTGGGTGCGGCTTTCGAGACCATCACCGACGAGGGGTTCCTCAACAATCCCTATCGCTCGGTGCGGTACCTCGATCCGACCAGCGGTACTGGCTACAGCTTCGAGCCCGAGGTCTATCCACATACGCACACCAGCAACGCGATCGCAATCAACGGTAAGTACTACCTGCCCTTCCGAGCCGCTGTAAGTGGCGAATACCGCTACTACAGCGACACCTGGGGCATCAACGCGCACACGGCGGATTTCGGCTACACCCAACCGTGGAACAAGAAGTGGATCTTCGATGCCAACATCCGCTACTACACTCAGGGCCACGCGGATTTTTACAGCGATCTGTTTCCGCGCTCCGGCGCGCAGAATTTCGAGGGGCGCGACAAGGAGCTCGCGACTTTCGACAGTTACGCGATCGGTGTCGGCGCCAGCTATGAGTTTCCGGGCGGCTGGCCGCGCTTCGTGCAGAAGGGCTCGCTGAATTTCCGCCTCGACCACATCTGGTTCGACTACAAGGACTTTCGCGACATCCGCGTGAGTGCCGCGCCCGGCAGCGAGCCGCTCTACAGTTTCGAGGCCAACGTCCTGCAGTTGTTCGGCTCGATCTGGTTCTGAAGTTCGTCGGGTCGGCATAGGGCTCGTACCTCAGCCCGACACGAATTCCATCGCATCGGAACTGAAGGCATCAGCGCTCGCGCTGTGCGACACCGGCCCATGCATGGAAACAAAGCCGAACGGGCTCAGGTGTGAGCCCTATGCCGACCTGACAACTATTGCGGTCGTTCGAGGCCCTTCGAGTAGTAGATTTTTTCGTCCTTGTCGATCGCGATCACGTCGACGTCACCGAGACTGTCGAGCACGCGCATCCCTTCCTTGATGCCGAGCACGAAGATGGTTTTCGACAGGCCGTCGGTGCGCGTAGCAGTCGGCCCGATGACCGTGACACTACGCACGGCGCTCGCAGGCTTGCCGGTGGCAGGCGAAAGAATGTGGTGATAGCGGACGCCGTCCGCTTCGAAGAAGCGCTCGTAATCGCCCGAAGTCGACAGTGCTGCATCAACGAGCGGAATGCGCGCGATCACCTTGTCGGCCTCGCGCGGATCGCGAATGCCGACTATCCAGGGCTTGCCGAAGCGATCGCCGATGATGCGCGTGTCGCCGCCCGCCGTGACGAACGCGCGCTCGATGCCCGCCTGGCGCAGGATCTCGATACCGCGGTCCACCGCCCAGCCCTTGGCAATACCTCCCAGATCGATGCGCACGCCGGGTTGCGTGAAACGCACGCTGTGCGTCTTCGGATCGAGGAGGACATGCTTGTAGCTGACCGCCGGGAGCGCCTTCGCGATCGCTTCATCGCTCGGCTTGATGTGACGGCGATAGTCGTACATGTAGCCGACGCTCGCGTAGGTGATGTCGAACGCGCCTTCCGTGATGCGCGAGAACTCGAGCGCGGTCTGCAGCAGGCCGAACAGGTCCTCCTCTACCACCACAGCCCTGCCGGCGGCTTCGGCGTTGACAATGGAAACCTGGCTCGTGGGTTTGTAGGTGCTCATCAGCTCGTCGACCCGCCGCATCTCGTCCATGACGCGACTGATAAGCGCATCGCCCTGGGCCCGATCCACCGCCCACAGTTCCACCGCAATGCGGGTGCCCATGATGGCTTCCTCGCGGCTCACCCATTCGGCGCGCGCCGCAGCGCAGCCGAGGAGATTCGCAGCGAGAACGATCAGGAGGGCGAGAGCGGACTTGCGGGTAGGAAAGCAGCTGCGCACGTGAGTTCGCCTGCCAACAGGGAGCAATGGCGGCGATTATGAATTAGCAGCACCTTACGCAGGAAAAAGAAACCGCGGTGTGCGAGGAGCGCACACCGCGGATTGCGCAGGAAACCCCACCCTACGAAGGGTCCTCAGCGCGGGGGAGCCGGAAGCACGTCGTATTCGGAATGCAGGTAGGCAGCCATCGGCACCTCGCCTCCGGGCACCCACAAGGGATGTCGCTCGAGGGCAGTCGGACGCGCGGCAAGTTCCGAACGGCCCGAACTCTGAGCGGCCAGGACGAGACCTGCGCCCAGGATCAGTGAGGTTGCGACCAGCACTTGTCGAATCCTTTCCCTGTTCATGACGAGCCTACCTCCTGTGAGTGCGATGATCCCACTGCGTCCGCTCATCACTTGGGCGGAATTGGGAACGGCACGTTGTCCGTGAATTTCGGCGGAATCGGGAACGGCACGTTGTCAGTGAACTTGGGTGGAATCGGGAATGGCACGTTGTCGGCACTGGCGCTGCCAGCGATGCCGAGGCCGAAGGTCACGAGTACGGCGATCAGTAGAGTCTTGCGCATGACGGGGCTCCCAGGTGTTGTTGAGGTTGGTTGAGACGCAAAAGTGTCGGAGCAGTCGGCTCCCCCATAGGGAATAGCGAAAAAAACGAGATCGATCTCTCAGATTGGCGCAAAAAAAGTCTGCGCCAGGTTCTCGCAGGTTGAAACACGAACGTGGCTTGCGGCGATGCGTCAGTCGCCAGAGAACTCCGGATATGGGTTCGTCCCTAGACATTTCAGGGACTTGCTGTAATGTGCCCGTAGTCGTTCGAAGCTTTGACTGCCTCACCGCTGCGCCGCCCCGAGTGTCATCCGCCATGAGCCCATCGAGTTCAGTCACCCAGCTCCTGCGGGATTGGCGCTCGGGGCACACCGATGCGCTGGAGCAACTGACTCCCCTGGTTTACGACGAGCTCAGGCGGCTGGCCGATCGCTTCATGAAGCGCGAACGGCCGGGGCACACGCTCCAGGCGACGGCCATCGTCCATGAAGCCTACGAGCGTCTGGCCGCCATGGACGTGCCCTGGACCGACCGCAAGCACTTCTTTTCAATCGCTGCACGGCTCATGCGGCGAATCCTGGTCGACCACGCCAAGCAGCGCGCCAGCAGCAAGCGCGCCGGCAGCATCACGGTCTTTGAGCTCAAGGAACACGACACCGAGACAGCGGATATCGGTTTCGGCATCGTCGAGATCGATCAGGCCTTGAGTCAGCTCGCCGTCGTCGACCGGCGGCTGGCGGACATCGTCGAGATTCACTACTTCGCGGGACTGAGCATCGAGGAAACAGCCGCGACGCTCGATATCTCGATCTCGACGATGAATCGGGAACTGCGGACCGCCAAGGCGTGGCTCACCAAGACGATCCGCGCCGCCCTGCATGACCCCTGAACGCTGGGCGCTGCTGCAGAGCGCGTTCCAGCGCGTCATCGAGAGCACACCTGGCGAACGTGAGTCCGCGCTGCGCCTCGCTTGCGGGGAGGACGTGGAACTGCGCCGTGAAGTAGAGGCGATGCTCGAATCCGATGCGCAAAGCGACCAGCACCTGCGCCAGGCGATCGGTGGCGCGGTCGCGCATGTGGTCGAGGACCGGCGCGTCAGTCTCGTCGGGACTGTCCTGGGCGGCTATCGCATCACCGGCGTGCTGGGCCACGGTGGCATGGGTACCGTGTACCTGGCGGAGCGCGCCGACCGCCAGTTCCAACAACGCGTGGCGATCAAGCTGGTCGAGCAGATGGCCATTCACCCACAGTTGCGCACGCGACTGCGGGCCGAGCGGCAGATCCTCGCCAACCTTGAGCATCCGTACATTGCCCACCTGATCGACGGTGGCGAGAGCGAAGCCGGCGTTCCGTACCTGGTGATCGAGTACATCGATGGCCTGCCCATCGATGAGTACTGTCGCAAGCACAAGCTAAGCATCCGCAGCCGCCTGGAATTGTTCGAGAAGGTCTGTGCTGCCGTCGACTATGCGCACCGCAATCTAGTGGTGCACCGGGATCTCAAGCCCGGGAACATCCTGGTGACCGAAGACGGCACCCCGAAGCTGCTTGATTTCGGCATCGCGAAGTTACTGGCGCCGGAGCACCCCGGTTACACCCTCGCAGTCACACGGCTGCAGGACCGGTTGCTGACGCCGGAACACGCAGCCCCGGAGCAGGTGCTGGGGCGCGCCATCACGATTGCAACAGACGTGTACGCGCTCGGCATACTGCTCTACCACTTGCTGTGCGATCGCTCCCCCTACGCCCTGCACAGCTCGACGATCCAGGGACTTGAACGGGCGATCTGCAACGAGGATCCGCCGCGGCCCAGCAGCCTGTTTCGCAGCGGACGCTCGATGGCGCTGCTCGAGGCCGGTGGTTTCGATCCGCAGGCGGCCGCGACGGAGCGAGGCGTCAGCCCGGATAAGTTGCGACGCGCCCTCTCTGGCGATCTTGACGAGATCGTGCTCAAAGCGATGCGCAAGGAGCCCGAGGCGCGCTACGCCACGGCAGCGCTGCTGGCAGCAGATCTCAGGCGGCACCTGGACGGCGAACTGGTCACCGCCCGGCAAGGCAGCAGACGTTATCGCGCCTACAAGTTTGTCCGCCGGCACGCCGCGGCGGTATCCGTGGTGTCCATCATCATCGCGGCGCTGGCGGGCTTCGCCACTTTGATGTGGGTGCAACGACAACAGCTCGAAGTGCAGCGCGACCTCGCCGCCCAGGAGCGCGACCGGGCCACGCAGGTGTCGACATTCATGGTCGACATCTTCTCGGCCACCGATCCCTTCAAGGCGCAGGGCCGCGACGTCACGGCAACGGAACTACTGGAGCGAGGCGCCGCGAGGATCCAGGGCGACCTGAGCCAGCAACCTGAGGTTCGCGCCCAGATGTTGGACAGCATCGGATACGCGTTTCAGCGCAAGGGCGACCAGAAGCGGGCGATTCCACTGCTCGAGCAGTCGCTGCAGATCCGCCGGCAGACGACCACCGGACCGACGCCGCTCCTCGTGACGAGCCTCAGGAACCTGGCCGACGCGCTGCGGATGGCCAGCAACGCGGCATCGGCCGAGGGCTACTACCGCCAGGCCCTGCAAATGAGCCGCGATCTGTTCGGCGAGCGCGACCCGCGGGTGGCGGATGTCATGGTCGGGCTCGGCCGGTTGCTCTATCCGAACCCGGCGCGCATCGGTGAAGGCGAGCAGCTGCTGCGCGAAGCGCTTGCCATCTACCGTGAACGGCGCGGACCCGAAGACAGCGAAGTGGCCGCCACGCTGTCGGACCTCGGCAATCTGATGATCTGGAAGGATGACCTGGGCGCCGCCGAGCAGTTTCACCGGCAGGCGTTGCGCATCTACCAGGCAACCGTGCCGCGAACCCATCCCGACTACGCCCAGACGCTGAGCTCGCTCGGATATGAACTGTCCAAGCGCGGAAATCTTACTGAAGCGCAGAGGGTGCTCACCGAAGCGCTGGAACTGAAACGGCAGGTGTTCGGTGCTCAGGCGCCGCAACTGTCGGGCGTGCTGGAGGCATTGTCCACGGTGCATGAACAGCTCGGCGAGCAGCGCCAGGCGATGGAGCTGGTCGAGGAAGCCCTCGCGATCACGCGCCAGACCAAGGGCGAGCACGACGTCGACACCGCTGTGCTGTTCGACTCCCTGGCGCGTCTGCAGTGGAAGTCTGGCAAGCTCGAGGACGCACGCCGCAACGTACTGGCGGCGTTGGATATATACGCCGAGAAACTGCCGAGCGACCACCCTTACGTTGCCTCTTCGGAGCACCTGCTGGGCGAAATTCGCCTGGCATCGGGTGACGCGCGGGGCGCAGTGGCACCACTGCGTCATGCGCTCGACCTGTGCTTGCGGACCTACGGCGCCGGCAGCTGGCGTACGGCGCGCTCGCAGAGCTCTCTGGGCGAGGCGCTTGCACTCACAGGCAGCGCCTCTCAAGCCGAACCGCTGTTGCTCGAGGGCTATCGCACCCTGCGTGCACAGCTGGGCGACAATGACGAGCTGACGCGACTCGCCCGCAGGCGTGCGCTGAATTTCCTCAACGCTCACGGCCGTGCGGCTCACGCCGAGCGCCTGTTCAGCGGCGACTCGCGCTAATATCTGCCGGAACCGGAACGCCCGGCCGTGGTCGCAAAGACCGCGTGCTTGTGGGCACCGATGCGCACAACGCGGGGGAACCATGTCGCTGAACCAACCGATCGCCTGGCTACTGTCCGTTTCGCTGCTGGCACCCATGATGGCGAGCGCACAGTCGCGCGAAGAGGCGCGCCTGCTGCTGGCAACTCAAGTCGTCGAGGAACTGAGTGCCATGCCGGATCAGCAGGCGCCCGATTGGCTTCTCGCCCGTGCCCACGGCATCGCGGTGATTCCGAGCGTCGTCAAGGTCGGGCTCGGCATCGGCGGCCGTGGCGGCAAGGGCGTCCTCGTTGTGCGCAATTCCCAGGGCGGCTGGAGCAACCCGGTCTTCATCACGCTCGGGGGCGGCAGCTTTGGCTGGCAGGCAGGCGTGCAGAGTGCCGACATCCTCCTTGTGCTGACGACCGAACGGAGCGTCGAAGGTATTACTGCGGGGAAGGTGACCCTGGGCGCCGATGCATCGGTCGCTGCAGGTCCGGTCGGACGCCAAACCTCAGCTGCCACTGACGTCAATCTCTCTGAGATCTACTCCTACTCGCGGGCGAGCGGCTTGTTCGCGGGCATCTCGATCGACGGGTCGGTGATCGCCATTGACAAGAAAGCGAACGCTACTTTCTACGGCAGTCCGGACCTGAAGACGGCGGACATCCTGGCGAGTACCTCGCCCCCACCGCCGGCCGCACGACGCTTCATCGACGCGCTGGACAAGGGCATGCGTACCGCGGAGAAGCAGAGTGCCCCGAGCGGCGCGCAGGCTGCGTCGCCGGCGTCGACATCCGCTGCACCCCCCGCTCCAGCGACCGAACCCGCGCCGGCACCATCGCAGACCAAGACCTTCCCGATGGAGGATCAGAACCCGGGCCAGGAGCCGCCGCACTAAGAGCGGACGTGCCGTGAAGGTCCTCAAGCCGATTCTCATTGGCCTGGTGGCGCTCATTCTTCTGCTCGCGCTGGTCGGGCTCTTCCTCCCGTCGGCCGCGCACGTCGAACGCTCGGTGCGCATCGCCGCGCCGCCTGCAGCGGTATACGAGATCGCGAACGACCTGCACCGCTTCAACGAGTGGTCGCCGTGGTTCGAGAAGGATCCGAAGGCGAAGTATTCCTACAGCGGCCCGGAAAGCGGCGTCGGCTCGCACCTGGAGTGGTCCAGCACTGTCTCCTCGGTCGGCACCGGCTCGCAGGAGATCGTCGAGTCGGTTCCCGATCGGCGCGTGCGCACGCGGCTCGACTTCGGCGACCAGGGACGTGGTGAAGCCATCCTCGTGATTGCGCCGGAGGGTGCGGGCAGCCGGGTCACGTGGGGATTCGACACGGCGTTCGGCACCAATCTTCTCGGCCGCTATTTCGGGTTGGCCCTGGATTCGATGGTAGGCGCGGAGTACGAACAAGGGCTCACCAAGCTCAAGGCGCTCGCGGAAGCAGGCCCGGTGGTTACGTCCGGCGGTGAGGCATTGGATATTGCCGAGATCGATGTCAGCCCGGTCGACATCGCCTACGTCGAGGGCACCAGCAGCCTCGATCCCGATGCCATCGCCAAGGCGCTTGGTGCGGCTTATACGCAGATCGGCCAGTTCATGCGGGCACACGCACTCGCGCAGCGGGGTGCGCCGCTCGCAATTAATCGCTTCTACGACGAGAGCGGCTGGGGATTCCAGGCCGCGATTCCTGTGACGGGAGTGAACCCAGCGGCAAAGGCAGCCGCGTCGGTTTCCGGAGCCGTCAGGCTGGGCCGCACATACGGGGGACGCGCGCTGCGAGGCGTCCACATCGGCGATCACGCATCCCTGCCCGACTCCTATCGCGCACTCGAGGACTACATGGTCGCTAAGGGCCTGGACTCGAACGGCCTCTCGTGGGAGCAATACGTCAGCGATCCCGTCAACACGCCGGTCGGGAAGCAGCAGACCGACATCTACCTGCCGGTAAAACCCGGGGCTCCCGCCCGCGCCGGCGGTACTCCGCCGCAATGACCTGCCGTTAGAACGCCGACGCCGTTAGCTCGATATCGGCATTCTTCCACGCCTTGCGCAAATCCTCGTCGACCCGGGCGGCCTGTGCGGTCTTATGCTGCGCCTTCAGCGCGGCACTCAAACCGTAGAGCGACCAGCCATTCGCCGGCGTGCGTGCCAGATCCTCGCGATATACCGCCTCCGCCTCTGCCGGACGATTTGCAGCCAGGAGCTCCGCGCCCAGCTGATGGCGCACAGGGAAGAACCAGTCGCGCGGCTCGTCATACGCGAGCCTGTCTTCACGCGCTACGGCATCACGCAACTGCGCGATCGACTCATCGGTGCGATGCTCAGCCGAAGCAATGCGAGCCCGCACGATCGCAGCCGCCAAGGCCAGAACATCCCTTGTCGTGTTGAATCCGGCGGGCGAATCTGCAGGCACTGAAGCCCCAAGCTTCTCCAGATCAGCCAGCGTCGCCTTCGCCTGCTCAACCTGGCCTTTGGCCGCCTGCGCAACGCCTCTGCCATAGAGATAACCGCCGGTCAGGTTTGGCAGCTTGGGGTTGGGCGCGGTCTTCGCGAGCATCTCGTCCCACAAGCCAAAGCGCACCATCGCGGCGTACTCCTCCGCGAGATACCAGTCGAAGCCCGGCATCATGAACAACATTTCGTCCGGGACGATGCGGCGCGAATTGCGCACGGCCTCGAGCGTTTCCGCCTTGCGACCCTCCATCGCAGTGGAGAACGCCAGGAACTGGTAGTTGTGGCCCGTATACATGGCGTAGTAATCGGGCGGGCGCGTGGTCTTGAAGTAGGCCTCGTCGGCGGCAGCGCCCTTGCGGTTCGCCTCAGCCGCTTCCTCGTAGCGTCCGACCCGCTGCAGGATGTGCGCGGGCATGTGCTCCAGGTGCCCCGCGCCCGGCATCATGCCGCGCACACGCTCCGCCGCGGCAACAGCCCGTTCCGGATGGGGCGAGGCCTCCAGTGTATGCATGTAATAGTGATTGGCGCCCGGGTGCTGTGGATCGCGTGCCAGCACGAACTCGAGCGTCTTCTGGATCTCCACTGTTCCCGCATTGGGCTTGCCGTCAGGGCCCCAGAGCTTCCACGGCGTGATGTTCATCAACGCTTCGGCATACAAGGTCTGGACATCGAGATCATCGGGAAACTGATGCGCCACTTCCTTCATCGCATCGGCGTACGCCGCGAGCACTGGCGCCGAATTCGACGGATCGAGCGGCTGCGGGTTGGGGTAGCGACGGGCAATCGCGCGGATCAAGGCCTGCTCGACCGGTGTCGCCTGTGCGGCGTTCTGCTGCGCCAACTGCACAGCTTCGAAGGCAACCTTCGCGCGCGGTTCGATCATCAGCGGCACGTTGTAGTTCGGGCCGACCGTGAGCGCCACGCCCCAGTAGCAGGCGGCGCAGTGCGGATCGAGCTCGGCCGCGCGCGCGAACGAGCGCGTCGACTCGTCGTGATTGAAGGCCCACAGGAACCGCATGCCCTGGTCGAAGTACTGCTGGGCTTCGCCGGAGGTAGTTGTCACCTTGCGGTGGAAATTCCCGAGGTTGGAGTAGAGGGTGGCACCGTGGGCCCAGTCAGCCAGCGATGCCGGCATGCTCGGCATGGCGTGATCTGCCGCAGTCGTATCGGATTGCGCGGACGCAGCGGGTGGTGAAGAATTCGACGCCGGTGGTTGCTTCGCGCCCTTGCATCCCCCGAGCAGTGCGAGGAACAGAGCAAGCGAAATGACGAGTGCGCGGTGCATGATCGTTCTCCTCTTTTTCCGAGTCCGCAGCGGCGTGCAATGTAGCAGGGGGTCGGCCGCATTCCAAACGCTACGCCAAGTGAACGTTAATCGGAGCAGGACAACCCATGATCGAAGTGCGACGCGCTGACGAGCGGGGCTTCGCCGACCACGGCTGGCTCAAGTCATTTCACAGCTTTTCCTTTGCTGACTACTACGACCCCGCGCACGTGGAGTTCGGCCCCTTACGTGTCATCAACGAGGACCGGGTCGCGCCAGGGGCAGGATTCGGCACCCACGCACACCGGGACATGGAAATCATCAGCTACGTCCTGCAAGGCGCCCTCGAACACAAAGATTCGATGGGCAACGGCTCAGTCATCCGCCCCGGAGATGTGCAGCGCATGAGTGCCGGGACGGGCGTGACGCACAGCGAGTTCAATCCGTCACGGAACGAGGGCGTGCATTTCCTGCAGATCTGGATTCAGCCCGACCAGCGCGGCATTGCCCCCGAGTATGAGGAAAAGAAGTACCCCGCAGCGCAGAAGCGCGGCCGCCTGTGCCTCATTGCTTCACCCGACCGCGCGCGCGGCTCGGTGCTGATTCATCAGGATGCATGGGTGTATGCCGGGTTGTTCGACGGCGCTGAGAAAGCAACGTTGCCGGTCGCGCCGGGTCGGCGCGTGTACGTTCATGTGGCGCGTGGTACCGTAACGGCCAACGACACGCCGTTGAACGCGGGCGATGCGCTCAAGGCGACCGGCGTTGTGTCCGTCACGCTGCAGCAGGGACATGACGCTGAAGTCATCGTGTTCGACTTGCCGGGTGAAGCTCACTGACCGGGCGCACACTGGCGTCAATCAAGTCACGGAGACACATCATGAGAAGAAGAACCTTCTGCGCTTCCACGATTGCCGCGTTGACCGCCACGTCCATCCCGCTGCACCGGCTCCTCGCCGCTGCAGCGCCCGCAGCCGACGTACCGGCTCTGGGCCCGGATCGCAAGCAGGTCGTTCTCAAGGGGACGGATATCGATGAGCTGCGCGCCAGCATGCGCGGTGAGGTGCTGACTGCCGGGCAAGATGGGTATGACAGCGCGCGCCGGGTCTGGAATGGCGCCTTCGATCGCAAGCCCGCCCTGATCGCTCGTTGTACCGGCGCTGCCGACGTGATCCTCGCGGTCAACTTTGCGCGGGCTCACGACCTGTTGGTCGCCGTGCGTGGCGGCGGGCACAGCCTCTCCGGTCAGTCCGTCTGCGACGGTGGAATAATGATCGACCTGTCGCCGATGCAGAGCGTGCACGTCGATCCAATCTCAAAGGTCGCGCGCGTGGAGCCTGGTGTGCTCCTGGGCAAGCTCGACCACGAAGCGCAGGCGTTCGGGCTCGCGACGCCCGCTGGCACCGTGTCTCACACCGGCGCCGCGGGACTCACGCTCGGTGGCGGCTTCGGGCGCATTGCGCGCCGCTACGGTCTGGCCTGTGACAATCTCATCGCCGCAGACGTCGTGACCGCGGGCGGCAAGTTCGTGCGCACCAGCGCGAAGGAGAACCCGGACCTGCTCTGGGGTCTGCGCGGCGGCGGCGGTAACTTTGGCATCGTCACCTCGTTCGAATACCGGCTATATCCCGTCACCTCGCTGATGTACGGTGGTCAGATCGTATTTCCGTTCGAGCAGGCGCGCGATCTGCTCGGCTTCTTTTCGGGTTACACCCTCGCGGCCCCGGACGACCTGTACATCGATTGCTTCATAGCGACCCCGCCGGACGGTCACAAGGCTGTGATATTCGACGTCTGCTACAGCGGCCCGATGGAAAAAGCCGAGCAGGTGCTCAAGCCACTGCGCGAATTCCGCAAACCGGTGGTGGACGGACTGGGCCCGGTTCCGTATCTGAAGCTCCAGGCCAGCCAGGACGCTAATTACGCCATCGGTCGCAGCTACTACTTCAAGGCGGGATTCGTCCATGGCATCGAGCCCGCGCTGATCGAGGAATTGGTCGGGCGCTATCAGAATGCGCCGGCGACGAACATCATCGTCTTCGCGCAGGCAGGCGGCGCCATCTCACGCGTGAAGCCCGACGCTACTGCGTTCTGGCACCGCGAAGCCCAGTACAGCATGATGGTCGTCGGCGCCTGGGACAACCGCGCGGATGCCGATCCGAGTATGCAGTGGGTGCGCGCCACCTGGCCCAGCGTCGAGCCGATGACGGATGGCTTTTACGTCAACGAGCTTGCGAACGATGACCCGGAGCGGCGCGTGCGCGCAAACTACGGTGCGAACTACGACAAGCTGGTGCGACTCAAGAACCAGTACGACCCGACGAACCTGTTCCGGCTGAACGCGAACGTCAAGCCGACCTAGCAACGGGTCGCGCAGTAGGACTTATGGTGAAGCATTCGCTACGGTTCCTTGCGCCCGACCTCGCAACCGCGTACGCCGTGCTAGGTACTGACGTCTGGGAGCTTCAGCTATTTCCGCATGCCGAGCGGTGAGCACGAAATCGTCGGCTACAGCACAGGGAGCGCGATGATGCACTACCGCGTGACGTCGGCCCCCGGAAAGACGATCTATCTGATGTGCGACGAAGGATTCACGAGCGGAGCCTCCCTGATCCCGATCGCGGAAGATGCCGCGAAAGCACTGATGGCGAGGCTCGCGTATACCGAGATCGGCAAGAAGGGCGAGAAAGCCAACATGGACTACAAGGCCTACCACGAGAATCCGCAGAAGTAGCAGCGGTGCGCGCGCCGAGTCGATCGGACCCGTGAGGGCGGGCCTCTACGAAGTCTCGGATGGGGCACACGCTCAGTCGTAGTACTCGGGCGCCTTCTTCAGCGGTGCGTTCGTCGCCGGATCGTGTTGAATCCACATCGTCGCGCCGGTCTGTTCCAGGAATTTGTCCACGGCCTTGCGTGTAGCTCGCGTCATCGCAGCGTCGAAGTCGAAGGTCGGCACGCGATCCAGCGTCTTCTCTTCAGGGAAGTGATACAGATCGCCCGCCAGCAGCAGCGGTCCAAACCTCGCCAGCTTCAAAAACAGCATCTGGTGGCCGGGCGTATGTCCGGGTGCGGTCTTGATGACTACCGTGCCATCGCCGAACACGTCGCAATCAGCGTTATTCAAGGTGATGCGCTTGGCGTTCTTCAGGTCGCGGTACGAATCCGGCGACCGGATGCCGACCTTCGCCTCGCTGAACATGATGTCGTATTCGGCCTGCTGCACGATCCAGGTCGATCCCGCAAACATGTTGGCGTTGGCAGTGTGGTCCACATGGTAGTGCGACATCGCAATATAGGTGATGTCCTTCGGCTGGTAACCAAGCGCCGCCAACTGCGGAGCCAGGCGCCGTTTCGCTTTCAGGATGCCCTGCTGGACTACCTCCGTGCCATCGTCCGGAATGTCCGCATCGGGCACCTGCCCGACGTCCCAGATCAGCGTGCCCTTGGGATGCACCACGAGGTAACACGGTGTCACGAAGCTGCCGTCGCCCTTGATCTCGTCGGCCCTCAGACCAAAAAGCTTCGGATCCATCGGCGCGATGGTGCCGCAGTCCAGAATGTAGAGCCTGAGCGTAGAGGCGCGAGCCTGGACGGGCGCCTTTGATCCAGACGAGCTAACGCAGCCAACAATGACGACGGTTGCAGCTGCAAGCCCTGCGCGCAGTATCGCGCGCCATCGACGCATCGCCCGCATCGCTCCACCTCCCACCACGATATGTGCACCGCCGTTGCGGGGCCCGCTGGTCACAAGCGCCTTTACGCGATTGCTTTGTTTCTTTCTCTGCGGCCGAAATAGATGTACGCGCCGGCACTCGGGAAATTGATCATTCGCATTCTAGCGGCTAGTCGGAAGAACCGCGAAGGCCTAACCTGCCGGCAATAGTGGTTAGGCCGGAATGGCGGGAACCGTCGGGACCCGGCTCTCGCAATGTCAGGAGGAGTCATGCAAAAGCGGAAATTGGGAAACAGCACTTTGGAAGTGTCGGCGCTCGGCCTCGGCTGCATGAGCATGAGCTTTGGCTACGGGCCGCCGGGCGACAAGCAGAGGATGATCGAGGTAATCCGCGCGGCCGTTGCGCGCGGTGTTACGTTCTTCGACACGGCAGAAGTCTACGGCCCATTCACCAACGAAGAGCTCGTGGGCGAGGCACTTGCTCCGTTTCGCGGGCGTGTCGTCATCGCCACCAAGTTCGGCTTCCGGCTTGTCGATGGTAAGCAGGCCGGCCTGGACAGCCGGCCCGAGCACATCAAGGAGGTCGCGGAGGCCTCGCTGAAGCGCCTCAAGGTCGAGGCGATCGACCTGTTCTATCAGCACCGTGTCGACCCCGATGTTCCGATCGAGGATGTCGCGGGCGCGGTGAAGGACCTGATCCACGCGGGCAAGGTCAAGCACTTCGGCCTGTCCGAAGCGGGAGTGCAGACGATTCGTCGCGCTCACGCGGTTCAGCCTGTAACTGCACTTCAGAGCGAATACTCGCTGTGGTGGAGAGAGCCTGAAGCGAACGTGCTGCCGACGCTCGAGGAACTCGGCATCGGTTTCGTCCCGTTCAGTCCGCTCGGCAAGGGCTTCCTGACAGGAAAGATCGACGAGACCACCACGTTCGACAGCACGGACTTCCGAAACATCGTCCCCCGCTTCACACCCGAGGCTCGGAAGGCGAACAAGGCACTGGTCGACTTGATCGCCGCGATCGCAGCACGCAAGAACGCGACCCCCGCTCAGCTCGCGCTCGCATGGCTGCTTGCCCAGAAGCCGTGGATCGTTCCGATCCCGGGCACCACGAAGCTACAACGCCTTGAGGAGAACATGGGCGCCGCGGCGCTCGAGCTGACGCCGGACGATCTGCGCGAGATCGACAGCGCGGCGTTGAAGATCACCGTACAGGGGGACCGCTACCCCGAGCAGCTGAACCGCTTGGTCGGCCGATGAGCCTAGGAGAGGCGAACGCTCCAAGACCTTTAAGGTAAGGGAGACCACCATGCGAGTCGGCATTCTGGGTTCCGGGCTGATGGGCGCCAAGCTCGGAACGCTCTTGGCGCAAGCCGGACACGAGGTGGTTTTCAGCTACGCCCGCAGCGAGCAGAAGCTCGAGAGACTCGCGCGGAAGGCGATGGGCAAGGCGCGGGCCGGCACACCGCGAGAGGCCGTGCAGGAAGCGGACGCGGTATTGCTCGCCGTGCACTGGTCGCGAGTAGACGATGTGCTGAACCAGACAGGCGATTTGTCAGGCAAGGTGATCGTAACCTGCTCCCTTCCGATGAACGACGACAACACCGAACTCGTCGTCGCCCACACCTCCTCGGGCGCCGAGGAACTTTCGAAGAAGATTCCGAGGGCTCGGGTCGCCTCCGCATTCAACACGGTGCCCAGCGAAGTGCTCTTCGGTGTGTACGAAGCGAAACGCAAGGCGAGCCGACCAAGTCTGGTGTACTGCGGCGACGACAAGAGCAGCAAAGCCGTGGCCGCGGAGCTGATCCGCGACGTAGGTTTCGATCCCGTGGACGCTGGGCCCTTATGGATCGCTCGTTATACCGAGCCGTTCGCACTGCTCGTCGCCCAACTCGCGTACGAGGGAAAAGGGGGGCCAGAACTGGCGTACCGGTTCGAACGGTTTGGGAAATGAGAGCATGGGTCTTATCGGCTGCGACGCCTTCCCCATCGGCTTGGCGAGCATCGCGTCTGAGTCACGCGACTGCTTTGTTTCTTTCTCTGCGGACGAAATAGATGTACGCGCCGACACTCAGGAAATTGATCATTATCGCGACCAGGTTCCACAGGATCACGGGTCGCGAAGCGATCAACAAACCGTAGTAAACCCAGACGATCTGAAAGACGCCCATGATTCCTGCCATCGTCGGATTCATTCCTGCGCTCGACCGCCTCCGGAGCATTTTGACCAGGTCTGGCACAGCCGCAAACGTCGTTCCAAAGCCTGCCACCATGCCCATGATCTCGGAGCGTTGAAGCTTCGGGACGAGCAGGCTCTGTACGTCGTGTACAGCCAGGTCCCCACAGCCACACAGCGTAACCACACTCAGCAGCAGTACACCCAGCGTCACTCGCTTGATGCTATCCGCACTCATTCCAACACCCCCCGTAAACGGAGACGACCGATTGAAGGGCCTGCGATCAAGCAGCAGGCTTGACCTCCTCGACCTCCATTTCTCCGGCCACCTGCTCCCTGATGACCCTCGCCATCACGCTTCCCTTCTCGCTCTCCAGCAGGGCTTTGGCGTCGACACGCCCAAACAGGTCCAGGAGGGGGGCGACCAGAGCCGTCCATCCCGTCTGGTGGCTGGCCCCAAGGCCCGCGCCATTGTCACCGTGGAAATACTCGTAGAACAGGATCAGGTCGCGCCAATGCGGATCGTCCTGGAACTTGGCCGTCCCGCCATAGACCGGCCGTTTCCCATTGGCATCGCGTAAGAAAGTGCTCGTCAGCCGGCGGACAATCTCCTGCGCCACCTCGAACAGCGTCATGTTCCGCCCCGAACCGGTCGGGCACTGAACCTTGAATTCGTCGCCGTAGAAGCTGTACAGATTCACGAGCGCCCGGACGATCAGCGTATTGACCGGCATCCACACCGGACCGCGCCAGTTGGAGTTGCCGCCGAACATGCCGGTATTCGATTCGCCCGGCAGGTACTGCACTTTGTATTCCTGGCCACCGACCTGAAACACGAATGGATGTTCCTGGTGATAGCGCGAGAGCGAGCGAATGCCGTGCGGCCCCAGGAACTCGTTCTCGTCGAGCAGGTAGCCGAGCACACGCTCGAGTTTGCGCTTGTTGAGGATCGACAAGAGCTTCCGTTCTTTGAAGCCGATGAAACCCGTGTCGGTCGGGGCCACGTGAGAAGCCAACTCGGGGTGGCGTTTTCGAAACTGCGCGATGAGCTCCATCAGCTTTGGAAAGCGAGTGACAGCATCTCCCTCGAATACCGTCGACGCACAAAGTGGCAATAGCCCCACCATCGACCGCACTTTCAAACGCATCGCCTGGCCGTCGGGGAGCCGCAGCAGGTCATAAAAGAAACCGTCCTGTTCGTCCCACATCTCGTCGTGGTGTTCGCCGCGTCGATCCATCGCATAGGTAATCCACATGAAATGCTGGATGAACTTGAAAGCGATCTCCTCGTAGATCGGGTCCTGCTCGGTCAGGATCAGAGCGATCTCCAGCATGTTCTGGCAGTAGAACGCCATCCACGCCGTGCCGTCCGCCTGCTCCAGCGAGCCTCCCGTCGGAAGGGGCGCACTGCGGTCGAAGATGCCAATGTTGTCCAGGCCCAGAAATCCGCCGGCAAAGACGTTGCGCCCCGCTGGGTCCTTGCGATTGACCCACCAGTTGAAGTTCAGCATCAACGCCTGAAACGAGCGCTCCAGGAATCGCGGGTCCGCCCGACCGAGTTGCTTCTCGTACTTGTACAGCCAAAGCGTGGCCCATGCGTGCACCGGTGGATTCACGTCGCTGAAGTTCCACTCGTAGGCCGGAATCTGCCCGCTCGGGTGGAAGTACAGGCTGCGCAGCATCAGCAGCAGCTGCTCCTTGGCGAAATCGAAATCCACCAGCGCCAGGGCGGTCGTGTGGAAAGCCAGGTCCCAGGCCGCATACCACGGGTACTCCCACTTGTCCGGCATGGAGATCACGTCGGCGTTCAGCATGTGGAACCATTCCGTGTTGCGCACGTCCTTGCGCACGGACTCGAGCAGCGGATGACTCTTGTGCTCGCGCAGCCACTGCTCCAGGTCGAAGTAGTAGTACTGCTTGCTCCAGAGCAGTCCCGCCAGCGCCTGGCGGTGGACCCGCCGTTGATCCTCGGTGAGCGTCTTGGGCGCAATCCGCTCGTAGAATTCGTCAGCCTCCGCGATTCGGCTCTTCAATGTCTTTTCGAAACCGGTGAAGGCGTCTCTCTTTCTGGCGGCCGCGAGGCGCAGACGGACAGTCTTGTTGCCGCCGGCGGGCACGTCGAGGATGTAGTGGGCCGCGACCTTGGTCCCGACCTTGGCGGGATTCACCGCTTGGCCTTCTCCCGAGACCACGTAGGCGTGGAACGCATCCTTGACGAAGGGACACGCATTGGGCTGGTCCCAAAGAAGCTGCGCATTGCTCTCGTTTTCGGTGAAGAGCAGCTCCGCATCGCCGTCGCAGTGCAGCCAGTACTCGCCGAGTTCATGGTGCGAGGCCTGGACAGTGCCCGGCCCCACCTCCCGCAGTGAAGGCTTGCGATCGTCCTGGCCCCACGACCAAGTGTTGCGGAACCATAGCGTCGGCAACACGCGCAGCCTTGCCGCCTCCGGCCCGCGATTGTGGACGGAGATGCAGACCAGCACGTCCTCCGGGCCTTCTTTCGCATACTCGAGGAACACGTCGAAGTAGCGGTCATCGGCGAACACGCCCGTGTCGAGCAACTCGTACTCAAACTCTTCCCGCGACCGTCCCTGATTCTTGCCGATCAATTCCCGATAGGGAAACTCCCGCTGCGGATACTTGTACAGATATTTCATGTACGAGTGCGTGGGCGTGCTGTCGAGGTAGAAGTAGTACTCCTTGACGTCCTCACCGTGATTGCCCTCGCTGTTGGTGAGGCCGTAGAGGCGCTCCTTGAGGATCGGGTCGTGCTCGTTCCACAACGCCAGCGCAAAGCACAGCCGCTGCTTGTCGTCGCACAATCCCCCAAGCCCATCCTCGCCCCACTTGTAGGCGCGTGAGCGTGCCTGGTCATGGGTGAAGTAATTCCAGGCGTTGCCGTCCTCGCTGTAATCCTCGCGGACCGTGCCCCACTGCCTCTCACTCAGGTACGGCCCCCATTTTTTCCACGGGATTTGCTTCTCGCGCGCCTCGTTCAAGCGCTTCTGTTCCGTCACACTGGTGATTACGGGATTCATGGTCTGACTCCCCTAGGTTCGATACGACGCGGACGCTGCGGCGTTCCCAAACAGAGGTTCGGCGCGCGCTGCCGGTCTTGCCGGCTGATCCGCGCGCGGCACGGTATCCGCTGACAAAAAAGTAATCATGCTACCCCCGATGGCGATGGGGACAGCTCGGGACACCCGCACGTCACCTAGGTGTTTCCACACTAGCTTTACTAAGAAGCTGGCCAGCGGTGAGCAGCCGCACGGCAACCTGCCCGAAGCCAGCGGCCGCAAGTGAAATCCAAAGGAAAGCGTTCTTCTAAGAGGCGGCTACGAGCGAGGCATCCGGCAGAGAGTTTTTGTCACCCCACTGGCGGGTCGGACGCCACTTCGCCAGCGGGAACGGGTGGTGACGCCTGGGCGTGCACGAGGGACGCTTCAATGTTCCTTGGCGAGCATCGCGTCGACGTCCGCGACGAATGCAGGAATGAAGCCCGTATGTTTGGCGCCACGCCACCAGGCGCCGCCGCGCACCGTCCTGAGCACGCCACACAGGAGTGCTCCACCCGTCAATTCGAAAGTCCCCTTTGGAAAGATACCGCGTTGCGTTCTATCCCAAATATGGAAGGCCGCCCAGGCGTATTCAGCCAGCAGCTGCTCCAGCCTCAGCTGATCGGCAGCATCCATGGCGCTCTCACCGTGCAGGCCAGCGGTCATGAGCTCGGCGATGTCGCGGTTTCGGGCGATCGCCATTCGGATCACCGTCCATTGCTCCATCGTGGAATTGTGCTCGTTGCGCTGCAGTGCGGCCGTATTCTCTCTGATCTGTAAACCGACAAAGACAAGAGACACAATGACGCCAACGGAGCCAACAATTTGTGCGAGATACGATAGTTGTTCGAGCGTATATTCAACCAGCAGGTTTGGAAGCAAAACGTACCAGAGTCGTCAATTCATGTCTTGCCGCGTGCCTACCTGCGCAAAGTAGTTCGTCACGCCGTCGGGATCGTTGAGCCAAACGGTGCGCAGAGGGAACCCCGGCATGTCGCCCAGCGCTTGCTCGACGGTAACGTTGCGCGCCTTCGCCCGGGCATCGACGATGTCGACGTTGATCACCACGTATTGAATGCCGGCGCTGCCTGTATCTGCCGGAAGATGCTTGCCGGCTGACCAGAGGTTCAGCGTCGTTTCACCGTGACGGTAAGGATACTTGGTGACGCCGAGCAGGGTGTCATTGACGGGCGCCAACTCATCTAGTCCGACGAAATCGTGATAGAAGGCGCGACTCTTTTCAAGGTCGGACACGTTGATACCGACTTCGACTCTCGCGTACACCTCGGCCGGCGCGTTAGGGACAATCACCAGCTGCAGCGTGAAACCACCCGGATCCAGCGCAAGTGCCGCACGGGTACCATCGCGTCTATCCTGGAAGGCAGGCGTGGGATAACCATGCGCCTGAAAGCGCGCGACCAGCGCCGCTTCGTCTGGAAAGAAGAGAGTGATCAGACGGATGCCGGTCGCCTCGTTCACGCCTCCGAGGTGATACTGCCGTCCTTCCTTAAGGCCGGTGGCAAGCTTGATCTGCCCGCTGCCGATGCCAAAGAGGATCATCTGCGCCCCTCCGCCGAGGTTGATCGGCGGTAGCGGTCGCAACGACAGGACCTTGGCGTAGAACTCGATCATCGGCGCCTGGTATTCGGGGGCGAAACGTCGATAGACATTCATCGATCCCTGCGAGATCAGTGCGCGCACCGACGGTGTGGCGGCAGACTGCGCGGCGGACCCGTCACGCGGCACGACGAGGACGGTGGCGGGCAACGTCATGAGGCCGGCGAGGGTCAGAAGGCTAGCCAGTGAATGCGTCATCACGATCCCCGCGCGTGCAAGTGTTCAGCAGAGACACCGCTACTTCGGCAGTGCGAACGTGACGAGAGACTGGTCGTTCATTGGCTTGGGCGCCGATCCAGGATTTCCGGTGTCGTATGGCGAGCCGGCGGCCACGACGGCCACATACTGCCTGCCGTCTTTCGCGCGATAGGTGATCGGTATCGATTGCGCGTTGTATTCGAGCTTCGCAGTCCACAGTTCCTTGCCAGTCCTCGAATCAAAAGCACGAAAGCGGTGGTCTTCGGTGGCGCCGATGAAGACAAGGCCACCGGCCGTCACGATCGGTCCGCCCAGGGTGTTTCCTCTGCCCGTATTCCTTTTGCCTTCCGGCAGGCCATCGGTGACTCCTAAGCGAGTTTCCCATGCGATATTCCCCGTATGGGCGTTGATCGCGAACAGGCGCCCCCACGGCGGCCGAATGCAGGGCAACGGGATTGTTCGACCGTTTTGGTCCGTGAAGTCGGCACTGAACGCGGAGTAGGCGCCGGGGCCGCTGAGACTGCCCCGATCGTACGTCTGGGTGGAGCCCTGCGTGCCCCGACCGTAGTCTCCGGTTGGCTTCCTCCGCTCTATGAAGCCGATGCTACCGCTCTCGCTGGTGTTGATGAACAGATAGCCCAAGGTGGGATCCGCAGCGGTCCCACCCCAGTTGGAGCCCCCGTTTACGGGTATGTTGATCGAGGCTTTGACCGCGCCACCCTCCTCATGAAAAAAGAAGGGAGTGAATGCGCCAGCGTTGAAGAATGTGCCGCCGTACTTGCGCAGCAGTTCATGGCAAGCGTTCGAGTGGGCCTCACCCGTGTCTTGTGGTGTCACGATATCAGCGGGGGTCCAGTCGCTGCGCACCAGTCGCGGCGGCTTGACGGGGACCGGCTGTGTCGGTGAATACCATTCACCGGGAACATCCGCATGCGCAACAGGCTTCTCTTCGACACCGAAGACCGGCTTGCCCGTGAGGCGATCGAGGATGTACATGAATGCAGGCTTGCCGGTTTCCGCCAGTGCGGGCACTTTCCGCCCGTTGACCTTGATGTCAATGAGAGTCGGGGGCGCAGGCAAATCGGAATCCCACAGATCGTGGTGAATGGTCTGGAAGTACCAGCGCAGCCTGCCGGTTTCGGCGTCGACCGCAACGATTGAGTTTCCGAACAGATTGGCGCCCGGCCGATCACCGCCGTAGTAATTGGGGGACGGACCGCCAACGGGCATGTAGAGGATCCCGTGATCCTCATCGACCGTCATGTACCACACCCAGACATTGGTTCCGGAGCGCCCCTTCCAGCCCTCATCCAGCCAGGTCTCATGACCGATTTCGCCCGGCTGCGGCACGGTATTGAACTCCCACAGTTTCTTGCCCGTCCGGGCATCGAACGCGCGGGAGTTGCCAGGCGGTCCGATGGGCATCTCCTGGACGTTCGCTCCAACAATCAGAACGTCCTTATAGACCGTCGGAGGCGAGTTGTACGGCACTCCCAAATTGATCTCGCCGTCCTTGCCGAAGTCTGAGTCGGCCTCACCGGTCTTCGCATTCAGTGCAATCAGATTCTGGCCGTTCGTGAAGAAGATGCGCGCTGGAACATCCTTATCACCCGGCCAGTAGGAAACTCCGCGTCGCGTCATTCCGGTCGTTACGGGATGGCGCCAGATTTCCTTCCCTGAATCGGCTTGAAGCGCAACGACGGCATTTCCGACGGGCAGATAGAGCACGCCGTCGACCACGATCGGAGTTGTCCCTTCCAGCATCCCGCCGCCGCCGTCCGGGCGCAAGCGAAACGACCACGCGGGTGCGAGTTTCGAGACATTCCTGGCGTTGATCTGTCTCAGGGGAGAGTAGCGGGTGCCCGCCAGGTCGCGCGTATAGTGCGGCCAGTCGTCCGGGTTGAGTTTCCGCTGTCCAGACTGAGCGTACGCGACCGGCAACATCGTTGCTCCGATCAACACCCATGTAGTCGCGGCTCGCACGAAGGGACGTCCCACAGGTTGGGCGCGGAAGTGATTCACGCGATGAACGCTTGCATTGAGGCGGGGGCGCTTGGGAAGGGCACCCGACAACGCTGGATACATCGGCGCGATAGTGCAGCCCACACAATACCTGCCCGGATCACTTGCGACCAACGCGCGCGTTGCCACATGCGGCACCGCTCGAGAGAATGCATGCCAGCGCAACTCTGCCGCGAGCACTGCCATGGCCGACACCATATTTCAGAAAATCATCTCGGGACACGTCCCATCCCACAAAGTCTACGAGGATCAGCAGGTACTGGCTTTTCTGGACATCAATCCGCTCAGTCGCGGGCACACGCTCGTGATTCCCAAGGAACCCGCCGAGACGCTCGATCAGCTCTCAGACGACTCTGCCGCCGCGCTCGGGCGAGTGCTTCCGCGTATCTGCCGCGCCGTGATCGCTGCGACCGGGACGCGCGAGTACAACGTGCTCGAGAACAATGGGCGCGGCGCTCATCAGGTAGTACCGCATGTCCATTTTCACGTTATTCCCAAGCCGGGCGGAGACAAGGGGCTGGGGATCGGATGGCCATCGAAGCGCCTCGATGCGGATGCCGAGGCGTTGGCGGAGAAGATTCGCGCCGCGATGCCCCGCCAAAGCTGAGTTGCCGATCCGATTTCAACGACCTGACCTTGTTCAATGCGACCATTCGTGCGCTACCGTAGACGCACGGCGCCAGGGGGTCACCAAGCGCGTTCACGCGACTGCTTTGTTTCCTTACTCTGCGGACGAAATAGATGTACGCGCGACACTCAGGAAATTGATCAATACCGCGACCAGGTTCCATAGGATCACCGGTCGGGAAGCGATCAACAAACCGTAGTAGACCCAGACGATTTGAAAGACGCCCATGATTCCTGCCATCGTCGGATTCATTCCTGCGCTCGACCGCCTCCGGAGCATTTTGACCAAGTCTGGCACAGCCGCAAACGTCGTTCCAAAACCTGCCATCATGCCCATGATCTCGGAGCGTTGAAACCTGGGGACGAGCAGGCTCTGTACATCGTGTACAGCCAGGTCCTTACAGCCATACAGCGCAAGCACACTCAGCAGCAGTACACCCAGGGTCGCTCGCTTGATGCTATCCGTACTCATTATCAACCCCACAAGCAGAGGCGACCAATTGAAGGGCCCTGCGATCAAGAAACAGGCTCGACCTCCTCGACCTCCATTTCTCCGGCCACCTGCTCCCTGATGACCCTCGCCATCACGCTTCCCTTTTCGCTCTCCAGCAGGGCTTTGGCGTGGACACGCCCAAACCCACATCCCCGCTTGCGCTGCGGGCAACGGGCCGAAAGAGTCCCCAGAACAGAAACAAATCACCGCGACCAACATGGTTGTTGGCCAGGTGCGATTGCGCTGCCGCCACCTGCCCAAAGGCACCGCGCCAGCCCGCCTTACGGAGAAGTGCATGGGCATCAATATCAGGGTCCAGATGGCATGGCTGAGCCGGAGCAATTCGACCCCTTGTCAGATCACTCACGTATCCAGCCATCTCCCCCGCCACATCCTGATACCGCGTCGACATCGGCATTCGCGAGGGGGTCGGGGCGAGCACTCGGCGTGCAATGTGCACGCGAGCCTACGACTAGCGCGGCGCCGACGTCAGCGGCTCAGTTGGCCTTTAAGCCGTAGACGTCCAGCTCGCCGAATACGGTGCCTTGACCGGGATTCTGGCCCGTGTCGTTGCCGCGCGTGCCGACGTACACCTTGCCATTGGCAATGGTCGGTACGGTGAACTTCACGGCGTAGCCGGCCGCATCTGTCCTCACGCCGGCACTGTTCCAGAGCTCCTTCTGGACGTTGGTGCCATCGTAGGCGTGCAGAATCGCGGGGCCGCATGCCGAAGAGTCCGGCGTGCAATACTGGCTCACGTCGAGCGCCCAGACGATGCCGTTGGTGGTGCCGCTCGCGGAGACGGACGGTGTGCTCCCCGGGAAACGAAAGCCGCCGCTGGGTGAGCTCGTCGTACCCGACGCACTGAACATTGCGGTCGACGGGTCGAGCCGGAAGGCGGACAAGGGCGAACTGACGCCGGCAACATACAGATTGTTGTTCCAGAGCCCAGCGGTGGAAAAGATGGCGCCCTTGAAGCTGTTCTTGGTGCCGAGAGAGATCTGTTGCCGGGCGTTGCCGTCGCCCAATCCGCCCATGGAATCGCGATTGAGGACGTAGAGCTGCGAGTCCTTGCCGCCGCCGATGGCGAGGTGCGTGACGGGGCTGCCCGCAGGCAGGTCCGCGAGTACCGCCGTGCCGCCGGAGCCGAAGTCGAGGTCCTTGGATTCGTCCGTGTCCTGGTCGGAAGGCGTGAAGTAGTCCTTGACCTGGAGTGTGTTCGACAGCTTCAGGTACGAATCCCCGTAGTCGTTGTTCGGCGCGCTAGTGCTGTCGGCATCGAAGCCGCCGTTTGCCGTGATGAGGTAAAGATAGCCGGCCGCATCCGCGGCCGGCGCGCCGCCGCTCATCCAGATGCCGCCGAAGCCGACGTTCGGAACCACGTTGAGCACGCCGGTCTGACTGAACCCCGAGCCGTTGTAGCTGTAGCCGATGACCCAGCCGTAGTACGGCGCAGCATCCTCGTGCGATGCCCACGCGATGTAAACGGTGCCGTTCACGAGCGCGAGTCCCGCGCGCTGCCCCTCCTGCCGTGGGTTGAACTTGACCGTTGAGCCGCCGTCTCCGGTGCCAGGATAAGTCGTGCTCGAGGTGATCGATACGGGCGATCCCGGCTTCTCGTTTCCGGTCGCCAGATCGATCGCGTGCAGGCGCTGATAGAAGTTCTTCTTAGTCGCTGAGTCCACGGACTTCGAGACGACATACAATGTGCGGCTCGCCGGGTCGACCACGGGTGTGCCGATCACTCCCACCTCCGGCGTGATATCGCCGTAGCCGGAGCCCACAAGATAGTTCGTGGTGCCGGAGGGCACGGTCATCTCCCCGGCGTTGGCACCATGATTCGTATCGATGAGGTTGGCGGACCAGAGCTGCAGGCAGGGGCTCGCATCTGCGTCGAACGCAAATAGTCCATCGTGCGCCGTGGCCACGAACACCACGTTGTGTACGGCGCCGTTCACCGTCAGATTTGCGACCCACAGCGGCTGCGCGTAGATGGCGCCGTCGGCCGTGCACGAGAAGAGCTTGCCGAAGCTCGCCGTGGTCACGTTCGCCGTGGTGAGCGCGTACTCGTGCGTGTTGCTGCCGTCCCGAGCGAGATCATTGTGATAGGTGTAGACGCCAGCGAGATCAGTGACGCCGATGGTCGCCGAGCTACTCTTGGTCGTATCCGAGACGCTCGTGGCCGTGACCGTGTAGACACCCGCGGTGGAGGGCGCCATGAGCGTGACTTTCGCGCCGCTCGCGCTGGCCGCCGGATTGAATGCGCCGCCGCTGGGGCTGATGTTCCAGGTCACCCCAGCGGCATCGTTGGTCGTCGCCGAGATCGAGAGTGGCTGTGTCACGGTGAGACCCGCGCGCACCAGCGACAGGGAAACGGACAGCGACGCCCCACTCACGGTGAGCGAGAGACTCACGGACGCCCTCTGCTGCGGATTGCTCGAGTCCTGAACCTGGAAGGTGAGCGGTGTGTTGCTCACCACCGCACCGGGTACACCGCCGATGGCACCCGTCATGGCATTCAAAGATAAGCCGGTGGGCAGTGTTCCCGAAGTGATCGACCAGGTGAACGGCGGGGTTCCGCCGTTCTCGGTCAACGTGGCCGAAAACGAGCTGCCCAACTGTCCCGGGGGAAGCGAGGTCGCCAGAATCACGAGCGGCAGGGGGGCGATGGTGATCGTGAGCGCCTTGGATTGAGTGAGCGCGGGCGTGCTCGAATCGGTCACCGTGACGGTGAGCGGGCCATTGTTCACCGCAATCGTCGGGGTGCCGGAGATCACACCGCTCGCCGCATCGAGCGACAGGCCCGCCGGGAGTGATCCGCTGCTGATCGACCACGTGTAGGGCGCGGCGCCGCCGGAGGCGCCCAATGTCGCGTTGTACGCGTCTCCCACTTTTCCCGCGGGCAGCGCGGAAGTGGAGATCACCAAAGCGGGAGGCGCAATGGTGAGAGTGAGGCCAGCCGAATCCGTTTGCACCGGAGAACTCGAGTCCGTGACGGTAACCGTCAGCGCGAGCTGCGAGACCGATTGCGAGGGCATGCCGGAGATGACGCCGGTCGATCCATTCAAGGACACCCCGCCGGGCAGGGCGCCATTGCTCACCGACCATGACAATGGAGCGGTGCCGCCATGCGCCGTGAGCGTTGCAGAGTAACTGCTGCCCACCTGCCCATTTGGAAGAGAGCTGGTTGCGATGCTGAGCGGTGCGGTGCTCGCGCCCTTGGATCCGCTGCCGCACCCGTAGGGCAGCAACAGCGCGCACAGCACGAGAGCCGTCAGCGGTCTTGCAAACAGGGACGTAGAGCCTCGATGTGCACCATTCATCATGTTGCGGAACTCATGCGCTGCCGGTCTGAGAGCCGACATTTCACCCTGACATAATCTGATTGGGTTGTTCTGCAGCAATCAAAGCCTACACGACCGGCGAACCCTGACACCAACGGAGACATTCCTTTCCGGCGTACTTTCCTAGGACCAAGACACGGGCAGAGTTCCGGTAGACTTAGTCGCCGAAAACAGCCGCCGTCTTCCTGCAGAACTCCTCAGAAGTTGAGTCCGACGACGGGTAACGCTCTGTCTTCCGGCAGAAAACAGGGTCACTCCGCACCTTAAGCCCTTTGACCCTGTCGTAACTTCGCAGAATCAAACGACACCCCGCACGAATGATCCGGGCAATACCCTCCCGGATTCTTCGCGAGGTACTGCTGGTGATAGTCCTCGGCGTAGTAAAACTCTGGCGCCTCCGCAATTTCGGTAGTAATCGAGTCGTGACCGGCTTGGCGCAGAGAGCTCTGGTAGCTGGCGCGAGACCCCTCCGCCGCGGCGCGCTGCGCGGCATTCGCCACATAGATGGCAGAGCGGTATTGCGTGCCGACGTCATTGCCCTGACGCATGCCCTGGGTTGGATCGTGTGACTCCCAGAAGATCCTGAGGAGTTGTTCGTAGCTCACCTTCGCGGGATCAAATACGACTCGCACGACCTCGGTGTGCCCGGTGAGCCCGCTGCAGACTTCCTCGTAAGTCGGATTCGGCGTGAAGCCGCCGGCGTAACCGACCGCGGTCGAGTACACGCCCGGTGTCTCCCAGAACTTACGCTCTGCGCCCCAAAAGCAACCCATGCCGAACAGGGCCAATTCCAATCGTGCCGGAAACGGCGGGACGATCCGATGGCCATTGACGAAGTGCAGCTCCGGAACCTCGAGCGGCGTCTTGCGGCCCGACAGGGACTGATCCGCGGTCGGCATCGTCGTCTTCTTGCGCAGCGAGAGCATGTGCAGGTCTCCTCGTGGGTCGGATTCCGGGGAGGGCCCGGCGCACAGTTGACCGGAGCCCGGGGCGGATTATCACGCGAGCCCCCGTGCCGCGCACATCTGCGTTTGCCAGCGGGAATCTTCAAGCCAATGCTAGGATGGTGCGCGCAAACCAAACACCCATGACGCGCTCCGCCAGCACTCCCCGCCTGCGCCTCATCCTGCTGTGGTACATGCTCATCATCGTGCTGGTGGCGGTAAGTGAGCGGCCCTGGAGTCACCGGTGGAGCGGTGAGCTCGCGTGGATTGCCGGCCTGGTCTTGATCGCGGCGGCCGCCCTCGGCCGCATCTGGTGCTCGGCGTTCATCGCCGGACACAAGGATGAGCAGCTCGTGACCTGGGGCCCGTACTCGCTGTGCCGGCATCCACTGTATGCCCTCTCGATGCTGGCGGGAGTCGGCATCGGCCTCGCAACGCGCAGCGTGACCTTGCTCTTGAGTACAGCGCTGCTAGTCGTGGTGTTGCATGTGCGCGCGGCGCATAGAGAGGAGAACCTGCTCCTCGCGCGGCACGGTGATGCGTTTCGCCGCTACGCCGCGCAGGTGCCGTCAGTCCTGCCGCGGCGCTGGCGAGCGGACACGCCGGCGAGCGCGACGGTGAACTTCGGCCTGTTCTGGAAATCGCTCCTCGACGCGGGAAGCTTGTTTGCGCTCTACGCGGCGATCAGCGTGTGCGACGTGCTGCAACGGGCGCTGCACTGGCCCGCTGCGTTCGTTCTGTGGTGAAGGGCTGGTTGACCGCAAGGCCGCGGATCAACCGTTCGGCGGCGAAGCCGCTGACATGACCGCGGAGGATTGCGTAACCGGTGCCGCAGGCGTCATGTCCGGCGCGAGCGGCATCGTGTAGGGATCGACCTTCTGGCGCTCCTCCTGGCGGCGGCGCTCGAGCTCATCACGCGCGCGGCGCGCCTCGCGGGCCCTTTCGAATTCCGCATCCGCGGCCGCTTTCCCGGCAGGCCCTTGCTGCGCCTCAAGCCGTATCACCGCCTCACGCGCATTGCGACACTCCCGATCGTTGAGGGCAGCGCTCTGTAGCTCGTTGCAATGGTTGATGACGCCCTGCAGGACTGCTGGATCTTCCATCAAGGCGACTGTGCTGCGAGGAGGAAGCTGCTGAGTACAGCCGGCGCTGAGCAGCGCAGCAGCAATGCCCAGGACGGCGGCTGCACTCCAGCAGCGTGAGTCGTTCGAACTCATGACCATGGTCCCCGAACCGCGATAGATGGGGTTGCGTCGCAGCGGCCCCGCTTGCTGCTTGCCCATCGAAATCGGCTGCAATCTTATGAAATTGAAGCTCTTGGGGATTGTGAAGTGCATCGCAGCTTGCATAAGCTGCTGCTGCCGGCCCGGTGTTTCGTGACCGGTTACTGCACCTGGCGGCAGCGGTGCTAGATTGAGATGGCCGCTTCATCGGCCGCGTGTCATGACGAAGAGCAGCTACTGGGGACTTCTCTGCGCGGTGCTCGCCGCACCGGCCGCTCCGTCGGCGGAGCTGCCGCCCTCCAGCACCAGCATGACGGTCATCGGCGCCAACGAGCTGCTCAGCGCCGGCGCAGAGGAGCTGCAGCGGGGCAACTTCGAACAGGGCGTCGCCCTCACGCTGCAGGGGCTGGAGCGGCCGAATGCGCCGCAGGACCGCGCGGCCGGGCTCGCCAATCTCTGCGCTGGATACGTCGGGCTGCACCAGTACGAGCTCGCCGTGGTGAAGTGCAACGAATCGCTGGAACTGGACCCCGCCAACTGGCGTACCTGGAACAACCGCGCCGCCGCCTACCTGGGCAAAGGCATGCTCGAGGCAGCGCTGAAGGATGTGCAGACGGGCCTGCAACTGTCACCGGAGTCGGGCACGCTCAAGAAGACGAAACAGATCGTCCTGGAACGCCGGCGCGTGCAGGAAGAGCAGCGACGCAAAGCGGTCGGGTCATAAGTGCCCTCCAGACCTTTGCCTCTCGCAGCTGATCCACGGATGCAGCTTAAATCTGACCTGTTCGGAACCGTGCACCGAGTCGAATGGCGGACAGGTCCTGATGTCACGTTCATTGTCGAGCGTGACACGCGCCGGGCGCGCTGGTGGCTGCGCCCATTCGCTCGCCACCTGGCCCGCCGCGAAGCGCGCGCACTGTGTGCCCTGCAGGGCATTCGAGGTGTGCCGGCGTTGCACGAGTTTGCAGCGGGTGTGCTACGGCGTGCGTGGATCGAAGGCCAACCGCTGCAGCTCGCGCGACCGCGCGACCCACGCTACTTCCGCGACGCGCTCGCCCTGCTTCGCCGGGTACATCGCGCCGGCGTGGCGCACAACGACCTGGCCAAGGAAACCAATTGGCTGGTAAGTGCCGATGGACGCGCCGCAGTCGTTGATTTCCAGCTGGCGCTTCGCTCCCGGCGTCGCGGCCGGCTGTTTCGCGTGTTGGCGCGCGAAGACATCCGGCACCTGCTCAAGCACAAGCGTACATATTGTCCACGGCAGCTGACCGCACGCCAGCTGCAGATGCTTGCTACGCCATCGCTCCTCAACCGCGCCTGGATGAGCAGCGGTAAGAAGGTCTACACCTTTGTCACGCGCCGGATCCTGGGGTGGTCCGATCGCGAGGGCGCCGGCGACCGCAAATGGAATTGACGGTTGCACTTGCGGCCTACTGGCGCTCCGACTAATCTGCGCCGCCTGCATTTTTTGGCATCCCCCAATGGCCATCGCTCATACCCACAACCTGCACCGGCCGATCACACAGCAGCAGCGCCCGTTCGGCATCCGCATCACCTTGCGGGAGAACGATCCGTTCCGCGTCATTCTCGGCCCGGAATGGCAGAAGTATCACTGGTATGCGACCGCCGTGGAGCGCGATCAGGCGCTCGAGGACATGAGCCGCAGGCACGAGTATTCGCGCAGTGGCGATCGTCCCGCGCTCGTGTTCGTGAAAGTGGAGAAGCTGGCGGAAAGCCGCAGTCTGTAGCGTCTTAGAACGGCCGGCCCATGACGAGATAGAAGGCCGTTTCGCCCTCGGTATCGTAGCCCATGGCCAGATACAGCGGCCCGAGGAAGGTATCGAGGCCCAGAAACAGGCTCGTATCCTTGCGTGCATCACCGAAGCTGGCCTGCGAGCGCTCCGCCCACGCATTGCCTGCTTCGAGCGAGATACCGGCGTATACCGGCACGTTGAGCAGGCCGGGACGATCGCCGCGCCCGATCTGCCGGTAATAAAGTACGCGCGCGATGCCGTAGTGGGGGCCGGCGATCGAATTGGCGGTAAGGCCGGAGAGATTCAGAAATCCGCCCAGCGTAAAGAAATCCTGGACCGCAGGCGTCACCGCCTCGGTGTGCAGTGTCGAGCCCGCGGAGGCCCAGAGCACCACGGTGTGCCGGCCCCAGCTGTGTGCCGCAAGCCAGTCCAGACTCAGGATGTCCGATGACTCGTCATCTCCCAGTCCGACACGTCCTGCCGTCCACTGCGCGTCGAACGCCTGGCCGGCGCGCGGAAAATTGAGATTGTCGAGCCCGTCGTAGCTGAAGCGAGTGATGAATTCCCCGGTGTCGAAGTGCTGCTCCGGAAGCGAGGGATCGCCGATATGCACGCGCGACTGCCCGGAGCCGCGCCGCACGCCGAAGCGCAGCTCGCCCCAGCTGCTGAACTCGCGCCCCACGGCCAGCTCGGCTTCCTCGCTGCGCACGCGAAACTCGGCGATCGGCACCTGGCCGCTGAGCACCGGCACGTTGCGTACCTGGAACAGGAGCTGCGGCGCGATGAAATAACGTGGCGAGTAGCTCAAGGGCTGGTAGAACTCGGTGCGAAACAGCGGGTTCTCGCCTATTTGCAGATCGGTGACCCACTCGGCGCCGAGCGCGTTGACCTCCGTGACGATGAGACGCACCGCGGCGTCGTAGCTGTTGTTGCCCTCGAAATCGTCCTGCAGGTTCAGGCTGAAGCGCACGTAGTTGGGTCCCCAGGACTTGCGCCGCGCGCGGACCTCGAGTCCCTCGCGCGCCTCGTCACGCACCATCCGGTAATCGACCGTCTCGAACAGGTCGAGGCCGTAGAGTTCCGTGATGCGTCGCTCGAGGCTGCTGGTGTCGAGGGGCTTACCGACCAGGGGGCTCATGGCTGCATCGATGATGCGGGCATAGCGGCGCGAGCGGTCATCGCTGCGCACGAAGTCGATCTGCGGCTGCCGCTCGTGCGCGCTGCGGCGCGCCACGTAACGGGCGTACTCCTCATTTGACACGCTGAGCTGGCGCAGGCGCGGCTCGACGGCGCGCGCCGCGTCGGCTCCGCTGTCGATCGCCTCGGTAACCTTGCTGAAGTCGAACGAAGTCATGCCGCCGAGCAGTGGCTCGATGACCACGTCGCGCGCAGTCAAGGTCGCACGCTGCCGGCCAGTCTCGCGCCGAATCAGCATCGCCAGCATCTGGGTGGAAACATCGAGCGGCGTCGTCAGGGCGTCAAGCTTCTGCAGCGGGAAGCTCACGTCCGAAACGATCAGAACGTCAACGTTGAGGCTCCGGGCAATATCGACCGGCAGGTTCTCCGCCAGGCCGCCATCCACCAGCACGCGCTTGTCGAGCTCCACCGGCTCGAACACCCCGGGTGCCGACATGCTGGCGCGCATTGCGGTGGCCAAGTCGCCGCTGTCGAGTACGACGGTCGCGCCGGTCTCGATATCGGCCGCGACCGCACGAAATGGAATCGGCAGGTCGTCGAAGTTCTCCACCTGCGATACCGGCAGGGTCTGCAGGCGCAGCATCTGGTTGAGCTTCTGCCCTTGGATCAGCCCGCGCGGCAGCAGGAACTTGCCGCCTTTCAGGCCCAGCGGCAGTCGCACGGGAAAATCGCGGTCATCCTGCTTGCGGCGAAACGCGAGATCCTTGCGTGAGGGTCGGTCGCGGAAAGCGTCCTGCCAGTCGATCGAGGTCATGAGCTTCTCGATCTCATCCGCCGACATGCCGGAGGCGTACAGGCCTCCGACTACCGCGCCCATGCTGGTTCCGACGATGGCATCGACCGGTACGTGCATGTCGTCGAGCGCCTTGAGTACGCCGACGTGAGCCGTGCCTCTCGCGCCGCCACCGCTCAGGACGAGCCCGATGCGTGGTCGACCACTCTCGGTGGGTGAGGCTTCGAGACTCGTCGGCGTCGGGGCTTGCTCTGCCCAAGCCACGGCCGACAACAGCAGAAGGACCAAGCCAGCGACGCCCGCAGTATGTCCAGCCACCGGATTTGAACTGGCAGAGGGATTCAAGTCGGAGTCGCGCCCCAGCCGATGTATACGCGTTTGTTGTGCTTTCCCTTGTTCTCGACCTTGGTGACCTGCATCGGGCCAATCTCGCCGGTGTGCGCGACGTGGGTGCCGCCACAGGGCTGCAGATCGACCCCGGGAATACTGAGCAGGCGGACCCGGCCTGCGCCGACCGGCGGGCGGACCGACATCGTGCGTATCAACTCGGGCTGCCGGGCGAGCTCCTCGTCTGTTATCCACTCCGAGTGCACCTTCGTGTCGGCGCGAATCAGCCCGTTGAGCGAGACGCTCACCCGCTCGCGGTCGATCTCATCCTGGGTATCGAAATCGAGGCGACTGCGGTCGGCCGCGATCTGTCCCCCCGTCACTCCGAATTTCAGGATGGCCCCGAGGAGATGCAGCGCGGTGTGCATGCGCATGTGTGCGTAGCGCCGATCCCAGTCGATCTCGGCAGTCACCCTGTCGCCGACGCGCAAAGCAGCAGGCGATAGCTCCGGAACATGAACGATCCGGCCCTGCTCGCCCTTGCGGGTGTCGGTGATCCGGACCGAAATCCCGTTGCCGCTGCGCAGCCAGCCGCTGTCGCCGGGTTGCCCGCCACCCAGAGGATAGAACACCGTGCGATCGAGCACGATTGCGCCTTCCTGGCACTCGAGAACCTGCGCCTCGCAGGACCTGAGGTAGGCATCCTGCTGGAACAGGGCTTCGGTAGTCATGGCTGCAAGATTTAGCAGTGAACCTCGCGCGCGTCCACCCCGGCGCGGCAGGTGGGCGTCACTTGGTCGCGCGCGCCCGACTCGCTACACTGCGCCGCAACTCCAACAGCCCCGCATGGCTCCAGCGCTGCGCACGTTCTCGCTCCTGCTCCCGTTGCTGCTCCTGGGTACCGCCTCCGCCCAAGAGGCAAGCGATTGGGAGCACTACGGGGGCGATGACTTCGGACAGCGCTACTCGACCCTGGCCGAAATCGATCGCGACAACGTCGCCGGGCTCGAGCAAGCGTGGGTCTATCGCACCGGGGAGCTCGGCGCGGGATTCGCGCGCGCCGACAAGCTAGCCTTCGAGGCGACGCCGATCCTGATCGATGCCACGCTTTACCTGAGCACTCCGACCAACATCGTCATCGCGCTCGACGCCTCGACCGGCAAGGAACGCTGGCGCTATGACCCGCAGATCGACCGCAAGGGTCACTACGCGGAGGCGACCTCCCGCGGAGTCAGCGCCTGGCGCGATGGCCCTGCAAGATTCGCCGGCGTCTGCGGCCTGCGCATCTTCATGGGCACGCTGGACGCGCGTCTCATCGCCGTCGACGCCCGCACCGGCAAGCCCTGCGCGGACTTTGGCCCGGGCGGGGAAGTCGATCTCACGACCGGCGTGCGGCTGCGTGACCGGCACGATTACGTCGTGACCTCGCCGCCCGCGATCTACAGGGACCTGGTGATCGTGGGTGCGGCCATCGGTGACAACCGCGCGGTCGATGTCGAGCGCGGCGTGGTCCGCGCATTCGATGCACGTACCGGCGCGCTGCGCTGGTCCTGGGACCCCATCCCGACCGATCCCGCCGATCCGGTGAGCAAGGAATGGAACGCGCGCGATGCGCAGCGCACCGGGGCGGCGAATGCCTGGAGCCTGATGTCGGTGGATCCTGCGCGCGGGCTCCTGTTCGTCCCGACCGGTTCAGCAAGCCCAGACTTTTACGGTGGCGAGCGGTTGGGCTCGAACCGCTACGCCAATTCCCTCGTGGCACTCAACGCGGCGACGGGCAAGGTCGTCTGGCACCAGCAGCTCGTGCATCACGACCTGTGGGACTACGACGTACCCGCGCAGCCGGTGCTCGCCGAGCTCGTGCGCGACGGCAAGAACGTTGCCGCGGTAGTACAGGCGACGAAGATGGGCGTCCTGTTCGTGTTCGACCGGGAAACCGGTGCGCCGCTGTTCGACATTCGCGAGCGCCCGGTGCCGCGTTCCAATGTTCCGGGCGAACAATCGTGGCCGACCCAACCGCTGCCGGTGCTGCCGCCGCCGCTCGTTTCACACGGGCGCGTGCGGCCCGAGGATGCCTGGGGGCTTACGTTCTGGGATCGTGGCAAGTGTCGCGACCGTATCGCGGCGCTGCGCTCGGAAGGCATCTACACGCCACCGAGCCTCGAGGGGACGATTCTCTATCCGAGCTATGCCGGCGGCAGCAATTGGGGCGGGCTCGCTCTCGACAGCGAGCGTCAGTGGGCGATCGTGCCCGTGAATCAACTGCCGATGGTCGTGACGCTGATCAAGACCGACGCGGTGCGCGCCATGGCGCGCTCGGGTGAGTATCCGGATTCGGAGTTTGCTCTGCAGGCAGGTACGCCCTACGGAATGCGCCGCGAGGCGCTGCTGTCGCCCTGGGGTTTGCCCTGCACTCCGCCGCCGTGGGGGTCGCTCGCGGCGGTGGACCTGCGCAACGGCGAGATCAAGTGGCAGGTGCCGCTCGGGTCGACGCGCGATCTGCTGCCGTTCTTCGTGCCGACGCGCACTCTGGGGACGCCCAATTCCGGCGGACCGATCGTCACGGCCGGCGGACTGGTGTTCATCGGCGCTGCCATGGACAACTACCTGCGCGCCTTCGATGTCGAAACCGGCAAGGAGCTGTGGACGGGACGCCTGCCCGCGGGTGGTCAGGCGACACCCATGACCTACCACGACTCCGTGCGCGATCGTCAGCTTGTGGTCATCGCGGCCGGAGGCCATGGCGGTCTGGGAACCCGGCAAGGCGATTACGTGATCGCGTTCGCGTTGCCTCGACCCGCCGGCACTGCACCCAAGAAGCAATGAGAGTGCACGATTCGAGAAGGTGGCGTGTGCCGCCCCGCGCGGTCATCGCGGCGCTGCTCGCGCTCGGCCCGGTCGTCGTCGCAGCGAGGGCGAGCGAGTTACCCGAGCTCGGGCCGATCACGGTGACGGCGACACGGCGTGCGCAATCACTCAGCGACTTCCCGGGCAGCGTGTCACGTATCGGCTCCGAGGTGATCAGCGATGTGGGCCCGACTCATCACAGCGAGGTGATGAATCGTGCGCCCGGCACCTACATACAGCGGGGCAGCGGGCAGGAGAGCCTCACGGCGATCCGCTCGCCGGTGCTGACCGGAGCCGGCTCCTGCGGCGCGTTCCTGTTCCTCGAGAATGGCATCCCGATCCGGCCCACCGGCTTCTGCAACGTGAATGACATGTTCGAAGTGAACTTCGAGCAGGCCCAAGCCATCGAGATCGTGCGCGGGCCGGGGTCGGCCCTGTATGGCTCGAGCGCCGTCCATGGAATTATCAATGTGCTGATGCCGGATGCATCGCAGTTGCCCGCGCTCGGGCTCGCGAGCGATTTTGGTCCAGACGCTTACGTGAGCGCACGGCTCGCCACTGCTACCCACGGCACGGGCACGGATCTCGGGTTGCTGGGCCACTATACGCACGACGACGGCTGGCGCGATCATTCCGGTTTCGAAGAAGAAAAGCTCAACGGCCTGCTCGAGCATCGCGCTGGCGGCGGCACGCTGCGCATGATGCTTACGGGAACCAATCTCAACCAAGACACGGCCGGATTCATCCAGGGGTTTGAGGCTTACAAGGACCCTGCGATCGCACACTCCAACGCGAACCCGGAAGCATTTCGCGATGCGGACAGCACGCGGCTGAGCACCCAGTGGGATGCCCCGTGGGGCGAGCATGCCGATCTCGACCTGCGTGCGATCGCGCGGCATTCCCACATGGAATTCCTGCAGCACTTCCTGCTGGGCAAGCCGCTCGAGCGCAACGGCCAGGATAGCGTTGCCGCGCTGACATCGATCGCCTGGCACCTGAGCGGCGGCAGTCAGCTCACAGCAGGGGCGGACATCGAGTTCTCCAACAGCACGCTGCTCGAGGTACAAGATCATCCCACGACCGACGGCAGTCCGGCGGCGAACGCGATCCGCCCCGCGGGTAAGCACTACGACTACGACGTGAACGCCTGGGTGCTGGCGCTCTATGGCCAGCTCGAGTGGCCGCTCGCCACGGCGTGGACGCTCAGTGCGGGCCTGCGGGGCGAGTACACGCACTACAGCTACGACAATCATATGATCGATGGGAACACCGACGAGAATGGCGTGCCCTGCCCGCTCGCCGGCTGTCTGTACAACCGGCCGGCGGATCGGAACGATCAGTTCGAGAACCTGGCGCCGAAGCTCGGCATCAGCTGGCGTTTCGCCGCGGGTCAGCTCGCCTACCTCAATCTCACCAGCGGCTTTCGCGCACCGGAAACCACGGAGCTGTATCGTCTGCAGCGCCAGCAGTCGGTGGCCGACCTGGATTCCGAGCGCATCGAGGGCGTCGAGCTGGGACTGCGCGGCACGACGCGCAGCCTCACCTACGCACTCGCCGCGTTCGACATGGACAAGCGCAACGTCATCTTGCGCGATGCCGCGGGCTTCAACGTCAGCAACGGCCGCACCAGTCACCAAGGCGTGGAATATGAATTCACGTGGGCCATCGTGCCGCAATTGCTCCTGAGTGGCGCGGGCACGGTGGCGCGACACCGCTACGAGTTCAGCCGCAGCGCGGACGCCGGCGAGCAGATCCAATCGGGCAACGATGTCGACACCGCTCCCCACAATCTGCATTCGCTGCGTCTCGGGTGGTTACCCTTATCCGCGCTGCGGGCCGAGGTCGAGTGGGTGCGGGTCGGCCCGTACTTCCTCGACGCGGCCAATTTGCATCGCTACGTGGGTCACGACCTGTTCAATCTGCGCTGCGGCTGGCAGATGGCCGATCATTGGCGGTTGGATGCTCGCGTCAATAACCTTCTCGACGTCGCGTATGCCGATCGCGCCGATTTCGCGTTCGGCAACTACCGTTACTTCCCGGGGCGCGAGCGCACGCTGTTCTTCGAGATCGGCTATTCTTCCGACTGAGCGCGAGACCGATCGCACGAGACCGGACCGGGAATGCCTTATCTGATCCTTTCACTCGCGATCCAGATCGCGCTCATCGTCCACGTGATTCGCACCGGTCGCAATTCACTGTGGATCTGGGCGATTGCCCTGATCCCGGTGGCTGGGCCGATCGCGTACGTGCTGGCCGAGGTCCTGCCGGAGCTACTGCGCAGCCGTGCGGCGCGGCGCGCGACCGCAGCAGTGCGCAAGTCGCTGGATCCCGAGCGCGACTTGCGCCGCTATTCCAGCGAAGTGAAGGTCTCGGGCAACATCGACAGCCGCAGGCGCTACGCCGAGGAACTCACCGCTCACGGCCAGTTCGACGCTGCGATCGACGCCTATCGGGCGGCACTAACCGGGCTTTACGAGCATGACCCGCAACTGCTCCTCGGCCTCGCGCGCGCCGAATTCGGAAAGACAGATTTCACCGCGGCACGTGCAACGCTCGATCGGCTGATCGAGCACAACCCCGCCTTCAAGTCCGCGGACGGTCATCTGCTTTACGCACGCGCCCTCGAGGGCGAAGGCAATCTCGGCAAGGCCCTCGACGAGTATCGGGTGCTCAGCGGCTACTATCCCGGTGCCGAAGCGCGCGTGCGCTACGGCCAGCTGTTGAAACGGCGTGGCGACCTCGATGCCGCGCACCGCGTATTCCAGGAGCTGCTCGACAATGCGCAGCTGGCGCCCGCGCACTATCGCAAGGCGCAGCGCGAATGGCTGGAGTTGGCACGGCGTGAGCTGTGAGCCGGGCGCGGCCGGCGGCATGCTGTAACCTGCGCGCACACACGAGCGTGAATATGACCCTTCTGTTACCCGCCCTCGACTGATTTTCCTACCGATCGCCCTCTAGGATCTGTTCGTGGCAGCCCGCTGTCTTTTACACGCAGGTCTGCGGTGCGCAGCACTCCGGAGGAGACGATCTCGATGCAACCACGACTTATCTGCCTGGCCATCGCCGTGTTGTGCGCGTGGTGCGGTGTGGTGCACGCCGATGAACAGACCGAGGCGCAGCTCCTGCAGCGCTTGGAACAGCAGGAAGAGCGCATCAAGGTACTGGAGCGCAAGCTCGAGATCCAGGACGAGACCGCCAGGACAGCCGCGGAGGGGGCACCAGTCGTCAAGGCCAGCACCAAGGGATTCTCATTCCAGTCCGCCGACGGCGCCAACCAGGTGAGGCTGCGCGGACTGATCCAGGCTGACGGCCGCTTCCTGGTGGAGGATGCGGGTCTCGGCGGCGTCGACACCTGGCAGCTGACGCGCGTGCGTCCGATCATCGAAGGCACGCTCTACAATTTCGTCGACTTCCGCTTCACCCCCGACTTCGGCCAGGGGCGCACCGTGATCCAGGATGCCTACCTGACCGCGCGCTTCAGCCCGGCCTTGCGGCTCACGGCGGGCAAGTTCAAGAGTCCCTTCGGTCTGGAGCGGTTGCAATCGGCCTACGACATTCGTTTCGTGGCCCGCGCCTTTCCCACCAGCCTGGCCCCGAACCGCGATATCGGCCTGAATTTCGAGGGCGATCTGTTCGGCGGCAAACTCAACTATGCCCTCGCCTATGCGAACGGCGTGATCGACGGGGGCAGCAGCGAAGCGCTGGGCGATGTCGACGTCGACGACAAGAAGGACTGGATCGCGCGCCTGTTCACACAGCCGTTTGCAGACGCCGACTCCTTTGCGCTGCGTGGCCTCGGCTTCGGCATTGCCGGCAGCTACCTCAAGCAGACCGGCACGGCAGCCCAGCCCCTGCTGCCCGCATTTCGCACTTCACCGCAGCAGACTTTCTTTCGCTACCGCAGCGGCGCCACGCCTACGATCGCTGATGGCGAGCGCCTGCGCTACTCGCCGCAGTTCTACTACTACGTGGGCAGCTGCGGCTTATTGGGTGAGTACGTGCAGGTCTCGCAGGAGGTCGCACGCACGACGACCGCCGGCACGCGCCGCGCAACGATCAACACCAACGCGTGGCAGCTCGCGGCAGCGTGGTTCGTTACTGGTGAAGAAGAGACCTTCCGCGGTTACACGCCCAACTCGACGTTCATCCCCGGCCAGTCCTGGGGCGCGCTCGAACTGGTGGCGCGCTATCACGAGCTCGACATCAACGATGAGGCGTTCGCGGGCGGCGGGGCCTCCTTCGCTGATCCAACCGTGTCCGCCAGCAAGGCGGCCAGCCTTGAGATTGGCATCAACTGGTATCTGAACCAGAATCTGAAATGGGAGCTCGATTATGGCGTCACGCGCTTCGACGGCGGCACGGCCACGGGCGACCGCGACGATGAGAAATTCTTCCTGACCCGCTTTCAGCTAGGCTTCTGATGCCCGACGCACCTCCCGGAGTGTTTCATGTCTGACCATCGATATACGCGACGCCTGGTCCTGACCGCCGCGCTGGCGCTCGTCGTGCCGTTTCCGGCAGTGCACGCCGCCACAACGGTGACTCTGCTTAATGTCTCGTACGACCCGACGCGTGAGCTTTACGTCGACTACAACGCCGCGTTCGCGAAGTACTGGAAAGCCAAGACTGGCCAGGACGTGAAATTCAACCAGTCCCACGGTGGCTCAGGCAAGCAGGCGCGTACAGTCATCGATGGACTGGCCGCCGACGTAGTCACGCTCGCGCTCGCTGCCGACATCGATGCGATCGCCACGCTGGGCAAGCTCCTGCCACTCAACTGGCAGAGCCGCCTGCCCCATAACAGCTCTCCCTACACGTCCACGATCGTGTTCCTGGTGCGGAAGGGTAACCCGAAGGGCATCCGCGACTGGGGCGATCTCGTCAAGCCGGGCATCTCGGTGATCACGCCCAACCCGAAGACCTCTGGTGGTGCACGCTGGAACTACCTCGCGGCCTGGGCCTGGGCGCTGCGACAGCCCGGTGGGAGCGATCAGAGCGCCGAGGATTTCGTGCGCCGCCTGTACAAGAACGTGCCGGTACTCGATACGGGTGCGCGCGGTTCCACTACGACGTTCGTGCAGCGGGGCATCGGCGATGTGCTGCTGGCATGGGAGAACGAGGCGTTGCTCGCCATCCGCGAGCTCGGCTCGGATAAGGTGCAGATCGTCGTGCCCTCACTCAGCATCCTGGCCGAGCCCCCGGTCGCAGTGGTCGACAAGGTGGCGCTTCGGCACGGCACCCGCGACGTCGCGCAGGCTTATCTCGAATACCTGTACAGCAAGGAAGGTCAGGATATCGTTGCCCGCAACTACTACCGGCCGCGCGATCCGGAAGTCGCAGCGAAATACGCGAATCGGTTTCCGCAACTGGAACTCGTAACGATTGCCGACTTCGGCGGCTGGGCGAAGGCGCAGCGCACTCACTTCGCCGCGGGCGGTGTCTTCGAGCGCATCTACGCGCCCTGACGCCGACTGCTTCAGTGCAGCCGGCGTTCGCGGGTTACTGGACCACGAGCCGGTATCCGGCGCCCGGAGCAGTCTGCAGCACCTGCGGCATGGCTGGGTTGGCCTCGAGTTTCTGGCGCAAGCGGTGCACGAGCTGTTTCAGCAGTTGTCGATCGCCGGCGCCTGAGTGTCCCCACACGTGCACCAACAGGCGATCCGACCCTACCGTGCGACCGTGGTTCGCGAGCAGCGCCTGCAGGAGCCGCAGTTCGAGCTTGGTGAGCCGCACAGGCACGGCCGCCCCGACCTGGACCGTGTGTTCGGCGACGTCGAGCTTCACGCGGCCGGCAGCGAGTTCCGCCACCGGCGCGCCGCCAGCGCGGCGTAACAAGGCCTTCACGCGCGCCAGCAGGGTTCGCGGACTGAACGGCTTGGTCAGGTAATCATCGGCCCCGAGCTCCAGCGCCCTGACCAGATCTTCTTCCTCACCCCGTACGGTGAGCATCATGATCGGAACCGGCGAGCGTGCGCGAATCGCCTGGCAGACTTGAAAGCCACTCGCGCCCGGCATGTTGATGTCGAGGATCACGAGGTCCGGCGCTTCCGCTTCGAAGCAACTGATCGCTCCAGGTCCATCACTCGCCTTCACCACGAGGTAGCTTGCCTGGGACAGGGCGAAGCCGATCAACGCCAGCAGGTCTGCGTCGTCATCGGCGACCAGGATCTTCACGCGGGTTCCACCGGGAGCGTCAGGATGAAGCGCGTGTGGTTTTCCGTGGTGCGCGTCGCGCTGATCGTGCCGCCATGCCGATCGATGATCGACTTGACGATCCACAGGCCGAGCCCCAGCCCGCCCGGCGCCGGCTCCTCGTCCGCGCCGCGCTGGAAGCGATCGAAGATGGTCGCCCCGCCGTTCGCCGGTACCCCAGTACCGGGATCATCCACCCAGGCCGCGACCACATCGTCACGGCGTTCTGCACCAACCCGGATCTCGCTCGCTTCGGGCGCGAACTTGCTCGCGTTGGCGAGCAGATTCACGAACACCTGCGTGAGACGCGGCGCATCGCCGCTGATCGAGGGCAGGTTGTCGGGTAACGCCAGTGCCAGGCCCTGATGGCGCTGTGCCAGTAACGGCGCCACCAGTGACTGGGCATCGGTAATCACGTCGCTGAGCCTGATACTCTGGTGGCGGATGCCGAGCTGGCCCGATTCGATGCGCACACTCTCGAGCAGGTTGTCGATGAGGCGCGTGAGTCGCAGCGTGCCGCGCTCCAGCGACAGCACCAGCTCGGCGCGTTGCTCCGCGGGCATCGTTTCCAGGCCGCTGCGCAGCAGCTCGATGGAGGCGAGCTGCGCAGCGAGCGGCGTGCGGAATTCGTGCGAGATGTTGGCCAGCACCGAATCGCGCGCCCGCCGTACCGCCTCGAGCTCGGTCTCGTCACGAATCACCTGGACCTGCAGTCCCTCGACCATCGCGGCACTCGTGATGACCGTAGTGCGTGGATTGCCTTCGATGGGAACGAGGTACTCGACCGCGCGCGCGCTGCCTTCCGTCTGCGCCTGCACGATGGGGCAACGGTTCCGGCACGGGCGCTCGCCCTCGACCGGTTGCGGCTTGAGCACGTCGCCGCAGAAACGCCCGAGCGCCTCGCTCGCATCCACGCCCAGGAGCCTGGCCGCCTGCGGATTCAGGTAACGGATGACGCGGCTGCGATCCACGGCGAAGACGCCTTCGACGATGCCGCCCAGCACGGCCTGCGCTTCCGCTTCGCGGCGCCGCAGGGTGCCGGTGAGATCCACGAGATTGCGACGCATGTCTTCCATCGTGCGCGCGAGTACGGCCATTTCCGCGACGCCACCGCTAGGAATAGACGTGGAGAAATCTCCTTTCCCCAACCGCGCGGCCGCCGCGGTGAGCGCCCGGCTCGGGCCGGCCACCTGCTGTCCCAGCCACGTGCCGGCCACGACTGCCAGGGCCGCGATCACCAGCGCGGTGATCAGCAGGCGCTTTTCGAGTCGACGCACCGCGGTGTCGATATCGCGGGCCGGCAGGCGTGTCTCGATCAGGGCCACCGCCTCGCCGCTCGCTGCGAACACGGGAAAACTGGCCGCGTACAAGTCCAACGACTTGATGCGCGCCAGAGCCGAACGTCCGTCGGCGAGACCCGCGGTATGCAGCGCCGTGAAAGCGTCGACCGGTGCCGCGGCGAAGGTGCGGTAATAGATGAGTCGTACCGCCAGCCCGGCGTGCTCGCCCAGCTGTCGCGCCACCGTGTCGTCCAAGAGCCGCGCCACGACTACCTTGGCGCCCGGCAAGTTGGGAAAGGTTGTCGAGGCTCCAAGCACGGCGTGATCCAGGCTCGCTGGCGCCGCCAGGAAGCGCTCGCCCTGCTCGGTCTCACTCGTCATCAGCTCATCCCAGGGAAGCGCCGCACCGACCTGTGCGACGAGCCGTTGGCCATCGAAGATCGCGCAGGCATCAATCGCCGGCCCGAGACAGAAGCGCCTGAGCACTGGCGCCGTGGCTTCCTCGCGACCTTCTGCGAGCAGGCGCGTCAAGGTCGGATGAACGGATACCGCGCGAGCGGTGCCGAGCGCATCTTCGCCGGCTCGTCGCAGGTCCTCGCGCGCCATCGCACCCGCGAGCTGCACGCGCGCCTGGCCCTGCGCGTCCGCCTGATTGCGCAGCAAGCGAGTGGCGAAAATCGAGATTCCTCCAACCACCAGCGCGACGATGATCACGTTGGTCATTGCGAGCCACCCGCCGAGGCTCACCTTGGAGGGGTCGAGGCTGAGGCGCTCCCAGGCCTGGCGCAGAAAGTTCCGCATCGACGCGCCCGTCACCGCCGCCGGTATCCGGTGCGCCATTCGATCAGCGTCTTCACGACCAGCGTCACGACCGCCAGCAGCGTGAGGAGCGACGCCACGGCGAATGCCCCGACGAAGTTGTATTCGTTGTAGAGGATCTCCACGTGCAGCGGCATGGTGTTGGTCAGTCCACGAATGTGACCCGATACTACCGATACTGCGCCAAATTCGCCCATGGCGCGCGCGTTGCAGAGGATCACGCCGTACACCAGGCCCCAGCGGATCTTCGGCAGGGTCACGCGGAAGAAGGTCAGCCACCCTCCGGCGCCGAGCGTAATGGCGGCCTCCTCTTCGTCGTTGCCGAGCTGCTGCATGAGGGGAATCAGCTCGCGCGCCACGTATGGAAAGGTTACGAACATCGTGGCGAGCACGATGCCGGGCAGCGCGAAGATGATGCTGATGTCGCGATCCTGCAGCCAGTTGCCGAACCACCCCTGCAGTCCGAAGAGCAGCACGAACACCAGTCCGGAGACAACCGGCGACACCGCGATCGGCAGGTCGATGAGCGTGATGATGAAGCTCTTGCCGCGAAACTCGAACTTGGCAAGTGCCCAGGCGGCGGCGATGCCGAACAAGGTATTGAGCGGCACGACAGTCGCAGCCATCGTCAGCGTCAGCCGGATCGCTGCGGCCGCGTCGGGATCGACGAAGCTCCTGAGGTAGGTTGCCGCGCCGCGCTCGAGCGCCGTTGCGAACACCGTTGCGAGCGGGGCGAACAGCAGAGCCGCGAGGAACGTGAGCGACAGCCCGATGAACGTCCAGCGCAACAGCGTCGAGACGAGGGTGTCGTGTCCGGGCCGGGTAGCGCGGTCCTCGAGGTGCGCAATATGCGTGCTGCCCGCCATCAGCGTCCTCCCGCCACCATCCAGCGCCGGCCCCAGGCCTGCAGCAGGTTGATACTCAGCAGCAACAGGAACGAGATCACCAGCGTGACGAACCCGAGGGCTGCAGCCGCGCGATAATCGAATTCCTCGAGCCGGATGACGATGAGGAGCGGAGTGATTTCGGTTTTCATCGGCAAGTTGCCGGCGATGAAGATCACCGATCCGTATTCGCCCACCGCGCGCGCGAACGCGAGCGCGAACCCGGTGAGCAGCGCCGGCATCACGGTCGGAAGGACGATGCGGCGGAAGATATAGAAGCGGCCCGCGCCCAGCGTCTCCGCGGCATCTTCTAGATCACTTTGCACTTCCTGCAGCGCCGGCTGCAGTGAACGCACCACGAATGGCAGACCGATCAGCGTCAGCGCGACGGTGACGCCGATCCAGGTGTACGCGACCTTGATGCCGAGCGGCTCGAGGTAGCGTCCGATCCAGCCGTTCTGCGCGAATACTGCGGTCAGCGCGATGCCCGACACCGCCGTCGGCAACGCGAATGGCATGTCGATGAGCGCATCGATGATCTTGCGTCCCGGAAATTCGTAGCGCACCAGCGTCCAGGCAATGATGAAACCGAACACTGCATTGACACTCGCGGCCAGCAGGGACGCGCCGAAGCTCAACCGGTAAGAAGCCACCGAGCGCGGATCGGTGACGACGTGCCAGAACTCGCTCCAGGGCAGAGTGCCGGCCTTGAGCACCAGCGCCGCGAGCGGAATCAGCACGATCGCGCTCAGGTAGAACATCGCAAAGCCGAACGTCAGGCCAAAACCCGGCAGGACGCTGGGTTGACGGAAGCTGCTCATGCGCGCGACCCACCGGGGACGGGACGGTAGACCACGAGAATCGGCCTGGTGGGTGCGCCGGCAAATATCGCGGCAAAGCGCTCGCGGAGCTGACCGACCGCCGCGATGCCGAGGATCAGCATTGGCTCAGGGGATTCCTTGAGCTGCGCCGCGAGCTCCGCAGCGCTATCACCCGTGCGCAGCTCGGTACGCATCTCCAGGCTGTGCATCGCCTGGGCCTCCGAGCGCGCGTCAAGCAGCTCGCGTATGCCGAGAGAGCGCTCGCTGTCGGGCGTCCCCGCCGGCATGATGCCGAGGTACACAGCTTCGGCCGCAATGTGGCGCAACAGGCTCGCGGCTACAGCCATCGTGCCGCCGCGCGCGAAGCGATCCAGCCAGTGAATCAGAACCCGTTGTGGATTGAGCGGCGGCGGCGGCAGAATGAGCACTTCGGTCACCCCTTGCCGCAACAGCCATTCGAGCTGTTCGAGCACGCCCGGCGCCGAGGCGAGAACCGCCACACCGGCAGGCTCGACGCGGCTCACGCGCCCCGCGCCAGCGGGAGCAGCCAGAGCAGGCTCCACGCGGACGCTGACTCGCGTGCGCATGCGCGCGGCCAGATTCACCAGGAACGGATGACGGCCCAGGTCTCCCGCTTGCGATGCCTCGGCAGCAAGAGCCGTGAAGCTCGAGAGTGGTGTCGGCAGCACGTGGATGCGACGCATGCCGATCGCTACCCTGCCCCCCGGCGCCAGCGGAAACATCCGCTGTTCGCGTTGGGTGCGGCTCGCCTCCAGCATGCCGACGTCCGGATTGTTTTCCGGCCCGATGAGCTGCGCGGCGGCACGATCGTCGAGGCGTATGCGGATGCGCTCGAGCGCCCCGGTGAAAACGACTTCGTCCACGGTGCCCCGCGCAATGTAGGACGAGGCCAGCGCTTCGGGCGTCGGTGCCAGCTCCGCCTCTTCCGGGCGCAGCACCGCGACGACCTCATGCTCGCGCCGGTTATCGATGCGCTCGGCACCCGGCACGTCGACGGGCGCAGCACCGAGGCGGATTCCGTCCGGCGTCTGGCGTGCCAACAGCAAGTTGGCCGCGCCGAGGAAGGTCGCCACGAAGCGCGTCGTGGGCCGCGCATACAGTTCATCGGGTGGTGCGGTCTCGAGCAGGCGCCCGAGATTCATGACGCCGATGCGGTCGGCAAGCGCAAAAGCCTCCTGCTGATCGTGCGTCACCAGCACGGTGCTGATCCTGAGCTCACGCTGCACCTGCCGGATCGTGCGTCGCAGTTCTTCGCGGATCTTGGCATCGAGCGCGCCGAACGGCTCGTCGAGCAGCAGGACCTCGGGCTTGTGGGCGAGCGCGCGCGCGACCGCGATGCGTTGCTGTTGACCGCCCGAGAGCTGCGTTGGAAGGCGATCGTCGAGCCCTTCCAGAGCCACCAGGCGCAGCAGTTCCTTGCGTCGCTCGCGCCGTTCGCGTGCGCGCATGCGCCGCACGCGCAGGGCGAACTCAATGTTCTCGGCCACCGTCATGTGCCTGAAGAGCGCGTAGTTCTGGAAAACCAGGCCCACGCCGCGCTGACGCGCGGACACGTTGGTGACATCGCGGCCGTGTAGTGAAATGCGCCCGTGATCGACGCCCGTCAGCCCCGCGATGGCGCGCAGTAACGTGCTCTTGCCGCTGCCGCTCGGTCCGAGAAGCACGAAGAACTCCCCTTCGCGAACGTCGAGCGACACATCGTTCACCACCGGGACGCCCTGGTAGCGCTTGGTGACCTGGTCCAGCGTTATCGACATGCAGACCTGACGGGTTTGAGCCTCGACCGGAGATGGTACCGGCGGGCCGGTCTGGGCGTCAGTTGGTTCGCGGTTATAAGGCGGTTACAAGCGGTTACGAGCGCAACGCGGTGCGCGCGCGCCGCGGCCGCGGGACCTGCTGTGTGATGCAGTGGATATTTCCGCCGCCGAGGAGGATCTCGCGCGCCGGTACGCCCACGACCCTGCGTCCGGGGAAAACACGCTTCAGCACGGCCAACGCAGCGCGATCGCGCCGGGCGTCGAGCAGCGGCGCGACGACGCCGCGATTGGCGATGTAGAAGTTCACGTACGAGCCTGCGAGCCGATGGCCAGCGACGCGCGGGCGCGTGCCCTCGACCGAGCGCACTCCCTGCGCCTCTTCCGGCGTCGAGTAGAGCGGGCCGGGCTGGATCAGCTTGTGCACCTTGAGCCTGCGGCCGCGCGCATCGCGCGCCTGTGCGAGCCGCTCGAGGGCATCGTGCGAGATTGCGTGCTGAGGATCGGTGCGATCGTTGGTCCAGATGAGGCACACCTCGCCCGGCCGCACGAAGCAGCACAGATTATCGACGTGACCGTCAGTCTCATCGAGGTACACGCCGCGTCCCAGCCAGATGACGACTTCGACGCCGAGATACCGGCGCAGGTACTCCTCGGTCTGCGCGCGTGTGAGATCCGGGTTGCGGTTAGGATTGAGCAGGCACTCTTCGGTCGTGATGCAGGTGCCCTGGCCGTCGACATGGATCGCGCCGCCTTCGAGGATGAGCGGAGCGCGATAGCGCTCGACTCTTTCGATGGCGAGCACCCTGCGCGCCACACGCTCGTCACGGTCCCAGGGTACGTACAGCCCGCCATTGAGGCCGCCCCAGGCGTTGAAGCGCCAGTCGATACCCCGCCGCTGACGGTGAGCATTGACGACAAACGTGGGGCCGACGTCGCGCATCCAGGCGTCATCGCTCGCGAGCTGCACGACACGAACGTTTCGCGGCAATTGCGCACGCGCGTTGGCGAGCTGCGCGCGCGAGGCCCCGACGGTGACGGACTCGAACTTCGCAATCGCCGCGGCCACTGCAGCAAATGCCGCCTGCGCGGGCCGCCCGTCCAAACGCCAGTTGTCCGGCCGTTCCGGCCAAAGCATCCAGCAGCCGGCGTGCGGCTCGAATTCTCCCGGCATGTGAAAGCCGTGACGGGCTGGAAAGCCCCGGACGGTTCGGCTCATCGCTGTGGCCGCAGGTTTGGGGTGAGTCGCGATTGTAGCAGTCACGGCGTACAGAGCCGGCCGGAGTTGCCGCGTCTCGGAGCGCCTTGCGGCGCGCGAGCGCCGCGGCGGCTCAGATGCCGACGAGATACAGGCTGAGCGTGGACAGCAGCGTGCCGAGCAACGCGCCCGCCAGAACATCGGTCGGATAGTGCAGTCCGAGAATGACGCGCGAAGCCGCCACGAGAGCGGCAAACGGCACCAGCAGAAGTACCAGCTCCGGGAAGCGCGCGCTTGCCAGGATGGTGAAGGACACCGCGTGCAGTGTGTGTCCTGACGGGAAGCTGTAGCGATCAAGGGGCGCCATGCCCAGCTCGATGCGAGCATCGGAAATGAACGGACGCTCGCGCACCAGCGTGCGCTTAAGGCCCTTGTAGACCATGACCCCGACCAGCCCCGTGACCACCATCTGCAGTGCCACGTGCCGACCGGTTTCGCCGTAGAGCAGTGGCAACACCAGCATCAACACATACCACAGCCCACCGTCGCCGAGCCGGCTGATCGCGCGGAAGAATTCGCGCACCTGTGGCTGCGCGCACGCGCGGTTGAGCTGCACGCACAGCGACAGTTCCGCCGCGTCAAAGCGGCGGATCACTTCTGTCGCTCGCATCGCCACTTCGGACCTCCTGTCCCACGTTGAGCGTGAGGGCGCAAACACACTGCGGGACGGTGCCAAGGTTCGGCTGGCGGTGCTACCGGCACATTGCGATACCGTTAAATATTTATGACATTCATGTAGTTATGTCTTGTACATGAAGTGGACTCGGAGGCGTACCGCTACCGGCACGTGACGCTCCTGCCTCTGTTACTCGCCGCCGGATCTGCCAAACTTGCGTCATGCGAATTCTGCTGGTGGAAGATCATCGGGACATCGCGGAAAACGTCTGCGAATTCCTGGCTGGTAAGGGCCACCAGGTCAGTCACGTCCTGACCGGTGAGGACGGTCTCAACCAGGCGCGCAGTACTCCCTTCGACATCATCGTGCTCGATGTCATGCTGCCGGGGATGGACGGCCTCGCGGTCTGTCGCGCGTTGCGCTCGGAGATGCGGGCCACCGCTCCGGTCCTGATGCTGACTGCCAAGGATCTCGTGGTCGACAAGATCGCGGGCTTCGAGGCGGGTGCCGATGACTACCTGGTCAAACCATTTTCTCTGCTCGAGCTCGAAGCACGCCTCGGTGCACTGGCGCGCCGCGCGGTGCCACGGACGACAGAAGGTGTGCTGCGCGTTGCCGACCTGACCTACTGCCCGGATACGCTGAACGCGGAACGCGAAGGCGTCTCCATCAAGCTCAACCCCAGCACCCGGCGCTTGCTGGTGTTGCTGATGCAGAACACGCATCGCGTCGTCACGCGACGCGAGCTCGAGCACGAGCTGTGGGGTGATCAGCCGCCGGACGGTGACGTCCTGCGCGCGCACATGTATGCCCTGCGCAATGCCGTCGACAAACCCTTTGCACGCAAGCTCCTGCACACGCACCACGGCGAGGGATACCGCCTGGCCCTGTCCGACTGATGCGCAACCTCAGCCTGCGGGCGCGATTCGTCTGGGGAATTCTGTTCTGCGTCGGCCTCACGCTGCTGTTGCTCGCCTGCTGGAGCGTCTGGGCCAGCCAGCGCATCGAACAGGGCCTGCTCAACGATGTGATGCGAACTCACCTGGCGGTGTACGCGCAGTACCTCGAGCGCCACGAATATCCCAATGCGCCGCAGGGCGGCCACCTGACGTTCTACCGTCAGAGCTCACCGGAGCTGCCGCGCGAGATCGCTGCCCTCACGCCCGGGTGCCACCAGCGAGTGCCGGTCGGCGGGAAGCTCCTGCAGGTGCTGGTCAAGGATCTGCCGACCGGGCGCGTGTACGTTACTTTCGATGTCACTCAGCATGAACAGCGCGCCCAGTGGGCCTGGCGGCTGCTGTACGCGATCATCGCCGTTACGCTCATCGTCATGGGCGCCACCGCGATCTGGGTGTCGCGCAGCATCCTGGCACCGGTCACTTCGCTGGCGCAGCGCCTGCGCGACATCGATCCGCGCCAGCGCAACCAGCGCCTCGGTCCCGACCATGCGCAGCACGAGCTGGCGCCGATCGCTGATTCAATCGATGGATTCCTCGAGCGGCTCGACGGTTTCGTGGAGCGTGAACAGTCTTTTACCGCCACCGCGAGCCACGAACTGCGCACGCCACTGGCCGTGATCCAGGGCGCCGCCGAGATCCTCACCGACCAGACGCGCGAAAGACCGGCGGCGCAGAAGGCCTTGAGCCGTATCCGGCGCGCAGCCGGTGAAATGTCAGACTTCACCCAGGCATTGCTGATGCTGTCGCGGGAGGCACAGGCCGAGACCGACCCGGGAGACGTGTGCGACGTCGCCGAAATCCTGCCGCGGATTGCCGAAGAGCAGCGCGAACTGCTCAACGGGCGGCCGATCGGGATCGACTGCAGCTGCAATGCCGCCCTGCGTGTCCAGGCGCCGCCCAGCCTCGTAACCATCGTGGTGGGGAACCTGTTTCGCAACGCGATCGCACACACGGACCGCGGCGCCGTGCGCTGCGAGATCAGCGAACGCACTCTCCACATCCGCGACAGCGGCCCGGGCATTTCGCCGGCCCACATCAATCAGGTCTTCGATCGGAACTTCACCACGCGCCCGGGCGGTTACGGCGTGGGCCTGTACCTCACCAAGCGCATCTGCGATCGCTACGGCTGGAAGATCGCACTCGAAAGCAGCTCTGCAGGAACGATCGCCAGCGTCACTTTCTAGACGGTAAGTGCATCGACGCGGCCGCCCGTCGGTAGCTCGGCGATGAATGGACGTCGCCCGAGTGATTTCAAGCGAGTCGGACGCGACGCAGCCTCAGCGCGTTACCGATCACCGACACCGAGCTTAGACTCATCGCTGCAGCCGCCAGTATCGGGCTCATCAGCAGTCCGCTGAATGGGTACAGGACGCCTGCGGCAATCGGCACGCCGAGCGTGTTGTAGATGAAGGCCGCGAACAGATTCTGGCGAATGTTGCGAATGGTCGCGCGGCTCAGGCGGCGCGCGCGCACGATGCCGTTGAGATCTCCCTTGACGAGTGTGACGCCCGCGCTCTCGATCGCGACATCGGTGCCGGTGCCCATGGCGATACCGACGTCCGCGGCTGCCAGCGCCGGTGCGTCATTCACACCATCGCCCGCCATCGCGACGCGGTGGCCCTCGCTGCGCAGGCGCCGCACGACTTCCGACTTCTCTTCGGGCAGTACCTCGGCGTGCACGGCATCGATGCCGAGCCTGCGCCCGACCGCTTCTGCGGTACGCCGGTTGTCGCCGGTGAGCATGATGACGCGCACGCCATCCGCACGCAGGCTACGAATCGCCTCGGGCGTCGTCTCCTTGATGGCGTCCGCAACGCCCACGAGTCCGACAAGGCGCCTCTCGACCGCGATGAACATCACGGTCTGCCCAGAGGCACGCAGCTCCTCGGCCTGCGCGTGTAGCGCCGCGGTCTCGACGTGCAGGGAAGCCATGAACCCAGTATTGCCGAGGGCCACGCTTCTGCCGCCAACCTCCCCCAGCACGCCTTGGCCGGTCACCGACTTGAATGCGGTCACCGGCAACAGACGCAGGCCGCGCGCCTTCGCACCCGCTACGATGGCGGCTGCGAGCGGATGCTCGCTCGCCTGCTCAAGGCTCGCCGCCAACGACAGGATATCGTCCTGCGTCGCGCCCGCGGTGGTCACGATCCGTTGCAGCACGGGCGTACCGACGGTGAGCGTGCCCGTCTTGTCGACCACGAGCGTATCGATCTCCCGCAGGCGCTCAACCGCTGCCGCGTCCTTGAACAGCACGCCGACCTGCGCACCACGACCCACAGCGACCATGATCGACATGGGCGTCGCGAGGCCGAGCGCGCAAGGACAGGCAATGATCAGCACCGCCACAGCGTTGACCATGGCGTGCGCAAGACGCGGCTCGGGGCCAATCCACAGCCACACGCTGAACGCGAGCACGGCGACGCTGATGACGGCCGGCACGAACCAGGCCGATACCCGATCGGCGAGACCCTGGATCGGCGCGCGCGTGCGCTGAGCTTCTGCGACCAGAGCCACGATGCGAGCCAGCAAGGTATCGCTGCCGACGCGCTCCGCGCGCATCAGCAGTGCGCCGGTGCCGTTAAGAGAGGCACCGATCACCCTGCTGCCCCAGGTCTTCGCGACCGGAATCGATTCGCCGGTGAGCATCGATTCATCGACCGCAGACTCACCCTCGAGGACGATGCCGTCGACCGGAATCTTTTCTCCCGGGCGCACACGCAGCCGTTCTCCGACCTGCACGCGCTCCAGCGGCACGTCCTCCTCGGTACCATCGGCATTCACGCGACGCGCCAGCTTCGGCGCCAGGTCTAGCAGCGCTCGGATCGCGGCACTCGTGTTGCGCCGCGCACGCAACTCCAGGACTTGTCCCAGCAGCACGAGCACGACGATCGCTGCGGCCGCCTCGAAATAGACTCCGACGTTGCCGTGCGCATCCCGTACGCTCGACGGGAAGATGCCCGGCGCGATAGTTGCCACGACACTGTAGAGCCAGGCGACGCCGACGCCGAGCGCGATCAGCGTGAACATGTTGAGGCTGCGTTCGACCAGTGAGTGCCAACCGCGCACGAAGAACGGCCAGCCGCCCCACAGCACCACGGGTGTCGCGAGCGCGAGCTCGAGCCAGGCGCGCACACGATGCGGCGCGAGCGTATCGAGCATGCTGCCGGCGAGCATTGGCGCCATCGCCAGCACCAGGACGGCAACGGCCAGCGCTGCGCTGACCCAGAAGCGGCGCGTCATGTCGCGCAGCTCGCTGTCGTCCGCCACGGCCGCTGCCGGCAGCAGCGGCTCGAGTGTCATGCCGCAGATGGAGCAATTCCCGGGCGCCGCGCGAACGATCTGCGCGTGCATCGGGCAGGTGTAGCGGGTCGCTTGCGCGCTCATGGCGATTCCACGGTGCTCAGGCGCCGAACTTCGACAGCACTTCGAACAACTCGTCGAGCTTCGCCTGTACGGCGGCTGCCTTCCCAGAGCGCACCGCATCAGCGACACAATGCTCGACGTGCTCGCGCAGGATGTTTTCCTCGACCTTGCCGAGCGCGGCGCGCACGGCGCGTAACTGCGTCAGGATATCCAGACAGTAGCGGCGTTCCTCGACCATGCGTAGCAGGCCGCTGACCTGGCCGTAAATGCGCTTCAACCGTACGAGCTGTGATTCGTGACTGGCGTGCTTCATGCGCGTACCATACCCCCCAAGGGTATTTGAGAAAAGGGTTTTGCCCGCAAGGCTGGCAGGCATTGCGGTAACTGCGCAGTGGCCTTCGGCTTCTGCTCATTGTCAATTCGCAACCAAAGCGCGTGTTGTAAACGTCCTGGCGAATTCGCAGCTTTGTGGCGGGTCCCCTACTAAGCGTTGGCGTTATCACCCGTGTGCTAGCATGCGCGCCTCGTTCGGTGGCCACGGCAGCGATCTTTCGAGGAGCACGACATGTCGACCACAGCAAAGCAACTGAGGCCCACACCGCCTGCGCAGGGCGAGAAAATCGCGCTCCGCAACGGCAAGCTACAGGTTCCGGATCACCCGATCGTTCCATTCATCGAGGGGGATGGCACGGGCCCCGATATCTGGCGTGCGAGCGTGCGCGTGCTCGACGCCGCGGTGCAGAAGTCCTACGGCGGCAAGCGCAGGATCGAGTGGATGGAGGTCTACGCGGGCCAGAAATCCAACGAGCGCTACGGTACCTGGCTGCCGAACGAAACGGTGGAGGCCTGCCGCGAGTATCTCGTGTCCATCAAGGGGCCCCTGACGACTCCTGTCGGCGGCGGCATTCGTTCGCTCAACGTGGCGCTGCGCCAGCTCCTCGACCTGTATGTATGCCTGCGGCCGGTGCGCTGGTTCAAGGGCGTGCCTTCGCCCGTGAAGCATCCCGAAAAAGTCGACATGGTGATCTTTCGCGAGAACACCGAGGACATCTACGCCGGCATCGAGTTCGAGGCGGGAACCGAGGATAACCGCCGCTTTCTCGAGCTCTTGAAGCAGTCGTTTCCCAAGCAGTACGCGAAGATCCGCTTCCCCGACACGACTGCGATCAGCCTCAAGCCGATATCGCGCGAGGGTACCGAGCGGCTGTTCCGCTCGGCGCTCGAGTACGCGATCGCCAATCGGCGCAAGAGCGTGACCATCGTCCACAAGGGCAACATCATCAAGTTCACCGAGGGCGCGTTCCGCAACTGGTCATACGCGCTGGCCGAGCGCGAGTTTCCACGCGCGACTTACACCTGGGAACAATGGGAGCGCACCAAGGCAGCCAAGGGCGAGAAGGAAGCGAATGCCGAGCAGGAGGCGGCCAAACAGGCCGGGCGGATCATCGTCAAGGACGCGATCGCCGACATCACGCTGCAGCAAGTGCTCACGCGACCCGATGAATTCGACGTGATCGCGACCATGAATCTGAACGGTGACTACCTGTCGGACGCCCTCGCCGCCCAAGTCGGCGGCATCGGCATCGCGCCCGGCGGCAATATCAACTACATGACCGGGCACGCGGTGTTCGAGGCGACTCACGGCACAGCGCCCAAGTACGCCAACAAGGACGTCGTGAATCCCGGCTCTCTGATCCTGTCCGGCGAGATGATGCTGCGCTACATGGGATGGTCGGAGGCGGCGGATGCCGTCATTGCCGCGATGGATCGGACCATCGAGCAGAAGATCGTGACCTACGATTTCGCGCGCCTGATGCAGGGTGCGAAGGAAGTGAAGACCAGCGAATTCGGGGACGTGCTGATCAAGAACATGTAGGCAGGTCGCAAAGCCAGTGCCGCCGCCCGCACCTCACGCCTTGCACGTTTCGCCCCTCGCACTGCAGGCCGCGCAGGACATCGCGGCGGCGTTCGTCGACTACAACGACGAATTCCGTGCCATCACGCGCCGCGCGCCGGCCCAGTTCGAGGCTCGCGACTGGCGCGCCAGCCAGCGCGATGCGGTCGAGCGCATCGAGCTGTACGACAGGTCCGTCAATGCCACGATCGCGCAGCTGCGGGCCAAGCTCGGCACCGCTACGCTTGATCGTGACCTGTGGCGCGCGGCACGCGCGCACTTCGCAGCGCTGGTCGAGTCGCTGCCGGACGCCGAGTTCACCAAGACCTTCTTCAGCTCCATCACGCGACGCCTGTTCGGCACCGTCGGCGTGGCATCCGACCTGGAATTCGTCGCGCTGGACCTCGATCCGCTCGGCAGCATCACCTCGCATGTAGTCACCAACACTTACATCAACCGCGGCTCGGTCGAGCTGATGTGCGAACAGGTCCTCGCCGACTTCCGCTTCCACACTCCGTGGAAGGACTTCGACCGCAGCGTGGCCCATGTCAGCGCCGAAGTCTCTGCCCACTGCGAGCAGATGGGCGAACGGCGCGCCGTCGAGGAGATCGAGATCATCCGGCCCGTGTTTTACCAGATGACGCGCGCCTATCTCGTGGGTCGTGTCACCGGGCGCGGCTGGAGATTGCCACTGGTCATTGCGCTCAAGAACACCGACGGCGGCGTGCTGGTGGATGCCGTGATGATGCGCGAGGCCGATGTCAGCATCGTCTTCAGCTTCACGCGCTCCTACTTTCACGTCGACCTGGAGCGCGTCGGCGAGGCCGTCGTTTTCCTCAAGTCGATGTTGCCGCGCAAGCCGGTGAGCGAGCTCTTCACCGTGCTGGGCCGCGCCAAGCAGGGCAAGACCGAGCGCTACCGGGAGCTGTTCCGCCATCTGCAGCAATCCGATGACCACTTCGTGCACGCGCCCGGGGATCGTGGCCTGGTGATGATCTGCTTCACCCTGCCCTCGTTCGACATCGTGTTCAAGGTGATCCGCGACCGCTTCCCGTATCCCAAGACCATCCTGCGCCAAGAGGTGATGGCGAAGTACGAGCTGGTCTTCAAGCACGACCGCGCCGGAAGGCTCGTGGACGCGCAGGAGTTTCGCCGCTTGCGCTTTCCCAGAAGGCGCTTCGCACCCGAGCTGCTGCAGGAACTCTCCACCGAGGCAGCGGGCAGCGTGCACGTCGACGGCGACGACCTGATCTTCGATCACATGTACATCGAGCGGCGCTTGACGCCGCTCAACCTCTACCTGGGCAGCGAGCCGCGCGAGGCCGTGGAAAAGGCAGTGCTCGATTACGGGCAGGCGATTCGCGATCTTGCCTACACGAACATCTTCGCCGGCGACCTGCTGCTCAAGAATTTTGGCGTCACGCGCCACGGTCGCGTGATCTTCTATGACTACGACGAGCTGTGCCGCGTGACGGACTGTCACTTTCGCGACATGCCCCAGGCCACCTGCGAGGAAGACGAAATGCGTGCTGAGGCCTGGTTCTACGTTGCCGACAACGACGTCTTTCCCGAAACCTTCATGGCTTTTCTGGGATTCGATGCCGAGCTGAGGCAGCTGTTCCTGGACGTGCACGGGGAAGTTCTGACGGCGGACTTCTGGCGCCACGTTCAGCAGCGACACTCGGGCGGTGAGCTGATGGAGGTCCTGCCCTATCACCCCCATAGCGTGCGCGTGGCCGGCAGTTACTAGGACGAGGGCGCCGGGCGACGGTCACCTTTGGCCCTCGATATGGAAGCGATGGAGCACGTGATGAAAAATGGGCGCAAGAATTGCACCGGCCGCGGTGAGAAACACCAGCCCTGACAAGAGCGCATACATGGCGGCGAAGACCTTTGCCGCGTTGGAAGTGAGCGGATTGATCTCGCCCATGCCGGCCAGGATCATCGCCGCGTCCAGCAGTGCGTCAATCCAGGCAAATCCGGCGATGAATCGATAGCCAAGGATGCCGATGAGGAGCGCACCGCCGAGCAGCACGCAGGCAACGCCAACGCCTTTGAAAAAATGAAGATTGAACGGGTGCAATGACTGCATGCTCGGATCGGAAGGTCGGGTCTTGATCGCCATCGGTATCCGCTCCCAGGTCTGATGCGCGCCCGGGCCGTCAGGCGCTCGCACGCTTTAGCGCCTGCCCCAGGTCCGCGATGAGGTCATCCGCATCCTCGATGCCGACCGAAAGGCGCACTGTGCTTTCCGAAACGCCGGAGAGCTTGACCTGTTCCGGTGTCAGGTCGCGGCTACGCAGCAGCTGCGGCGGCATCACCAGCGACTCGGTGGAACCGAGGCTCGCCGCGCGGGCGAACAGCTGCAACGCATCGGCGAATTGACGACCGGCCTCCGCCCCACCGCGAATGTCGAAGCTCACGATGCTGCCAAAGTCGTGCATCTGCGTGCGCGCCAGTGCGTGCTGTGGGTGGGCTTCCAGGCCCGGGTAGAAGACGCGCGCGACCCGTGAGTGATCGGCCAGGAATCGCGCCACGCGCATCGCGTTGGCGCTCTGCTCACGGCTGCGCAGGAAGTAGGTCTTGAGGCCACGCAGGATGAGAAATGCCGCGTGCGGATCGAGGAACGCTCCCAGCGTCACGAAGTCGGCGCGCATGGCACGGATCAGCTCTGCACGGGCGATCACCGCGCCGCCCATTACATCGCCGTGCCCGGAGGCGTACTTCGTCAGGCTGTGCACGAACACATCGATGTCGTATTGGCCATGGTTGTGCAGGCCCGCAAACGTATTGTCGAGCACCGTCAGCGCTCCGTGCGCGCGCGCCAGGTGCGTCAGGCGCTCGATATCCGCGATCTTGGTCACGGGATTGGTCGGGCTTTCGAAGATCACCAGGCGCGTCGGAGTCTGCACCAGAGTGCGCTCCACGCCTTCCAGGTCTGCGATCGACAGCATCGTGTGACTGACCCCAAAACGCGCCAGCACACGCTTGATCATGTGCCGCGTGGGACCGTAGGTCTCGATGAAGCACACTACGTGATCGCCCTGCTTGAGCAATGACAGCAGGCACTGGCCGATCGCCGCTACGCCCGAGCTCGTGACCAGCGCTTCTTCCCGCCCTTGCAGCTCCGCCACCAGCATCTCGAGCTGCCTCAGGGTCGGGTTGGACCGGCGCGAATAGAAGAAGCCAGCGCGTTCACCGCGCAGATTGCGCTGCGTCTCCTCTACCGTGTCGAATTCGAACTTCACCGACTGGTAGATCGGCGCCACGAGCGAGCGGTTGTCGGCGGGCAACTCGACCGACGGAGGATGATTGACGCGCGTGGGCTTTTTCATGGACCGGCGGATTATAATGCGCGGTCTCTCCCCAAGCAGATCAATCCATGGATTTCCGATTCACTGAAGAACAGTTGATGATCCAGGCTGCAGCACGCGAATTTGCGCAAAACGAGATCGCGCCGGTTGCCGCGAAATACGACGCCAGCGGCGAATTCCCCTCGGCCACGATCGCCAAGGCCGGGGAGCTCGGGTTCATGGGCATCGAGATGCCGGAGGAGTATGGCGGTGCAGGGCTCGATCCCCTGAGTTTCGTGCTGGTGATGGAGGAGATCGCCGCCGCGGATGCCGCGCATTCGACCATCGTGTCGGTGAACAATTCGCTCTATTGCAACGGCATCCTGCAGTTCGGCACCGAGCGGCAGCGCCGCGAATTCCTCACACCAGTTGCGAGCGGCAAGGAGGTCGGCTGCTACGGCCTCACCGAGCCGCAGTCCGGCTCCGACGCTGCCGGCATGCGCACCCGTGCGTTGCTCTCCAAGGACGGCAAGCACTATCTCATCAACGGCAAGAAGTCCTGGATCACCTCCGGGCCGGTCGCGCGCTACATGGTGCTGTTCGCGACCGTTAATCCGGACCGGAAGGCGAAGGGCATCTCGGCCTTTCTCATCGATACCAGGCAGAAGGGCTACGTGCGTGGCAAGACCGAGCCGAAGCTTGGCATACGCGCCTCGGCGACCTGCGAGGTCGAATTCGTCGACTATCGCTGTCCGGTGGAGAATCGACTCGGCGACGAAGGCCAGGGATTCCTGATCGCCATGACGATTCTCGACGCCGGCCGCGTCGGGATCGCGGCGCAGGCCACCGGAATCTCGCGCGCAGCGTACGAGGCGGCACTGCAATACGCCCGTGAGCGGCAGGCCTTCGGCGCTCCGATCGGAACGTTCCAGATGATCCAGTCCAAGCTCGCGGACATGAAATGCCGGCTCGAAGCATCGCGCCTGCTGACCTATCGGGCGGCATGGAACAAACGTGAAGCCGCGAAATCCGGCCAACGCAATACCCTCGAGGCCAGCACCGCGAAGCTGTACGCCTCGGAGTCGGCGATGTACATCACTCACGAGGCGCTGCAGATTCACGGCGGCATGGGCTACAGCAAGGAAATGCCGCTCGAGCGCTATTTCCGCGATGCCAAGATCACGGAAATCTACGAGGGCACCAGCGAGATCCAGCGGCTCGTGATTGCGCGCCAGGAGACCGGGCTGCGCTAGAGCACCCAGGAACGGTACGCGTCCGACTGCCCCCTCACTTGCGTGGCCGCCACTGCCGCAGCCGTGTCGCGCCCGCGGCGAGTGTCTCGTCCCGCTTGGCGAAACAGAACCGCACCACGGTGAGCTTCGGCGGGTGCTGATAGAACGGCGTGAGCGGAATCGAGGCGACACCCGCTTCCCGCAGCAGCGTGTCCGCGAATACCGAGTCGTCCTCGCTGCTCAACGCGGCAAAATCCAGTAGCTGGAAGTATGTGCCCTGTGCTGGCGTCCAGGTGAAGCCTGAGCCCTCCAACAGCCCGCAGAACAAATCGCGCTTACGCGCGAAGAATTCCGGCAATTCCGTCACGCGCTGCGGCAATGTGCGCAGATATTCAGCGATCGCGTGTTGCACCGGCGTAAACACGGTGAACGTATTGAACTGATGCACTTTGCGGAACTCGGCCGTGAGCGCCGGGGGCGCCACGCAATACCCGAGCCGCCAGCCGGTCGCATGAAATGTCTTGCCGAAGGAAAACGCGGCGAAGGCCCGCGCGCGCAGCTCCGGATGGCTCAATACCGAATGGTGCCTGCGGCCGTCGAGTACCAGGTGTTCGTACACCTCGTCGGCCAGCAACAGTGCGTTCGTATCGCGCAATAACTCCGCCAGCGTGTCGAGATCTGCACGCTCGAGGACCCGGCACGTGGGGTTGTGTGGATTGTTGAGGATCACGAGCCGGGTGCGTGGCGAAAGTGCCGCTTTTAAACGCTCCCAGGGCATGTCGAATCGCGGCAGCTCCAGCGGCACGTGGACGCACCGCCCGCCCGCCACGCGCACCGCGGGATCATACGAGTCGTACGCCGGATCAAAGACGATTACCTCATCTCCGGGCGACACACAGCAGCAGACCGCCGAGAACAGTGCTTCGGTTCCGCCAACGGTAATTGTGACCTCATGCTCCGGATCCACCGTCACGGCCTGCGTGCGCTGGAGCTTGCGCGCGATTTCCTCGCGCAGCTCCGGCACACCCATCATCGGTGCGTACTGGTTGCGCCCGGCGCGCACGTGTTTGTCGAGCAGATCACAAAGCTCCGGTGCTATGTCGTAATCGGGGAATCCCTGCGCCAGGTTGATCGCGCCCAGCTCCTGCGCGCGCTGGGTCACGACGGTGAAAATCGTCGTTCCCACATCAGGAAGCTTCGAGGTAAATTGCATGAACAGCTCAGGTGCTGGTCGCGAGAGCGGCTCCGACGATGCCGGCGTGGGCGCGGAACTTCGCCGGCTGGATTTCTACACGCGACTGCAGCAGCCCCGCAAACTCGGAGTAGTGCTCGCTGACGCCGCCGCCGATGATGAACAGGTCCGGCCAGAACAGCGACTGGTACTTGGCCAGTACCGGATTGACGCGCTCCGCCCACCTGCGCCAGTCGAGCTTCTCCAAGCTGCGAGTGCGCCCCGAGGCGAGTTGCTCCGCTTCGACTCCGCCGACCTCCATGTGACCGAGTTCCGTGTTCGGCAGCAATTTGCCGTCGATGAACAGCGCCGTGCCGATGCCAGTGCCGAAGGTCAACACCATCACCGTGCCGCGCCGCCCGCGTCCCGAGCCGAGCTGCATTTCGGCCATGCCGGCGGCATCGCCGTCATTGAGCAGCGTAATCGGCCGATCGAGACGCTTGGCGATCACAGCCTCGATGGGGGCACCGATCCAGCTCGGGTCGATGTTGGCCGCGGTCCAGGTTACACCGCCCTTCACCACACTCGGCACCGCGACTCCGATCGGACCGTTGACACCCAGGCGCGCTACCAGCGCTTCAATCGCATCGGTAACCACCATCGGCGTAGCGGGCTGGGGGGTGTCGACGCTCACCGGCGGGCGGGCCAGCTCGCCGGTCGTGATATCCACGGCGGCGCCCTTGATCGAGCTGCCGCCAACGTCAAGACCGAGACGGATCATCTATTCGTTCGCAGCCAATGCCATCTGCACGTCGCGCTGCCGGATCCGCTCCTGGCGCTGCATCCACAGGGCTGAGGCGACGATGCCGACGGTCACGATCGACACCAGAATCGTGGCGAGCGCGTTGATGTCGGGACTGACGCCCAGGCGCACCTTCGAGAAGATCAGCATCGGCAGCGTGGTCGAGCCCGGCCCGGAAACGAAACTGGTGATGACCAGATCGTCCCACGACAGTGTGAAGGCCAGCAACCAGCCCGAGATGATTGCCGGCAGGATGATTGGCAACGTGATGACGAAGAATACTTTCGCCGGCCGCGCGCCGAGATCCATGGCCGCTTCTTCTAGGGCCTCGTCGAACGTGGTGAGGCGCGATTGCACGACAACGGTGACGTACGCCATCGAGAAGGTGATGTGCGCCAGTGTAATGGTCGTGACGCCACGCCCCTGCGGCCACCCGAAAGCCTGTTCCATGGCGACGAACAGGAGCAGCAGCGACAGGCCTGTGATGACTTCCGGCATCACCAGTGGCGCAGTGGTCATGCCGGACAGGAGGGTGCGTCCCTTGAAGTTGCCGAAGCGCGCCAGTACCAGTCCCGCCACCGTTCCCAGGATCACCGCGCCGGTGGCGTTGAGGCTCGCGATCTTGATGCTCAGCTGCGCCGAATTGAGCATCTGCGCATCGTGAAACAGGGCCGCGTACCACTTGGTGGAGAAGCCGCCCCACACCGTCACCAGCTTCGATACGTTGAAGGAGAACACGATCATCGACAGGATCGGGATGTACAGGAACGCGAACCCGAACGCCAGCATGGTCAGCACGAAGAAGGAGCGGCGCTGCATCAGCGGTGTGCCGTCATCTGCCGGCCCTGGAAGTACTGAAATACCATGATCGGCACCACCAGCAGGACCAGCATCGCGATCGCGACCGCGCTCGCCACCGGCCAGTCGCGGTTGTTGAAGAATTCGTTCCACAACACCTTGCCGATCATCAGCGAGTCTGGTCCGCCCAGAAGCGAGGGAATCACGAACTCGCCCACCGCCGGGATGAACACCAGCATCGCCCCGGCAATGATGCCGGACATGGACAGCGGCAGGGTGATCCTGAAGAACGCCCTGGTGGGACGGCAGCCCAGATCGGCTGCGGCTTCCAGCAGCGTGAGATCCATCTTCTCCAGATTGGCGTACAGCGGCAGCACCATGAATGGCAGGTACGAGTACACGATGCCGATGTACACCGCGAAGTCGGTCTGCAGCATCACCAGCGGGTGATCGATGATACCGAGCGCCATCAGTACGTTGTTGATCACGCCGTTACTGCGCAGCAGGCCGATCCACGCGTACACACGCAGCAGGAACGACGTCCAGAACGGCAGCACGACCATCATCAGCAGCACGTTGCGCCAGGCCGGCGTGGCGCGTGCGATGCCGTAGGCCATCGGATAGCCGATCAGCAGGCAAAACACCGTGGAGACGCTCGCGATCTCGAGCGAGGTCATGTACGCGCGCGTGTACAGCGGGTCCTTCAGCAGGAACGTGAAGTTGGCGAAATGCAGCTTGATCGCCAGCGCCTGCTCACCCAGCCACTCGATCAGCGGCGCATAGGGCGGCATCGCCAGCTGCGTCTCCGAGAAGGCGATCTTCAGGACGATGACGAACGGGATAGCGAAGAACAGCAGTGACCAGAGGTACGGAACGCCGATGACCAGTCCGCGGCCGCGGACGCCGCGCTGCCGCAGCCAGCGTTGCGACCACAGGTACGGCGGGCTGTGGGTGACACCCTCGATCAGTCGCGCCAGCGCGTGGCTAATGAGCTCACCCAGTGAGACGTACGCCTGACGCGCCATGCCGTTCCCTTCACTCTGCATCGATCATTGCGTGACCACGACACCGCTGGAAGGATGCCAGTGCAGGTAGACCTGTTCGTCCCAGGTGATGCGGTCTTCCGGGTGGCGCACTGTATTGGGCTGGGTCACGCGCACGATCTTGCCGCTCGTGAGCTGGGTGAGGTAGATGGACAGATCGCCCATGTAGGCAATTTCCTTCACCGTGGCGCGCGCCCGGTTCTCGTTGCCCAGCGGCGCCTCGCGCGACAGTGCGATCTTCTCCGGGCGCAGCGCCACCCAGACGGTGCCTCCCGGAGGCGCGCTCACACCGTGATCGATGAAGAACGTCCCACCCAGCTCTCCGGATTCGATGCGCACGTGGTCCGGCTCGTCCTCGATCAGGCGGCCCTCGAACATGTTCACTGAGCCGATGAAGTCCGCCACGAAGCGTGAATTGGGATACTCGTAGATATCGGTGGGTGTGCCCACCTGGACGATCTCGCCGTGGTTCATCACGCCGATTCGCGACGCCAGCGTCATCGATTCCTCCTGGTCATGTGTTACGACCACGAAGGTGACGCCAAGCCGTTCCTGGATGTTGACCAGCTCGAACTGCGTGTGCTCGCGCAGTTTCCTGTCGAGCGCGCCGAGCGGCTCATCGAGCAGCAGCAGTTTCGGACGCTTGACCAGCGAGCGCGCCAGCGCCACGCGCTGCCGCTGGCCGCCGGACAGCTGGTGCGGCTTGCGCTTCGCATATGGAGTCATCTTCACGATCTCGAGCATGTCGCCGACGCGCTTGCGGATGTCCGCACGCGGCAGGCCCTCCTGCTCCAGTCCGAAACCGACTTGCTTCTCCACCGTCATGTGCGGAAACAACGCGTAGGACTGGAACATCATGTTCACCGGCCGCTCGTAGGGCGGAATGCCGGCCATGTCCTCACCGTCGATGAACACGGTGCCCGAAGTCGGCACCTCGAACCCGGCAAGCATGCGCAGGAGCGTGGTCTTGCCGCAGCCCGACCCGCCGAGGAGGCAGAAGATCTCGCGCTGGTAGATGTTGAGCGAGACATCGTTCACGGCGACGAAATCGCCGAACTTCTTCGTCATGCGCTCGATCCGCACGTAAGGGGTGGCGTGCGGATCGTTCCAGGGCTCGATCTTCTTTTCGGGATTCGCGTTGGCCATGTGCACCCTGTCGTGCTCCGGCCTCAGGCCTCAGGCGAGGGCGCCGGTCCGTTGACCGGCGCCTGGCACCTGATCCCCGCGGCCGGGGCTTGTCAGCGCTACTTGCCTGTCTGGAAGCGTGTCCAGGTGCGCGTCAGCAGCCGCGTGTATTCCGGGGTGTGCGACAGGTCCGGGAACAGCTTGGCCTTGACCTCGGATGGCGGATAGATGCCCGGATCGTTCTTGACGTCGTCCTTCACGAAGGGGAGCGATTCCTTGTTGCCGTTGGCATAGTTCACGAAGTTGCTGATGTCCGCCACGATCTCGGGCTTCATGATGAAGTTGATCCAGGCGTGCGCATTGTTCGGGTGCGGCGCGTCCTTCGGGATCGCCATCATGTCGAACCAGATGACCGTACCTTCCTTTGGAACCGAGTATTTCACGGTCACGTTGTTCTTCGCCTCTTCGGCCCTATCGCGCGCCTGCAGTACGTCGCCGCTGTAGCCCACCGCGACGCAGATCTCGCCGTTCGCGAGGTCGTTGATGTACTGCGAGGAGTGGATGTAGCGGATGTAAGGCCGGATCTTCATGAGCTTGGCCTCGACCAGTGCCAGGTCATCGGCCGACTCGCTGTTCGGATCCTTGCCGAGGTAATTGAGCACCGTCTTGACGATCTCGGTCGGCGAGTCGAGCAGTGCGATGCCGCAGCTCTTGAGCTTGGAGGCGTTTTCCGGTTCGTAGACCAGCGCCCAGCTGTCCACCGGCGCATTCGGCAGCGCCTTCGCGAGCTTATCCGGGTTGTAGCCGATGCCATTCGTGCCCCACATGTACACGACTGCGTGCTCGTTGCCCGGATCGTGCAATGCGGCGCGCTGCATCACCTCCGGATCCATGTTCTTGAGGTTGGGGAGCTTTGACTTGTCGAGCTTCTGGTAGACGCCCGCCTTGATCTGCCGCTCCAGGAACGAGGCGGATGGCACGACCACGTCATAACCGGAGTTGCCGGCCAAAAGCTTGGTCTCGAGCGTCTCGTTGCCGTCGTACATGTCGTAGTTGACCTTGATGCCAGTTTCCTTCTCGAACTTGGCAACAGTGTCTTCCGCGATGTAGTCCGACCAGTTGTAGACGTTGATCACCTTCTCTTCGGTGTTGGCCGCGGGCGTCGGCGCGGCGGGCGTAGTCGCCGCCTGTTTCGCCTTCTCACCCTGACCGCATGCTGCGAGTGCCAGCACGCACAGGATCCCCAGCCCAGCGTGTCGCAAGTTCCTCATGACTAGTCCTCCGATTTGGCGGCCGCGCGTTATTCTAGTTAGGCCCGTTTATAACAGCACTAAACGTTAAGCAGCAAATGCTCCCGTTCCCAGGAGCTGATGACCTGGGAGAAAGTCTCGTATTCGTTCTCCTTGACGGCCGAATAGGCACGTACGAAGCGCTCGCTAAAGACCTCGACCAGCGGCTTGCACTCGCGCAGCAGCTTCAAGGATTCATCCAGCGTGCGCGGCAGGCTGAAGGGCAGATCGTGCGCGCTGCCCGAGATGGGTTCAGTCGGTTTCAGACCCTCCATCATGCCCAGATAGCCGCAGGCCAGGGACGCGGCGATGGCGAGATAGGGATTGGCGTCGGCGCCCCCGACGCGGTTTTCCACGCGCCGCGATTCCGGCGAGGACATCGGCACGCGCAATCCGGCGGTGCGATTGTCGTATCCCCATTGCACGTTGATCGGGGCGGAGAGGTAGCGCGTGATACGCCGGTACGAGTTCACATTGGGCGCAAACAGCGACATCGCCGCGGGCAGGTATTTCTGCAGGCCCGCGATGTGCGCGAAGAACAGCGGGCTCGGGGTGCCGTCCGGATTGCTCAGGATATTCTGCTTGGTCTTGCGGTCGAGGAAGCTCTGGTGGATGTGCATGGCGCTGCCCGGCTCGCGCGCCATGGGTTTCGCCATGAAAGTCGCGTACATCTTGTGGCGCAGCGCCGCCTCGCGCGCCGTGCGCTTGAACAGGAACGCCTGGTCGGCAAGATCGAGAGCGTTTCCATGCAGCAGATTGATCTCCATCTGCGCCGCGCCGTCTTCGTGGATCAACGTGTCGATCTCGATGTCCTGGGCTTCGCAAAATGCATAGACATCATCGAACAGCGGATCGAACTCGTTGACCGCGGCAATGCTGTAGGACTGGCGGCCGATCTCGGGGCGCCCCGAACGGCCCACGGGGGGTTTCAACGGGTAGTCGGAGTCGGTGTTGGGCTCGACCAGGAAGAATTCGAGCTCGGGGGCCACGACCGGTTCCCAGCCACGTTCGGCGTACAGGTCGAGCACGTGCCGCAGCACGTAGCGCGGAGCCATCGTGACCGGGCGGTCGTCGGAATAGAAGCAGTCGTGAATCACCTGCGCCGTTGGCTCGGCCGCCCATGGCACTACGCGCACCGTGCGCGGATCGGCCTTGAGGACGATGTCGATCTCCGACGGGTTGATGGCGCTGCTGTCCTCCGGGTATTCACCGGTCACGGTCTGCAGGAAGATGCCTTCGGGCAGTCGCATGCCTTCCTCTTCGGCGAATTTCTCCGCCGGCATGATCTTGCCGCGCGCCACCCCTGCCATGTCGGGAATGATCGCCTCGACATCCGAGATGCCGTGATCCTTGAAGAACTGCTGGATGCTGCTGGCCATGACTCATCTTTCCGCGAGGCGCGAACGGCTCGCCGTACCGAACGCGGCGAACAGGGCGCGCGAAAATGGATCGTCCATCACCTTCCACTCCGGATGCCATTGCACCGCCACCGCGAAGCGCGGCGCATCGTGCACGCGAAACGCCTCGACCAGGCCATCGGGCGCACGCGCCTCGACATCGAGACCTTGGCCCAGCGTCTGCACGCCCTGCGAGTGAAGCGAATTGACGCGGATTCGCTCCCGGCCGCCCGCGAGCTTGCGCAACAGCCCGCCGGGCTCGAGCGTCACGTCGTGTGCCGGCCCGTACTGGATGTCGAGTGGCTGACTCTCGTCGTCGCGGTGGTCGCTGAGGCCTGGAACCTCATGCAGCTTCTGCCACAGTGTGCCACCGAAGGCGACATTCATCTCCTGGAAGCCGCGACACACCGCCAGCACCGGCAAGCCGGCGGCCACCGCGGTGGGAATCATCGGTAGCGTCGTCGAATCGCGATGTGGATCATGCAATGTTCCGGGTTCACTGGCGGGCCCCTTGTAGTGATGTGGTTCGACGTTCGAAGGGCTTCCTGTCAACAGCAACCCATCGAAACGCGACAGTAGGGCATCGACATCCAATGCCTCACCCAGCGCGGGAATCATGACCGGGATCGCGTCCGCCGCCTCGGCGACCGCGACGATGTACTTTTCGCCTACCGCATGGAACCAATGCTTGCTGAGCAGGCGACGATCAGCCGGTATCCCGATGAAGGGCTTTGCTGTACGCATGTTAATTATTTTAAACAGCCCGCGAGAGCCGCGGGCGTTTAAGGACGGCGCATTACACCACATCCCCTGTGCCCGCGCGCTCTGACTTATTCTGCAGGTGCGAAGATTGCAGAGATTCCAAGGCTTAGAGCTGACTCTTGCGGCGCAGCAGTGGTGGCTCCGACACGCCGGCCCCGCTATCCTCGCGCAAGTCAAGTCCGGCGCCCCATTACAGAATCTTAAACACGTGCCACGCCTGAACGACCACGTCGACTCCTATTACGCCGCTACCGCTCACGCCGCCCGCACGCATCCGCGTCTGAGTGAGACGGTCGAGTGCGATGTATGCGTCGTTGGCGGCGGAATCGCCGGTTGTTCCAGCGCCCTGCACCTCGCTCAGCGCGGCTACCGCGTCGTCCTGCTCGAGGACAAGCGCATCGGCTGGGGAGCGTCGGGGCGCAGCGGGGCGCAGGCACTGCCGGGTTTCGCCTGCGGCCAGGACAAGCTCACCGGCCTGATCGGACCTGAAGCGGCGCGGGCCCTGTGGGACGTGAGCGTCGAAGGATTGGCACTCATGCGCCGCCTGATCGCGGAGCACCGCATCGACTGCGACTGGATCGACGGCCAGATGCAGGTCGCCCTCAAGCCGCGTCACTGCCAGGAACTGCAGACGCTGCGCACACAGCTCGAGCGCGACTATGCCTATCGCTCGCTGCGCTGGTACGAGCGCCGTGAGCTGGCGTCGCTCCTGGAGACGGATCGCTATCTCGGCGGCTTGTACGATGCCAATAGCGGGCACCTGCACCCGCTCAACTACACGCTGGGACTCGCGGCCGCTACCGAACGCGCCGGAGCTCGAATCTTTGAAGACACGCGTGCGCTGCGTTTCGACAACGGGGGCGGCGTTCGCGTCCATACCCGCCAGGGGGCGGTGCGCTGTCGCCATCTCGTTCTCTGTGGCAACGCCAGCCTGGACGGAACGGCACCGGCACTGGCACGAAAAATCATCGGCGTTGCCACGTATATCGTGGCGACCGAGAGCCTGGGCGCGGAACGCGCGCGCCGCCTGATCACCAACAACATGGCGGTCACGGACATGAATTGGGTGCTGGACTACTTTCGCCGCTCGGCGGATCACCGGCTGCTGTTCGGCGGACGCGTCAGCTACTCGGGCCTGGATCCCGCCAATACCGCGCGTCTCACCCGCGCCAGGATGCTGCGCGTGTTCCCACAGCTCGCCGGAACGAAGATTGAATACAGCTGGGATGGCTACCTCGATATCACGCTCAATCGCGCGCCCCACTTCGGCCGGCTCGCACCGGAGGTCTATTTCCTGCAGGGATTCTCCGGCCATGGCATTGCGCTCACTGGAATGGCCGGCAAACTGATCGCGGAGGCGGTGGCCGGGACCGCCGAGCGCTTCGATGTCTTCGCGCGCATTCCGCACCGGGATTTTCCGGGCGGCCCGCTGCTGCGCCGGCCGGCGCTGGTGCTCGCGATGCTCTATTACCGCCTGCGCGACCTGTCGTGAGCCGTCCCGCGGTTCACGGGCCTGACATACAATTCATCGTCAGCGCAGGAGCCCAAATGGCCGCACCCGAAATCATTCCCGTCGCGCACGTGATCCAGCTCGCCGTTGCGCCGGTGTTCCTGCTCTCCGGTGTCGGCGTCATGCTCACGGTCCTCACGAATCGCCTGGCACGCGTCGTCGATCGCGCGCGTACGGTCGAGAAGGCAGTCGCGCAGGCGCCGGCGACGGAACGGGCCGCGCTGGAGGACAACCTGCAGGTTCTGGCACGTCGCGCGCGTCTCATGAATCGTGCCATCACCTTGTGCACGATCTGCGCGCTGCTGGTTTCGCTGGTGATAGTGGCGCTCTTTGTCGCCTCGTTCACCGCCATACAACTCGCCATTCCCATCGCCTCGCTATTCATCATCGCGATGCTGAGCTTCATCGCGGCGCTGTTGATCTTCCTGCGCGAGGTGTTCCTCGCCATTGCGTCACTGCACATCGGTGATCGCCGCTGAGCCAGCTCAGCACGACGCGATATCGCGTTCGATGCTGCGGCACCGGCCGGGCCCCCGCGGTGTATGCTTTGACGCGCAATGGTCGTGAACCCGACAGACAGCGGGAAACGCCGGCTGGAGCAGTATCGAGTGGCCGATCTGCTCGTGGACGTCGGGCGTCAGCGCGTTACGCGCGCGGATTCTGAGCTCGACCTGCCGAAGCTATCGTTCGATTTGCTGCTCGTCCTGATTCGTGCCGCGCCGAATCTGGTCTCGAACGACGAACTCATGGCACGCGTGTGGCCGGGACTGGTCGTCAGTCCCGAGACCGTGAGCCAGCGCGTCAAACTGCTGCGCGATGCACTCGGGGATGATCCGCGCGAGCCGCGCTATATCGCTGGGCTGCGTGGTCGCGGCTATCGCCTGCTGCCTGAAGTCGAGGTTGTGGAGGAGCGAAGGAACAGCGCTCAAGAGGCTGCTCAGACCGCTCTCGTCGAGGCAACCCCGTCAGAGCCCGTGCCGGCTGCTCAAGTGCAACCCGTCACGTCTTCTGCGTCGCCAATGATTCGGGGTCGCAAGAGATTGATCGCGACGACGCTCGCGTGGTTTCACGGCCTCCGAGCGCAACATCGGGTCAGTGGCTCCGAGCTCCTGATCCTGACGGCGCTGCTCGTGCTCGCAGGTAGCGTGCTTTGGCTTCTTGGGCGCCCGAATCACGAACGAGTCCCGGCGCAGACTGTGGCGCTTGCTCCTGCGTTGAGCGGCGCCGCAGCGACCGCCATCGCGAGGCCGCCGGAGAATTCCGTCGCTGTGCTGCCGTTTGTGGACATGAGCGAGAAGAAGGACCAGGAGTACTTCGGCGACGGGATGGGCGAGGCGATTCTCGATCTGCTGGTGAAGATTCCGGGTGTTGCGGTGATTGGCCGCACGTCGTCGTATCAATTCAAAGGAAGGAACGAAGACCTTCGGGCAATCGGTGCAAGTCTAAATGCTGCCTACGTACTCGAGGGCAGCGTACGCAATTCTGGCGACCGGGTCCGAATAACCGCACAGTTGGTCAACACGCGAACCGGACGGCAGGAATGGTCGGAGACCTACGACCGGCAGATCGGTGACGTGCTCAGGCTCCAGGATGCAATTGCCGCTGCCGTCGTCCGGGAGCTGCAGATCACGGTGGCTCCGGACCTCGCGAACACAGGCTCTACTCCGAAGAACGCCGAAGCCTATGACCTGTATCTGCGCGGGCGCCATGCCTATGACCGCCGTGATGACGCTGGAGTCGACGAGGCTGCCACATTGTTTCAGCGGGCACTGGATCGCGACCCGACATTCGCCGATGCGGCTGTTTGGCTCGCGCTGACCAAAGAGTACCAAGGGGAGCTTCACTTTATGCCGCCGGCTGACGCGTTCGAGCAGGCCCGTCGCGCGGCACTGACTGCACTCAAACTGGACCCCAAGAGTGCGACAGCGCACGCGCTCCTGGGCTTCATTCATACCATTTATGATTGGGACTGGGCCGCTGCCGAACGGGAATTCCGAGAGGCCGCTACATTAGCCCCGGGCAGCACGGACGCGCACATGGAGAGAGTGCTCTCTCTAACTTACGGTCGTTGGGACGACGCGCTGAGGCAGACTAACGCTTGGCTGGCTCAAGACCCACTGAACCCGGCGAGATTTCGCGACCTGTACGCCATTCAAGCAATTCGGGGCCATCTACCCGAGGCCGAAGCTGCGGCGCGACGGGCGCTGGACATTCGCCCAACCTTGGCTTGGGGGCACTATGCCCTTGGCCGTGCACTGCTAGCGCGCGGTGAGCGCAACGCCGCATTGCTCGAGATGCAACAGGAGACGACAGATCAAGGGAAGCAGCAGGGTCTGGCAATGGTTTATTACGCGCTCGGAAGAAAAGCGGAGTCCGACGCGGCGCTTGCCGTCATGCTTAAAGACCAAGCAAACCGGAACGCGATGGGGATCGCCGACGTGTATGCGTTTCGTGGCCAGTCAGATGAAGCCATGCATTGGCTCGAACGCGCCTATGCTCAAAAGGACCCCGAACTGTTTCGCATCAAGTCACAAACGGAGCTGAAAAGTCTCACGGCGGACCCCCGCTACAAGGCGCTCCTGCGCAAGATGAACCTGCCGGAATAATCGCGTGAAGAAGGCACGTCAGCTTACTGACCTCGCCGAAAGCCGCCGTTCGTGACTGGCCGCTTGGGTCGCGCATTCAATCGATCGACGCAACGCATTGGGCAAAGCGTTCTGCCGGCGTCTCGAAGCCCAGCGTTTCCCTCGGGCGTTCGTTCAGCCTACGAGCGATGGCGTTGAGC
>Ga0326726_10000100_pt1 | contig 80609 bp, 81 predicted proteins | sample MHFenrmetagenome_2_FD_207603 | JGI IMG/M metagenome (GOLD analysis project Ga0326726, IMG submission 207603) | Lab enriched peat soil microbial communities from Michigan Hollow, Ithaca, NY, United States - MHF15MN | ecosystem: Environmental > Terrestrial > Soil > Wetlands > Peat | place: USA... | reverse complement strand
TACACCGACCAGATCACGGCGCAGGAAGCCAAGGAAAAAAATTGCCGCACCATCGAAGGTGCGCCGGTGACCATCGTGCAGACGACCAAGCCGGCGCCGCGCAGCGGCCCACCGGTGGCCTCGGGCCCGCGCGAGGGCAAGGTCGATCCCAACGCGCAACGCCAGCGCGACGGCGACGCACGCCGCTTGCTCGAGGCCGAACTCAAGCGCGAGGAGGCCCGCCTGGCCGACCTGCAGCGCGAGTTCAACAACGGCGAACCGGAGCGGCTCGGCAGCGAGCGCAACGCCCAGCGTTACCTCGATCGTGTGGCCGAGATGCGCGCGGCAATCGCCCGCAAGGAAGAAGACATCGCCGCCATCAAACGCGAGCTGGCCAAGCTGACGCAGTGACCAGCGGTACCGAGCGCTACGAAGCATTCGATCTGCTGGCCACGCTGGTGGCGCTGGCACGTCCCGACGGGACGATGCTGTTCGCCAACACCGGCTTCGAGGCGGCGGTGGGACTGTCGCGGCGCTCGCTGGTGCGCACCAGCCTGTTCGATCGTTTCGCTGATTCGGCCGCGTTGCGCGAAACCCTGCTCGCCGTGGCGCGCAACGAGATCGCCACCGGACGGCTGGAGGCCACGCTCAAAGTGACCGGGGCGGCGATGGCGGCCGAGGACCTGCCGGTGCACGTGATCGTCACGCAGGTCGAGCCGCGCGGCGACTGGCAACGCCCGCCGGGCTCGGAGCTGGTGCTGGTGGAGATGCTCGAGGTCGAGCAGCAGACGCGGCAAGACCGCGAAGAGCGTGCGCTCGACCAGATCCAGGCCAATCGCGAATTGATCCGCAACTTGGCCCACGAGATCAAGAACCCGCTGGGCGGCATCCGCGGCGCCGCACAGTTGCTGGCCATGGAGCTGGGGCAGCCGTCAGGCCGTGCCAAGGACGACCGCTCGCCTCGGGCAGCTGCGGGCCCCGGCGGCCAAGGGCCCGTGGGCGCGCCCGAACTGATCGAGTACACCGAAGTCATCGTGCACGAGGCCGACCGCCTGCAGGCGCTGGTCGATCGCCTGCTGGCGCCGCATCGCCGGCCGCACGTGGTGGGCGACGTCAACATCCACGAGGTGTGCGAGCGTGTGCGCTCGGTTGTGATGGTTGAGTTTCCGAGAGGCTTGACCATCGAGCGCGACTACGACGTGTCGCTGCCGGAGTTTCGCGGCGACCGCGAGCAGTTGATCCAGGCGCTGCTCAACATCGTGCAGAACGCTGCGCACGCGCTGGGCGAGCGTGTCGCGGCGGGCAGCGCGCGCATCGTGCTGCGCACGCGGGTGGCGCGACAAGCAACAATCGGCAAGCAACGCAGCAGACTGGCATTGGAATTGCATGTCGAGGACAACGGGCCTGGTGTGCCCGACTCCATCCGCGATCGCATCTTCTTCCCGCTGGTGTCGGGGCGCGAGGGCGGCTCAGGACTCGGGCTCACCTTGGCACAGATGTTCGTGCAGCAGCACCATGGATCGATCGACTGCGAATCGGTGCCGGGCCGCACGGTGTTCAAGATCGTGATTCCGTTGCCTTGATGAACCGCGCAGCGCCTAACCGGAAGAAGACCATCCGATGAAACCGATCTGGGTGGCCGACGACGATCAATCGATCCGCTTCGTGCTCGAGCGGGCGTTGACGCGCGAGCAGTTCAACGTACGCTGCTTCTCCAACCCGCGCGACGTGCTGTCGGCGCTGGAGACCGACGCCCCGCAGGTCCTGGTCAGCGACATCCGGATGCCGGGCGGCTCCGGGCTGGAATTGCTCAACAAGGTCAAGCAGCAGCATCCGGGCCTGCCGGTGATCGTGATGACCGCCTACTCCGATCTCGACAGCGCCGTGTCGGCGTTCCAGGGCGGTGCGTTCGAATACCTGCCCAAGCCGTTCGACCTGCCCAAGGCGGTGGAGTTGATTCGACGCGCGGTCGACGAGAGCCTGCGTGAGCAGGTGGGCGACGACGCCAGTGCTGCAGCGCCCGAGATGCTGGGTCAGGCGCCGGCGATGCAAGACGTGTTCAGGGCCATCGGCCGCCTGAGCCAGAGCAACGTCACGGTGTTGATCACCGGCGAATCGGGCACCGGCAAAGAGCTGGTGGCGCGCGCGCTGCATCGCCACAGCCCGCGCGGCGACCAGGGCAACAAGGGCCCGTTCATCGCCATCAACACGGCGGCGATCCCGAAGGACCTGCTGGAGTCGGAGTTGTTCGGCCACGAGCGTGGTGCCTTCACCGGCGCTCAGACCATGCGGCGCGGCCGCTTCGAACAGGCTGACGGCGGCACGCTGTTCCTCGACGAAATCGGCGACATGCCGTTCGATCTGCAGACGCGGCTGCTGCGCGTGTTGTCCGACGGCCAGTTCTACCGCGTCGGCGGCCACCAGCCGCTGAAGGCCAATGTGCGGGTGATCGCGGCCACGCACCAGAACCTGGAGCAGCGCGTCAAGGATGGTGCCTTCCGCGAAGACCTGTTCCACCGGCTGAACGTGATCCGGCTGCGGCTGCCGCCGCTGCGCGAGCGGCGCGAAGACATTCCCGGGCTGGCCCGGGCCTTCCTGGCTCGCAGTGCGCACGACCTCGGTGTCGAGGCCAAGCGCTTGAGCGATGCTGCGATGGAGCGCCTGATCCACTTCGAGTTCCCGGGCAACGTGCGCCAGCTCGAGAACCTGTGCCACTGGCTGACGGTGATGGCACCGGCGCAGCTGATCGAACCAAAGGATCTGCCGCCCGAGGTGTTGGCCGACCACCTGGCTCCGCGCGCGGCGATCGACGCACCGGCGCGCAGCCTCGCCGCTGCGCCGGTGGAGTCGGTGGGTGGCGCGCCGGCGCCGGCCACGCTGGCGGTCGACGCCTGGCTGATGCAATTGGCGCAAGAGGCGCGCCGCCTGCTCGAAGCTGGCGTGCCGGACGTGTGGGGCCATCTGACGCGTCAGTTCGAGGGCCGGCTGATCCACGTCGCGCTGGAGAACACGCGCGGGCGTCGCATTGAAGCGGCGCACAAGCTCGGCATCGGGCGCAACACGATCACCCGCAAGATCCAGGAACTCGGACTCGACGAGTAGCGGTGCCTTCAGCTCGACGCGGCCCTGGTCAGCCGGGCGCGCAGAGTCACTTGGTCGTCGCGGGCTGGCCGCCGGACTTGGCGTAGATCTCGTCGAGCGCCATGCGATTGGTCCAGTGGTCCTCGGCAGCGTCGAACTGCGACGCCGAGGCGTCGCGTACCTCCACATTCGCGATGTCGCCGCGCAAGTTGACGGGGGAACGCTGGCGAATCGCCGCTTCCACACGAAGGCGCAGCGGCATCAGCTCGTCGGTGCGTGTGCCACCCTGAATCGTGTCGAGCTGGTCCAGCGCGCGTTTGAGCACCTTGACGGGAAGTTCGACCAAGGCGCGCGAACCGTGGCGCCCCAATGCCTGCTCGAGGTAGCTCAGGTGCGGCACCACATGACGGGCGTCCTCGTGCTCGCGCAGCAACGCTTGCAGCGCCACATGGGCCACGCGCAGCGCTTCGCCTCGACCGCTCGGCTTGGACGAGGTCGGCGCCTCCATGCGCGAGGCGTCGAACACCACATGCCACTGCAGCCCGATGCGCTTGAGTTTCAGCGGCCGACTGAAGAAGCGCCGGACCCATTGCAGCGGCTGGAAGCCCCGCTTGGCGGGGACGGCGGTCTTGCCCGGGCGGGCGGAAACGGCAGCTGGCATGGGCGTGTCGACCGGGTGATGCGTGGGGCCTGTGCCTCCCGGCGCCGTGGCTGCGGCCGGGAAGGGATGGCGAAGCCTACCGTCCGGCGGCCGCACAATTGTTAAAAGTGCACTTCAATTGCCACGCCGTGTGACGCTTGTCGCACCCGTCGGCTGGCGGCGTGACCGCCTGCGCGCTCATTCGAGTTCGACGATCACCGGTGCGTGGTCGCTCGGGCGTTCGAGCTTGCGTGGCGCCTTGTCGATCGTACAGGCGCGCACCCGCGGGCGCAGCGATTCACTGACCAGGATGAGGTCGATGCGCAAGCCTTGGTTCTTGCGAAAGGCCAGGTTGCGGTAGTCCCACCAGCTCCAGGACTTGGGCGGCTGCTCGAACAGGCGAAAGGCATCGACCAGTCCCAACTCGCGCAGGTGGCGCACTTGGTCGCGCTCCTGCTCGGTGCAGTGGATCTGGCCGGCCCACGCCACCGGATCATGGACGTCGCGGTCCTCGGGCGTGATGTTGAAGTCGCCCATCAGCACCAGGTCGCGATGACTCGCGAGCTCCTCGCGCATCCAATCGCGCAGGCCGCGCAGCCACTGCAGCTTGTATTCGAACTTGTCGGTGCCGGGCGCCTGGCCGTTGGGCACATAGACGCAGACGACACGCAAGCCCGCCACGGTGGCGCTGATGACTCGCGCCTGATCGTCGCTGAAGCCGGGAATGTTGCGGGTCACCGCGTCGTGCGAAGCCTTGGTCAGCAGCGCGACTCCGTTGTAGGTCTTCTGCCCGAACCAAGCGGCGTGGTAGCCCGCCGCTTGCAGCTCGGCAGCCGGAAACTTGTCGTCGGTGAGTTTGGTTTCCTGCAGCACGATCACGTCGACCGGATTCAGCTGCAGCCACTGCAGCAGCGTGGGCAGCCGCACGGTCAGCGAATTGACGTTCCAGGTGGCGAGCTTCACGGGGCGCGATGGCGTTTGCAGCGTACCTGGATCACTCACGCGTGCGCCGCCGATGCATGCGCCGTCGGCGCCTGCGGCGTAGCCACGATCGGGCCGGAGCCGCTCCAGCGGTCGAGCGCCAGGTAGATCACCGGCGTGATGTACAGCGTCACCGCCTGCGAGACGATCAATCCGCCCACCACGGCCAGGCCCAGCGGCTGGCGCAGTTCGGCACCGGCTCCCAGTCCCAGTGCGATCGGCAACGCGCCCATCAGCGCGGCCAGCGTGGTCATCATGATCGGCCGCAACCGCAGCAGGCAGGCCTGCCGGATCGCGTCGTGCGGCGCGAGCCCTTGGTTGCGCTGCGCATCGAGCGCGAAATCGATCATCATGATCGCGTTCTTCTTGACGATGCCGATCAACATCAGAATGCCGATGGTGGCGATCAGTGTGAGGTCAGTCTTGAACAGCGTCAGTGTCAGCAGCGCGCCCACCGCCGCCGAGGGCAGACCGGCCAGGATCGTCAGCGGGTGGATGTAGCTCTCGTAGAGCACGCCCAGCAACAGGTAGATGACCAGGATCGCCACGATCAGCAGGATCGCCTGACCGCCCTGGGAATCCTGGAACACCGCGGCGTCGCCGCCGTAGCTGGTGACGATGCTGGCCGGCATCTTCAGCTCGCGCACGTAGCTTTCGAGATTCTTCGTCGCATCGCCGAGCGCCACATCCTGAGCGAGGTTGAACGAGATCGTGATGGCCTGCAGCTGCCCCTGGTGGTTGACCGCGGTGGGCCCGATCGTGCGCTGCACCGACGCAAACGCCGACAGCGGCACCAGCGCGCCGGCCTTGCCGCGCAGGTAGATGCGGCTGAAAGCGTCTTCGAACTGGCGGTCGACGTCGGCCGCCTCCATGATCACCAGGAAGGTGTTGCTCGGGTTGTAGATCGACGACACCTGGCGTTCGCCGAACGCGGTATAGAGCGCATTGCGCAGGTCGCCCATCGACACGCCGAGCAGGTTGGCGCGGTCGCGGTCGATGCTCAGCGTGGCCTGCAAGCCGCGCAGTTGCGAATCGGTGGTCACGTCGCGGAACAGGGCATCGGTGTGCATGCGCTCCTGCAGCCGGTTGGCCCAGTCGTTGAGGGCATCGGCGCTGACGCTTTGCAGCGTGTACTGATAGCGGCTCTTGCTGGAGCGGCCGCCCAGGCGCAGGTTCTGCACCGGCTGCATGTAGACCGCGATACCGGGCACCGCGCGCACCTTGCGGCGCAGGCCATCGATCACCTGCGCTATCGGCAGGCGCTGACTGCGCGGCTTCAGCGTCACGAACATGCGGCCGGTGTTCTGCGTCGTGGCGCTGAAGCCGGTGTTGCCCACGCCGGTGCCCAACGCGTCGACCGCCGGGTCGGCGCGCATGATGTCAGCCACGCGGTTGTGCAGGCTTTCCATCGCGGTGAACGAGATGTCCTCGGCTGCTTCGGTGGTGACCTGGATCTGCCCAATGTCCTCTTCCGGGAAGAAGCCCTTGGGTATGTTGTAGAAGAGAAAGGCAGTCAACAAAACGCTGAAGATGGCCACGCCACCGATCACCCGGCGGTGGCCCAACGCCCAGTCGAGCGTTCTGGCATAGCCGCCTTGCATGACGTCGAAGCCGCGTTCGAACAGGCGGCCAAGCGCGTTTTCCTCCTGCGGTTGGTGGTGGCGCAGAAAGCGGCTGGCCAGCATCGGCACCAGCGTCAGAGAGACCAGCGCCGACACCAGGATCGACAATCCGACCACCACTGCGAACTCGTGGAACAGCAGGCCGATCACGCCAGGCATGAAGAAGATCGGGATCAGCACCGCGACCAGCGAGATCGAAATCGACATGATGGTGAACGCCATCTCGCGTGCGCCTTTGATGGCTGCCTCGAACGGCGCCATGCCATCCTCGATGTGGCGCACGATGTTCTCCAGCATCACGATCGCGTCGTCGACCACCAGGCCCACCGCCAGCGTGATGCCCAGCAGCGAGATGTTGTCGAGGCTGTAGCCCAGCGGGTACAGCAGCGACAGTGCGCCGATCAGCGACACCGGCAGCGACAGCGCCGGGATCACGGTGGCGGCCACGCGGCGCAAGAACAGAAAGATCACCAGCACCACCAGCACGATGGTCAGCGCCAGAGTGAGGTTGACGTCGTGCAGCGCGGCGCGGATCGATTGCGAGCGATCGTTGAACGCGGTCAGCGTCACCGATGCCGGCATCTGCGATTCCAGCCGCGGCAACGTGGCCTTCACGCGGTCGACCACCTTCACGGTGTTGGCGTCGGGCTGGCGCAGCACCGCCAGCGTGATCGACGGCTCGCCGTTGAAGCTGGAGGCCGTCTTCACGGTTTCGTAGCTGTCCTGCACATCGGCCACGTCGCGCAAGCGGATCGGCGCGTCGCCGCGGTTGGCGACGATGATGTTGCCGAACTCGCGCGCGTTGGTGAGCTGTCGGTTGGCCTGCACGGTCAATGTCTGCCGCGGGCCTTCGAGCACACCCACCGGCGTATTCGCATTGGAGGCACTCACCGCCGCGCGCAGCTCGTCGAGCGTGATGTTGCGCTCGGTCAGCGCTTCGGGCCGCACGCGGATGCGTACCGCAAAACGCTTCTGTCCCAGCACGAGCACCTGCGCCACGCCGTCGATGGTCGACAAGGTCGGCGAGATCAGGTTCTCTGCGAAGTCGTTGAGCTCCGACAGCCCGATCGACGGCGAGCGCAGCGAAACAATCAACACTGGCGCGTCGGCCGGGTTGACCTTGCGGTACGACGGCGGCGTGGTCATCTCCGCCGGCAGCGTGCGCTGCGCGCGAAACAGCGCTGCCTGCACGTCGACCGCGGCGGCATCGATGTCGCGCGCGGTGTCGAACTCCAGCACCACGGCAGTCTGGCCGGTCGTGTTGTTGGAGCTGATCGTCGTCAGGCCGGCGATGGTGGAGAACTGCTTTTCCAGCGGCAGCGCCACCGAGCTGGCCATCGTGTCCGGCGCCGCGCCCGGGAGATAAGCGGTGACCTGAATGATCGGCGTGTTGTAGCGCGGCAGTGCCGCCACCGGGATGTCGCGCAGCGCCACCATGCCGGCCATCACGATCGCGATGTTGAGCAGTACCGTCATCACGGGACGGCGGATGAAGACCTCGGTGAAGTTCATAGCGAGGCTCCTGCGGCGCCGCCGCTCGCGGGCGTACCCGGCGCGCCAGAGGCGCCGCCGCGCGGGCCCTGCGCGCGACGCATTGGCGCGTAGGGGGTCTCGCGAACGGCCGACCCCGGGCGCAGATTCTGTTTGCCTTCGACCACCACTTTCTCGCCGGCCTCGAGCCCGTCGACCGCCACCACCTCGCCGGCGTTGTAACGCGGCTGCACCGGGCGCGCCTCGACCGTGGCATCAGCCTTCACGACGTACACCGAGCGCTCGTTGCCGCGGATGATCAGCGCGTTTTGCGGGATCACGATTGCGTTGCTGATCGTGCGCAGCGTCATGCGCACCGTCACGTACTGGCCGGGCCACAGGCGGTGCGACGCGTTGGGCACTTCACCCTTGACGCGGATGGTGCCGGTGGCGCTGTCGACTGCGTTGTCGACGAACGTGATGCGGCCGACCATGTCGTCGTTGGCTGCAGCCCCGCGGCCGCGCTCCGCGTTGGGCAGCGACACCACGATGGTGCCACCGCCCGCCGACGATGCAGCGGCCGACGCCGACCGCGCGCCGGCGGCGGGCGTGCTGTTGCGCGGCGCGGCCATGCCCTGCTGCATGCCGCTGGCGCGCAGCAGCGGGCCCAGCTGCACCTCGGGCAGTGTGAAGCTGACGCCGATCGGATCGATCTGGCTGATGGTCACCATCGCCGATGCGGTCGGTTGCACCAGACTGCCGCGGTAGACGACCACGGCCCCGGCGCGGCCCGCCAAAGGCGAGGCGATCGTGTCGAAGCTCAGCGCGACCTCGCTCGAACGGATCGCCGCCTGGTCGGCTGCCACCGCGGCGCGCTGCGCCTCGACCTGGGCCAGCACCGAATCGACCGCGCTTTGCGCGATGAAGTTCTGCGCGCGCAGGTCCTGCGCGCGCACCAGCTGCCGATCCAGATCGGCCAGCGAGGCCTGATCGCGCAGCCACTGCGCGCGTGCGCGCTCGAGGTTCGCACGGTCGGTGCGATCGTCGAGCCGGAACAACACATCGCCGCGGCGCACGAACTGGCCCTCGCGCACCACCACTTCGGCCACGCTGCCTGAGATCTGCGGCCGGATGTCCACCGTGTCGAGCGACACCACCGTGCCGGCCGCCTCGACGGTGACTGGAAGGTCGCGCTGCTGGGCGGCGATCACGCTCACCGTCTGCGTGGCGCCGGGTGCCGACGCGCCGGTGGCCGCGGCGTCGCCTGCGGACACCGCGGCGCGTCGCTGTTGCAGCCAATAGGCGCCCGCTGCGACCAATGCGACCACGGCGATGGTCACGACCCATGTCTGGCGTGTCGTCATGGTTCCGACCCGTTCGACTCGCGGCGCGCGTGGCCGTCGGCCACATGATTTGCCAGTTCGGCCAGTCCCTGCGCGAGCGCACCGAGCTGAGCGGCGGGCAATCGGTGCAAGCGCGCCGCCAGCGCTCGCACGGTGTGCTGGCGCGCATGACGCACGAGCTGTTCGCCCTCGGCCGACAAGTGCAGGGATCGGCGGCGCTGGCCAGCCGACCGCGCGGTGAGCAGCAGGCCGCGCGCCGCCAGCTTGTCGACCGCGACCGAGGCAGTGGGCAGCGTGACGCCCAGGTGCTCGGCCAGCTCGGTGATGCTGGCACCAGGGCATGTGTGCGCAAAGATCAAGGCACGGAACGAAGGCACCGACAGCGCCGACGGCGCCGAACGCCGCATCTCGCTGCGGATCTCGCGCATCAGCGCCGGCACCACCTCCAGCAGCCGTGTGGCACAGGCGCGCGAGGCATGCCGCGCGCCAACGGCGCTGCTGCGGATGGTCGCCGGGCGCAGGGCCTCATGGCGAATGGATGCGGGTCGGGACGGCACTTAGGCAATCTAACATGCGATGTGCGCGGGTTTGATGTCTGGCAAACCCGCAAGCCGTCTCGCAGGCGGCAGCAGGCGCGCCGCCGGTCAGAAGTGCAGCAGGGCGGCGCCCCCGAGGGCCACGCCGATGGCGGCGACGCCGAACATGCCCCACTCGAGCCATTTGCGGCGCGTCAGCAATGCCATGGCGGCCAACGCGATCGAGATCTGCAACGCCGTGGTCGCCTGGGCCCAGCGGTGATGCAGGTGCATCTGCGCGTCGGACTGGGTGTCCCACTCTTTCGCCTCGGCTTCGAGCTTGTCTGCCGCGAGCTTGATCTCGGCCTTTTCCTTCTTGTAGCGCTCCACCTCCGACTGGTACTGCGGCTTCTTGTCGTCGGCCACGATCGCCACGGCGAGCTCCGACAGATTCTGTTTGCTGCTCTTGGCTTGGTAGTAGTTCCATTGGTTCGCCGCTTCGGTCTTCTTGATCGCGGCGTTGTTCTTGTACAGGCCCGCATTGGCCTGCGTCGCCCCGCCCATGTAGGCGAACAATGCGCCCACGGTGGCCAAGATCGCCGTCATCACGGCGATCTGGCCGGAGAAGCGATCCTTGTCGCCATGCTGCGCAGCGTGTTCGAGCTCGTGATCGTGCGGACCGTGAACGTGAAAACCCGCTTCTGACATCGATGAATCCTCCTCAGTGCTTTCTGCGATAGGTGACGAAGTCGAAGCCCAGGCCGCCTTCGGCTTGCTGCGGGACGCGGCCCACCTCGTCGAACTCGCCACGGTCCCAGAACGGAAATTGTGCATCGCCCACGACGTCGGCTTGCACTTCGGTGAGCTCGAGCACGTCGGCCAGCGGCAATGCTTCGCGGTAGACCTGCGCGCCGCCGATCACGAACACGCGCTTGCTGGCGCTCAAACGCAGCTGCGCCAGCCGCAAGGCGGCCGCCAGCGAAGGCGCTGCCTGCGCGCCGTCCGCATTCCAACCGGCGCGCCGGCTGATCACGATGTTGCTGCGCCCCGGCAGCGGGCGATATCGCGGCGGCAGCGAGTCCCAGGTGCGGCGGCCCATCACCACGGGACAATCACGCGTCAGTTCGCGAAAGTGCTGCATGTCGGCGGCGAGGTGCCACGGCAGCACTCCGTCGCGCCCGATCACGCCATTGCGCGCAACGGCGGCGATCAACACCAGCTCGAAAGGGCGGCGGTCGGACATCGGCGCGCATTGTCGCTGCAAAGCGCGCCGACTGGGCGACCGTCAGGGGCTTGAGAAACGCACGATTCCAGAACGCGTCAGCACCAGCAGCGCGCCGTCGTTGGCCACCAGCATGTCGACCGGGTTGCCCGACACCTTGCCGAAAGAATACGCGGCGCTGTCGTTGGCCAGATCGAGCATGCCAATGAAGGTGGCGCCCGAATCGGCAAAGAAGTAGTTGCCGCGATATTGCGCCGGAAACGGGCCGGCGTTGGGATAGAACGTCCCCCCGGCGATCACGTTGCCGACGAAGAATCCGCCGGGCCCCGAACCAGGAGGCACCGTTGCGCTGTGCTTGTAGGTGAACAGCGGGCCGTTGATGCCACCGGTGACGCCGCTGGGGCCTTCCGAATTGGGCCAGCCGTAGTTGGCGCCTTTGGCCGCAACGTTGATCTCTTCCCAGGTGCCTTCGCCAACGTCATTGATATGGACGGTGCCGGTGCCCGGCTGCACAGCAAACGTGAAGGGGTTGCGCAAACCGTAGGCCCAGATCGCGCGCGCGTGGCCGCTTTGCGTGTTGAAGAATGGATTGTCTGTCGGCGGCGTGCCGTCGTCGTTGAAACGTAGCAGCTTGCCCAGTGGCGTGGTGAGGTCCTGCGCATTCGCACCGGTGCCGTTCTCTCCGACTCCCACATACAGCTTGCCGTCGAGGCCAAAGTGGATCGCGCCGCCGTTGTGGTTGGTATGTGCGGGGTCCAACGCCGGCAGGTCTACAAGCACTTGCTCGCTGCCAGCCGCCACCACGTCGCCGTTGGCAATGAATCGACTGATGCGGTTGTGGCTGGTGCTGCCAGGCACGGTGTAATAAGCGTAGACGAAATTGTTGCTGATGCCGAAGTTCGGGTGGAAAGCCACGCCCAGTAATCCGCGCTCGCCACTCGAATCAACCGTCAGTGTCATGAATGGCGTTGGCAAGAGCGTTCCGTTCTTGACCGCGCGCATCGCGCCCCCTTGCTGCGACACGAACAGCCGGCCATCCGGCGCCTGGGCGAACTGTGTCGCGTTGTCCAGCCCGGTGATGAAGGCCTCGTTGCGCGTGAATCCGGCCGGCTGCGTGCGCGAGCCGCCGAACTGCACCGTCACGCTGCTCCACGCCGATGGATTGCCACCCGCGTCGCTCGCGCGCACGCGCAGCACATGCTGGCCCGAGGCGAAGGCGTTGCTGTCGACCGTGACGCTGTAGGGCGCCGAGGTGTCGGTGGTCAACGCCGTGCCATCGATCTGGAACTCGACGTTGGCCACGCCGACGTTGTCGGTTGCGTTGGCGCTGAAGGTGACGGTGCCGGCCAGGCCGCTGGCGAACGCCGCCGGTGCGGTGATGCTCACCGTGGGCGGCTGGTTGTCGCTGCCGAGCGGGCCCACGTTGACGGTCAGCGCGGCGCTGCTGGTGATCGCGCCGGCGTCGTCGGTGGCGCGGGCGGTCAGCGAGTGTGCACCGGTGGTGGTGGGTGTCCAGCTGAAGGAATACGGCGCGGTGGTGTCCTGGCCGAGCACGGTCGAGCCGTCGAGGAACTCCACGCGCGTCACCATGCCATCGCTGTCGGCGGCCGTCGCATTGAGGATCATCGCCGTGCCCACGGTGCCGGTGGCGGCCGCCGTCAGCGAGGCGGTGGGCGCCATGTTGGGCCCCGCTGCCGGCGCGTCGTTGCCGCCGCACGCCGATGCGATCGCGCACAGTGCGATCAACCGGAGCCAGCCGGCGCTGCGTGTCGTGCGGTGCGTCATGCGAAGCTCCCAATGCGTTGCTCGGGTGTACGCGTCGAGCGGGCGCCATTTTCCCGCTGCGTGCGGACGGCCTGTCACAAGACGTTGGTCGCCGTCGGCGTTGCGGCGAGCAATCGCTGCGCGCGCGTCAGACCGCCACCGGCGCCTTGATCGCCGGATGGCTCTCGTACTCGAGCAGCTCGAAGTCGTCGTAGTCGTAGTCGAAGATCGACGGCGGCCGGCGCCGCATGCGCAACACCGGATACGCGTGGGGCTGCCGCGCGAGTTGCAGGGTCACCTGCTCGACGTGGTTGCTGTAGATGTGGCAATCGCCACCGGTCCAGACGAAGTCGCCGACGTCGAGGTCGCATTGCTGCGCCAGCATGTGCGTCAGCAAAGCGTAGCTGGCGATGTTGAACGGCACGCCGAGAAAGAGGTCGGCGCTGCGCTGGTACAGCTGGCAACTCAGCCGCCTGGCAGCGCCGGGCCGATCGGCCGGCGCCACGTAGAACTGAAAGAAGGCGTGGCAGGGCGCCAGCGCCATCTTGGGCAGATCGGCGACGTTCCAGGCGCTGACGATGATGCGGCGCGAATCCGGATCGGTCTTCAGCTGCTGGACCACGCGCGCGATCTGGTCGATGTGGCCGCCATCGGGCGTGGGCCAGCTGCGCCACTGCACGCCGTACACCGGCCCGAGGTCACCCGCGGGGCCGGCCCATTCGTCCCAGATGGTGACGCCGCGTTCGCGCAGCCAATTGGCGTTGGACTCGCCGCGCAGGAACCACAGCAGCTCCAGCGCGATGCTCTTGAAATGCACCTTCTTGGTGGTGACCAGCGGGAAGCCCTCGCGCAGGTCGAAGCGCATCTGGTGACCGAACACGCTGCGCGTGCCGGTGCCGGTGCGGTCGGTCTTGGCCACGCCGTGCGTGAACACGTGGCGCATGAAGTCCTCGTACTGCGAGCGGACGGGGCGCTGCGGCTGCATGGCGGGCATTCTAGGAGCGCGCCGCTTCGCCAGCCGGCTCGAGCTCGAACTGCATCGCGGCCAGCCGCGCATAGAGGCCGCCGCGGGCGACCAGCTCGGCGTGCTTACCCGTCTCGACGATGCGGCCCTGGTCGAGCACGACGATGCGGTCGGCCCGCTGCACGGTGGCCAGGCGGTGCGCGATCACCAGCGTCGTGCGATCCCGCATTGCCGCTTCGAGCGCGGCCTGCACCATGCGTTCGCTCTCGGCATCGAGCGCGCTGGTGGCTTCGTCGAGCAGCAGCAGCGGCGGGTTCTTCAGCATCGCGCGCGCGATCGCGATGCGCTGGCGTTGGCCACCCGACAGGCGCACACCGCGCTCGCCGAGGAAGCTCGCGTAGCCCTCGGGCAGGGCGCTGATGAAGTCGTGCGCGAACGCCGCGCGCGCGGCGGCAATCACCTCGTCGTCGCTCGCGTCGGGACGGCCGTAGCGGATGTTCTCCATCGCACTGGTGGAGAACACCGTGCTGTCCTGCGGCACGATGCCGATGCGGCCGCGCAGGTCGGCCAGCGCCACCTCGCGCACCGGCACGCCGTCGAGCTGCACCGCGCCGCTGCCGACGTCGTAGAAGCGCAGCAAGAGATGGAACAGCGTGCTCTTGCCGGCGCCGCTGGGGCCCACCACGGCCACGGTTTCACCGGGCTGCACCCGCAGCGACACGTCGCGCAGCGCGGCATGCAGCGGGCGCGACGGGTAGCTGAAGCTCACCTGGTCGAACGCCAGCGCCGAGCCGCCGTTCACCGGCGGCAGTGCGCGCGGTGCCGCCGGCTCAGCCACCGGCGAGCGGGCAGCCAGCAACTCCATCAGTCGTTCGGTCGCTCCGGCGGCGCGCAGCAGATCGCCGTACACCTCCGACAACACCGCCACGCTGCTGACCAGGATGATCACGTAGACCACGGTTTGCCCGAGGTGGCCGGCGCTGATGGTGCCGGCGATGACCGCCTGCGTGCCCTGGTACAGGCCCCACAACAGCGCACCGAAGGTCGCGGTGATGATGAAGGCCACCAGCGCCGAGCGCACGCGCGTGCGCTTGCGCGCGGTCTCGAACGCCTCTTCGGTCGAGCGCTCGAAGCGCGCCGCTTCCTGCGGCTCCTGCACGAAGCCCTGCACCACCGGAATCGCGTTGAGCACTTCGGCGGCGATGGCGCTGGAGTCGGCCACACGGTCCTGGCTGGCGCGGCTCAGGCGCCGCACGCGGCGGCCGAACAACAACGACGGCAGCACCACCAGCACCAGGATGCCGAGCACCTGCGTCATCACGTAGGGATTGGTGATGATCAATATCGCCAGCGCGCCGAGCCCCATCACCGTGTTGCGCAGGCCCATGCTCAGGCTCGAACCCACCACGGTCTGCACCAGCGTGGTGTCGGTGGTCAGCCGCGACAGCACCTCGCCGGTCTGCGTGGTCTCGAAGAACTCGGGGCTCTGGCGCAGCACGTGCGCGTACACCGCGTTGCGCAGGTCGGCGGTCACGCGCTCGCCGATCCAGGTCACCATGTAGAAGCGCGCCGCCGAGAACACGCCGAGCGCCGCGCCGACGAAGAACAACGCCACGAAGTGCTCGCGCAATGCCATCACGCGCTGTCCGGGGTCGGCGGCGATCAGGCCCTGATCGATCAGCGACTTCAGCGCCAGCGGCAGCACCAGCGTGCTGGCCGCTGCCCCGATCAGAAAAAGCAGCGCCAAGACGATGCGGCTGCGATACGGCTGCAGGAACGGCAACAACCCCGACAAGGAGCGGGGTGACCCGCGCGCTGCGGGCGCGTGCACCGCGGCGGCGGGGGCGCGCCAGGTGGCAGTCGAATTGGCTGGCATCGCAGCAGTCTACGGTGCGCGGCGCACAGCGGCGGCAGATCAGCGTTTGGCGTCTTTGCCGGCGGGGGAGCGCAGCGTTGCGCGCGCCGCCACGTCGCGCCCGCGGCGGGCCAACGCGTCGCGCAGCAGGTACTCGACTTGCGCGTTCGCACTGCGCAACTCCTGCGCGGCCAGACGCTCGATCTCGGCCCACAGATTGGCGTCGATGCGCAACAGGAAGGATTTCTTGTCCGGCGAGGCCACGGTCATCGTGCGCGCGCGCTGCAACCGGCCGGCTGCGAGCGGCGGCTGGTCAACCCCATGTCCGTTCGGCGACAGCGCGCAACCGGCCGGGCCACGTCAGTTGTACAGCGTGCCCGCGTTGACGATCGGCTGGGTTTCCTTGTCGGAACACAGCACGACCAGCAGGTTGCTCACCATCGAGGCCTTGCGCTCGTCGTCGAGCACCACGATCTCGCGCTCAGACAGCCCCTTGAGCGCCGCTTCCACCATGCTGACCGCGCCGAGCACGATCTTCTGCCGTGCGCTGATGATCGCCTCGGCCTGCTGCCGGCGCAGCATCACCTGCGCGATCTCGGGCGCATAGGCCAGGTGGCTGAGCTTGGCGTCCTCGACCGCGACGCCGGCGTCGTCGAAGCGCGCCTGCAGCTCGCTCTTGAGCGCCACCACTGCGGCGTCGCCGGCGCGCAGCGTGGTTTCGCCCGCTGTCAGGTCCTCGCCTTCGTCGTAGGCGAACTGGGTGGCCAGGTGGCGGATTGCGGCTTCGGCCTGCACCTTGACGTAGTTCTCGAAGTCGTCGACCTCGAACACCGCCTGCGCGGTGTCGCGCACGCGCCAGACGACTACCGCACTGATCTCCACCGGGTTGCCGCGCTTGTCGTTGACCTTCAGCGTCGGTGCGTTGAGGTTGCGTGCGCGCAGCGAGATGTGCCGTTTGCGATAGAACGGATTGGCCCAGCGCAGGCCTTCGGTGCGGTCGGTACCCACGTAGTGGCCGAACAGCGTGAGGATCGCGCCTTCGTTGGGCTGCAGCATGTACAGGCCGGCGAGGATGAAGATGCCCAGTATGAGCAGCGCCGCCTCGGCCAGCACGATCGGCCCCGGCCCGCGCAGCAGGACCAGGCCGTACAGAGCGCCGGCGATCGCGGCCAGCGCCAAGGCGATCATCACGTAGCCGCTGCGCGACGTGACCGGGCGTTCGTGGCGGCGTTCGGCGCGAGCAGGCATGGCATCTCTGGAGCTATTGAGATGATATCACGATAATAGCAAATCCCCAAACCGTCAAGCGGTTGCTCCGTGCGCGACGCCGGCGCGACATGGCCGCATTGGCCGACCGCTTGCGTGGGAGCATCTGTATGGGGAATATCCGGGGCATTCGAATGAGGGGGTGGCTTGGTGTTGCGCACCGCAAACGGGGTCACCCCGCGGATGCCGCATGCATGGCAGATGGTGATAATCGTTGCATCGTGTCGCACGAACTGCCATCGCAATCCGACTGGATCACACGCGTCAGCCGCACGCTGGTGCAACTGGGCTATGTGCCGTCGCTGGTGCTGATCATCGTGGCGCTGGTGCCGATCTTCACGATGCTGGCGCCGCTGTTGGTGATGGCGCTGGGCACCGGCTCCGCTGCTGCGGCGGCGCAGGTGGGTGCGCTGTCGGCGCTGATTCTGGTGCCCACCATCGGCGCGGTGGTGCTGCGCCTGGTGTTCCAGCTCGAGCGCGCGCGCGCACGTCTGGCGGTGTTGGCGACGCAAGACGCGCTCACCGGCGTGCACAACCGGCGCTACTTCTTCGAGATCGCCGAACGCGAATGGCAGCGCTGCAAGCGCTATGGCGAAGACGCCGCGCTGCTGCTGATCGACGCCGACAACTTCAAGTCGATCAACGACCTGCATGGCCACCTGTGCGGCGACAAGCTGCTGGTGGCGATCGCGCGCGCGGTGCGCCAGACCTTGCGCACGATCGACCTGATGGCGCGCTTCGGCGGCGAGGAGTTGGTGATCCTGCTGCCCCACACGGACCCACTGGGCGCGCTCGACGTCGCCGAGCGCATCCGCGAACGCGTCGCCGGCGGCCGGCTCGACTGGCATGGCGAGAAGGTGGGCATCACGGTCAGCGTGGGCGTGGCCTCCTATGGCGGCGACGACCGCACGCTCGACGCGCTGGTGCACGACGCCGACCTCGCGTTGTATGCGGCCAAGAAGGCCGGCCGCAACTGCGTGCGCGCCGCGCCGATCCGGCCGCGCCGCAGCGGCGAAGCGCACCGCGAAACTTCCAAGTAGCGGCGGGTTACGATTCTCGCTCAGGCGCCGCGGGAGCGCGGTACGTTGGTTCGACGAGGAGCATCCGCATGCGCGTGGCCGGCGACGACCTTCATCTGCACGGCGAGTACCTGCGCAACTGCTGGTACGTGGCGGCCTGGGCGCACGAACTGATCGATGGCCGCTTGCTGGCGCGCACGATTCTCGACCAGCCGGTGCTGATCTACAAAGGCGACAGCGGTCGCGCGGTGGCGCTTGACGACCGCTGCTGCCACCGCGGCGCGCGGCTGTCCAGCGGCCGGCTCGAAGGCGACTGCGTTCGCTGCATGTACCACGGCCTGAAGTTCGACGGCTCGGGTGCCTGCGTGCAGATCCCGGGGCAGGACGTGATCCCCAAGGGCATGGGCGTGCGCAGCTTTCCTGTCGTCGAGCGCGACCAGCTGGTGTGGATCTGGATGGGCGAGGCCGAGCGGGCCGACGAAAGCTTGATCGTCGACTTTCCGTACCTGCGCGAACCCGGTTGGCGCGGCGTCCCCGACTACCTGCACTACGACGCCAACTACCTGTTGATCGTCGACAACCTGGCCGACTTCGCGCATCTCGCGTTCGTGCATCGGCACACGCTCGGCGGTTCCGAGGAATACGCCTTCAAGACCAAACCGGTCGAGGTCGAACGCCAGCCGCGGGGTTTTCGCGTCAAGCGCATGCACATGAATGCCGAGGTGCCGCCGTTCCACCGCAAGGTCACGCGCAGCGATGGTCGCATCGACCGCTGGAACGTCGGCACGATGCACATCCCGGGCGTCTTCTTCCTCGAGTCAGGCTTCGCGCCGGCCGGCAGCGGCATCGAGCGCGGCGACATCTCGCAGGCACGGCAGTACCGCAACTGCCAGTTCTTCACCCCCGAAACGCGCGGCACCACGCACTTCTTCTGGAACTACCTGCACAACTGGAATCTCGACGACCCGACCATCGCGCTGTCGCTGCACGACAGCATGGTCGAGGGCTTTCACGAAGACAAGGCGATCATCGAGCAGCAGCAGCGCACGTTCGATGCGGATCCCGCGTTTCGCATGCATCCGATCGCGGCCGACGCGCCGTTGGCGCATTTCAGGCGCGTGCTCGCGCAATTGATCGCGCAGGAGCGGGGCGCTGCGCTGGCCGCCTAGCTACATCGCCAAACGCCTGGCGTAGCCGGTCATCTCGAGATAGCCGCGGCCCAGGCGCCGCCCGCTGTCGTCGAGCAGGTCCGACAGGCCCTCCCAGTAGAGCGCGCCGTTGCTCATGCGCCCGTCGAGCTCCTGTGCGTCCATCAGCGCGCGGACCACGAGGTGGCCTGCCGGCGACTCGACAGACCACTGCACCGGGTAGCGTGTCTGAGAGGCGGCGCTGGTCCACCAGCGCAGTGGCGTGAAGCGCAGCTCGTCGGGGGCAAACGTGCGCAGGCGGCCGTCCGCGCCGCGATGGCTGCCGCCCGCCCACAGTGTGCTGCCATCGGCGCGGCGCAGCCGGAATGCCATCAGCGCGCCGCCGTCGTCGAGGTTGCAGCCGATCCAGTCCCAGCCCACGGCCTCGGGCGGCAGGTATTCGTCGCTCCATTCATGGTCCAGCCAGGCAGCACCCGGCAACGCCATGCGCCGGCCGTCGCGCTCGAGCACAGCCGATACGCGCAGGTGGGGCAGGCTGTAGTAGTGGCTCGCCTGCTGCGGCAGCGGACCCTTGCGCGAAAAGCCCGCCTGGCCTTGCAGCAGCACCGGTTGCGTGGCCAGCAACTCGAGCTGCAAAGCGAACGGCGCGTCGGCGCCGCCGACCTGCGCGCGATAACGATCGGGCGCGGCGTCGCGGCGCAGCGACCAGCGGCCCAGTTGCACGTCGGTGTCGGCGCGCGACGCGTGCACGTCGGCCGACTGCTCGTCGCCCGACCAGCGCTGCGTGCGCTGCGCCTGCAGGTGTCGCACCGCCGCGATATCGCTCAGCGCCGCATGCGCGAACAGCAACTGGCGCGGCGCGAAGCGGCCGGGCAGCGACTGCGCCAAGCCCGTGCGGTGGCGAAAGAACGTGATCTGGAATCCGATCGGTGCGGCGGCGGGCACGTCGAGCCAGCCGGTGGCGTACCACCACTCGTTGCGCGCGCCGGTGTGGGCGCCGTGGTCGCGTGGCCAATGCAGCACGCGGCCCTCGCGCACCGCATCGTCGTCGGGCTGCGCACGGGCGAGTGCCGGCAGCGCGGCCAGCAGCCAGCGGCGCCTCACCAGTCCTCCTTGACCGCCAGCACCGCCGCTCGCGACGCGGCGTGGCGTGCCGCGATCGCCGCGGTGGCCACGCCGAGCGCGAGCACCGTCGCAGCGAGCGCCGCCAGGCGCGACCAGGGCACGAGCAGCGGCATCGTCCAGTGAAAGCTCTGCGGGTTGACCACGTGCACCAGCACCACGCTGACGGCGATGCCGATCGCGATGCCGAGCATCACGCCGGCGGACAACCAGGCCGCCGCCTCGCCGGCCACGACGGCCAGCACTTGCGTGCGGGTCAGTCCCAGGTGCGTCAACAGGCCGAACTCCTTGCGCCGCGCCAGCACTTGCGCCGACAGGCTGGCTGCCACTCCCACCAGCCCGACCGCGATGGCCACCGCCTGCAGGTAGCGCGTGACCGCGAAGCTGCGATCGAAGATGGTCAACGACAACGCACGCAACTCGCTTGCGCTGGCGGTTTCCACCGGCACGTCGGGGCCGGCCAGGTCGCGCAGGCGATCGATCACCACGGCCGCGTCGGCGCCCGGCTGCAGCCAAACCGCCGCGTCGTTCAGCTGCGCATCGCCGCCGTGCTGCCGCCACAACGACGGATCGATCACCACGGCGCCGAACTGCCGCGCGTAGTCGCGCCAGATGCCCAGTACGCGCAGGCGTTGCATGCCGTCGGGCAGCGGCACCTCGATGGTGTCACCGACGCGCCAACCGTACAACGCGGCCGCCGGCTCGCTGACGAACGCGCCGGGATCGCCGCTCAGCACCACGTCGCCGAGCCACGGCAGGGCGTTGGCCTGCGCATCGACCGGCCGCACGATCAGCGCGAGCGGCGGGCGACTCGCATCGAGCGACAACGCACGCATGCGCGAGCCGCGCACGCGTGCCACGCCGGGGATCGCCGCGGCGGTGTTGGCAAAGGCGGGCGGCAAGGTGTTGATGTCGCCGGCGACCGCGCCGCCCACGGTGCGCACGTACAGATCCGCCGGCAACACGCCGTCTAGCCACGACGACACCGCAGCGCGGAAGCTGCCGACCATCACCAGCAGCGCGACCGACAGCGCCACGCTGGCCACCACGCCAGCCACCGCGGCGCTGGCGGTGTGGCGTTGATGCCGTGCCCGTTGCCAGGCCAGCAGCAGCAACGCGTTCGAGGTCGCGACGCGGCGCGCCAGCAGCGTCTGCACGGTGGCCGGCACCAGCGCCACGCCGCCGGCCAGCAACGCGGCCACCGATGCATAGGCGGCCAACGGCACGCCGCGCCAAGGCGGCAGCAACGCCAGCGCGGCCGCTGCCAGCAGCAACGCAAGCGCCGGCGCCAGGCGCGAGCGCGCGGGCCCCAGGCTCGACAGGCCCTTCAGCGCCTGCGCCGGTGCAAGTCGTTCGGCGGCACGGGCGGGCCACCAGGCACCGGCCAGGGCGGCGGCAACACCCAGCGCGGCGTACAACAACGTGGTCCACATACCGATCTGCAAGGGCGGCGCGGCGCCGGGGAAATAGCCACCGCCGAGGTCACCGCCGAGGGCGCGCAACACGAACCAAGCCAAGGCCACGCCGGCCGCGAGGCCGAGCGCGCTGCCCATGGTGCCGATGCATAACGCCTCGCCGAGTACCCACACGCGGCGTTCGTGTGCCGTCAGGCCGAGCACGCCGAGCAGGGCAAAGGTCGGCGTGCGCTGCGCCACCGACAACGCCAGCACCGAGTAGACGAGAAAGCCGCCGACCAGCAACGCGACCAGCGCGAGCACACTCAGATTCACGCGGTAGGCGCGCGACAGGTTCGACAGCCGCTGTTCGGCCTCGTCTGCCGCAGCGATGCGCACGTCGTCGGGCCAACGCCGTTCGGGCCACCAGCGTTCGGGTTGCGTGCCAGGCAGCAAGCGCAGATCGATGCGCGACAGCCGCCCGGCCATGCCCAGCCGCGCCTGCGCGGCCGAAATGTCGACGACCAGCAACGCAGACCCACGCACGGCGAGCGTGCCCGCCAGGCGAAAACGCTGCCAGCCCGTTGGCCCGCGCAGTTCGACGGCGTCGCCGACCCGCGCATGCAGGCGCTGCAGGGCCGTGGTATTGGCGAACGCGACCTGCGGGTCGAGTAGCGCGAGTGGGTCTTGTGTGCTGTCGACGCGGGGCAGCAGCGCCGGCGCCACCGCTGCGACTTGCAGCGCATCGATGCCCAGCACACGCAGCGACAGCGCTGGGGCGCTGGCCAGCGTGCGCGCCGCGGCGTCGAGTTCCACCACGGGGCTGGCCGCTCGCACCGACGGGTCGCGCGCCACCGACTCGAACAGCGCATCGTCGAAGCCTTCGCGCGTGCGCGCGGCGATCGTCAGGTCGGGGTCGCCGTTCGCCGCACGCACGGCGCCGGCAAACTCCGACAACGCCGAGGCGTTGATCAGATGCACCGAATAAGCGAGCGCCACGCCGAGCGCGACCGCGAGACCCACCGTCGCATGGCGCCACGGATGCAAGCGCCACTCGGGCAGCGACAGCGCGCGCATCCAGCGCCAGGAGTGCAGCCACATGTCGGCGATGGTACGGCGCTCGTCTGTGCCCGTTCGATCCGACCCTTGACGCCTCAGCCGCCAGCCGACGCGTCGATGATGCCGGTTGGCTCGAGCCGCAGCACACGATCGGCCAGCTTGGCCGCTGCCGCCGAATGCGACACCAGCAGGCAGGCGGAGCCTTCCGCGCGCACCTGGCTGGCCAGCAGCTCGAGGATGCGCGCGGCTTGCGCGGGGTCGAGATTCCCGGTGGGTTCGTCGGCCAGGATCAGCGCAGGCCGGTGCACCAGCGCACGGGCGAGCGCGACCCGCTGCAGCTGCCCGCCCGACAATTGCGCCGGCCAGCGCTCGGCCATCGCCTGCAGGCCCACGCGCTCCAGCAGCGTGGCCACGCGCGACGCATCGGGCCGGTTGAGCAACAACAACGGCAGCGCCACGTTGTCGGCCACGCTCAAGTGCGGCAGCACGTGGAAGGCTTGGAACACGAAGCCCAGATGCTCGCGCCGCCAACGTGCACGCGCGTCGGCGTCGAGCGCGCGGATCGACTGGCCGCGAAAGACGATGTCGCCGCGGCCGGCGTCGTCCAGCCCCGCGATGCAGTTGAGCAAGGTGGACTTGCCGACGCCCGACTCGCCGATCAGCACGACGAATTCGCCCGGCGCGACGCGCAGCGAGACCTGCTGGAACACCGGCGCGTCGTCGCCATAGGACTTGGCCAGTGCGCTGACCTCGAGCATGCGGGCATCATGCCCGAGACGACGCAGGGCGCCCGCGGTGCCCTGCGCTTCGAGGATCAGTGCACCGTCAGGCGACGCGGAAGACCGCGACGGCCTGCACCAGTTGCTGTGCCTGCTGCTTGAGGTTCTCGGCGGCGGCGGCGCTTTCCTCGACCAGCGCCGCGTTGCGCTGCGTGGCCTCGTCCATCTGCTGCACCGCCTGGCTGACCTGGCCGACACCGGTGCTCTGCTCGGTGCTGGCCGCGGAGATCTCGCCGACGATGCTGCTGACGCGGCCGATCGACGCGACGATCTCGTCCATCGTCCGGCCGGCCAGATTCACCAGCGCGCTGCCCTGGTCCACGCGCTGCACGCTGGCAGTGATCAATTCCTTGATCTCGCGGGCGGCCTGCGCGCTGCGCTGCGCGAGGCTGCGCACCTCGCCGGCCACCACGGCGAAGCCGCGGCCCTGTTCGCCGGCACGCGCGGCCTCGACCGCTGCGTTGAGCGCGAGGATGTTGGTCTGGAAGGCGATGCCATCGATGACCGAGATGATGTCGGCGATCTTGCGGCTGCTGCCGTTGATGCCCTTCATGGTCTCGACCACTTGAGTCATCACATCGCCGCCTTTGACGGCGACGCTGGCTGCACCCTGGGCCAGCTCGTTGGCCTGGCGGGCATGATCGGCGTTGTGACGCACGGTGGTGCCGAGCTCTTCCATCGTCGAGGCGGTCTGTTGCAATGCGCTGGCCTGCTGTTCGGTGCGGCCCGACAGGTCTTGGTTGCCCTCGGCGATCTGCGTGCTGGCGCTGGCCACGCTCTCGGAGCCCTGGCGAACCTGGCTCACGGTGCGCGCCAGGCTTTGCTGCATGTCCAGCAGGTTGGCCAACAGGCTGTGGCTGTCACCGGCGCGCAGGGTCACGTGGGTGGTGAGGTCACCACCGGCCACCGCGCGGGCCATCGCCACGGCGTCGCCGGGCTGGCCGCCCAACTGGCCGACCAGCCGCCGCGTGAACCAGGCGGCCAGGCCCAGGCCCACCACCAAGGAGGCCGCCAGCAGCACCAGCATCGAGTTGCGGGCTCGTGCGTACACCGTGTTGGCGCGTTCGGAGGCGATCTCGGCCTGCTTGAAGTTGTATTCGACCAGTTTGTCGAGCGCTCCGACGGTTTCGTCGATCGCCATGCTGGCCACGCCGTCGCTGATGTCGGCGGCGTCCTGCTGCTTCTTGCTGCGGCCCAGTCCGAGCACCTGGTCGCTGGCCCTGCGATAGGCCTGCCAACCCTTGGCCAGTTCGGCCGCCAGTGCCTTGTCGTCGTCGGCCGCCGGCAGCGATCGGTACGCCTGCCACGACGACTCGGCGAGCTTGACGGCCGCGTTGAACTTCTCTTCGTACTCCGACAGGTAGCTGCGGTCGCTGGTGCGGCTGAACTTGACCTCGAATTCGCGGGCCTCGACGATCGCGGCGCGGGCGTGTGCCAGCGATCCCACGCCGTTGAGCCACTTGTCGTGCAGCTCGTCGGCGCTGTCGTCCAGCCGCGAGAGCGACCACAGCGACACCAGCCCGATCGCCGCGGTCAACAGCAGCACCGCGCCGAACGCGAGGCTCAGCTGTGCACCGATGGTGAGTCGAGCCAGTCTCGTGCCAGCGGCATGCAGGATCTTGTTCATCGGTTGTTCGCCCGCCGCGCGCGAAAGCATCACTTCTTGTGGCCGATATAGCTCAAGCCGATGACCTTGCCGCCGCCATCGCGGATCGGGTTGTAGCAGGCGTCGAACGCGGTGCCGAGCACGTCGATCGGGCCGCAGTACATCTGGCCCTTTGTCACCGTTTCGTAGGCGGCGTTGCGCGCCAGCTGCGTGCCGACGCCGCGCTTGCCTTCGGGCGTCAGCACGTTGGTGCTGACGCGGATGAACTCTTCGCCGTCCTTCACGAACACGGTGGCCGTCGCGTTGTGCGCCTTGCGCACGGCGTCGACGATGTCGAAGTTGTTGTTGATCTTGCGATCGCCGAAGAAGATCGCAGGCACGGTCTTGCCGGCCACCGTGTCGGTGCCCTGGATCGACGGCGTGCCGATCTTGGCCAGCCGCGCGTCGAGGTCGGCGATGGTTTCCTTGGGGTCGTAGGCGGCAGCACCGAGGCTGACGCTCAAGCCCGCCGCGGCGGCGCAGATGCGCACGATCGATTTCATGAGGACTCCGAATGTTGGGTGAGGGCGGCGCCACGCCGACCCCACCTTGGTTTCGGCCAGTCTCGGTGCAAGCTTGAGCGGCAAGCGCCTGGAATTGCGCACCAAAACGGCCGCGTTTCGCGGCTTTGGGCCGGCGCGCGACGCAGCGACGTCTCAGCGCGATGCTGGCGCGCGAGTCAGCAGGGCACGCAGTTCGGTCAGCTTGGCCTTCAGGGACTGGCGGTGCGCGGTTCCCACCCGCAGCAGGATGCGTTGTCCGGCCGACAGCGACTGCAGTTCGGGGTCGGCAAACTCGTAGCGCAACCACGGCTGCGTCGAGGGCACGCTGCCCTTGACCTCGGTGAGCTGCATCAGCGGCCCGGCGGGCGGCGGCTCCGGAGTGGCCAGCAGGTGGTCGATCACCTCGACCACACGATCGTTGAAGTAGCGGCCCGGGTAACCGAGCTCTTCATAGGACTTCTGCAACTGCGGATACATGCGCGCGTACAGGGTGGCGGCGCGGCGTGAATCGACCGACGTCAGCAGCGTCACCAAAGGTGTGTAGCGGCGGGCGTTCTCGGCCGCGATGTTGCGCAATTCGCCATCGCCGCTGACGCTGAAGCGCCCAGGTGTCGGGTTCACCGGCCACAGGCGCGGCGCGGCATGGGGGCGCGCCAGGTTGTCCACGGTGACCACGAAACGGTACGCGAAATCATCGGTTTGCACGAAGCGCGACACCGCGGCTTGCCCCAGCAGATCGGCCAGCGCGTGGCGCCAATCGCCGACGGGCTCGGCGGCCGATGCGGCCAACGATGGGTCCACCGGGTGGCGGACCGCCGGCTCCGGCGCCGTTGATGCCGGCTGCGGCGGCGCTTCGGCCGCCACCGCCGGCGTGGGCTCGCTGGCCGCGGGCTGCGCGCGATGCTGCCACCAATACAAGCCACCGAGCCCGAGCGCGGTGAGCAAGAACGCGGCCACGGCGGCGATCGACATCCGGTTCATGGTGTTCCCTCTGGAGCCGGCTCAATTCAAGGCTCCACCATAGCGCGTTTCGACCGCGCGCAGCGTCGAAGGGGCCGGAGCCGCGCTCAGGCCACCGGTGCCGGCGGCAGCGACCGCGCGGCCAGGCCGAGCACCAGGCCGAGCACCAGGCCGAGCACCAGGCTGGGCGCGTGCGCATCGTCGCAGGCCACGCTGCTGCGCGCCATCGAGCGCAGCCAGGTCAACTGGCGCTTGGCGAGCTGACGCGTCGCCGCGATGCCGCGTTCACGCAGTCCATCGATCTGACCGGACTCCAGCGCCTGCCACGCCTGGCGGTAGCCCACGCAACGCATCGAAGGCAGGGCCGCATGCAGGTCGCCGCGTGCGCGCAAGGTGCGCACTTCGTCGAGCAGGCCGCGCTGCAGCATCTGGTCGAAGCGCTCGGCGATCCGCGCATGCAGCCAGCCGCGATCGAGCGGCTCCAGGGCGATCAGCGGCAATGGCAAACCGTGCCGCAGGCGTTGGCCTTGCACTTGCGACAGCGGCCGGCCCGCGATCTGCCAGACCTCGAGCGCACGCTGGATGCGCTGCGCATCGGTTGGCGCCAGCCGCTCCGCGGTGTCAGGGTCGATGCCCGCCAATCGCGCGTGCAGGGCCGGCCAGCCTCGGACTGCCGCTTCGGCGTCGATCGCTGCGCGCACCTGCGGGTCGGCCTCGGGCAGCTCGTCCAGACCCTCGAACAGCGCCTTCAGGTACAACATCGTGCCGCCCACCAACAGCGCCACGCGGCCGCGCCGGTTGATCTCGCCGATCAGGCGCGTGGCGTCCATCGCGAAGCGCGCAGCCGAATAGCGCTCTCGCGGATCGAGGATGTCGATCAGGTGGTGCGGCACCTGTGCGCGCTCGGCCGCGCTCGGCTTGGCGGTGCCGATGTCCATGCCGCGATAGACCTGCGCCGAATCGACGCTGATGATCTCGAGCTCGATGTGTTGCGCCAGCGTCATCGCGATGGCGCTCTTGCCGCTGGCCGTGGGGCCGGCCAGCACCAGCGCGCGTGGCGTCATCGCGAGGCCCCGTCGCGAGGCCGCGGTCAGACCAGCGCGTGCGTGCGCGCCAGGTCGACCATGCGCTCGATCTCGCGGTCGCGCAAGCCGCGCCGGCGCAGCGCCTCGGCGGTCTCGATCAGGTAGTCGAGCGTGGTGCCGAAGCGGCCCTTGGCATGCCTGAAGACGTGCAGCAGATCGCGGTCGGCCATTGTTTCGACAAAGCTCGGGCTGCGCCGGCTCAGCGTGAACGCCAGCGCGCGCACCTCGCCGTGCGACGTGCGGCATGGCAGCCAGCGCGGGTCGTACACGGCCGAGGGCATCTCGCGGCGCCACAAGCGCTCGAGCTCGGCGGCCGCGCGGCGGCGCGGCACGCGATAGACCACGCCGTGGCACGAGCCGCCCGGCAGCAGCGCGAACACCAGGCCTGGAAGCTCCGGCGTGCCGCGGTTGATGCGCGAGCGCATGCGCAACGCCCGGTGCCAACCGTGCACGTGTGCCACGCGGTGCTCGGTGGCGTCAAACTCCGGCCGTGCGATCAACGATGCATAGCCGAAGACCCACAAATCGTCCCGCCCGCCCCATTGTGCGGTGGCGCGCAGGAGCATTTCCTCGGGGTCGCGCCGCGTCAAGCTGATGTCCATCGGCATCAAGAATGCCAGAGCCGGCGCGGACCGTTGCAGTAATTGACCACACAACTGGGGTTCGCCCAGAATCATTTCACACCCTGAGCTTATCGCCCATGCACTCCACCCTCCTGCAAGTGACGCGGCGCATCGCGCAGCGCAGTGCCGCGCCCCGCCGCGCCTACCTCGAACGGGTCGAGCGCCTGGCCGCGCGGCCGCGCGGCTCCGAGCGCCTGGGTTGCGCCAACGTGGCCCATGCGTTCGCTGCGCTGCCGGGCGACGACCGGTTGCGCATCGTCGCCGAACGTGCCCCGAACCTGGCGATCGTCACCGCCTACAACGACATGCTGTCGGCGCACCAGCCCTACGAGCGTTTCCCGTCTTGGATCCGCGACGAGGCGCACGCGCTGGGTGCCACCGCGCAGGTGGCCGGCGGCGTACCGGCGATGTGCGACGGCGTCACGCAGGGACAGCCCGGCATGGAGCTGTCGCTGTTCTCGCGCGACACCATCGCGATGGGCACCGCGATCGCGCTCAGCCACGACGTGTTCGACGGCGCGCTGCTGCTCGGCGTGTGCGACAAGATCGTGCCGGGCTTGCTGATCGGCGCGCTGCACTTCGGCCACCTGCCTTGCGTGTTCGTACCTGCGGGGCCGATGCCGTCGGGGCTGTCCAACACCGAGAAGTCGCAGGTGCGCGAACGCCATGCGCAGGGTTTGGTCGGGCGCGACGCGCTGTTGCGCGCGGAGCAGGCGGCCTACCACGGGGCGGGCACCTGCACGTTCTACGGCACCGCCAACAGCAATCAGATGCTGCTCGAGGCGATGGGCCTGCATGTGCCGGGCGCGGCCTTCGTGCACCCGAACACCACGCTGCGCGAAGCGCTGACGCGCGCCGCGGTGCGCACGCTGCTGGCCATCGTGCCGGGCCAACGGCGTTTGCCGATCGGCCGCCTGGTCGACGAACGCGTGATCGTCAACGCGATGGTCGCGCTGCTGGCCACCGGCGGCTCGACCAACCACCTGATCCATTGGGTGGCGGTGGCGCGCGCCGCCGGGTTGACGATCGACTGGAGCGACTTCGGCGACCTCTCTGCCGTGGTGCCGCTGCTGGCTCGCGTGTACCCCAACGGCAGCGCCGACGTCAACGAGTTCCACGCTGCCGGCGGCACCGGCTTCGTGCTGCGCGAATTGGCGCGGGCCGGTCTGCTGCACGACGACGTGCAGACCGTCGACACCCGCGGCATCGCGGCCTATGCACGGGTGCCCGAGCTGTCGCACGGCCAGCTGCAGTGGCGCGACTTGCCCACGGCCAGCGGCGACTCGACCATCGTGCGCGGCAGCGACGATCCGTTCTCGCCGACCGGCGGCCTGCGGCTGTTGAGCGGCAACCTCGGGCGCGCGGTGATCAAGGTGTCCGCGGTGCCCTCGAACCGGCATCTGGTCGAGGCGCCGGCGTTGGTGTTCGACAGCCAGCAGGCTCTGCTGGCGGCCTTCAATGCCGGCCAGCTCGAGCGCGATGTCGTCGCAGTGGTGCGGTTTCAGGGGCCGCAAGCCAACGGCATGCCCGAGCTGCACAAGCTGACGCCGCCGTTGGCCGTGTTGCAAGGCCGCGGCTTCCAGGTGGCACTGGTGACCGACGGACGCATGAGCGGCGCGTCGGGCAAGGTGCCGGCCGCGATCCACGTGAGCCCGGAGGCATCCGCCGGCGGTGCGCTGGCCAAGGTGCGCAACGGCGACGTGATCCGTCTGGACGCCGCTGCGGGCACGCTCGACGCGCGGGTCGATCCGGCGATCTGGGCTGCGCGCGAGGCAGCGTCGATCGACCCGATCCAGGCCGACGACAATGCGCACGGCCTGGGCCGCGAGTTGTTTGCCGGTTTTCGGCGCAACGTCAACAGCGCCGAGCAGGGCGCTTGCAGCTGGCTCTGAGGACCGACCCATGATGCTCGACACCAAGACGTTGGCCGACCACGGCCCGGTGATTCCGGTGATCGTGCTGCAGCGCCTGCAGCATGCGGTGCCGTTGGCCGAGGCGCTGCTGGCCGGTGGCGTCCGGGTGCTCGAGATCACGTTGCGCAGCGCGGTGGCGCTGGCTTGCATCGAAGCGATCGCCAAGGCCGTCCCGCAGGCGATCGTCGGCGCCGGCACGCTGCGCAGTGCGGCCGACGTGCGCGCCGCGCGCGACGCCGGTTGCGTGTTCGGCGTCAGCCCCGGCTACACGCGTGAGATCGGCGCCGCGTGCCGTGACGCCGGGCTGCCGCTGCTGCCGGGCGTGGCCACCGCCGGCGAGGTGATGGCGGCCAACGCCGACGGCATCGACTTCCTCAAGTTCTTTCCCGCCGTGCCGGCCGGCGGCGTGGCGATGCTCAAGGCCCTGCACGGGCCGTTCCCCGACGTGTCGTTCTGCCCGACGGGTGGCATCGCGCTCGACACTGCGCCATCGTTCCTCGCGCTGCCCAACGTGCGCGTATGCGGCGGCTCGTGGTTGACGCCCGCCGATGCGATGGCGCACGGCGATTGGGCGCGCATCACGAAGCTGGCGCGAGAGGCGAACGCACTCCGAGGTGCTTGAATGATGTTGGCGCGGCCGGGCGGTGCCGAGTCGCTCGCAAGCCGACCGCGCCCCTCGGGGGCAGCGAACGCAGGAGCGTGAGGGTCAATGATCGCGCTGGATCAACTCGATCTTGTAGCCGTCGGGGTCGGTGATGAAGGCGATCACCGTGGTGCCGCCCTTCACCGGTCCGGCCTCGCGCGTGATCGCGCCACCCAGCGACTGTGCCTTGCTGCGCACCTGTGCGCAGGTGGCCGCCACGTCGGGCACGCCGATCGCCAGGTGGCCGAACGCGGTGCCCAGTTCGTAGTTGTCGACGCCGTAGTTGTAGGTGAGCTCGACTTCGGCATGCTCGGGGTTGCTGCCGTAGCCGAGGAACGCCAGGTCGTACTTCTGCTCGGGCCGCTCGGTGGTGCGCAGCAGCTTCATGCCGAGCACCTGGGTGTAGAAGTCGATCGAGCGGCGCAGGTCGCCGACGCGCAGCATGGTGTGGAGGATTCTCATCGGGCCTCGAAGATCAGGCAGGTGGTGGTCGCGTGGGCGAACAGTGTGCCATCGGGGCCGACCAGCCGTCCTTCGGCGGTGGCGACCCTGCTGCCCGAGTGGATCACGTCGCCGATCGCGCGCACCAGCGGCACACGATCACTGAGCCCCTTGACGAAATTGACCTTCAGCTCCAGCGTCGTGTACGCCTTGCCCGCCGGCAGCAGCGTGTGCACCGCGCAGCCGAGGGCCGAATCGAGCAGCGCGGCCATCCAGCCGCCATGCACGCCGCCCAGCGGGTTGTAGTGCTCGAACGCCGGCTTGCCCTGGAATTCGGCGTGGCCGAGCTGCGCCTCGACCAGCCAGAACTGCAGCGTGGTGGTGATCGGCGCCCGCGGCAGCTCGCCGGCGAGCATCGCCTCGAACATCTGCAGGCCCGACCGGCCAGCCACCTGGTCGGGCCGCGCCAGCCCCACTGGCGCGGCGCGCGCTGCGAGTTCGGCCTCGCGGGCCTGCCAGCGCTGCAAGGTCTGTTGGGCGTCGTCAACCGTGGAGGCCGAGCCTTTCATCGAATGTCCTGTTCTGGGGTTCAAATCTTGCTGGCCGTCGCCGCCGCGCTGGCGCACCTGCGGCGGGCCGCATCAACCCGCGCGCGCGGTGTCCAAACCGGGCGCCGCATTCTCGCCGTACGCCGAGCGCCAGCGGTTGTTGATGCGCTCGTTGGCGTCGAGCCGCTCGCCGGGCAGGCCGTCATCGGCATGCCAGGCCGCGATGCGCGACTCGATCGCGAAATGCGCGGTCGGTTTCAGCAGCGACGGATCGTCGAGGCTGCCCGCAGTGAGGTCCATGCGTTCGCTGTCGAGATACTCGAACGACAGCGGCGTGCCGCAGTGGGAGCAAAAGCCCCGCCGCGCAATCTTCGACGACGCGTAGTACGCCGGCGAGCCGAGCCACCGCACCTCGGCCTTGCGCAGGTTGAGGAAGGCCGCGCGCGTGTTGCCGACCGCGAGCTGACACATGCGGCAGTGGCAGTAGTAGCCGTCGCGGTGGTCGGGCGTGGCCTGGTAGCGCACGCGGCCGCACAGGCAGCCGCCGGTCAGCGGCGGCAGCGTCTTTGCGTTCGAGTCGGTCATGCATCACCTCCAGGGCCAGCGTAGCCGCTCGCGGGGCAGGCCACAACCCGTGGCAGTGCGCGCCCCGGCGCCGCGGCAGTCTTGTCTGCGCTCGTCAAGCCTTGGGCGGCATCGTGTAGTTGAGCGCGCGGCGTCCGCCGTCGACGTAGACGATCTCGCCTGTGATGTAGCTGGCTGCGTCGCTGAGCAGGAACGCCACCGCGTCGGCGATTTCCGAGGGCTCGCCCAGCCGCCGCAGTGGCGTGCGCGACAGGATGCGTTCGCGCGCCTCGTCGCTGCCGAGCACCGCGGCGCGCGCCAGCTCGGTGGCGATGGTGCCCGGGCCCACCGCGTTGACGCGCACACCGGAGTCGGCCAGCGCGAGCGCCATCACGCGCGTCAGCTGGTCGATGCCGCCCTTGCTGGCGTTGTAGCTGGCGATCGAGGGAATCGCCATCGTGCCGTTGACCGAGCTCATGTTGACGATGGCGCCGCCGCCGGCCGCGGCCATCATGCGGGCCACCGCCTGCGCCACCAGGAACGAGCCCTTCAGGTTGACATCGATCACCGCGTCCCAGTCGGCCTCGGTGATGTCGAGGAAGTCGGCCGCCTTGAAGATGCCGGCGTTGTTGACCAATGCGTTGACCGTGCCCAGTGCGCGCTGGGTCGCCGCGAGCGCGGCGTCGACCTCGGCCTTGCGCGAGACGTCGCAGCGTTGCGCGAAGGTGTTGGCGCCCGCGCCACGCAACTCGTCGGCCAAGGCCTGCGCCTGGACGATGTCGACGTCCCACAGCGCCACCGCCGCGCCGTCGTGCGCCAGGCGGCGCGCGCAGGCGGCGCCGATGCCTTGCGCGGCGCCGGTGACCACGGCGATGCGGTCCTGCAACGCGAATGACGGCGTGCCCATGAGGTGCTCCTTGTGATGGCGCTCGGGCCGCGGGCTCAGCCGCGCGACGCGCGGTCGAGCCAGCTTGCCAGGCCTTGTGCGTTGATCTCGACATCCATCGCCATCCAGCGCAGCGCGGCGTCGACGTCGGCAAAACCATGCTCGCCCAAGCGGCGCCGGTACAGCTGGCTCAACTCGCGGCACAACGCCCGGTGGCGATCGGCGGCATGGCGCTGGCGCTCGCCGATCGCCGCCAGATCGTCGATCTGTTCCAACAACAACCGGTTCAGGTGCGCGGCGTGGGGCACGCGGCCATAGTGCGTGACGCACAGCGCCGCCGGAGCGCGCTCGAGCAGGCGCGCCACTGAGGCCTTCAGCGCTTCGGGCTCGAACTGCACCGGTGCGCAGGTCGGCGTGATCCAGCGGCCGTTGTGGTTGACGAGCTGCGGGTAGCTCAAGCCGAAGGTGTCGCCGGTGAACCAGGTGCGCGAGCGTGCGTCCCAGATGCAGTGGTGGTGGCGCGCGTGGCCCGGCGTGTGCAGGAACTCGAGCACGCGCGTGCCGAGCGTGAGCGTCGTGCCATCGCCAGTGACCGCCACGCGTGACGGGTCCACCGGCACCGGCCGGCCGTAGTTGCGCGCCATCTCGGCCTCGCCGTACACCGCGGTGGCGCCGGCGTACAACGCGCTCGGGTCCACCATGTGGCGCTCGCCGCGCGGGTGCACGAGCAGGCGCGCGCGCGGCAGCGATTGCATCAGCAGGCCCGCACCGCCGGCATGGTCGAGGTGCACGTGGGTTGGAATCACCCAGTCCACCGCACCGGTGGTGAGGCCGAGCGCATGCAGCGCGGCCAGCAAACGCGGCACCGCGTGGTTGGTGCCGGTGTCGATGAACGCCGCGCGGCCCGAGTCGACGACTAGGTAGGCGGCATCGAAGCGGGGCCGCTCGAACCCGGTGTCGATGACGTGGAGGTCGTCGCCCAGCGGTTCGACGAACTCGGGCCGCACAGCCGCTAGGACTGTTGGCCGGCGTACACCGCCCACAGGCGGCCGAGGTCGGCCGCGCCGTCGGTGCCTTGCACGCTGCGCAGCGTCTGCACGGCCTTGCCCTTGCTCTTGCCCGATTGCAGTTGTGCCATGCCCAGATGCAGCTTGGCATCGTCGGCGTGCTTCAGGCCGCCCTTGGCGATGCCCTGTTCGATCAGTGGCAGGCCCTTGTCGACCTCGCCCATCGTGACGTACTCATAGCCCACCTGCACCAGCGCGTTGCCGTCTTTGGCCGCGCCGGCCTCCTCAGCCTGTTTGCCGATGCTGATCTTGGCCTCGGCTTCCTGTTTGATCGCCAGGTCGCGCAGCCGCTTGTGGCGCTCCGCCTCGGCGCCGGTGCCGAGCGCGCCGCTGGCAAACCCCTTCTCGATCACCGCCTTGCCCTCGGCGGGCAAACCGGCCTGCAATGCGAGCTGGGCCATCTCCATGAAGTCGTCTGTCTTGCTGAGGTTGCCGGTGGCCAGGCGCAGGCGGAACAGGTCCAGCGAGAAGCGGCCGGAGAAACCGCTCTTGCGCGGCAGGCGGCCGAGCAGGATCGACCAGTACTCTTTCTTCGGGTAATAGGCCAGCAGCTTGTCGAGCGTGGCCGCCTGGCCCGCGGTGTTGCCGGTGCGTTGTTGTGCATCGTGCAGGCGCAGCAGGTCACCCTCGTCGGGTTTGCGGCCGGCCTGCTCGGCCGCGGTGACCGCGGCCTGTGCTTCCTTGGCGATGGCCGTGTAGTCGCCGCTCTGGCTTTGCGCGTAGGCCTGCAGTTGCTTCAGCTGCGCGCTGCTGGCGCCGGCGGCGGCGGCACGCTGCACCCATTGATTAGTGCGCGGCCAGTCTTTTTGCTGCGAGTACGCGAAGGCCAGCGACTCGGCGACCTGCGCCTGTTCGGGCCCGCTCAGCTTGCCCGAGTTGAACACCGACTCGAAGGCCTGGATCGCGGTGGCGTTGTCGCCGGCGCGTTGTGCGGCTGCACCCTTCATGCGGTCGATCGTCACCTGCTCGACGGCGGTCTTGCCGCTCACCGCATCGGCCTCGCGCACCTTGGCCAGCGCGTCCTTGGCCTTGCCGGCCTTCAGCAGGTCGCTCGCCTGCTGCAGCGGTTTGCCGACTTCGGGGCGCACGCCTTGCGCGTGCGCTGCCGCGATGCAAAGGCACGCGGCGCAGACGGCGATACACGAGCGCAGATGTTTCATGTCACTTGCTCCACCACGCCACACGCTGTGCTCAAGCGAACAGATCCGGCTCTGCCGGTCCGGTGGTGTTGCCCCCTTGAGGGGGAGGCGGCCGCTAGGCCGCTTCGGGGGTGGTTCATCAATTCAGGAACTGCTCGTTGCCGATCAGGCCGATCTTGGTGACGCCCAGCCGCTGCGCGTTGGCCATCACCATGGCGACCACCTTGTAGGTCACGAGTTTATTGGGCCGCAGGTGGACCTCGGGCTGGTCGGGCAGCTGCGCCACCTGGGCCAGGCGGCTGAGCAGCTCGTCCTTCTCGACCACCGTGCCGTTCCAGCCGATGGTGCCGTCGAAGTCGATGTCGATGCGCACGATCTCCGGCGGCTTGGGCGGCTGCGCGCTCGGCGCGATCGGCATGTTCATCTTGACCGCGTGGGTCTGGATCGGGATGGTGATGATCAGCATGATGATCAGCACCAGCATCACGTCGATCAACGGCGTGGTGTTGATGTCGATCATCACGTCGTCGGAGCTGCCTTCACCCACTTGCATGGCCATGGTGGGCTCCTATTGGTTCGGCGGAGGTTCGGTGATGAACCCCACCTTGGCGATGCCGGCGCGCTGGCAGGCCACGACGAGGCGGCCCACGCTCTCGTAGCGTGCATCCTGGTCGCCGCGGATGTGCACCTCGGGCTGCGGCTCCTTGTTGGAGAACTTCTTGAGCTCGGTGACCACCGACTCGACGTCGGGCATCCTGCGCGTGTTCCAGTAGATGTCGCCGTCCTTGCTGACCGCCAGCAGGATGTTCTCCGGCTTGGTCTGCGTGGGGACGTTGCGCTCCTTGGGCAGCGTCAGCTGGATCGACTGCGTGACGACCGGAATCGTGATCAGAAAGATGATCAGCAGCACCAACATCACGTCCACCAGGGGCGTCGTGTTGATGGTGGAGTTCATCTGCTCTTCGGCGTCGTCGTCGGGAGAGCCGAGTGCCATGGCCATGGTGGGCTCCTATTGGGCGGCAGCGAGCGCGCGGGCCAACATGCCTTCAGCGCTTGCCCGAGAGCAGCACGTTGTGCAGGTCGCCGGAGAAGGCGCGCACGCGCTCCATCACCAGCTTGTTGCGGCGGATCAGCCAGTTGTAGCCCATCACCGCCGGCACGGCCACCAGCAGGCCGAATGCCGTCATGATCAGCGCCTCGCCGACCGGGCCGGCCACCTTGTCGATCGACGCCTGGCCGGCGATGCCGATCGCGGTCAGCGCATGGTAGATGCCCCACACGGTGCCGAACAGGCCGACGAACGGCGCGGTGGAGCCCACCGTGGCCAGGAACGCCAGGCCGTCTTGCAGGCGGCTCGAGATGTTGTCGACCGCGCGCTGCACGCTCATCGTGATCCAGGTATGGCGGTCGATCTGCTCGACCAGGCTGCCCTCGTGGTGCTCGTCGGCCTTCAAGCCCTGATCGGCGATGTAGCGGAACGCGCTGCCTTCGTCGAGGGTGTCCAGGCCTTTCTTGACCGAACCCGAGGTCCAGAAATTCTCGCTCGCTGCGCGTGCGCTCTTCAGCAACTTACGCTGCTCGTAGACCTTGGTGAACATGATGTACCAACTGCCCATGCTCATGATCGCCAGGATGATGAGCGTGAAGCGGGCGACGAAGTCACCCTGCTTCCACAGGGCCTCGAGGCCGTAGGGGTTGTCGATCGTTTCCTTGACCACCGTGGGGCCGGCCGGCGTGGCGGGGGCTGCGGGGGCGGCGGGCGCCGTCGCTTCGGGCGCCGAGGCCGCCTGAGCGAACGCCGTGGCATGCGGCACCAAGGTCGACAGGCTCAGCGCGGCGGCCGCCAACAACACTCGCAGATTTCTTCTCAACGGCATGGTTCCTCCAACACGAACGGCGGCGCGAAACGCGTGCCAGGCACGCCGCGCAATGACACAGGGATTGAGCTCGACTACTGAAGCTTCCAGTCGTACTCGACGAAAGTGGTCAGCGGCTCGGGCTTGCCGTCCACCGTACCGGGTTTGAACTTGCAGGTGTTGCGGATCGCGGCCTCGGCGGCACGATCGAGCAACTTGTGTTCGCGCGAGGGTCCCGAACTCTTGGCGATCTCGGTGGCCGTGGCCTTGCCGTCGATGCCCACCGTGACCTTGATGCGAACGACCCCCGTGGCCTCGGCGCGCGCTGCGGCCGGTGGGTACGCGGGCTTCTCGCAATCGGTGTTGAAGTTGACGTGCGGCGCCACGCGCGACGGCGCCGGCGGCGCGGGGGGTGCCTCGGGCGCGGGCGGCGGCGCGATGGTCACCGGTGGGGCCGGCGGCGGCGGCACCGTCTGCACGGTGATGGCCGGCGCGGGCGGTGGGTTCTGAATCTGGACCTCCGGTGGAGGCATGAACGCCGGCGGCGGCGGCGGCAGCTTGGGTGGTGGCGGCAGATTCTCAGGCGGGGGCGGTGGCGGCGGCTTGACCTCTTCGATGATCTTGGTCTCGATCGGCCCCTTGACCACCTCGACGACCCTGCGCGCCAAACCGTTGAGCAGCGCCCAGCCGAGGATGATGTGCATCACGATGACAACGCTGAGGCCGACCACGTGCTTGGTCGGATTGCGTTGTTGCTCGGCGTAGTTCACTCACGGTCCTCCAGTCGCCTGCGCGGCGAGTTGCGCGGGCGCTGTGTCGTCAGGTTCCGCCGCCTTATGGGCAGCGCGCGACGGCCCCCCGTCGCAAAGGCGCGCACTATATCGCGAAAAAAAAGCCGGTCCGTCGGGGCATCACCTTAACCGTGGGTGGTAAGGGGAGCGGGCGTCGCGCGGTCGGGGTCGGCCATCGCGGCCGCAGGGCTTGACGCATACTTTGCAGGCAGGTCGATCAAATCCGCGATGAGCAGCCAATATCGAGCCCGACCCGACGCCGTGCGCTCGCTGGTGCAACCCGATCGGGTGCACCGCGACCTCTACATCGACGAAGAGATCTTCGCCCTCGAGCAGGAGCATTTCTTCGTCAACACCTGGAACTACGTCGGCCACGACAGCCAGCTGCCGCAGCCGGGGGACTACATCACCACCGAGATCGCCGGCCAACCGCTGATCGTGGTGCGCCACGACGACGGTTCGGTGCGCGTGCTGATGAACCGCTGCGCGCACAAGGGCGCGCGGCTGGTCAGCGCGCCGAGCGGCAACACCGCCAAGTTCTTTCGCTGCCCCTACCACGCCTGGGCCTACAAGACCGATGGCTCGCTGTTGGCCGTGCCGTTGAAGAACGGCTACGAGGGCACCGGCATGCCGCAGTGCGAGTCGGGCCGCGGCCTGGTCGCGGTGCGCAACGTGCGGCTGTATCGCGGCTTCATCTTCATCAAGCTCGGTGACGCCGGGCCCGACTTCGAGGCGTACTTCGGCGAGTCGCTCAGCTCGATCGACAACATGGCCGACCGATCGCCCGAGGGGCAGCTGGAGATCGCGGGCGGTTGCCTGCGCTTCATGCATGCCTGCAACTGGAAGATGTTCATCGAGAACCTCAACGACACGATGCACCCGATGGTGGTGCACGAGTCGTCGGCCGGCACCGCCAAGCGGATGTGGTCCGGCAAGCCGGTGGACGAACCCAAGCCGATGGCCATCGAGCAGTTCGTGCCCTTCGTGTCGGACTACAAGTTCTTCGAGGACATGGGCGTGCGCGTCTACGACAACGGGCACAGCTTTTCCGGTGTGCACTTCAGCATCCACAGCAAGTACTCCGCGCTGCCCGAATACGACGCGGCGATGAAGGCGGCCTACGGCGAGGAAAGGGCGGCCCAGATCCTCGGCCTGGCGCGCCACAACACCGTGTACTACCCCAATCTGACCATCAAGGGCGCCATCCAGGCGATCCGGGTGGCGCGACCGATCGCGGTGGACAAGACGCTGGTCGAGAGCTGGACATTCCGCCTGAAGGGCGCGCCGCCCCAGTTGCTGGAGCGCACGTGCACGTATTCGCGGCTGATCAATTCGCCGTTCTCGGTGGTGGGGCACGACGACCTGCACGCCTACCGCGCGATCCAGCGGGGCCTGCACGCCAGCGGCAACGAATGGGTCAGCTTGCATCGCAACTACGACCCCGCTGAGCTGGAGCAAAAGGAGATGACCGCGATCGGCACCAGCGAGGTCTCGATGCGCAACCAGTACCGCGCGTGGGCGCGCTACATGACGCTGACGATGTGAGGCGGCCGGCATGACACCCGCCGAAGTCACGCCCGCGCAGCTGATCGACGTCGTCGTGCTCGAAGCCCGCCTGCTCGACGAGAGCCGCTACGACGAGTGGAACGCGCTGTTCACCGACGACGGGCTCTACTGGGTGCCGGCCACGCCCGATCAGCCCGGTGGCTCGCAGCACACGTCGCACCTGTACGAAGACAAACTGCTGCGCGAGTTGCGCATCGAGCGGCTGAAGAGCCCGCGCGCGTTCTCACAGCAGCCGCGCAGCCGCAGCCACCACTTGCTGCAGACGCCGACCGTCGAGACGTTCGAGCCGGCGGCCAACCGCTTCGTCACGCGCGCCCAGTTCCACTACACCGAGGCACAGAACGACGAGGTCAATTTCTTCGTCGGCACGGTGTTTCATCACCTGTGCGTGCGCGGCGGCGCGCTGGGCATCACGCTGAAGCGCGTCAACCTGCTCAACTGCGACGCCGCGCTGCCGGCGGTGCAGTTGTTCATCTAGCGCCGTGTGCGCGTCGGCTCCGGCGTGAGCACGGTTCACGCGCTCTTCATGCGGACTGCGGGACGGACGCCCCAGGCGGATTTTCTGTTCATCGACGCCGTCACCGCGAAGACTTACGGCATCGAGGCCGGCGCTGTCCGTTGGGAAGACGCCGCGGCGCAGATCGAACCGTTGCAGCAAGCCTACGCGGCCGCTGGGTACGGCCACGGCCACCGGGTCGGCCTGTTGCTGGAAAACAGGCCGTCGTTCCTGCTGCATTGGTTTGCGTTGAACGCGCTCGGCGCCAGCGTGGTGCCCATCCATGCCGATCTGCGCGCCGCCGAGTTGGGTTACCTGATCGACCACAGCGAGATCGTGCTGGCGGTGACCTTGCCGACGCACGCCAACGCGTTGGCCGGTGCGGCTGCCGACGCAGGCTCGCGCATGGCGACGTGGATCAGTGACGACGGCGTGCCGCCGCACGCAATTTGTGCTGCCCCCCGGCGCAACGAACCGATCGGCGAAGACAGCGAATGTGCGTTGCTCTACACCTCCGGCACCACCGGGCGGCCCAAGGGCTGCATGCTGAGCAACCGCTACTTCCTGGACGCCGGGCGCTGGTATGCGGCGCTGGGGCACCTGTGCACCGTGCGGCGCGACGCCGAGCGCGTGATCACGCCGCTGCCGCTGACGCACATGAACGCGATGGCGTTCTCCACGATGGTGGTGCTCACCGCCGGCGGCTGCCTGATCCAGCTCGATCGCTTTCACCCGGGCAGCTGGTGGCGCAGCGTGCGCGACAGCGGTGCCACGATCGTGCACTACCTCGGCGTGATGCCGGCGATGCTGCTGACGGCCGCGCCGTCGGGGGCCGACCGCGAGCATGCGGTGCGCATCGGCTTCGGCGCCGGGGTCGACCGCAAGCTGCACGCGCCGTTCGAGGCGCGCTTCGGCTTCCCGCTGCTCGAGGCGTGGGCGATGACCGAGACCGGCTCGGCCGCGTGCGTGATGGCGCACCGCGAGCCGCGCCACGTGGGCACCAACTGCTTCGGTCGCGCCGACGCGACGACGCAGTGGCGGCTCGTGGATGACGCCGGTGCCGACGTCGAACCCGGAGCAGCGGGCGAGCTGTGGGTGCGCGCCAGCGGCGCCGACCCGCGACGTGGCTTCTTCACAGGCTACCTGAAGGACGAGGCCGCGACCGACGAGGCCTGGGCCGGCGGCTGGTTCCACACCGGCGACATCGTGCGCGCCGACGCCGCGGGCAACCTGTACTTCGTCGATCGCAAGAAGAACGTCATTCGCCGCAGCGGCGAGAACATCTCCGCCGTCGAAGTCGAGAGCGTGCTGAACCAGCATCCGCTGGTGCAGGCGTCGGCGGTGGCGGCGACGCCCGACCCGGTGCGCGGTGACGAAGTGCTGGCCTGCATCGTGTTGCGCCATCCGCTGCCGCAGGCCGAGCGGGCCGAGGTGGCCCGCGCGCTGGTCGAGCACACACTCGCGCAAGTGGCCTACTTCAAGGCACCGGGCTATGTGGCCTTCGTCGATGCGTTGCCGCTGACGCCGTCGCAGAAGATCCAGCGTGGCGAACTCAAGGCCATGGCCGCGCAGTTGCCCACGCAGCCGCACTGCATCGACACGCGCTCGCTGAAGCGCAGGCCGCACTGATGGCGCGCCGCGGCTACGACGGCGTGGCGCTCGCGGTGCCGGTCACCGTGCCGTACACGCGCTACTCGATCCGCGGCGCCCACTGGTTCCTCGGCCAGGCGGTGCACGAGCTGTGCGTCGCGTCGGGCTTGAGGAAAGAGCAGTTCGACGGCCTCACGGTCAGCAGCTTCACGCTGGCGCCCGACACCGCGGTGGGCGTCACCCAGCATCTGGGGCTGTCGCCGCGCTGGCTCGACCACATCCCCACCGGCGGCGCATCGGGCGTGATGGCGGTGCGGCGCGCGGCGCGCGCGGTGCAGGCGGGCGACGCCGACATCGTGGCCTGCGTCGCGGGCGACACCAATCACGTCGACTCGTTTCGCCAGATGCTCGGCAGCTTCAGCCAATTCGCGCGCGACGCCACGCACCCCTATGGCTCGGGCGGGCCCAACGCGGTGTTCGCCTTCATCACAGACCACACGATGCGCACGAGCGGGGCCACGCGCGAAGACTTCGGCCGCCTGTGCATGGACCAGCGCCACAACGCGCTGGCCAGCGGCGGCACGTTGTTCAAGCGGGCGCTGACGATGGACGAGTACCTGGCGGCGCGGCCGATCGCCACGCCGCTGCACCTGTTCGATTGCGTGATGCCGTGCGCCGGGGCCGAGGCCTTCCTGGTGATGAGCGCGCAGCGGGCCCGCGATCTGGGCCTGCCGCACGTGCTGCTGCGCGGTGCCATCGAGCGCCACAATGCCTACGCCGACGACCCGGTGATGATGCGCGGCGGCTGGAGGATGGATCGCGACGAGCTGTACGCGATGGCCGATGCCGGCCCGGGCGACATGGATTTCGTGCAGACCTACGACGACTACCCGGTGATCGTGATGGTCCAGTTCGAGGATCTGGGGTTCTGCGAGAAGGGCGAGGGCCCGGCGTTCGTGCGTGCGCACCGCTTCACCTGGGACGGCAGCCTCCCCAACAACACCAGCGGTGGACAGCTGTCGGCTGGCCAGGCCGGCGCAGCAGGCGGCTTTCTCGGCATGACCGAGGCGATCCGGCAGCTCACGGGACAGGCCGCCGACCATTCGGTGCCCGGCGCCAGGCTCGGCCTCGTCAGCGGCTACGGCATGGTCACCTACGACCGCTGCCTGTGCACGGGCGCCGTGATCCTCGGGGCGTCGCAGTGACGATGCCGCTGCTGAAACCCAGGCGCAAGAACCCGGTCTTGCGCACGCGGCAGATCAACCTGCCGCCGTCGGCGCGCAGCCGTGTCGCGCTGGGCCTCACGGCGGCGGCAGCGATGGGGCGCTTCGAGCTGCAGCAATGCGTGGACTGCAAATCGGTGGTCTATCCGCCGCGCGAAGCCTGCCCGCGTTGCGCGAGCTCGCGCCTGCGCTGGCGCGAGCAAGATGGCGCGGGCGCGCTGCTCGCCGGCACGACCTTGCATCACAGCAACGACCTCTTCTTTCGCGAGCGACTGCCGTGGCGGCTCGGGCTGGTGAAGCTCGACGCCGGTCCGACGCTGATGGTTCATTTGCATGGCGCCGTGGTCGCACCACAGGATCGTGTGCCGGCACGCGTGCACATCGCCGCGCGACTCGACCGCGCCGGACAAGCCGTCTTGATCGCATTGCCTGAAAAGGACTCCCCCAACATGGCCGACGACCCGATGCTGCGTGAGATGAGCAGCGACCCCAAGCAACGCAAGGTGCTGGTCACCGACGGCATGACGCCGGTGGGCCAGGCCCTCGTGCGCGAATTCGCCAGGGCGGGCGCCGAGCTGATCTGGGTCGGCCATGCGCAGCCGTGGAAGCAGCACGGCAGCGGGCTCGAGACGATCGCCGGGTTGCCGCAAGTGACGTTGTTGCCGCTCGATCTCACCGATGGCCGCTCGGTGCAGGCGCTGGCCGGCGAGATCGGCGCCAAGGTGGACATCGTGGTCAACAACGCCGAGGTGCACCGGGGATTCGGCATCTCCGCGCGGCGCGGCACCGACGTGGCCAAGCTCGAGATGGAAGTCAACTACTTCGGCGCGTTGCGGCTGGCCCAGGCCTTCGGGCCCGCGCTGGCGGGCCGCAGCGCCGATGGTGCGGCCAACGCCTGCGCCTGGGTCAACCTGCTGTCGATCTACGCGCTGGCCAACTTCCCGCCGCACGGCACCTACTCGGCGAGCAAGGCGGCTGCGCATTCGCTGGCGCAGTGCCAGCGCGCCGAACTGCGCGGCGCCGGCATCCGCGTGGTCAACGTGTTCCCGGGGCCGATCGACGACGAGTGGAACCAGAACCTGCCGCCGCCCAAGCTGGCGCCCGCGGCGCTGGCCGCTGCGGTGGTGAAGGCGCTGCGCGACGGCATCGAAGACGTCTACCCCGGCGACGTGGCGCACGAATGGTTCGAGCGCTGGCGCGACGACCCCAAGGTGCTCGAGCGCGAAATCGCCGCGGGAGGTGCGTGATGGCGACGTCGCGCAAAGCCGCAGCCAGCGAGCCGATGGCGGCCGCGCAACTGCTGTCGCTGCTCGCCGGCGCGTTGAGCAGCGGCCGCGTCCGCGTGGTCGATCTCACGCAGACGCTGGCGCCCGAATTCCCGCAGATCGCGCTGCCGCCCGAGATGGGGCAGTGCTGGCCGTTTCGCATCGAGGAGGTGTCGCGCTACGACGAGCGCGGGCCCGGCTGGTACTGGAACAACTTCTCGTGCGGCGAGCACACCGGCACGCACTTCGACGCGCCGATCCACTGGATCTCCGGCAAGGACCTGCCGCATGGGTCGGTGGACACGATTCCGGCACAACACTTCATCGCGCCGGCCTGTGTGGTCGACTGTTCCGCGCAAGCCGCTGCCGACCCCGACTACCTGCTCACCGTGGCCGATCTCGAGGCCTTCGAGGCCGTTCATGGCCGCATTGCGGCGGGGTCGTGGCTGCTGATGCGCACCGACTGGTCCAAGCGCTGGACGCAAGAGTCGGACGCGCTGGCCTACCAGAACTTCGACGACACGGGTCAGCACACGCCGGGACCGAGCAGCGAGGCGGTGCGCTGGCTGGTCGAGCAGCGGCAGGTGCTGGGCTTCGGCTCGGAGGCGATCGGCACCGATGCCGGACAGGGGGCGCACCTGCGCCCGCCGTATCCGTGCCACACGTTCATGCACGGCTCGGGCCGCTACGGCTTGCAGTGCCTGACCAACCTCGACCAGCTGCCACCCACCGGCAGCGTGCTGATCTGCCCGCCGCTGAAGATCCAGCGCGGCAGCGGCAGCCCGTTGCGTGTGCTGGCACTGGTGGCGTAGCAGCGCAGAGCGTCTGTTGACAATCGGTCACAGGCGCGGGGCCTTGGCGCGTCTCGCCCCGCGTTCGAGGGGGCGTCTCAACCCGATGAAGCGACCGCTTCGCGACATCGGTCACGTGCCCCGGGGATGGCGATCGGCGGGCGACCGGTTCACGCTCCAGACCACCGCCACAGCGCAGCCCAGCGCGCATGTCCACGCCGTCATCCCAGCTTGCCGCCTCCATGGTCGATCGCATCGATCTGTCCGCATTCGTGCCTTTGCGGCCCGCGGAGCAGACGCTGCTGCGCGCCTTCGCCGAGGACGACATCGCACGCGTGGGTCTGCGTCGTCCGCTGGTGCCGTCGGCGTCGATCAGCGTGCGCGGCGCCTTGGTGGCGCAGCTCGCGCGCCACGGCGGCTCGGCCCGTCGTGTGCAGGTGGTCGGCGCGTGGATCGAAGGACCGCTGGACTTGCGCGACGCGTCGGTGCCGGAGGGCTTGTGGTTCTTTCGCTGCGTGTTCGATGCGTCGCCGCGTTTCGACGGCGCACGCATCGGCGGCAGCCTGAGCTTTCCGGGTTGCCTGCTGCCCGGCCTGCGCGCCGAGGACTGCACCGTGGCCGGCGACGTGGCGCTCAACGCCGGCTGCACCGTGCGGCTGGACGTGCGGCTGGCGCGCGCCACGGTGGGCGGTGACCTCAACTGCGGGCGTCTGCAGCTGCGCAGCGGTGAGCGGGTCGACATGCAGGTGCCGCGCCGCCTCATCGCCGATGGCGCCAGCGTGGCGGGCGATGCGCTGTTGACGGATGGCTTCGAGTCCGATGGCGACGTGCGGTTGGTCGGCCTGCGCCTGGTCGGTGATTTGCGCGCCAGCTCGGCGCGCCTGAGCGGCCACGTCAACGGCGACGGCCGGCGCAGCGACGCGCTCAACCTCGATCTCGCGCAGGTGGCAGGCAACGTGGCGCTGAACCGCGGCTTCTCGGCAGCCGGCGGCGTGCGCCTGAAGCGCGCACGCATCGAGGGCGACCTCGATTGCACGCAAGCCGCCTTCGATGCGTTCGGCGACATGGGCTGGCGCGGCGCGGTGGCGTTCGCGCTCGACCGCGCGCGCGTCGGCGGTACGCTGGTGCTGGCGCGGCTCAAACAACCGCTGTCGCGCGCTACGTTGGCCGACGCCAGTGTCGGCGCCTTGCACGACGACGACACCAGCTGGGGCGAGTCGCTGGTGCTCGATGGCTTTGCGTACCGGCAGCTCGCAGCCGCGGCGCCGGCGTCGTCGGGCTTTCGCATCGAGTGGCTGGGCCGCCAGGAGCCGGCGCACATGGGCCGCGATTTCCGCCCTCAGCCCTGGCAGCAGTTGATTCGCGCGTTTCAGCGCATGGGGTTGGCTGGCGCTGCGCGCGACGTCGCGGTGGCCAACGAGGTGCAGTTGCGGCGCGTCGGGCGGATCGGTGCGCACCTGCCGCCGCGCTGGCGCTGGCTGCCGCGGCTGGCGCACCGTGGCTTCGGCGCATTGACCGGCTATGGCCATCGGCCATGGCGCCTGGCCTGGGCATTGGCGGCGCTGTGGCTGGCCTGCGCTGGTTTCTTCTCGCTGGCCGCCGAGCGCGGCGCGCTCGCTCCCACCGTGGCGATGGCCGCCGGGGATGCGCGGGCCTCAGCCTGCGCTCCGGGCGTCACCAGCGCAGTCGATTGGGCGGGCTGCTCCGCGCTGCCACCGGCGTATCCGGCATTCAGTGCATTGGCCTTTTCCTTGGAGCACGCGCTGCCGTTCATCGACCTGCGGCAGCGCCGCCTGTGGACCACGGCCGATGGGCCTGCCGCACCGAGCGCATGGGGTGCAGTGGCACGCATCGTGGCAGGGCTCGAGGCGGGGCTGGGTTGGGCCGCATGCGGGCTGGCGCTGCTTTGCCTCGTCGCGCCGCTAACCCGGAATCGCGCCCTGGCCTGACGCCCAGTTGACAGCGCCCGCGACGGTGTAGCCTCACAGTCCAGCACTGGAGGCTTGCATGACCGAATCCCCGACCGCCGCGTCGCTCGCCAGCACCGATCTGATCGACAGCGCCCACCCGAGCGTGGCGGCGTTCGCGCGCGAATGCGCCGTCGGCGGCAGCGACCGCGAGCGTGCGGTGGCGCTGCACGACGCGGTGCGCGACGGCTTTCGCTACGACCCGTACCGGGTCGACCTGTCGCCCGAGGGCATGCGCGCCAGCGGCGTCGTGCAACGGGGCGCCGGCTGGTGCGTACCCAAAGCGGCGTTGCTGGCAGCGGCGTGCCGCGCGGTGGGCATTCCGGCCCGCGTCGGCTACGCCGACGTCCGCAACCACCTCAGCACCGAGCGCATGCGCCAGACGATGCAGACCGACCTGTTCATCTGGCATGGCTACACCGACATCTGGATCGACGGCGCGTGGCGCAAGGCCACGCCGGCGTTCAACCGCGAGCTGGTCGAGCGTTTCGGCCTGCTGCCGCTGGCGTTCAACGGCCACGACGATTCGATCTACCACCCGTACGACCGTGCCGGTAACAAGCACATGGAATACCTGCAGTACCGCGGCAGCTTCGACGACATGCCCCTTGATCGCATCATTGCCGACTTCGCGCACACCTATCCGGTGTGGCTGATGCAGGGCCGTGAGTTGACGGGCGCCGACTTCATGGCCGAAGTCGAGCGCGAGAATCGCAAGTGAGCGCGGCTCGGTCGTTCGACGACGGCGCGGCCGACCAGCCTCCCGAAGGCTTCGCACCGTTGCCCATCGGCGGCCACTTCATGGCGCACAACGGGCCGCTGTACGTGCGCGTGGCCGACGGCCGCGCGCAAATGGGCTTTCGCGTTCAACCTCGCCACACCAACCCACTGAACATCTGCCACGGTGGCATGCTGGCCAGCTTCGGCGACATGCTGCTGCCGGTGTGCATCCACCGCCAGAGTCAGGTCGGCTTGCGTTTTCTGCCGACCATCAGCCTGCAGATCGACTACCTCGCACCGGCACCGCTGGGCGCCTGGGTTGAGGGCGAGGCCGATGTGCTGCGCGTGACGCGGACCATGGTGTTCGCGCAAGGCGTGGCGCGCATCGACGGCACCCCGGTGCTGCGGGTGAGCGGCACCTTCAAGATCGGCCAACCCTTCGACCGGCCGGTGGAGGCCGCGGGCGACTGACCTCGCGCCTGACGCGGTTGCACCGCGGGCGAGTCAGTGGCGGTGCTGGTTCAGCCAGGCCAGCTTGGCGGCGTACAGATCACGTTCGCCGCGCGAAGTGCTCAATGCTTCGGCGCGCTGCAGGTGATGCAGCGCGTCGGCGCTCTCGCCGAGCTGGTAGTGCGCCAGCGCGAGCCAAAAATGGAATTCGCTGGAATAGTCCGCCCGCGCCACCTCGCGCGCGAACATTTCGCGTGCGGTGCGCGCGTCGCCGCGGCGCAGCGCCTGCTGGCCTTGAACGAACCAGTGGTAAGGCGGCTCGGGTTCGAGCACGGCCAGGCGCGCCGTCAGTGGCTTGGCCTCATCGGCACGGCCCTGTTGCTCGAGCAGTAAGGCCAGGTTGTTCAGCGCCTGTGTGTGCGTGGGTTGTCGGCGCAGCAATTCGCTGAACACCTGCTCGGCGGCCTCGGCATGGCCGGTGCGTTGATAGATCACGCCCAGCGTGTTGAGCACGCCGAGGAAATGCGGATCGGCCAGCAGGCCCTCGCGGGCCCACCAATAGGCCTCGTCGTTGGCGTCGCGCGCCAGCGCCTCGGCGGCGCGGTTGTTCATGAACATCGCCACCACGGTCGCTTCATCCAGCTGGCGCACGCGCAGGCCCTGCAGCTCGCCGGAGGGCAGGAAGTCGATCGTCCACGAGCGCGAATCCTCACCGCGCACGTGATCGACCATGCGCCGGCCGATCGTGATGTTGATGTGGCCGCTGCGCAGCAGCAGCGAGCCGCTGCGGCTCCAGGTTTCGTCGGCGTAGGCGCTGTTGTATTCGACCTGCAGGTCGAGCTCCTTGGCCAGAGCAGCGGTCATCAGCACCAGCGACAGGCAGTTGCCCGCCCGCGCCTCGAAGGCCTGCGCGGCACTGCGCGTGATCGCGGCGTCGTACTCGAGCTTCAACTCGCCGTGCTTGTACAGCGACTGCACCAGCCAATCGGCACGGTTCTGAAAATGCAGCGAGCCGTGCGTGTTGTGGCGCAGATAGCTGCGCATCGCGTCGGTGACCGCAAAGACCTCGCTGGCGTCGATCGGCTGCGGCGGTGGCGTAAACGATTCGTCATGCAACAGCGCCTGTGGCGGCAATTCGGGCACTGCCGGCATGCTGCTGCACGCGGCCAGCGACAACGCGACCCACAAACCACACAACCACCGCACCATCGATTCCTTTGCGGCGCGCCACCGCGCCCAACTGGGCCGATTGTGCCGCTGAAACCGCTGCGCCGCTGCGCCGCGTGACGCCGTTTCAGCTGCGCGGCTGCCGCTGCCCGATGATCACCACGTGCTGCACTGCACCGGAACTCTGCGCGTAGGCCAGGCACGCCTGCGCGTGATGCTGGTCGGCGGTGTTGGCGAGCGCGGACACGATGGTCAACGTGACCAGCCCGGACAGGCCCAGGGCGATGGCACGGATGGCGATGCGCTCGAACATGGTGGTGCTCCTTGCTGGCAACACATCGGTTGCTTGAGGGGCACTGTAGGAAGCTCACCGACGCTGCGCGAGCCGCTTGCGACGAACTGCGTGCCAGCGCGGATGAACTGCATTGGCCTCCGGTTTGCCGGGTCGGCCGCTGTGACGGCGATCACGCCGCATGCGCTGAATGGCCCGTCCGCGATGGCCACAATGGCCTGACGCGCGGATCAGTCGGGCACGACTGCCGTCGCCTCGATCTCGACCTTGGCGCGATCCTCGAGCAGCGCCTTGACCTCGACCGCCGTCATCGCCGCGTTGTAGGCGCCGATCAGCTCGCGGTACGCGAGGCCGATCTCGCGCGCGGCGGCCACGTACTCGCGCTTGTCCGTCACGTACCAGGTCATGCGCACGATGTGTTCGGGCTTTGCGCCGGCCTCGCGCAGCACGGTGGCCACGTTGTCCAGGGCCTGGCGCGCCTGCGCCGCGAAGTCGTCGCCGGGGAAAACGCCTTGGGTGTCCCAACCGATCATGCCGGCGACGAACACCAAACGGCCGCGGGCGCTCACGCCGTTGGCATAACCCTTGGGTCGCGGCCAGCCGGCCGGAAGAATCACCTGCGGTTCGTTCATCGCGGAGCCTCCCCGGGATCGGTGGGTGGTCAATTGCCTTCGAAGCGTGGCTTGCCCTTGGCCACGAAGGCCTGGTAGGCGCGGTTGAAGTCTTCGGTCAACATGCAGATCGCCTGCGCCTGCGCTTCGGACTCGATCGCCTGGTCGATGCCCATGTCCCACTCCTGGTGCAGCATCGTCTTGGTGATTCCGTTGGCGAACGTGGGCCCTTGCGCGAGCTCTGCCGCCCAGCGTTGTGTCTCGGCCTGCAACGCATCCGGTGCGGTCAGCCGGTTGAAGAAGCCCCACTGCAGGGCCTCGTCACCGGGCAACGCGCGGCCGCTGTAGAGCAGCTCGCTGGCGCGGCCCTGGCCGACGATGCGCGGCAGCATCGCGCAGGCGCCCATGTCGCAGCCCGCGAGGCCGACGCGGTTGAAGAGAAACGCGACCTTCGCGCGCGACGTGCCGACGCGCAGGTCGCTGGCCATCGCCAGGATCGCGCCCGCGCCCGCGCACACACCGTCGATCGCCGCGATGATCGGCTGCGGGCAATGGCGCATCGCCTTCACCAGATCCCCGGTCATGCGCGTGAACAGCAGCAGCTCGGGCGCCTTGAGTTTCAGCAGCGGGCCGATGATCTCGTGCACGTCGCCGCCCGAGCAGAAGTTGTCGCCTGCGCCGGCGATCACCACCGCGTGCACGTCGGTGGCGTGTCGCAGGCGATGGAACAGGTCGCGCAGTTCCGCATAGGACTCGAAGGTCAGCGGGTTCTTGCGCTCGGGCCGGTTCAGCGTGACGCGCCCGACCCCCGCTTCGACCTGCCACAGGAAATGACGCGCACCGTGGCCCGCCAACTGGATTCGGTTCCCGGCCGCCAGCCCAGGGTCTACGCGCTCGTTCATGTTCCCTCCTTGGCGCTTCGCGCATTCCTCCCGAGGAGGAAATCGCTCTTGGGGCGGCCCTGCGTGCTCATGCTGCTTTCTCCTGGCTGGCCGCCATTTGCACCCGCAGCCGGCCGAGCCCTTCGTACAACGATTGTTTCTGCGTGGTGTCGAGACCGGCGAACAGCTCGATCACCCATTGCTCGTGCTCGCGCGCGATGCGTTCGAACGCCTTGCGGCCGGCCGGCGTCATGCGCAGGCGCCACGAGCGACGGTCTTCGGGGTCGCTGTCGCGCTGCACCAGGCCTTCGCGCTCGAGCTCGTCGGTGAGCGCGGTGACGTTGCCGCCGGTGACCATGAGATAACGCGACAGCGTGCTCATGCGCAGCCCATCGGCATGGCGGTGCAGTTGGGCCAGGTAGTCGAAGCGCGCCAGCGAGATGCCGAAGCGCGCGCGCAGCCGGTTGCGCACCTCGATCTCGACTTGCGTGCTGCAGGCCAGCAACCGCAGCCACAGCTTGAGCGACAGGTGGTCGTCTTGCTCTGCACGGGCTTCGAGACCGATCGTGCGCTCGTCGAGCAGGTGAGGGTGCCCGAAGCGGCGTGTGGTGCGGCTCATCGTGCAGCTCCCGGTGTGATGGCGATCGCGGCCGCGCGCTCGCGCTGGAAGTTCGCCTCCATCTGCGGCTTGGCGGTGCGGTACTGGCGCGGCCAGTCGATGGCGGTGAAGCCGATCTTGGCCGCTTCGGTCAATGTCCAAGCCGGGTTGGCCAGGTGCGGGCGCGCCACCGCGCACAAGTCGGCGCGGCCGGCGGCGATGATGCTGTTCACGTGATCCGCCTCGGAGATCGCGCCCACTGCGATGGTGGCGATGCCCACCTCGTTGCGGATGCGATCGGCGAACGGCGTCTGGTACATGCGGCCGTAGATGGGCTTCTGGTGCACGCTGACCTGGCCCGACGAACAGTCGATCAGATCCGCGCCGGCGGCCTTGAAGGCGTGCGCGATCTGCACTGCATCGTCCGGCGTGATGCCGCCTTCGACCCAGTCGTGCGCCGAGATGCGCACCGACATCGGCAACTGTTGCGGCCATACCGCGCGCACCGCGGCGAACACCTCGAGCGGGTAGCGCAACCGGTTGGCCAGGCTGCCGCCATAGGCGTCACCGCGGCGGTTGGTGAGCGGTGAGATGAAGCTCGACAGCAGGTAGCCGTGTGCACAGTGCAGCTCGAGCCAGTCGAAGCCGGATCCAGCGGCATAGCGAGCCGCGCGCACGAAGTCGGCGGTCACGCGATCCATGTCGGCGCGGTCCATGGCCTTCGGTGTGGCGCCGCCGTCGTCGAGATAGGGCACCGCCGAGGCCGCGATCAGCGGCCAGTTTCCACTCGCCAGCGGTTGGTCGGCACCCGTGCCTTGCCACGGCTCGTTGGTCGAGCCCTTGGCGCCGGCGTGGCCGATCTGCAGCGCGATCTTGGCGTCGGACTCGCGATGCACGAACTCGACGATGCGGCGCCACGCCCGCGCCTGCGTGTCGTTCCACAGTCCCGGGCAACCGGGCGTGATGCGCGCGTCGGGCGACGGGCAGGTCATCTCGGCCACCACCATGCCCGCGCCGCCGAGCGCGCGCGAGCCCAGGTGCACGAGGTGGAATTCATCGGGCACGCCGTCGACGCAGCAGTACTGCGCCATCGGCGAAACCACGACGCGATTCTTCAGCGTGACCGAGCGCGCGTTGTAGGGCGTGAACATCGGCGGCACGGCCAGTGGCTCATGCAGGCCCGCCTTGGCATCGAACCAGCGCTCGAAGCCCTCGAGCCAGCCCTTGTCGCGCATGCGCAGGTTCTCGTGGCTGATGCGTTGGCTGCGCGTCAGCATCGAATACATGAACTGCTCGGGCTCGAGTTGGTCGCAGTAGCGCTCGCCGCACACCTCGAACCACTCCATCGCGTTCCACGCCGCGTTTTGCAGCCGCACCACGTCGACCGCCCGCGCGGCCTGGTAGCGCGCCAGCACCTCGGGGATGTGCTGCGGTGTGTCGCCGTGCTGCTTGAATTGCGACGTCAGTTCGATCGCATCCTCGAGCGCGAGCTTGGTGCCCGAGCCGATGGCGAAGTGCGCGGTGTGCACCGCGTCGCCCATCAGCACCACATGTGCCGTGCCGCTGAAATGCGACCACTGCTCGCACTTGATGCGCTGGAAATTCAGCCAGGCCGAGCCGCGCAGGTGGCGCGCGTTGGTCATCAGTTTCTCGCCGCGCAGATTGCCCGCGAACAACCGCTCGCAAAACTCGATCGACTGGTCTTGGTCGGCACGGTCGAGACCGTGCGCCTTCCACACGTGCTCGGGGCACTCGACGATGAAGGTCGAGGTCTTGTCGTCGAACTTGTAGATGTGGGCCTGAAACCAACCGTGCTCGGTCTTTTCGAACAGGAAGGTGAAGGCGTCGTATTGCTTGTGGGTACCGAGCCAGATGAAGCGGTTGGGCCGTGTCACGATGTCGGGCTTGAACACGTCGGCATAACGACCGCGGATCCTCGAGTTAATGCCGTCGCTGGCGATGATCAGGTCGGCCCTGGGGAAGTCGGTGTCGGCGTCGACCTCGGTTTCGAACACCAGCTTGACGCCCAGTTCTTCGCAGCGCGCCTGCAGGATGTTGAGCAGCTTCTTGCGCCCGATGCCGACGAATCCGTGGCCACCCGAGCGGATGGCGCGGCCCTTGAAATGCAGCTCGATGTCGTCCCAGTGGTTGAAGGCCTGCTGAATGGCGTCGGCCGTGGGGGCGTCCCAGGCCCGCATGTTGTCCATCGTGGCGTCGGAGAACACCACGCCCCAGCCGAAGGTGTCGTAAGGGCGGTTGCGCTCGACCACGGTGACGTCGTGGCCGGGTGACAGCCGCTTCATCAACAGGGCGAAGTACAGGCCGGCGGGCCCCCCGCCGATGCAGACGATGTTCACGACCGGACTCCAGAAACGGAAAGTAGTTTAACTATGAACTATCGATTTGCAAACAGAGTGCCGTGGTTCGGCGTGGTTGGCGGCAGCGCACCGGCGCGCTGGATCGGTGGCGCCGCGGGCCGCGCGCCGGGTTGAGCGCCGTCAATGCCGACGCTTTGCGATGCGTCCAAGATGCCGCTGTGTCACGCGTGCCGCAAGAATCGATCCAAAGCGAGGCGATCCGCATCGGGCCGCTGGGGCTGTATGGGGACCTGACGCATGTGACACCGGGGAAGGGCTTCGTGGTCTTCGCTCACGGCAGCGGCAGCAGCCGGGCCAGCCCGCGCAACCGCCGCGTCGCCGGCGTGCTGCACGAATATGGCCTGTCCACGCTGCTGTTCGACCTGCTGACCGAAGACGAGGCCGAGCGCCGCGCCAACGTCTTCGACATCGAGCTGCTGTCGCAGCGCGTGGTCGGGACGCTCGATTGGCTTGCCGCGCGGCACGACACTGCGCAGCAGCCCGCCGGTCTGTTCGGCGCCAGTACCGGCGCGGCGGCCGCGCTGTGTGCCGCCGCCGAGCGACCGGCGCAGGTGGCCGCGGTGGTGTCACGCGGCGGTCGGCCGGACCTGGCGTTGCAGGCGCTACAGCAGGTGCGTTGCCCGACACTGCTGATCGTCGGCGGCGACGATCCGGAGGTGCTGCAGTTGAACCGCCAGGCACTGGCGGCGCTACGCTGCGACAAGCGTCTCGAGGTGGTGCCGGGTGCGACCCATCTGTTCGAAGAGCCGGGCGCACTCGACCTGGTGGCGCGACTCGCTGGCGCCTGGTTCGCGGACCGTTTCGAGCCGGCCAAGACGCCATGACCCGAGTGTTCGTCGACCGCAACGAGGCTGCGCGAGCGCTCGCGCAGAGGCTGGCCGATGAGCACCTGGTCGGGCCGATCGTCGTGCTGGCCCTGCCGCGCGGCGGCGTGCCGATCGGCGCCGAGGTGGCGCGCGTCCTGGGCGCGCCGCTCGACCTGCTGCTGGTGCGCAAGATCGGCGCGCCCTGGCAGCCGGAGCTGGCAGTCGCCGCGTTGGTCGATGGCGACCCTCCCGAGATCGTGGTCGACGACGAGACCAGCTCGATCGCCGGCGTCGACCGCGCTTACATCGACGCGCAGGCGCGGCGCGAGCTTGGCGAGATCGCGCGCCGTCGCCGCTTGTACCTGCAGGGGCGCGAGCCGGTGCCGGTGACCGGGACCACGGCGATCGTCGTCGACGACGGGCTGGCCACCGGCACCACCGCACGCGCGGCTCTAAAGGCGCTGCGGCGCCGCCGACCCGCGCGGCTGATCCTCGCCGTGCCGGTGGCGCCGCACGAAACGGTGGTCGCGTTGCGTGGCGAAGTCGATCAGCTGATCTGCCTGGCCGAGCCATCGCCTTTTCACGCCATCGGCTTGCACTACGTCGATTTCCACCAGGTCAACGACGACGAGGTCCTGGCCGCACTGCGCCGGGCGCAGCCGACCGCAGACGGGGCGGCCGATGGGGCAGCGCCGGGAGTTCGCAAGTGACGCCCGAGGTCGCGCCGGCTGACGCCGACACCGGGCACGACGACGAGAATGCGCGCATCGCACAGCGGCTGCGCGAAATGGCGGCGCTGCTGGCGACGCAAAACGACAACCCGTACCGCGCCGCGGCCTATCGTAACGCGGCCGACACGGTGGCCGGGCTCGATCGCAGCGTGCGCTCGGTGTTCGAGCGCGAAGGCGGCAGTGGCCTCGATGCGTTGCCGGGCGTCGGGCCGCGCATCGCGGCGGCCATCGCCGAACTGCTGGAGACCGGCCATTGGCGCCAGTTGGAGCGCCTGCGCGGCGACGCCGATCCGCAGACGCTGTTTCGCACCGTTCCCGGCGTCGGGCCGGAGTTGGCGCATCGGCTGCACGAAACGCTGAATGTCGACACCCTCGAAGGCCTCGAGCAAGCCGCCCACGACGGCCGGCTCGAGCGCGTGCCGCGCCTCGGCGCGCGCCGGGCCGCTTCGATCAGGGCTGCGCTGACGCAGATGCTCGATCGCACGCGTGTGCTGCGGCGCGTGCATCCGGTGGTGGTGGCTGCGCACGAGCCTCCGGTGGCGGCGCTGCTCGAAATCGATCGCGAATACCGCCAGGCGGTGGCGGCCGGTTCGCTGCCGAAGATCGCGCCGCGACGCTTCAACCCGAAAGGCGAGGCCTGGTTGCCGGTGTTGCACACCGAGCGCGGCGAATGGCATTGCACGGCTCTGTTTTCCAACACGGCGCGCGCGCACGAGCTCGGTCGCGTGCACGACTGGGTGGTGCTGTATTGCGAGGATCCGGCACACGCCGAACGCCAGTACACGGTGGTGACCGCGCAGCGCGGGCCACTGGCGGGGCGCCGCGTCGTGCGCGGGCGCGAGACCGAATGCAGCGCCTCTTATGCGCCGGCGCGCGCGGCGTGAACGCCTGCCCCGGCCCGCTGCCGCACAAGTCTCGCCTCACGGGCGTGCTTGCTGCTCCCGACGCGGTTGCGACACCAGGGCCTGCACCAGCGTGTGCAGCTCGTCGGCGATCAGACCCATTGGATCGTCGGCAGCCACCAGGCCGATCAGCTGACCCTTGGGGCCGACGACCGGAATGCGCCGCACGCTCTCGCGCCGCATACTGGCCAGCAAGTCGAGCACCGAAGCGTCATCGCGAGCGGTGATCACTTCACGACCCATCACGTCATCGACGCGAAGATGGCCCGGGTTCACGTCCTTGGCCACCACCGCGGTCACGATGTCGCGGTCGGTCAGCATGCCCACGACGATGAGCCCGTCGCCCGTCTCTTCGACCACCACGAGGCTGCCGACATGCTGCTCGCGCATCAAGCGGGCCGCCTCGTTCAGTGCGGTGCTCTTGTGCGCCACGGTGACCTTGCGGTTGCAGATCTCGCCGGCAGTGAGTTTCATGTCCATGGCATTCCCTTTCAAGCTCGCGCTCAAGTGCCGGGCAACCAGCTCGCAGTGCCCATCGCCGGCACACGCACCGTGGGTCGAGCGGGCGCGGCGGCTGCTGCGCGCTTGGCCGCCTCTTGCTCGATGCCGGCGCGCGCCACCGCCGCCAACCCCGAAAGCTGTGCCGCGCAGACTTCGAGCAAGTCGTCGAACGACACCAGGCCCACAAGGTCGCCGTCTTCGTTGCGCACCAGCAGCCGGCGCACGCCTTCAGCTTGCATCAGGTCGATCGCGTCGGTGAGATCGGCATCCTCTGGCGCGCTGACCAGGCGGCTGTCGAGCACGCGACCCACTTCGACGCTGGCCGCGTCGACGCCGCGTGCCAGCACGTCGATCGCGAGATCGCGGTCGGTGATGAGACCCGCGACCCACGGGCCATCGGCCGTGTCTTCAGTGATGACCAGCGAGCCGACGTGGTGCTCGCGCATCAGGCCCGCGGCTTGGCGCAAATTGCCGCTGCGCGGCATCGTGATGACGGGACGCGTGCAGATCGATCCGAGGTTCATGGTGTGCTCCTGAATGGGCGGGCGGCGATGCGGCTCACTGACAGGGGCATTGAACGCCGGTCCAGCGGGCGCCGACTTGCGCCAAATCACATGGGAGCCGGGTGCATTCGCGGCGTTGCTGGCGCTGGGGACTAGCATTTGCCGCCATGCCGTGGACCGCCGACCGTTTTCCGCCATCGATGCGTCGCTTGCCGACGATCGTGCGCCTGAAGGCGATCGAGATCGCCAACGCCTTGCTCGAAGAAGGCATGGACGAAGGCATGGCGATCCGCATCGCGATTGCCAAGGCCAAGGAATGGGCCCTGCACCATGCGCCGATCGCGGACCCGTGGCGGTTCTGATCGATGCGGCGGCAATCACCTCGCCGCACGCCGCGTTAGATCAGCGCCTCTTCGTCCACATGCGCCGGCTCGCTCATCGTCCACGCCAACCAGCGCCAGGCGCTCGGGTTGTGCCGCATGATGCCCAGCCACCCCTGGCGTTGCGCGCGCAGGAAGTTCAGGTGCTTGTCGCGCACCTTGATCCCGTAGACGTCGTGCACGGCGTGGGTGATTTCGTGCACCGCCACCACCGGCAGGTTGCGCCCGTGCAGCCCGTTGTAGAGCTGCACCTCACGGCGCCCCTGGTCGTACCAGCCGAAAGCGTTGCCGGTCTCGGACTTGGAAATCATGCGCACCGTCACCGGATGCCCGCCGACCAGGATGCGTTTGGGGATCGACGGCGCGCGAGGCAGGCAGCGCCGTACGACGCGGTCGTAGCGCAGGTCCCCCGGCAAATGTTCGCCGAGCAGCAGGTTGAACCACAACCATGCGCGCGGGTTGCGCTGCGCGAACTCGACCAGGCCGGTGGCGAAGCTGTGCGTGTAGGCCTCCTCGACACAGCCTTCCTGGCAGCCGCCCCTGACGTGGCACAGGCGGATCAGGCAATCGAGCAGGGCATCGAGCAGTTTCAGGCCGCTCAAGTCCTGACGCAGCTCGATGCGGTGTGCCTCGAGGTTCACGCAGGCCAAACGCCTGCGGTCGAGCATGGTCGCGCTCGGACGCAGTTCGATGGTCAGGCGATAGGGGCCCAGTTCGACCGGGAACGGCAAGCGCGCAGCCCAATCGCGGCTCGCGTCGAGGCGAAACGGGATGGCGAGCGCCAGGGAGGACGGGGGCACGGTGGTCTCGTGGAGGACGGCTTCATCGACGTCGGGGCCAGCCACTGGACACCCGCTTGCTGCATTGTGCGACCCGTGGCTTACCCGAGGGTGCGCCATGGCGAAGGCAAAGCGGGCTGTATGCGCATACAGAATGGCCCCGCCGGCCGCCGATCGCGTGGGCGCTTCAACGCGACGGCCAACGGGTTTACGCTCGCAACACCACATTAGGGGGCTTCGACCAGCGAACCGGACGGAATTCCATGAACCGACAACCCAAACCCCGCCTGCCACGTGGCGCCGCCCGAGTCATTGAAGAGGCCGCCGATGCCGATCTGGGCCCGATCCGCGAACGGCCCGACGGTTACTACTGGACCACGCCCGACGGCCACCGCGAATTCGGGCCGTTCGAGTCCTATGAACTCGCCCGCATGGACCGCGACCGCTTCGACGAACAGGCGCCGCAACCGGGCGAATCACTCGACGAGGCCGAAGACGAGATCGGCATCGGCAAATGGATCGACCCGGAAACCGGCGAGCCGGCAGAAGGCGCTTCGCCGCCGCATCTGGACGAGGATTCGCAGTAGATCCTCAAGACCGTGCGGATGGTGGAGACGAGGAGGATCGAACTCCCGACCTTCGCATTGCGAACGCGACGCTCTCCCAGCTGAGCTACGTCCCCGAAAGAGGCGCGAATTCTATCAGCATGACCCGGTGAATTCGGCTGGCCGCTCGATGCTCGGTTAATCTGTGCGCCCCGCCGGGGGTCCGGCTTGGGCCTTGGAGGAAACCGATGCCGCTCGACGATCCAGCGTGGCTCGATGCGCAGTACAACAATCGGGCGCGTGTGCCCGAGCATTCGCAACACCTCGCGCGTTGGGCCGAGTCCTCGGCGCTGGCCCGTGCCCGGTTGCGCTCGCAGCTCGATGTGCGTTATGGCGGCGAGGCCGGCGAGACGCTCGACGTGTTTGCCGCCACCCAACCTCACGCGCCGGTGATGGTGTTCATTCACGGCGGCTACTGGCGCGCGCTGGACAAGTCGGACGTGTCGTTCATCGCACCGGCATTCGTGCAAGCCGGCGCGATGGTGGTGGTGCCCAACTACGCGTTGTGCCCGGCGGTGACGATCGAGACCATCGCGCTGCAGTTGACGCGGGCGCTTGCATGGGTGTGGCGCCACGCCGCCGAGCATGGCGGTGATCCGCAGCGCATCGCGGTGATGGGGCACTCCGCCGGTGGCCACTTGGCGACGATGATGCTGAGCTGTCGCTGGAAAGACGTGGCCGCCGACCTGCCGCCGCGCATGGTGCCGGGCGCGATGTCGATCTCGGGCCTGTACGACCTCGAGCCGGTGCGGCTGACGCCCTTCCTGCAGCCCGATCTGCGGTTGACACCGCAGGCGGTCAAGCGCCTGAGCCCGGCGTTCTTTCCGCGCCCGCGTGGCACCCTGTACGCAGTGGCCGGGCTGGATGAGAGCGACGAGTTCCTGCGCCAGAACCAGTTGATCCGCGACCAATGGGGGCCGACCAGCGTGCCGGTTTGCGAGACCGTGGTCGGGCGCAACCACTTCACCGTGCTGCACGACCTGGCCGACCCGACGTGCCGGCTGCACGAGTTGGCGCTGCGCCTGCTGGGCCTGCACTGAAGGCGCACCTGGTGGAAGCCGCCGCGAATTGCTTTTGCCCATGCAGCGCATTGAGGCTTTGTATTGGCCCGCGGCACCGCGGTTTGTTAGGGTATATGGGTCCGGAGCGCGGTGCGCGCGACTGGAACCCCGACACCACTGCACGAGGAGCGTGACATGGCACTGAAAGGATCGAAGACCGAGCAGAACCTGAAGGACGCATTTGCCGGCGAATCGCAGGCGAACCGTCGTTACCTGTACTTCGCCAACAAGGCCGACATCGAAGGGCAAAACGACGTGGCGGCGTTGTTCCGGTCGACCGCCGAAGGCGAGACCGGCCACGCGCACGGCCACTTGGAGTTCCTGGAGCAGGTGGGCGACCCGGCCACCGGATTGCCGATCGGCCCCACGCGTTCCAACCTCAAGGCCGCCGTGGCCGGCGAGACGCACGAGTACACCGACATGTACCCGGGCATGGCCAAGACCGCGCGCAGCGAAGGCTTCGACGAGATCGCCGACTGGTTCGAAACGCTGGCCAAGGCCGAGCGCTCGCATGCCAACCGGTACCAGAAGGCGCTGGACCAATTCGTCGACTGATCGCTTGCCGAGCTGCAACGCGTTGACGAACCGGGGGCACACGAGGCCCCCGGTGCGTTGATGCATAACCACGACGCCGTATGAGCACTCGCGAAGGCAATCTGCAGGCGCCAACCCGCCACCCGATCGACTGGAAGAGCCCGGCCTACCTGGAGGAGGCCACCTGCCTGAAGGAGCTCGAGCGCGTGTTCGACATCTGCCACGGCTGCCGCCGTTGCGTGAGCCTGTGCCAGAGTTTCCCCACGCTGTTCGATCTGGTCGACGCCACTGCCGACGGCGAGGTGCATGGCGTCAAGAAAGAGGCCTACTGGAGCGTGGTCGACCAGTGCTACTTGTGCGACCTGTGCTACATGACCAAGTGCCCCTACGTGCCACCGCACGAGTGGAATGTCGATTTTCCGCACTTGATGCTGCGCGCCAAGGCGATCAAGTTCGGCAAGGGCGAGGTCAAAGCCGGTGAGCGATTTCTCGCCAGTACCGACTTGCACGGCAGCTTTGCCGGCATTCCGATCGTGGTGCAGACCGTCAACGCGATCAACAAGACGAAGTTCGCGCGCAAGCAGATGGATTCGATGCTTGGCGTGCATCCCGATGCGTGGATGCCCGAGCTGGCGACCCGGCGCTTTCGCTGGAGTGCCAAGAAGAGCAGACGGGCCACGGCGGTGAAGGATGGTGAGCGCACGCCGGGTAAGGTGGCGATCTTCGCCACCTGTTTCGTCAACTACAACGAACCGGGCATCGGCCACGATCTGTTGAAGGTGCTAGAGCACAACACGATCCCGTATGTGATCGTCGACAAGGAGTCGTGCTGCGGCATGCCCAAGCTCGAGCTGGGCGACCTGCGGGCGGTGGAGCGGCACAAGAACGCGAACATCCCCGTGCTCGCGCGGTATGCCAAGGAGGGCTACGCGATCCTGAGCGCGATACCGAGTTGCACGCTGATGTTCAAGCAGGAGCTGCCGCTGATGTTCCCCGACGAGGCCGACGTGCAGCTCGTCAAGGACGCGATGTGGGACCCGTTCGAATACCTGGTCGCGCGCAACAAGGACGGCCTGTTGAACACCGACTTCAAGCGGGATCTCGGCAAGGTGAGTTACCACATCCCGTGCCACGGCCGCGTGCAGAACATCGGACGCAAGACCGAAGAGATGTTCAAGCTGATCGGCCAGCGCGTGACGCTGCAGCTCAACACGGTGGAGCGCTGCTCAGGACACGCGGGCACCTATGGCGTCAAGACCCCCACGCATCCGGTGGCGATGAAGATCGGCCGGCCGGTCTTCAAGGCGATGGCGCAAAACGAGCCGGATTTCATCGCGAGCGACTGCGCGCTGGCCGGGCATCACATCGCGCAGGGCATGAGTCTGGCCGGCACGCCGGCCAAGACGCTGCAACATCCGTTGAGCCTGCTGCGCCTGGCCTACGGATTGGAGTAACGGACCATGGGCACCCCCATCACCGCAGCCAGCCTAATGACGCTGGAGGCCTACTCGAAGGCGCGCAAGGACATCAAGGCCGAGGTCATCGCGCGCCGGCGCCTGCGCAGCGTGGCATTGGGCGAGCACGTCACGGTGCAATTCGAAGACGAGCAGACCATCCGCTACCAGATCCAGGAGATGCTGCGCATCGAGAAGATCTTCGAGCCCGACGGCATCGCCCAGGAGATCGAGGCCTATGCGCCGCTGGTGCCCGACGGCAGCAACTGGAAGGCGACGATGCTGATCGAGTACCCGGACCCCAATGAGCGCAAACGTGAATTGGCCCGTTTGATCGGCGTGGAAGATCGCGTGTTCGTCGAGGTCGAGGGCCATGCGCGCGTCTACGCGATCGCCGACGAAGACCTCGATCGCGAGAACGACGAAAAGACCTCGTCGGTGCACTTCGTTCGTTTCGAGCTGCCGCCGGCCGCGCGTGCCGCGGTGCGCGCGGGAGCCGCGGTGCGACTGGGCTGCGACCATGCCAACTATCCGGCGCACGTGGCCATCGCGCCGGAGACGCTGGCGAGCCTGGCGGGTGATTTGCGCTGACTAGCGGCCGCCGAGCCCGAGCGAGCGGGTCCAGGCGACTTCGACCACCGCGCTGCGCAGATCGCCGCGCAGCGCCTTGACGGCGCCGACTCCGAGGCGCCATTGCGATTCGGGCGTGGCCGCCCAGCCGGCCCAAACCATCGACTGCACGATGGCGCCGCTCCCGGTGGCCACCCCGCCGCCGCCCGCCGCACCGGCGAGCAGCTCGGCGCCAAAGCGGGTGCCCAGGCCGGGTGAGGTGGCCAGGCCCGCGCCGACCAGACCGATCGAATAGGCGCCGGCGCCACCGGCGAAAGCGCTGTGCGCTTGAACACTCAGGTAGAGATGCTCGTCGACGAATCGATCGAGCTTCATCCCCACCGTGTCGAGCGATGCCGCCGAACCGTCCTTGCGCCGTGCGTGCAGGTGGTGCTGCAGCGTCGCCGACCATTCGTTGCGGCTGATCGTGCCGCTGCCGGGTGCGTCGGCTGGCGGCTCGAGGTCCATGGCCAGCCACACCTGCGCGGTGTGCGCGCGCAGCGTCGAGCCGAGGCCGCGCACCTCGCCCAGCTCGACGCCGCTGCGCCAGCCGCGGCCCCAGTCGATGCTGGCGCCGATCGCGACCTTGCCGATCGCGCCGCCTTCGGTCGGCATGCCGCCACCGCCGCCGAGACCGAGCGCGCCGCGGGCTTCGATCGCGATGGGCAAGGTGGAGGGCATCGGGGTCCAGCGCCAGCCGACATTGCCGAGGATCTCCATGTATCCGGCGGCACCGCCAGAGGCAGCGGCCGCCGCCTCGATGCCGGTGAAAACACCGGACGGCGTGGCCTGCCGTTCGGCGCGGCCGCCGACTAGGCCGACGCGGCGGGTGTCGGAGCCGCGCAGCTGATAGGCACTCACCGTGCCGGCGAGGCGCTGAAAGCCCAAGCCCGTGGTGCCGCTCGCGGGCTGTGGCTGCCCGGCGGATTGCCAATCGAAATAGCGGAAGGGCCGCTCCCAGCTCAACACCAAGCCGAGCTGCGAACTGCTGATCTCGCCGCTGGGAAAGCGCACGTGCGACCAGCTGAGTCCACCGCGCAGCGGCCCGATGTCGTGAGTCAGCGTCGCTGCGGCCTGTAGCATCAGGCCGCCGCCGACTGGTGCGGCAGCGCCGCCGCCGCCACCGGCAAACAGGCCGGCGCGCAGGTCCCACCGCCATGGCAACACGAAGCGGCGCTGCAGCTCGGCGCCGCCGACGAACAGCCCGCCGCGCTGGCCGCTGGCCGCCCCATACACCGCCGGCCCCGCCCACCACTGTCCGCCAAGCGGAAACAAGACCGACGCACTGGCCAATCCCATCTTTTCGTCGGCCGGCAACCTGAGCTGCTCGTATGCGATGCCGACGTCGACGATCGATTCGCGTGCCGCGGGTTCGGCGGCAGCGGCCGGCAGGCAGGTGATCGCCGTCAAGAGCCCGCACCAGGGTGCGATGGCGCGCGGCTTGTCAGTCGATGTGGTTTGGTGCATGGGTTCTTGAAAGAGGTCGGTTGCGGGCAAGCACCGTTACAACGGCGCTCGGCCGGCATCATGCACGCTGGCGCGCGTGATCTTCGACCTGCAGGCCCGGCGATCCACCGAGATGGCGCGGCAACGGTTTCGAGGCGCAACGCACGGTTTGTGCGGGATGCGCCGCAGCGGACATCGACGCGTCACAGTTCTCGACCAATGTGGGCCCCGGCCCCTGCCTGAGGGAATGACGTCTGAGCGCCATCGGCGAACAATGCACCAGAGGTCGGCGTAGTTCCCGTGTGTTCGTGCGTCGACCCGGTGCGCAGTGCGCACTGGTGCGAGGGGAGAAGACCATGCCGCAGACATTCAATGTGGGTTCGCGATCGCTGTTCGTGAGCATCACGGCGTGGGTGTTCATCCTGCTCGGTGCTGCGGCGAGCACGTTGACCCTGATTCAGGGGGCTGCCACCGCGTCGTTGCTGCCGGGATTTGCGCTCGGCCTCGATGCCCGGCCGTTGCAAGGTCTGGCCGGGTTGCTCGCCAAACATCTGCCGTGGGTCGCAGGCGCGGCACTGGCGCTGTCGATCGCCACATTGGCGGCGGCCATCGGTTTGTTGCTGCGCCTGGAGCGGGCGCGCCGGGCCTTCATCGTGATCGTGGTGCTGGCCATGTTGGCGAACCTGGCTGGCGTGTGGCTGCAGCAAGAGTTGTTGCAGGGCCTGATCGACCACACGTTGAGCCGCTCGCCGATGCCGCGTGAGGCGGCGGGCGTGTTCGGCGGTTTCGCCACTGCGGCGCGTGCCGCTGCCGTGACGCTGAGCGTGCTCACCTGCTTGCTGCTGGCCTGGATCATCCGGCGCCTGAACACGCAGTCAGTGCGGCAGGAATTCGCCTGAGACTGCTCGCGCGCGGCGCGGCGATTCAAGCAGTCCTCAGAGCACCAGTTCCCACACTTCGCCGACCAGGTCGGCACCGAAACTCTTGTGCGGCTCGCTGCCGATGAGCCGATAACCGGCCTTGGCGTAGATCGCGCGTGCCGCCAGCAGCGTCGATTGTGTCCACAACTTGATGCGCTGGTATCCGGCGTGGCGCGCAAAGCGCTCGCACTCGGCGACCAGCCGCGCGCCGATGCCCAACCCTCTCGCCGAAGGCTCGACGAGCAACAATCGCAACTGCGCCACGCCGCGCTCGGGCTTGTCGGTCTTGTCGTGCCGAGCCTGTACGAGAAAGATGCTGCCCACGTTCTGCCCGTCGCGCTCGGCGATCCAGCAGGCCTCGCGCCGGGCGTCCAAGCGCTCGACGAAGCGGCCCGCGATCGATGCCACCAGGCCCTCGAAGCTGAGATCCCAGCCGTACTCCTGCGCATAGATCGCGCCGTGGCGGGCCACCACCCAGCCGATGTCGCCGGGTTGCGGCGATCGAATCAGATAGGGCGCGCGGTCGGCGCGCGGCGCGCCGAGCAGCGACTCGATGGTGCCGGTGGCCTGCAGCAGGCGGCGCCGGTTGGGCTCGTCCAGCGGCGCGAGCAGTGCGCTCACCTGGGCCTGTGAGTGGGCGTCGATCGGCGCGAAGGCGCGCCGGCCCGCGGCGGTGAGCGTGAGCAGCGATTGCCGCGCGTCGGCGGGCGAGCGTTGCGCGCGCACCAGCCGCTTGGACTTCAGCCCCGTCAGCAGCCGGCTGAGGTAGCCGGGGTCGAGGTCGAGCTCGCGGGCGAGCTCGCCGGCCGTGATGCCGTCGTGGTGGGCCAGCTCCCACAGCACACGCGACTGCGGCAGCGTGAATGCCGCGCCGTACAGGCGCTCGTCGAGCACACCGATGCGGCGCGTATAGAAGCGGTTGAACGCACGCAGCGTGGCCACGTGGGGGTCTGAGGTCGGGCGGGTGTGTGCGAGCATACTTGGCATTGTCAACAGAATGCTTGCCAAAAGCAACGATCGACCGAGACCCACCCGAGCGTCGCTTGCCCCTACACTGGCGCACCATCTCGTGGCAGGAGTGACGCGATGCTCGACCCGCAAGCCCGCGCATTGATCGACCTGATGACCGAACGCGGCGTGCCGCCCACGCACACGCTGGCCCCGGCCGAGGCACGGCGCCTGTACCGGGAACGCCGCGCCTACGTGCAGCCCGTGGCAATCACGATGGCCGAGGTGCGCGACCTGAGCGCCAACGGGCCGCTGAGGCCGATCGGCCTGCGCCTGTATCGGCCGACCACGGCACCCCTTGTCGCGCCGGTGCTCGTGTACTTCCACGGCGGCGGCTGGGTGATCGGCGACCTCGACACGCACGATGTGTTGTGCCGCGAACTGGCGCATCGCGCCGGCTGCGTGGTGGTGGCGGTGGACTACCGGCTGGCGCCCGAGCACCGTTTTCCGGCAGCGGTGGACGACTGCCTGGCCGCCACACGCTGGGTGCATGCGCAGGCCGTCACGCTGGGCATCGACGCGTCGCGCCTCGCACTCGGCGGCGACAGCGCTGGCGGCAACCTGGCCACCGTCACGGCCATCGGCCTGCGCGACAGCGGCGGCCCGCAGGCGAAGTTGCAACTGCTGATCTACCCCGGCGCCGACATGCGAGCGATCGCGCCCTCGCACACCACCAACGGCCAGGGCTACATGCTCACCGCCGACTCGATCGTGTACTTCCGCGGGCACTACGTGCCCGACCAGGCCGATTGGTCCGACTGGCGCACCTCGCCGCTGCTGCACCCCGATCTGTCGAAGCTGCCGCCCGCGCTGGTGATCACCGCAGGTTACGACCCGCTGCGCGACGAGGGCCGGCAATACGCCGACGCGCTGTCGAAAGCCGGCGTGCCCACGCAGTACGTGTGCTTCGAGCGCCAGATCCACGGCTTCATCACGATGGGCCGCGTGATCGACGAGTCGAACACGGCGGTGGCGTTGTGTGCGACGGCGGTGCAAAAGGCGTTCGCCACGGGCTGAGAAGCGCCTTGCAGTGAATACTGTATGAATGTACAGTATTCTTGTGAATCTGTCACCCGCTCTGGTTGAGCGATCGTCTGCCTCGGCATCGATTGCATCGACAGCCGCCGAACCCGTTGCCCAGGCTCTCACAGTGGCAGCGGTCGGGCGGGCCGCTGCGGGGCGTCGGTTGTTGCCGCATGAGCCACAAGCGCTGGCCTCGGCGCTGTGGCGCGCCCACCAACTCAGCTCGACATCGAGCGCTGTCACCGCGAGCGGCTTTGCCGCGCTCGATGCGCAGTTGCCCGGCGGCGGCTGGCCGCACCGCGTGTTGACTGAAGTGTTGTTGCCGCATCCCGGTCTCGGCGAGTTGCGCCTGTTGGTGCCGGCGCTGACGCGCATCGCAGGGGCGGGTGATGCATCGCAAGAAGAGGCGGGCCGCAGCGTGATGTGGTTCGATCCGCCGGCGGCGTTGTGCGGCTGGGCACTGGCGCAGTTCGGCGTCAATGCGCAACAACTGCTCGTGGTCCATGGCCGCGAAGGTGCGCGCGCGGCAGCGGGGCTGCGCCGCCTGTTGCCGAGCGCCGATCTGTTGTGGGCGCTCGAGCAGGCTTTGAAGAGCGGGCATGTCGGCGCCGTGCTGGCCTGGCTGCCGCAGCGCCTGAAAGCCGATGCGCTGCGCCGCCTGCAGCTCGCAGCGCAGTCGCACGATGGGCCCGCGTTCCTGTTTCGCGAGGTCGACGCGCGCGTCAAACCCAGCGCGGCCCCTTTGCGGCTGCTGCTGCAGGGCGCCGGCATCGATCGGCTCTCGGTGCGCGTGCTCAAGCGGCGCGGTCCGCCGCTGGCGCAGCCGCTGGTGCTGGCCTTGCCACCCGTGCTCAGCGAGCGATTGCGTGCGCGCGCGCGTGGCGAGCCCGTGCCAGCGATGGCTGCTGCGGCTGCCGAGCAGTCGGTGGCAACGTCATCCGTCGTCGATTGAGAATGTTGACCCCCAGACTCACTGCGTTCGCTGCCCCCCGAGGGGGCGCTCAGTCGGCTTGGGAGCGGCCCGGCGCCGACTGAGATGGAGCACCTGGCCTCATGCTGTGGATCGCCGTGCACCTGCCGCAGTTGTCGTTGGAGTCGTTCGCTGCGACGGTGGATGCGGCTTGGGCAGGCCGGCCGCTGGCACTGATCGAGGCGCACCGCATCACGCAGGTCGATGCGCGCGCCGCGGCGCTGGGCGTTCAGCCCGGTGCCAAACGCGCCACCGCGCTCGCGTTGGCGAGCGACCTGCTGCTCGGCGAGGCCGATGCGGCGCGTGATGCGCTGGCCCTGCAGGCCGTGGCCCACGCCGCGTTGGCCTTCACGCCGATGGTGTGCCTCGAGGCCACCGACAGCACCGGTGCGCCGGCGCCGGTGGTGCTGCTCGAAGTGCAGCCATGTCTGCGCTACCTGGGCGGCTTTCGCAAGCTGCTGCAGCGTCTGCAGGGTGCGCTGCAACCGCTCGGCCATCGCTGCCGGTTCGCGAGCGCGCCCACCGCGTTGGGCGCGGCGCTGCTCGCACGCTGGCGCGACGACCTCGTGCACGGCGCCCACAGCAGCGACCTCGCCGCGCTGCGCCACCTGCTCGACGATGCACCGGTGTGGCTGTTAGGCCCCGGGCGCGAGCATTGGGAAGCCTTGCAGGGCATGGGCCTGCGGCAGTTGTCCGACCTGCGCCACCTGCCACGCGCCGGCCTGGCGCGGCGTTTCGGTCCGGCGCTGCTGGCCGACCTCGATCGCGCGCGCGGCGACGCGCCCGACCCGCGCGAGCCGATCGTGCCGCCGCTGCAGTTCGAGCAGCGCATCGAGCTCTTCAGCAGCGCCGACAACGCCGAGCAGCTGATGACCGGCGCCCGCGTGCTGATCACGCGCCTGCTCGCCTGGGCGCGCGCCCGTCACGCGCGCGTGGCCGGTTTCACGCTGCGCATGCACCACGAGGCGCGACGCAGCGATGCCCACGAGACCGAGTTGACGATCGGCCTGGCCGAAGCCTCGGCCGATGCGGCGCATCTGCTGACACTGCTCGGCGAACGCCTCGCGCGTTTGCCGCTGGCCGCACCGGCGCTGGAGTTGAGCCTGCGCTGCGATGCGCTGGTGCACTCGGGGCCGCCCAATGCCGAGCTGTTTGCCACCCGCAGCACCGAGCGCGAGGGCCTGACGCGACTGGTCGAACGATTGCAGGCGCGCCTGGGTGCCGAAGGCGTGCAGCGCCTCGCGCTGATGGCCGACCATCGGCCCGAGCGGGCCACTGCGTGGTGGCCTGCCCAGGCGGGGCCGCTGCACGCGAGTGCCAGGCCGGCTGCTGCACAGCCATCGCATCTGGCCACGCCGTCGTTGGATCCCCATCTCGTGGCCGCGCCGACGCGGCCGTTGTGGCTGTTCAACGAGCCGCAACCTTTGCCCGAGCAGACCTCACGGCCGTGGCTCGATGGCGCGCCGCTGCAACTGCTGGCCGGCCCCGAGCGCATCGAGTCGGGCTGGTGGGACGGCGCCCTGGCCGCGCGCGACTACTTCATCGCGCGCGCCGACGACGGCGCGCTGGTGTGGGTCTTCCGCGCGCGGCTGCCGCTGGCGGTGCCCGACGGCAGCGGCTGGTTCATGCACGGACGTTTTGCTTGACGCGCCGATGCGCCGAGTTACTGCCCATCGAACCACGCGAGCCGCACGCCCAGCGCGACGAACAGCGCGCCCACACCGCGGCCGAGCCAGCGCCCGATCGAGGGTTTGGCACCCACCGCGCCACGCAGGCGCGCAACCAGTGCCGCGAAGGCCACGTTGACCAGCGTGCCGTTGAACGCGAACACCACACCCAACGCGATGAATGCCAAGGCCTTGTGGGTCGCCGCGGTGTCAATGAATTGCGGCAGAAAAGCCAAGAAGAACAGCGCCACCTTCGGGTTCAACGCATTGGTCAGAAAGCCCTGCGCGAACGAGCGCCGCAGTGTGATCGCTGGCCCGGCCGTCGAGGCGGGCGCCGCAGCATCGCCGCCGCGCAGCAATCCGATGCCCAGCCACACCAGGTAGGTCGCGCCCACCCAGCGCAACACGGTGAAGGCCGCCGCCGAGCTGGCGATCAACGCCGAGAGTCCCAGCGCCGCCGCGGCCACATGCACGAAGCAACCCGCGCCGACACCGAGCGCGGCCGCGGCGCCGCTGCGAAAACCGTGCGCCGCACTGCGTGCGCCGATCAGCGCCAGGTCGGCTCCTGGCGTGATGTTGAGCAACAGGCCCGCGGCGATGAAGAGCGGCAGATCGTGCACGCCCGGCCACTCCATTCAGGCACCCCCCAGCGCGCCGACCGCCGCGCCCACCGCGATCATCCACAACGGGCTGCGCTCGGTCTTCAGGATGAACACGATGGTCGCCGGCACCAGCAGCATCGACAGCGGGTGCGCGGCCAGCGGCAACGCCAGCACCCAGCCGGTGGCCAGCAGCAGGCCGATGGTCAGCGGCGCCAGCCCGACGCTGAATGCCTGCACTGCCAATGCATCGCGGCGGGCGTGGCGCAGGCGGCCCACCAGCAACGTGATGGCGCTCGACGGCAGCATGATGCCGGCCATCGTGGCCACCATGCCCAGCGGGCCGGCTGCGCTCCAGCCCAGCAGTGCCACGAACAGGATGTTAGGCCCCGGTGCGGCCTGCGCGATGGCGATCGAGGTGTTGAACTGCAGCGGGTCGATCCAGCCGTGCTCGACCACCAGGTAGCGCTGCATCTCCGAGGCCGAGGTGATCGCGCCGCCCACCGCGAGTAGCGACAGCAGCGCGAAGTGGCCGGCCAGCTGCAGCAGCTGCAGCCAACCCAGGCCGTGCAGGCCGAAGAACTCGGCGTTCATCGGGTCAGCGAGCGTTGTGCCGACAGCCGATGCCAGGCCCAGGCGAAGCCCGACGCGCCGAGCACCAACACCACCCACACCAGGGGCCAGCGCAACCAGCCGAGGGCCAGCGCGCAGGCCAGCCCGATCGCCGCGGACGGCCACACGCCCATCGGGTTGCGCTTGAGTGTGGGCACCAGTTTGAACGCGGTGCCCAGGATCAACCCCGAGGCCACTGCGCCCATGCCGCGCAGGGCGCCGGCGACCTGCGGCACCGCACTGAACTGCGCATACAGCGCCGCCAATGCGAGCACGATCACCAGCGGCGCCGCCAGCATGCCGCCCACCGCGACCAGGGCGCCGCGCCACCCGAAGTGGCGGTCGCCGAACATCAGGCTCAGGTTGACGATGTTGGGCCCCGGCAGCACCTGCGACAACGACAACAGCTCGATGAACTGCTCCTTGTTCAACCAGCGCAGGCGTTCGACCAGCTCACGCTGCGACACCGCGAGCACGCCGCCGAAGCCCTGCAGTGCGAGCCAGGTGAACGCAACGAACAGTTCGGTCTTCGAGCGCGGCGCATGCAGCTCGGGCTCGGCGAGGGCCACGGTCCCCGGGTCGTCCGGTATCACGCTCATTCGTGCACCCGTTGCGCTGTGCGCGGCCCTGCCGAGCGGGAGTGAGCCTCTTCGGGCGGCCGGGCGAAGCTCATGCTGCCGCTTGCGCGTCGGCCGCCACAGGCTTGGGCTGGCGCGATGCCGCCCATTGGCTGAGCGCGATGGCGATCACCATCCAGGCCAGCGCCGCCCAGCTCAGCTGCGAGAAGCCGCTCACCGCCAGCATCGCGCCGCCGGTGGCCGCGCCCACCGCCTGGCCGACGTAGATGGCCGCCGAGTTGAGCGCCATCGACGCCGGCGCCAACAGCGGCGCCAGCGACGTCAGCCGCGCATGCTGCGCCGATTGCGCGGCAAAACAGCCGACCGACCACGGCACCAGCACGAGTGCCATCGCGGCCACCGTGCTGGCCAGTGGCCACAGCGCGAAGGTGAGCGCCATGCCCACCAGCAGCAATGCCACCATGCGTGCGGTGCCGAGGCGGTCGATCACGCGCGTCACGGCGACGCTGCTGCACAGCCCCACGGCACCGAACAACAGGAACAGCGCCGCGATCTGCGCTGGTGTTGCGCCGAGCACCTGGCGAAAGTACGGCGCCATGTATGAGAACAACGTGAACTGCGCGGCGCCGGCCAGCGCGGTCACCATCACCACGGCCATCAACACAGGGTCGGTGAACACGCTTCGCCATTGCGCGCCCGACAGCGGCGCCGGGCGCACGCCGTCGGGCATCACCTGCCACACCCAGCAAGCGGCCAGCACCGACATGCCCGCCACGCCGCCGAGCGCCACGCGCCAGCCGAACGTCTCGGCCACGTAGGCATGCAGCGGCAATCCCAGCACCGAGGCCACGGCCCAGCCGAGGAAGACGAAGGTGATCGCGTGGCCGCGCGCGTGCGGCGGCGCCATCACCGCGATCGCGGCGCCGGCTTGCGGCGTGAACACCGCGGCGCCGAGCAGCGTGACCGTGCGCACGATCGCCAGCACGGTGAAGCTGGGCGCCAGCGCGGCCGCCGCATGGCCCACGGCGTACCACAGCAGCCACAGCGTCAGCAGGCGGCGCCGGTCGCTGCCGGCCACCAGCGCGGCGAGCAGCGGCGCGCCGAGCGCCAGCAGCACGGCGCCGATGGTGATCAACTGCCCGGCCACCGCGGCACTCACGTGCAGCGAGTCGACGAGGTCGTTCATCACGCCCGAGGGCGCCATCACGCCACAGGCGATCGCGAAGTTGCCGCCCAGCAGGGCCCAGCGCGTGCGCGCGACCGTGCGCGCGTCGTGCGAGTCGGCCAACGGCGGGCTCACCCGCGCATCACTTTCAGTGCCTCGGGGTTGACGATGTTCGTCGGCTCGTTGCGGATGAAGTTGACGACGTTGTCGAACGCGGTGCCGAAGTACAGCTCGTAGCTGTCGAGCTCCACGTAGCCGATGTGCGGCGTGCACACGGCGTTTTCCAAGCGCAGCAGCGGGTGGCCTTGCAGGATGGGCTCGCTCTCGAACACGTCGACCGCGGCCATCCCGGGGTGGCAGCGGTTGAGCCCGGCGACCAAGGCGCCTTCCTCGACCAGCTCGGCGCGCGAGGTGTTGACGAACAGCGACGTCGCCTTCATGCGTGCGAGGTCGGCCGCGTTGACGATGCCGCGCGTGGCCGGCACCAGCCGCAGGTGCAGCGACAGCACGTCGCTGGCTTCGAACAGCGCCTCGCGGCTGTCGGCCGCGAAGCAACCGTCGGCCACCGCCTTCTGGCGCGAGCCCTCGCTGCCCCAGACGATCACGTGCATGCCGAAGGCACGGCCGTAGCCCGCCACCAGCTGGCCGATCTTGCCGTAGCCCCAGATGCCCAAAGTGCGGCCCTTGAGCACCATGCCGAGGCAGAAATTGGGCGGCATCGACGCCGCCTTCAATCCCGACTGCTGCCAGCCGCCATGCTTGAGCGTGGCGATGTACTGCGGCAGGCGGCGCATCGCGGCCAGCACCAGCGTCCACGTCAATTCGGCGGCGGCCACCGGCGAGCCCTGGCCCTCGGCCACCGCGATGCCCAGCCGCGTACAGGTCTCGACGTCGATGTGCGGGCCGACGCGGCCGGTCTGCGCGATCAGCTTGAGCTTGGGCAGCTTCTCGAGCAATTGCCGTGGAAACTGCGTGCGCTCGCGGATCGTCACCAGGATGTCGGCATCGCGCAGCCGCACCGAGAGCTGGCCGATGCCCTTGACCGTGTTGGTGTGCACCTTGGCGTTGTAGGGCTCCAGGCGCGCAGCGCAGCGCAGCTTGCGCACCGCATCCTGGTAGTCGTCGAGGATGATGATGTTCATGGCCGAGCGAGGTGATTGTGCCCGCTCCTGCACGCCGAACAGGCTCGCGCTAGCATCCGGTTTCATCATCATCGTGCGGCAACTCGAGGAGACATAAGCCCATGACCATTTCCATGTACACAGCCAGTGTGCCTGTTTTCATCAAGACGCTCGGCAACATGCTGCGTTGGCTCGACAAGGCCAACGAACACGCGCAGGCGCGCAAGTTCGACCCGGCGGTCTACCTCACGCTGCGGCTGTACCCCGACATGCTGCCATTGGCTGCGCAGATCCGCATTGCAGGCGACACCGCCAAGGGCTGCGCGGCGCGGCTCTCGGGCAAGGATGCGCCGGTGTTCGAAGACAACGAAACCACGTTCGACGAATTGCGCGATCGCATCCGCAAGACGCTGGCCTACTTGGAGACGGTGAGTGCCAAGGACATCGACGGCAGCGAAGAGCGCGAGATCGTGATCCCGATGCGCAACCGCGACCCGCTGCGCCTCAAGGGCGAGTATTTCCTCAAGCACAGGGCGCTGGCGAATTTCTTCTTCCATGCCACCACGCTGTACGCGCTGCTGCGGCACAACGGCGTGGAGCTCGGCAAGAGCGATTTCCTGGGTCCCGTCGACTGAACGGCGCAGTCGGGGCGATCGTCGCGCGGCGGCCTGGGGCCCGCCGCGCCGCTGCCTATAGCGGCATCGGCTCGTCGTCGGCGCTGCCGGGCAATACGCAGTCGAGCGCACGCTGCAGCTCGACGCGCAGCTGCCAGGCGTCGGATCCGCGCGCCGACAACGCATCGAACACGGCGCCGCGCAGCAGCCACAGGTCGACCGCTTCGTTGGTCTGGCGCACCTGGTGGCGCAGCCACTGGCCGCGCTGCCCGCCGACACGCTCGATGGCGGCCATGAAGCAGCGCTTGACGTGCACGAAACCACGGCGCGCGGCGATGCGGCTCGTGCGGTCCTGCGGCGCATCCTCGGCCAGCCAGGCGGCCATCGGAGCGACGGGCGCGCTGGGCATGTAGTGTCGGGGAGCGGCGGCGGTCATGACGGGTTCGAAGCAGTGGTGCGGTGCCGCCATTGTTCGCGCGGGCCGACGGGCCCGAAGGTACGAATAGCGGCCGCTGTGCGCCACAGTTGATCGGCGCGGCTGAATTGGCCGCAGAGCACCCGCCATCTCTCGGCTTGGCTCGCGCGCCGGCGCGAGCGCGACCCGATGCGCTACGCTGCGCGACGTTAGGCCCCGTGCGGCGCACGGGCTTCTCGCCGTCGGCGTTGGGGACAAACGATGAAATGGCTGCGCGGTTCGTTGTGGGTGCTGGTGGCGCTGCTGTTGCTGGCGGCGTTGGCAGCGGGGGTCTACACCACGCGCGCGATGCCCACGGTCGACGGCACGTTGAGCGTGGCCGGGCTGCAGCAGCCGGTGCGCATCGAGCGCGACCCCAACGGCATCCCGACGCTGAAGGCGCAGAACCAGCACGACCTGTTGTTCGCGCTCGGCTTCGTGCATGCGCAAGACCGGCTGTGGCAGCTCGAGACGCATCGTCGCATCGGCGCGGGCCGCCTGGCCGAGGCGTTCGGCGAGGCGGCACTGGAGTCCGACAAGTTTCTGCGCGCCCTCGGCGTGCGCCGCGCCGCGGCTGCGCAATGGGCCAACCTGAAGCCCGAGGCGCGCGCCGCGGTGCAGGCCTACACCGACGGCATCAACGCGGTGATCGCCACGCAGCTGCACGCGCGCCCGCCCGAGATGCTGATCCTCGGCGTGCAGCCGCAGCCGTGGGATCCGGTGGACAGCCTGGCGTGGTCGATCATGATGGCCTACGACCTGGGCGCCAACTGGAGCAGCGAGCTGCTGCGGCTGCGCCTGGCGTTGCGACTGCCGGTGGAGCGCATCAACGAGCTGCTGCCGCCTTACCCCGGCGAGAAGCCGCTGCCCACCGCCGACTACGCGGCGCTGTATCGCGCGCTCAAGCTCGACGCCGGCACCGCCACCGCTGCGCTCGATCGCTCGCTCGAGCGGCTGATGGCTGCCGCGCCGCCGTCGGGCATCGAGGGCGTGGGCTCCAACAACTGGGTGGTGGCCGGCAGCCACAGCACCACCGGCTCGCCGCTGCTGGCCAACGACCCGCACCTGAAGCTCTCGGCGCCGGCGCTGTGGTACTTCGCGCGGCTCGAGGCGCCGGGCGTCAAGGTGGCGGGCGCCACGATGCCCGGGCTGCCACTGGTGGTGCTGGGCCAGAGCGAGCAGCTCGCCTGGGGCTTCACCAACACCGGCCCCGACGTGCAGGACCTCTACATCGAGCGCCTGCATCCGGCCGATGCCAACCAGGTGCAGACGCCTGACGGCTGGGCCCCGCTGAAGGCCTTCGACGAAGTGATCAAGGTGCGCGGCAGGCCCGACGTGGCGTTCACGGTGCGCGAGTCGCGCCACGGGCCGCTGATCTCGGACGCTGGCCTGGCCGACGACCTGCTGGGCAACAAGGCCCGCAACGCCTACGCGATCGCGATGCGCTGGACCGCGCTCGACGCCGACGCCGACATGATCAGCGTGGCGCTGGCGATGAACCATGCCACCGACGTCGCCTCGTTCATCGAGGCCGCCAAAGGCTGGGTGGCGCCGATGCAGAACATGGTGGTGGCCGATCGCGCCGGCCATATCGGCTACATCGCGCCGGGCCGCGTGCCGCTGCGCAAGCCGAGCAACGACCTCAAAGGCCTGGTGCCCGCGCTCGGCTGGGATGCGCGCTACGACTGGGATGGCTGGCTGAGCCCCGATACGCTGCCGCAGGCGCGCGACCCCGAGCGCGGCTGGATCGCCACCGCCAACCAGCGCGTGGTGGCCGCCGACTACCCGCACTTTCTGACCAGCGAATGGGCGCTGCCGTATCGACAGCAGCGCATCGAGCAGCTGCTCGGCGCGAAGCCAAAGCTGTCGATCGACGACTTGGCCGCGATCCAGGCCGACGTGAAGTCGCTGGCCGCGATCGAGCTGCTGCCCTGGCTGCAGCGCGCCAAGTCGGACCACCCGCTGGCCGCCGCCGCCAAACAGGCGCTCGAGGGCTTCGACGGCACCATGGCCGCCGACCGCGCGGCGCCGCTGATCCTGTGGGCCTGGCAACGCCACCTGGTGCAGCAGATCTTCGCCGACGAGATGGGCCCGGTGTTCGAGCGCGCGCTGGCGTCGCGCACGTTCCGCGACGCGCTGCAAGCCGTGCTCGAGAAAGACGATGCCTGGTGGTGCGACGACAAGACCACGCCGGCCGTCGAAACCTGCGCGCAGCAGATCGACACCGCGTACAGCGCCGCGCTCGACGAGCTGCAGCAGTCGCAGGGCAACGACGTGTCCAAGTGGCAATGGGGCCGCGTGCACCAGGCGCGCTCGGAACACCGGCCGTTCTCGCGCGTGAAGCTGCTGGCGCGCTGGTTCGAGCTGCGCACGCCGGTGGGCGGCGACACCTACACCGTGAACGTGTCGCGCGTGCTGTTCAAGCCCGACCCGACCACCGGCGAGCTCTATCTCGACGAGCATGGCCCCAGCTTGCGGGCGCTGTACGACGTGGCCGACCCCAAAAAGTCGCGCTTCGTCCACAGCACCGGGCAGAGCGGCCTCGCGTGGTCGAAGTGGTATTCGACCTTCGTCGAGGATTGGGTGAAGGTGGACTACGTGCCGCTGTGGAGCGACGAGCCGCCGATGGCCATATTGAAGCTCGAGCCGGCGCGGTGAATCTCGGGCGCGGCGGAGCGCGCTAAGGCACGCCGTTGCGCCCGTGCGCGCGAAAGCCCGGCCGCTCGCTCAGCCGCTCGTAATACGCCTGCACCGCCGCCAACGCGGGGCGCTGCATCGGCGTCATGAACCAGCGGTGCGTCGACAAGCCGAGCACGATGTCGGCCAGCGTGAAGGCGCTGCCGGCCGCATAGGCGCCGGTGCGCTGCAACTGGACATCGAGCAGCGTCATGTGGCGGTTCCAGCTCGCCACGCTGGCCGCGATGGCCTTGGCGTCGGTGAAGTCGGCGCTCTGGCGCACCAGCCCCATGAAGGCATAGCGCCATGCGGTGTTGAGCTCGGAGAGCTGCCAGTCCATCCACTTTTCCACCTGGGCGCGCGGCGCGGGCTCAGCGGGCAATAGGTCGGTGCGGCCCTCGCGTGAGGCCAGGTAGCGGCAGATCGTGTTGGACTCCCACAGCACCAGGCCGCCGTCGCGGATCACCGGCACCAGCGCGTTGGGGTTCAACGCCAGGAACTCCGGCGAGCGCAAGGGCATCTCGGCCGTGCCCCAGGGCTCGTGCTGATGAGTCAGCTCCAGCTCGGCGCACAGCCAAAGCACCTTGCGCACGTTGATCGAGTTGGGGCGGCCAAGCACTTGCAGCATGGCGCCGATTCTCTCAGGGCCGCGGGTCAGACGCTGCCGTACATCACCTTGCGTTGCGCGGTGTAGGCCCACCACGGCGCAGGTGCGGCGCCGCGCATGAAATCGGTGATCGCCATGAAGGTGTCGAGCACGCAAGGGTCCTGCCGCTTGCCCGTGTGCACGCACAGCGACTGGTACAGCACGAACGGATCGCGATGCGCCAGCTCGCGCGGATGGGCCACGCCGATGGCGCGCAAGTCGGCCGCCATGGCCGGGCCCACGTTGGGCAGCTGCTCGAAGGTGTTGCACTCGCTGGGGTGCGTGGCCTTGCGCGGCTTGACGCGCGGGCCGAAGTGCATGGCCGGGCTCATCGGCGGCACGTCGGGCTGCGCGTGCTCGGCGGCGAAGCGCTCGAGCGGGCTCACATCAGCATCGTGTTGCGGACCAGGCCCACAGCCACGCCCTCGAGCTCGAAATCGACGTCGCCGAACGGCACGACGATGGTCTTGAAATCAGGGTTCTCGGCGATCAGCTCGATCGTGCTGCGCGTGCGCCGGAAGCGCTTGACGGTGACGTCATCCCCCAGGCGCGCGACCACGATCTGGCCGTTCTTGGCCTCGCGGGTTTTTTGCACCGCGAGCAAGTCGCCATCGAGAATGCCGGCGTCGCGCATGCTCATGCCGCGCACCTTGAGCAGGTAATCGGGGCGGCGCGGGAACATGCTGGCCTCGACCAGATAGGTCTGGTCGATGTGCTCTTGCGCGAGGATGGGGCTGCCGGCGGCGACCCGTCCCACCAACGGCAGTGCTAGCTGGGCCAGGCTGGGCAGCGGCAGGGAAAATTGTTTGCCCCGCGTTTGATTGAGCGCGCGTAGAGTCTCGGGACGCAGGCGAATGCCGCGCGAGGTGCCGCCCACCAGCTCGATGACGCCCTTGCGCGCGAGCGCCTGCAAATGCTCTTCGGCCGCGTTGGGCGAACGGAAGCCCAACTCGGCTGCGATCTCGGCGCGGGTAGGGGGCGCACCACTGCGCTCGATGGTGCTTTGCACGAGGTCGAGGATCTGTTGCTGTCGGGCGGTGAGCTTGGGGCTTTCTTCCACGGCGGTGCCTGTTGATGCATCCAGTGGCTGTATTTTTATCCAGATGGGACAAAAATGCAAAGCATTGTTGTGATCCTAGGTACCGGCGGCACGATTGCCGGCGTGGCGCCCGAGGGCACGGGCGATCTGGCCTATGAGGCGGCGCAGGTCAGCGTCGAGGCGCTGGTGCAGGCGGTGCCCGAACTCGCCGACGCGTCGCTCGAAACCGTGCAGGTGGCGCAGGTCGACAGCAAGGACATGACCCACGCCATCTGGCAGACGCTGACTCAGCGGGTGCAGCACCACCTGGTGCGCGAGGAGGTGGGCGGCATCGTGATCACGCACGGCACCGACACGATGGAAGAAACCGCCTACCTGCTGCACCGCGTGCTCGCGCCCAAGAAGCCGGTGGTGCTCACCGGCGCCATGCGCCCGGCCAGCTCGCGCCAGGCCGACGGCCCCGACAACCTGGTGCATGCGGTGGCGGTGGCGCAGGAGCCCGGCGCGCATGGCGTGCTGGTGGTGATGGCCGGCACCGTGCACGGCGCCGCCGACGTGCGCAAGGCGCATCCGCACAAGCTCGACGCGTTCAGCTCGGGCGACGTGGGGCCGCTGGCGCGGTTCGAAGAAGGGCGCCTGCATCGGCTGCGCGCATGGCCATCGGGCGATGGCCTGGGCGTGGCCGTGCTCGACGAAGACCCCGCGAGCTGGCCCGCGGTGGAGATCGTCACCAGCCACGCAGGATCGAGCGCCGCATTGATCGACACGTTGGCGCGCGCCGGCACCAAGGGCATCGTGATCGCCGCCACCGGCAACGGCACGGTGCACGAAGCGATCGAGCGGGCGGTGCAAGACGCGGTGTGGTCGGGACTGGTGGTGCTGAGAGCCACGCGGTGCGGCGACGGCGCGATCATCGACACCGACAACGGGAAGGGCGCCTGGCCATCGGCGGGGGCGCTGACGCCGGCGAAGGCGAGGGTGGAGTTGATGTTGAGGTTGATGGCGGCGCCGGAGCGCGCTTAGCACGTAGCGGCCGGTTCGCTTGGCCCTATAGGACGCGGCCTCAACGATCCGGCACCCTGCAAACACTGCTGGATCAGGACTTGACGTTGGCTGGCGCCTCATCGACATTGAGGCGGTCAACATGAATTGATGTCGGGTGCAATGGCTTGCCTATCAGGTCAGGGCGATATAGGCGGAGCGCGGCTCGGCCCATTTGGTTTGGATGCCGCAGGCCGGCTGTTCGGATAGCAAGGAGTGACGCGGCCTTACCTATCGAACGTGGAGAGATCGATGACGAAAATTCCGGCTATTTCGTTTCCAC